>Ga0172362_10003549_pt1 | contig 13462 bp, 11 predicted proteins | sample LakKivs1_kivu2a2_FD_114534 | JGI IMG/M metagenome (GOLD analysis project Ga0172362, IMG submission 114534) | Sediment microbial communities from Lake Kivu, Rwanda - Sediment s1_kivu2a2 | ecosystem: Environmental > Aquatic > Freshwater > Lake > Sediment | place: Rwanda: Western Province, Lake...
GTTCTTCAATAAGGAAGGGAATCATGTTTCGAAGGCATTCATTGATTATATGAAACCTCTTGCAGGTGATCTGCCTGAATTTATCAGGCTTGAAAAAATAATGGTAAAAACTAAAAAGTAAATACAATGGCACGGCAATTCAATAAAGTGGCTTTATCGTTTCATGCGCATCCGGATGATGCAGAAGCATGGAATGCGGGTGTCCTTAAGCTCCTGAAGGATAAAGGATACAGGATTGTTATAGCTACCATGACGGGCGGAGACCTCGGTGGCTGCAACATGACCATGGAGGAAACTGCAAAGGTGCGTTATGAAGAAGCCGGGAAAGCCGCGGCAGTTCTTGATGCAGAATATTACACCCTCGGGGGAACAGACGGATTTCTGTCTGACTCAAAGGAGTTCAGGCTGAAGGCAATCTCGCTTATGCGTAAAGTAAAGGCCGGAGTGGTTTTCACGCATCTCCCGACAGATTACCATTCAGATCACCGGACCACTGCCAATATCGTTGAGGTGGCTGCAATGGTCTCCTCGCTTCATACTGTGCCGGTAAAGGATATACCTCTTGAAATAACCCCGCTCCTGTACCACACATCTCCGCTTACTTTGTCGGATCCGCTTGGCTCACAGATAGTCCCACCACATTTTTATGTAGATGTAACGTCAGTGATCGAAACAAAGAAAAAAATGCTTGAATATCATATTTCCCAGATCGACCTGATGAGGCATATGCATAAAATGGACGATTTTTTCGGATTTGTCCTGGAAGGGAATAGGAATTATGGTAAATTGGCCGGCGTTCAGTATGCAGAAGTCTACTGGCAGCATCTTGGAGGCGGATTCCAGAAAGAACCACAGGTCCAGAATGACCTGGCTGAATTTCTTGTGACAAAGATTTAACATAAAACAAATACAGGTATCATGAATATAAAGGATATTAATTACAGCAAATTTGCCCTTGTGAGGGAAATGCTTGAAACGGCTTCGATAATCAGCAATTTTGATCCGAAGGTTTCGGAAAGGTTCGTTAAAAGTTTAAAATCACGTAAAGGTCTTTTTCTGACAGGTGAAGGAAGCAGCAGGATCTTCCCGGCAAGGAGGGCTATTTATTCATCCATGAAGAAGAAATTCACTCTGCCCATTCTTACTGACGGGTGTACGCAGGCGATGGAATATAATCTCGAAGACTTCACGGTTTTTGCCGCTTCCAACTCGGGCCAGACCAAGGAAGTGATAAGAATGGTTATCGCACATAAAAACAAAAACCATAAAGCTTTATTCGGTCTTACGGCAAATAAAAATACCAAGCTTCAGGAGCTGGCTGACGACACTCATATATTATCATGCGGCAAGGAGGATGCGGTAGCTGCGACCAAATCGGTAGTTGAACAGTGTCTGTTCTATGATTCTCTCCTGAGGAATTATACAGGAGATAAAATGGACGGATTGAAGGAACTTGCTGAAAAAACAGAGCAGGCAATGACGGCGAAAATAGACAGTAAGATAATCGGGGTCATTAAGAAAGCCGATCTGATTTATTTTGCAGGAAGGGATAATGGCGTTGCGGCTGAACTGGCCCTTAAGACCAATGAAATCACGAGGAAAAAATCTGCCTTTCTTGAAGGAACATTCGCCCTTCATGGCATTGAAGAGGTAATGAACCGGAATGAAGTGCTGATATGGATCGATCCGTTCATGGATGATCAGGAAAAATTCCGGGAGTGTCTTGTAAAAGGAGCAGGGATAGATGTTATTGCCGTGTCGGACAGGCAGACAATATTCCCTACCATCCTTATCCCCGATGGAGGCCAGTATGCGGAATATGTTCAGATCGCGGCCGGATGGAATATTCTCGTGGAAGCCGGCATCGCCCTGGGAATCAATCTTGATAAACCCCGGAGAGCAAGAAAAGTCGGCAACGAATATATCGGGGGCTGACCTTATAAAAAATACATAATTGTTAAGGGATTTAACTGTAATGTGATATATTTACTATACGAAAATCAGTTGGTAATAAATGGCTAAAAAAGAGGTTGCAGTCGGGATTGATATAGGCGGTACGAATACTATTTTCGGATTTGTTGACAGGGAAGGGAATATTCTTGCTGAAGACAGGTTAAAAACAACTCATTACGAAGAAATTGAAGTTTTTGTTGCTGCACTGTATGAAAAGGTACTGGTTGCAGAACAGAAGATCGGCGACGGGATTGAAATAAAAGGATTTGGCATCGGGGCTCCGATGGGAAACATTAATAAGGGAACCATTGAACATGCCGCTGGACTTCCATGGAAAGGGATTGTTCCTCTCGCGGAGATATTTCACAGGCATACCGATCTTCCTGTCGTTGTCACAAATGATGCAAATGCCGCTGCTGTCGGGGAAATGGTTTACGGGGGAGCAAAGGGAATGAAGAATTTCGTGGTCATCACACTTGGAACAGGACTGGGAAGCGGTTTTGTGGTAGACGGGAAGCTTGTTTACGGGCATGACGGTTTCGCGGGCGAAATAGGCCACACGGCAATTCGTCCGGGACCTTCAAACCGCGATTGTGGATGCGGCAGAAAAGGATGCCTTGAAACTTATGTTTCAGCCACAGGACTGAAAAGATCCCTCCTTAAGATAATGGCAGACAGTATAGCACCAAGCGAGCTGCGAAAATACAGTTTTGACGAGCTCGATGCCGAGATAATCCATGATGCGGCAAAAAGGGGTGATTATCTGGCAAAACGGGCTTTTACGCACACAGGCAGAATGCTTGGATTCAAGCTTGCTGATGTTGTGGCTCATACAAATCCGGAAGCAATATTTCTTTTCGGCGGACTTGCTCTCGCCAAGGACCTGATTTTTGAGCCGGCAAAAGAGTACATGGAAGAGAACCTCCTGAGTATTTACAGGGGTAAAGTCAAACTGCTTGAATCGCAGCTGAGCACTCAGAATGCAGCGGTACTGGGAGCAAGCTCTCTTATATGGTCAGAACTTGAATCATGATATATCAATCAACACCTGCTGTAATGGCAAATTTTTCTCAGATACTGAATCACATCCTTGGTGTCGTCTTTATTATTATAGTTTTTGCACTTGCCTATGCTTATCTGAAACCACACCAGCTACATAAGAGAAGGCTTGTTTCAACACTGCTTCTGAAAGTGAGCTATCTCTTTTATCTGCTGGTCCTTCTTTTCGTGGTTTATTTCTCCGCTCTTGTCAGGGGAGGTCTTGAGGAAGTGTTCTACGGGATAGAATTTTTCGCGTTCCTGGTCGTATTATTTGTTCCGAACATAGGTATTTTTGCCAGGAAACTGGGACATTTCAGCAAAAAGAGGGAAGGGTATAACTATTTCTTCACAATTGTAAACATCCTTTCGGTAATTGTAATATTGACAATGTTCTTTATATAGCAGGAGGAACTGTTCTGTCTATGATAAAAAATTCTGTGAACGGAAATTTTTTGCTTTCCATATAGTAACTTTGTCATAAATCAAAATCAGTAACTATGATCCCCGAACGCTTAATCGGTTACATAGAACAGAGCATTAAACAAAACTGGGATATTGAAGCTCTGTCGAATTATAAAGAGAAAGGCTATACTTACAGGGAAATAGCAGGTAAAATGCTTAAACTCCATCTTTTCTTCACGGAGATCGGCCTGAAGGAAGGAGACAAGATTGGCCTTGTTGGAAGAAATTCGGCAAACTGGTGCGTTGTCTACCTTGCAGCAGTGACACACGGAGCTGTAATAGTCCCGCTCCTGCCCGATTTTAAACCCGAAGACCTTATAAATCTTGTAAATCATTCCGACTCCCGTTTCCTTTTTGTTGATGATAAAATATACGAAGCACTCGACATTAATAAAATGCCGGAAATTGCAGGAGTTGTCTCCCTCGACGATTTCTCAATGATCACCTCAGGAAATCCAGGGATCAGGCAAGCCTATGATTCTCTGGATGGAAAATATAAAAATGCATTTCCGGAGCTCAGAAGGGAAGATGTAAAATTTTCTGATATCACGAATGATAAGCTGGCTGTCATAAGCTATACGGGAGGCACCACGGGCTTTTCGAAGGGAGTGATGATCTCTCATAACAGCCTGGCCGCAAATGTCAGGTTTGCACAGAACCATATGCCGCTAAAGCCCGGCGATCCGCTTGTATCATTTCTTCCCCTGGCTCATACATACGGATGCGCGTTCGAATTCCTGTTCCCCTTTACTTATGGATGCCACATCACAATACTTTCGAAAACACCTTCACCCCAGATCATCATCCAGGCGTTTAAGGAAATAAAGCCGAGACTTATTCTCTCTGTTCCACTTGTGATAGAAAAAGTCTTTAAAAAACAGATTCTTCCGGTTATCAGCAAACCGCATATAAAAATTTTGCTTGCCATTCCCGGATTGAGCAGGATACTTCACAAAAAGATCCGGGAAAAGCTTACAGAAAGCTTTGGAGGAAGATTCCATGAAATCGTTATCGGAGGAGCTGCATTCAATTCCGAGGCAGAATCATTTTTCAGGAAAATCGGATTCCGGTTTACTGTCGGTTACGGTATGACTGAATGCGGTCCGCTCATAAGCTATGCTTCATGGGATACGACAAAAGCAGGCGCTTCAGGGAGAGCCGTTGACACACTCGAGGTTACTATAGATTCTGCAGATCCTGAAAAAGAGATCGGAGAAATAATCCTTCGCGGGGAAAATGTAATGCTTGGCTATTACAAGAATGAAAAAGCGACAAAAGATATCATCGATGAAAATGGATGGATGCATACTGGCGACCTGGGTATTATTGACAAAGAAGGGAATATTTTTATCAAAGGAAGAAGCAAGACAATGATCCTTGGTCCGTCCGGCAAGAATATCTTCCCTGAAGAGATTGAAGCAATAATAAACAATATGGATTACTTTGCCGAATCCCTGGTTATTTCGGAAGATAACAAACTGATTGCACTTATCTGTCCGGATTATGAAATTATGAAAAGGGATGGTATCTCAGATGCAGGGCTGGCCGGGATCCTTGAGGAAGCCAGGAAGCAGGTCAATGAGAAAGTGCCGGAATTCATGGCTGTCAGTAAATTCAGGCTTCATCCCGAGGAATTTGCAAAAACGCCGAAAAGGAGTATTAAGAGATTTTTATATACAAAAGGATGAGCCACCCTGCTGAGGATATCTCAAAAACCAGTCTCTTTCATACAGCCCCTAAATCCCCTGAAGGGGACTTATGATTTGTTGATTATTAGCCCCCCTTTAGGGGGGATGGGGGGCAAGGGGCAGGAGGCAAGAAAAGAGGCTTTTAAGACAGACCAGGATGGAATGGTGAGATTAATAAATTGATTATGATAAGATTATATGCATTAATAGTAGCAGGAGGTTCCGGCAAACGGATGGGATCCGGGATACCCAAGCAGTATCTGGAGCTTGCCGGGAAGCCGGTTTTGATGCATACTCTTGAACGATTCAAGGCATTTGACGAATCGATAGAAATAATAACAGTTCTGCCTGAAAACCAGATAAGATTCTGGTCAGATCTTCAGAGAAAATATTCCTTTAATATTCCTCATACTCTTGTCAAGGGCGGCAGATCACGTTTTTTTTCTGTCAGGAACGGCCTGGAATTCGTCGAGGAGCCTGCTATTGTTGCCATACATGACGGTGTCAGGCCTTTTGTAAGTATGGATACGATAAGAAGATGTTTTGAAACCGCGGAAAAACTGGGTAATGCAATACCTGTGATAACTCCAATTGACACTCTCAGAATGGTCAGTGAAACAAGCAGTTATCCGATAAACCGCATGAATGTCAAACAGGTACAGACGCCTCAGGTGTTCGACGCCGGCCTGATCAGGAAAGCATACGGGCAGGAATATCTTCCGGAATTTACGGATGACGCGACAGTTCTTGAAAAGACGGGAGTTAAGATAAATCTTGTCGAAGGCAACAGGGAAAACATCAAGATCACGAATCCTGAAGACCTGCTGATTTCCAATGCTTTATTACCAGCAGTTGATTGATCAATTTAATTCTAAGATACTATGAAGATAAAGGCAGTTATATTTTTAGTCATAGTGCTTTTTACAGCCGGCTGCGCGGAGCTTATGAATGTTCTGCAGACAGTAAGCGGGCCTGTACCGCTCACTGAAGCGGAGGTGATAAACGGTCTGAAGGAAGCCCTGTCAACAGGGGCAAGAAATTCTGCCCAGCGTCTGGCCGCAGAAAACGGGTATTATAGTGATGCAGCAATAAAAATCCTCCTGCCTGATGAGGCAAAAGTCATTGTCGATAACCTGTCAAAAATCCCGGGCGGTGATCAGCTTGTCGAGGATGTGATTCTCAGGATCAACAGGGCCGCCGAAGACGCCGCTAAGGAGGTGGCTCCGATTTTCGTAAACAGCATTACCCAGATGACGGTAAAGGATGCATTCAATATCCTTAACGGAGCAGACAATGCAGCTACATCATATCTGCGTAATACAACATATAATGAGTTATACAATTTGTATAAACCAAAAATACAGGCTTCGACTGATAAAAAGATTGTTGCCAATATATCAACCAGGGATTCCTGGGTCACGCTTACATCAAGATGGAATTCAGTAGCCAACTCAGTCGCCGGAAAAATTGCAAACCTGAAACCGGTGAACACCGACCTGGACGATTTTCTGACAAACAAAGCCCTGTCCGGAATGTTTTCCAAAGTTGAAATTGAGGAACTTAAAATAAGGAAAGAAGTATCTGCAAGAGTAACGCCTTTGTTACAGCGGGTATTCGGGAGTCTCGACAATAAGACAAATTAATTGCGGAGGGAATGTTCGAAAAAACTATCTTGAATTTCCATGGTCTGGAAGTCAGAGTCTCTGACCATGCCAGTGAAGGAATAATGGATATTCTTAATCATGCCGTTCAGGGCTCCGAGGGGGGAATGAGATTCCAGTTGCAGAATGTCTCTTCAAAAATCGCCGCTTATAAAGACCAGATAAGGTTTATATCGCTATATAGAAAGAACAGGATAACCGGAACTGTCGGAGCTTGCTTCAGGATGTCCGGACAAGACCGGCTGCGATATCCTTCAACACATATAAGATATCTTGCTTTTCAGTCAACATACCAGACTGAGAGAAACTGGAGGAAGAAGGAAAAAGCAATAATCAGGCACGAATCAGATGATTCGTTCAAGCAGAAAACCCTTGAGATCTTCAGCAAGCCCCATCTTCTGGATCTCCCTGATGTATTTGAAACAGATAAGCATATCATGTATGCATTCATGGAAAGCATGAATGAAAGATCAAAAAACCTTGTACACCAGGCAGGATATGAATATATAAGATCATTTCTGACAGTTGCCTTCAGCCGTTTTAATCCCAGGCCGGACAACAGGGTTTCCATGCTTCCGGAAAATGAAAAAGAAAAAATGAAGGAATTGCTGAAGGATTTTTACCGCGATTATTCATTCTTCACGCCGGAGTATGCTTTTTATAATGACCGGTATTATGTTCTCAGGGAAGGAGAGGAGATTATTGCAGGAACATGTGCCATTCCTTCTGTTTATAAAGTATATGATGTCCCCGGAGTATGGGGATGGATAATGATGAAAATTCTTCCAGGCACCCCCTATTTCCGCAGGCTGTTTCGCCCGGGAGAATTCAGGTATCTTGTTTTTGATGCTATCTATTGTAAAAAAGGAAGGGAAGATCTGCTTGCAAATCTGTTCGAATCGGCATGTGCCTCGGAGGGATTCAATACCGGGCTAACATGGCTTGATGACCGGAGCGGGCTTTACGACAAAATACGAACAGGTGTGAAAATGGGGGCTCTGAACAGGATGCTGAATGCAAAACCGGGTCTGGTTTACACAAAATTCATCAATCTTACTGAGGAAGAAAAAGAATGTTTCTACGATGCACCGGCATATATTTCCGGATTTGACTTTTCCTGATATACCTACTGTAATGAAAACGAATTTAAATACTCAAAATAATGAAGAAGTTTAGTATTTATTTGACGGTTATATTGTTACTGGCAGTTTTGCTGCTTGTAACAAGATGTGCTGTTAATCCGGTAACCGGCAAGACGCAGCTTATGCTCATGTCTGAAGCTCAGGAAATCCAGATGGGAAGAGATTATGATCCCCAGGTTATGGCGACGTTCGGAGAATACAAAAATGATGCTCTCCTTGCTTTTATAAAGTCGAAGGGAACAGAAATGGGTAAGATTTCCCACAGACCCAACCTGGTCTACAACTTTAAGGTTCTGGATTCTCCTGTAGTAAATGCATTCGCGGTTCCCGGAGGATATATTTATGTAACCCGCGGAATTCTTGCCCAACTGAATAACGAAGCTGAGCTCATGGGCGTAATCGGCCATGAAATGGGACACGTCACCGCACGGCATTCTGCCAGTCAGCAGACCAAGCAGCAGTTAGGACAGCTTGTTCTGATAGGCGGGATGCTTGCTTCGGAAAGGTTTGCACAGTATGCCCAGCAGGCAATGCAGGGCATGCAGCTTTTGTTTCTTAAATTCAGCCGCGATGATGAACGTGAAGCAGACAGGCTGGGAGTGCAGTACATGTCGCTGATTGGCTATGATGGACATTGTATGGCAGATTTTTTCCAGGTTCTTAATAAGATGAGCATGGCTGAAAGCCAGGGGGGTGTACCTACTTTCCTTTCCACTCATCCTGATCCTGGCGATCGTTATAATTCAGTTAACCAGAATTCAAAGGCATGGCAGGACAGCCTGAAGCTCCCACAATGGAAAGTAAACGCCGAAAGTTACCTTAAATTGATAGACGGCATTATATTTGGCGATGATCCCCGCCAGGGTTATACTGAAGGAAATGTTTTTTATCATCCTGAGCTTAAATTCAGGTTTACATACCCGACCGGCTGGCAGTTCCAGAATTCCCCTCTCCAGGTTGCCATGGCTCCCCAGGATCAAAAAGCCATGATCGTTTTTACACTCTCCTCACAGAAAACCGCCGAAGCTGCCGCCCAGACTGACATTAAAGACCTCGGTCTTACACTTGTCGAAAGCAAAAATGCAACAGTCAACGGAATGCCTGCCCTGGCCGTAATGTGCAAACAGGTATCTCAGGATCAGTCGACAGGTCAGAAGCAGAGCAACAGCGTACTATCATATTATATCAATATGGACAACATGATTTATGTTTTCCACGGAGTTTCAGCAGACGCCGACTTTGCTTCATATACGAGTGGATTTGAATCTACAATGTCAAGTTTTGCAAAACTTACAGATCCGGCAAAAATAAATGTCAAACCAAAAAAGATCATAGTCAAAACAGTTCAGACACCAGGGACGCTGACACAGGTTTTAACGTCATACAAGGTTCCGCAGAAGCAAATGGCGGAAATAGCATTGCTTAATAATCTTGAGCTTACCAGCAAGGTTGCTGCAGGGAAGATGATCAAGATTGTGGGGGAATGAAAAGTATATTCTTTATTTGATAATGATAAAAACCCGGATATTTCTACTGGCAGGCTTGCTCTTATCCGTTAATATTCAGGCCCAGATGTACTGGCTGAATAACTTTAATCTGGCTAAACAGATAGCAAATTCATCAGGCAGGCTTATTGTAGCTGATTTCTGGGCAACATGGTGTGCTCCGTGCAAAGTCATGGATGAGGAACTGTGGAAGCATCCCGAAATTCAGAAGATCGCTGTGAATTTTGTCGGTGTCAGGGTCAATGTGGAGCTTGAAAAATCGCTGGTTGCACAGTATAAGGTAAAGAATATCCCGAGACTGGTGATAATTTCTTCAACCGGCGACATTATCTGGCAAAAGGACGGTTACGATGATGCAGAGAGTTTTCTGGCGGTTCTCAGGGAGATACCAGTAGACGCCGGTGAAATAAACAGGAAATTCCAGGCACTGGCAAAGGACAGGAAAGACATTCAGTCAAATTATGCGGTTGGAATTGAATTGCAGCGCAGGGGCAGAGAAATAAAGAACACAGATCTGAAGAATTCGTTTTTGAGCAGCAGCGGAACCTTTCTGGCTAAAGCAAGGCAGTTATCCTCAGATGCTACACTGACGGAAGAAATTGATCTTTATTCGATCCTTAATGATGTATATGCAGGCAAGACTCAGAATGCACTTGACAAGATTGCATTGCTGGATTCTGTCCCCTTGAATGAGGATTTGGCTGAATTAAGACATTATGTTCTTGCCATGTGTTACAAGAACACCGACAAAAGGGATAATTTTGAGTTGGAGAAGGCCATGGTCAGGAGAAAGGAGTATCTGGATCAGATTGATAAATAAGGATATATATCAAAGGCTGCGGAACAAATATCAGTCGCAACACAGTATTCATTTAGTAAATGGAATAAATATTATATTATTTTTGCAGCGGCAAGGGACGTTAGCTCATCCCGATAGATATCGGGAGGTTCAGTCCCGAGTACTCTGGATGACAGGCAAGAGGCAATGAGAATATAGAATAAGGGTTGTTAGCTCAGTTGGTTTAGAGCATTACCTTGACAGGGTAGGGGTCACTGGTTCGAATCCAGTACAACCCACAATCTCGCTTAGTTCCTTTATAGTTATAATATAATCCTTACTAACCACGGAGACCATACTACGTTAAAACTTCGTATGGCAAAGCACGGAGAGCACTGAGAAACACAGAGTTGCAAATTAATAAAGACGTGCAAGACGACAAGTTTACAGGATACCAAGACCTATTCTCCTCCGTTCGTTTCTAGCAGAGCTTTTATCTTTTCAACCTCCTGCTGAAGAGACTGAAGCCGGGATTTGTAAGATTCGATTTGCTGCTGCTGTTCTTTCATGGCTTCAATCATAACCGGAATTATGCCATCATACTGAATACTATATAATTCATCTTCACCATTTCGTTTTAGACCACCTTCTACTACTTCGGGCAGAATTTTAAGCACATCCTGGGCTACTAAACCTAAATGTATTTTATTATCATGTACAATAGTATCTTTCCAGTTAAAACAAATCCCTTTAAGATTCAATATTTTTGTCAGGCCATCTTTTAAGAATTGAATATTAGTTTTACTTCTCTCATCACTTAGACTTCCATAATTTCCTAAGATATGAAGATCACCAGTATCCTCAAGTCGTGCCAATAATGTTCTTGCCTGACTATTATTTTCAGTATAGAACCGATATCCGCTTCTCCAACCTGCTTCACCATGCTGGAAGAAGTCTGTTTCACCTTCACCGCCACTATAATTCCAGCCTATGAAAAAATTACCTCCACTTAATGGAGGAGGCGTTCCACCGTATCTGGTCAGAAAGCCTCCATTAATATCGAGTTTTGTTATAGGTACGTTAGTTCCAATTCCAAAATTGCCATTTTTAAGAATTACCACGGCATTGCTTTGACGCGTATTAAATATATCAAGCTCATAACCATTTCCAATAACAAATAGTCGGTCTCGATCATCCCACCCATCAGGTGCATATGGCGTATAACCGACAACACTATTCCATGATCCAAGCACTGTTTCATTCATTGATAGGGCTTTAAGATACGGCCCTCCAATCGCTACAGAATAAGCTTTTTTTGCTATGCCTCCATAACCGATAGCGGTTGAATAGAATCCTAATGCCTGAGAACCGCCCCCCATTGCAATCGCTCCAGTCTCACCTGCCACAGAATTACAGCCTGAAGCGAAAGAGTATACTCCATCAGCCTTTACATTAAATCCCGACGCAGATGAATATTTACCACCTGCTTTACCTCCTCCTATTGCTACGGAATAATCGCCTTCAGCTCTTGACCATCCAATTGCTAATGAAGCATATCCAGACGCTGAACTTCTATATCCTAAAGAAGTTGAGTAGTATCCAGTCGCTTTTGTTTTATATCCCATAGCAAGAGAATACTCTCCCATTGCAGTATCAGCGAGTCCAAATGTCATAGCACCTGTTCCTATCGCCTGAGAACCCTGTCCAATGGCAAATGAGTAATTACCTTTTGAGTAAGCTACTCCGGTTGTCTGTCCTGCTGAATCAATTCCAGCACTACCAAAGGCAAAACTTCTGAAACCTTCAGCAATTGCTCCTCTACCAAATGCATAGCTCTCTGTATTTAATGCTGTTGCCCATTGACCAAAGGCGAATGAATTTGTGTTGTTAGCTATAGCTTGATATCCAATTGCAGTTGAATAATCTTCCCTGGCAATTGCTTCATAACCCAATGCCTGTGAATAATCTCCAATTGCTTTTGACCTATAACCAGAAGCCCATGAATTAGTTCCAACACTATCTGCTGATTCCACGAGTACATTCCCGGTCATGAATGCTTCTTTTCTCGGATACCACAGAACTTTAGGTTCTCCGTTTACAATGTCTGATTGTGCCTTACCTGATACATTGAAATATTCATTTGTCAGACCTTTTATATCATTAAATCCTCCAACAGCAAATCCGCCCTTTCTTGTCTTGGTATCTGTTTCATTTATATATACCCTGACACTATCTGAACTTACTGTAAGATATTCCTGTATCTCTCCTTTTTCCTGGTTAAAACTGCCAACAGCAAAACCGCCTTTTCTCGTCTTCTCCTGATTTGTGTCAATATATGCTCTGATACTGTCAGGATTGACAACCAGGTAGTCCTGAACCACTCCTTTAGCATTATCGAATCCCCCGACAACAAAACCTCCCTTTCTTGTCTTCGATAATGTGTCAAGAGGCATGTTGATCCTTACACCATGATTGTAAACACCAAACATCAGCTCCCCGTCTTTTCTCTTGACTTCAAAAAGAGCCTCATCAGATGTAACATCTTTCCCCACGACCTCAAGCTTTTCGACCGTACCATCGAGACCGCCTGCAATCATAGAATAAGGCACGGACCAGAGCTTAGCCGAACCCATATATCTCCATGTTCCCTGGTAATTGATCTGGATCTTAAGGTACAATGGAGTTTTTACCCAGTCAATATCATTAAATGTTGACACAGAACCTTCCTGTTTTGTGCCTGTGCCGATAACGAGATTGAACACACCATTTGCGTTTGTCCTGACTGTTGAATGAAGTTCCTCCCAGACGATCACAGGCTTAAGGGTGTCGGAAAAGATCCCTGCTTTGATCTGGATTGTGGTGTTGGAAATTGGAGCACCTGTGCTGCTGTGAGCAACGGCCTGGTAGTTGAATCCCTGCGGGACTTGGCTCAGGGCACAGGGTGGAGGGCTCAGGGCGAAGAGCACAGAGCTCAGGGCAAGAATAAATAATAATCTTGTAGTGACAGGTCTCAGACCTGTCGTAGCCCGCTTGATAAATACTCTGGGGGAGGGTTTTGTTTTCATAATATTATGGTTTGACGGTTCTACGGTGTAACGGTTTTTACAGTATTTGAATTTTCAAACTCCAGGTCTCTAAAACTATAGAACTCCGGGACCCTGAGACCATAAGACCATAAGACCATAAGACCATAAGACCATAAGACTCATAGACCCTGAGACCTGTCTGTATA
>Ga0172362_10003550_pt1 | contig 13461 bp, 12 predicted proteins | sample LakKivs1_kivu2a2_FD_114534 | JGI IMG/M metagenome (GOLD analysis project Ga0172362, IMG submission 114534) | Sediment microbial communities from Lake Kivu, Rwanda - Sediment s1_kivu2a2 | ecosystem: Environmental > Aquatic > Freshwater > Lake > Sediment | place: Rwanda: Western Province, Lake...
AGCGGATCTCGTCGGCCGCGACGTTGACCCTGAGCGCGACGGGCACATCCTTCTCGCCCTCGTAGAGGATGGTTTTCAACACGGTCATCTCGACGGGCGGTGGTATCTCGAAGAGGTATCGCGCGCGGTCGTAGACTTCGCCGTCGGCCGACAGGAGTCTCACTTCAACGGTCTGCCTGCCGGACGGGGCTGCCTCGAAATTCATCTCAACGGGCTTGGCCGCGCCGGGCAAGAGCGTCATCTTCTGCTTGCGTTCGTAGCTTTTGCCCCCGCCCGCGGCAACGAGCGTGAGCGTCAGGTTTTGGCTCTCCTGGCTGCGGGAGCGGACGGTGAATGCGAGTCTCGTCGCACCGGGCGCGGGAGCGCCCAAAGTGAAGTCCTCGAAGTTCACGGGAAACTGGCGAAAGTAAGCGTTGGCGAAGTTCTCGACGTCGCGGAAGAACATGACGGCCTTCGACGGCGACCAACTCGAAGGCTCGTGGATCTCGTGCGAGACGCGGTTCACGTTGAACCCCATCACCGTGCGGTCCTGGACCATGTCGAAGAAGATGTCCTTGGGCCCGGCCGGGACAATCGGTTTCATGCCGATGCACTCGTAGGGGATAAAGACCTCGGCGTACCAGCCCTTGTCGTCGCGGCTCGTCGCGGCCCGCCAGGCGTCGTCGGGGATGAGGACGGGGTCGACGCGCTTATACGTGCCGCCCTCGGTCGGCACGGGGGGCATGTAGTGCTTTTGCCTGACACCGTCGGGATTGACGTGGAAGACGAAGTAACTCGCCATCGTGAGCTCCGGGTCGACGGCTATCTCGATCTCGTCGCAACCGGTATTGGCCCATTCTTCGGACCGCTGTTCCCAGTCGAGGTCGGGCCTCAAGCCTCCGTTCTCCTTTATCCTGGTGTAAATGGTCTTGGGGTCCTGCCAGGCCCTCACGCCGACGTAGAGGCCGGCGTCGTCGAAAAGCACCATGGCCTGGGTCTCGTTTTCGGCGCGTTCGGGCAGACCGTGATCGTTTACGCCCTGGGAGACGGTGAAATCTTTGAGGACGACGGCGTCGCGCCACACCGGGTCGTCAAGTCTGCCGTCGATAACGGGCGGTCTTGCGGCGCGCACGACCTGGAAGCGGCGCCGGAAATCGGGAACAGCGGCCGCGGAGCCCTTTGCCGCCGCGGCGGCGATTTCGGCCTGGAGGCGCGCGTCATCGACCGGGACCGAACTGTCGCGCGCGGCGGCCTGCGAAACGCCGGTCGAGGGCAATTCGAGGCGTGCCCTGCCGACCTCAGCGGCAAAGGACGTGGAAAAGAGAAACACCACGAGCAACAACACCAGCGACATTTCGGCAAGCGTCATGGGGAAGTACACCTCCGGGAGAAAAAAGAACAGTTTCAAGAAACGCGGCCTTTCCATGATACGTTTGGACGCGCGAAGTGGAAGCGTATTTCGGGGGCGGCAGGCCTGTTGTTTCCGGAAAAGCCTACGGCCGGCTGCGGGGTTTGCCCCCAGCCGGCCGTTTACCGGTTCTTCGACCGGAGAAGAGAGGCGGCTGTCAACCGTTCATCTGCGACTGCGCTAAGCCTGACTGTCCGGGCCCTCTTGCCTCGGCGGCTCAGGGGGTCCCGGCGCGGCCTTCTGCTCGTTTTCGTCGGCCTTCTGGGTAAGCCAATTCTGTACGCCGGCGGTCTTATCCGCGGCCCTACGAAGTATGTTGGCGCGGCGTTCGGAGCCGAGGCCAAGGTAAATGATGAGGAGGGCTGCGCCCAAGAAGACCAGTATCGGCGATTTGTCGAGCAGGACAAGCGCGGCTATTATCAGGACTATCCAGAGCAAGAAACGGCCGAACCCGCCGCGCTTTCCGATGATCTCCCTGGCGACTTCGGGCTGGTTATGCTCCATCGCCATCGCGATGAGCCGTTCGCGCTGCCTGGAGCGGTAGATAATAAGGATCACCGTCCCGATGACTATACTCAGCAGGAAAAGAGCCCCGAGGATCTGTCCAGTCATTGCTATCATGTTGATTCGCGGCGGCAGGTCGGGGATATTGACGCTGACCTCTGGTCCCTGGGGAATCGAAACGCTCACTGCGCCTGCGCTGTACATCGCTGTTGCGAGAGCCATTTGTCCGAGGGTAATCATGTGTCGTCACCTCCTCCGATACTGTGAATTCCGACGTTCCCTTGCCTTGTTGCACGGTTAGACGGGGGGCCGGGCGGACCCCGTTTCAGAAAAGGCCGCGTTTCGTAAGAAAATCCGAGCAAAGAGCGAAATAAATACCGGGGCCTTAATTCGGGGACAGACTACGCATTTGTGATTTAGACCTGCTGTCGTATCTCCTTTGACAGCCGTGCGTTACGAGTCACGCCTATCGGCATGGGTATGAATATTCGTAGTCTGTCCCCGAATTAAGGCCCGAGATCGACTTGATTTCGGCCCTTTTACCAACGTTTTCGGGATCAGCCGGGGGTCGGACGCAGCCCGGGCTGAGTTTTGCGGCCACGCTTCGGGGCTCTGCCCTGTCGGCGACTCGGTCGTATGTCAGTTCCATGGTCATGATCGTTGTCCTTTATGCGTCACCGAGGTCCGGCCCTCACGAGTAGAGCAAGAGCCAGGACTGCATGACTTCGCTTCTCGACGGTCCTGCGACGACGCCCACCAAGGCCACCACGGGGGCGACCCCGAAGGAGCGGCTCGCCTTTGCAGCTTCGACATCCGCTTTCCTCGAGAGCCACCTCCCGACGGCGCCGACCATGCGGGCGGCAAGCCTGTAGACTTTGGCGCGCCTCTTGGGGCTTACGCAATAGGCTACCCCCATAGTACACGCCCCTGCGATACTTATCGGGATAACCATCTCACACCTCCTCAGGTTCTGTTTGTCATCCGTTTCTTGGTTCGTTTCGCGCACATTTCGGGGGATTAGACGCGGCCTCCGGGCGGGCCGTTTCAAATCCAGGGAATTTCCTTAGAACTGACCAGCGCCAAAGATAGAATCCTTTTCTTGGCGGATTTTTCGAAACGGCGGCCCCCCAGGTAACCGTCTAACACCCAGGATGAGAGTCTCATGGCGGACACTGAAGTATCCCTCATCGCGCGAGCGGTGGAAGGCGACGAAAGGGCCTTCGAAGGACTGGTGGAAGGGCACAAGGACATGGTTTACAACATCGCATATAGGATGCTCGGAAACGCCGAAGACGCCATGGACGCCTTCCAGGAGACCTTCATATCCGCCTACAGGAACATGTCGCGCTTTCGGGGCGACGCGAAGTTCTCCACGTGGCTTTACCGGATAGCGCTCAACCGCTGCCGCGACATGCTCGCCAGCCGGCGCACGAGGCCGGCCTTCGAGAGCATCCACGAGGAGGGGTTTGACGCGCCGGCTCCCAGAAGCGGCGGGGAATCGGACACGGACGTGCAGGAGGCCCTCGGGTCGCTTTCGAGCGATTACCGGACGGCAATCACGCTCCATTGCATTATGGAGTATTCTTATGACGAGGCCGGCGATATAATGGGCATACCGGGCGGTACGGTGAAAACCTACGTTCACAGGGGCAAGCAGGAGTTGCGCAAGATCCTGGAGAGGTAGGGCGGCACGATGAACTGCGACGATATAAAGACGATGCTCGACGACTACGTCGAGGGGCAACTCGACAAGGCGCAGGCCTCCGCCGTCAAGGCGCATCTGGCCGGCTGCCAGCCCTGCCGCAGCGAAGCCGAGGGCCTCGAGCGCGTGACGTCCTTCATCTCTCAGGCCCGTCCGGTCAGGGTCCCCGCCGACGCCGTTACGAACGTCATCGCCCAGATGCGGCGCATCGAGGCGCACAAACGCAGGGAAGAGGTCTTTGCCAGGCATCTCGCGTGGGGGCTTGCCGCTGCGCTGCTGTTGGTGCTGGCGGGGCTCGACGTTTTCGGCGTCTTCCCGGTCTCGCGGGAACTCGGCATGTACCTCAACCTTGGCAAGGAAAAGGCGCTCGAGCCGATGTCGGGGGTGATGAACTGGTTCAATTATTACCGCGATTTTCTCCCGAAGGTCATGTTCTACGTCAAACTGGGCGGCGTCGCGCTGGCGGCGGTCGTGTTCTTCATGGCGGCCGCGGAAGAATCGCTCATGGGCCGCCTGGCGCATAAACTCCACATGAACCGTTAGGCCCCGCCCCGCCGCATTTCCGCACCGGCCTTCGCCGTGATATTACGCTTGTGCCCGCGCAACGCACCCGCATAATCTACCGTCGTTGCCTACGGTGTCTCCCGGTGAAAGGAGCGGCGGATGAAAGTCTACATAATGACGGACATGGAGGGGATTTCGGGCGTAGACAATTACGACATGATCCAGCCGGACAACGCGCGTTTCGAGGAGTCTCGGCTGAGGCTGACCGAGGACGTAAACGCGGCGGTCGAGGGGGCGATCGAGTGCGGCGCGAGGAAAGTCATGGTCCTCGACGCGCACCATAAGGGCGAGGGCAATATCATCTGGGAGAAGATCGACCCCCGCGCGACGCGCGACGTGCGGCCAAACAGGAACTGGTGGAGTTCGCTCGACGAGACGTTTGACGCGACGTTCGTCATAGGCGCGCACGCGATGGCGGGGACGATAAACGCTTTTCTCGACCACACCCAGTCGTCGTTGGGCTGGTACGACTATTACGTGAACGGCCGAAAGACGGGGGAACTCGGGCAGTGGGCGCTCGTTGCGGGGCACTTCGGGGTGCCGCTGGTGATGATGTCGGGCGACGAGGCCGCGGTCGTCGAGGCGTATGCCTTTTTCAATCCCGTGGAGACCGCAGCGGTCAAGCGCGGCGTGGGCAGGATGAGCGCGGTGCTCGTGCCGCTCGACGAGGCCCACAGGCGCATCCGAAATGCCGCGAAGCGCGCGATGGGAATCGTCGGCAAGGCAAAACCCTACACGGTAACCTTTCCCGCGGAAATAATTCTCGACCTCATGCGGACGGAACACGCGGACTCCCATGCAAAGGTCGAAGGGGTTGAACGCACGGGCCCCCGCCGCGTGCGCAAGATCGCCAAGACCGCGCTCGATATCCTGCCGTAGAAATCCGCGGACTACCGCGTTCGGGCACGCGTCCGGTAGTACCGGAATCCCTCGACGAGGGCCTCGAGATTCTCCCGGGGCGCACCGCCCTGGGCGATCACCCGTGCGGCGTGGCCGGGCGCGTCATTTGCGTTTTTCCCCAGGTCGGTCGGCCGGGCCGCTCGTTCGGGCGGTTGCTGCGTTCCCCGGCGGCTGGGGCGCGCCGAGGGTTTCGCCCTTCGAAGTCATTGCAAGGTACACGCCGCCCGAGAGGACGAGGACGGCGCCGACGGCGGCCGAGCCCGCCATCGGTTCCTTGAAGAAGAGCCACCCCGCCACGGCCGACAACGGCGCCTGGAACATCGCCATCGCCCCCGCCGAAGGCACGTCGAGGTAGCGGTAGCCCGCGGTGAAGAAGAGCTGCGCGGCCGTTCCAAAGACGCCTATCGCGGTCAAGACCACCCATCCGGAAACAGTGGGCGCGACGTAGGTGCCGCCGGCGAGCGTCGCCGCCGCGCCGAGCATCGCGCCGAAGGCGGCGAAGAACAGGAATATCATGTAGGTTGAATCGTACCGGTGGCAGGCGCGGATAGTCGTGACGGCGGCGCCGGAGACAAGCCCGCACAAAATCCCGGCTACGTCTCCGGAGCCTATCGCGCCAAACGTTGCGCCGCCGGACACCAGGATCAAGAACGCGCCGGCGAACGTCGCCACGAGCGCCGGGGCCCTCTGCCAGCCGAGGTTCTCCTTGAGAAACACGTAACTGAAAAGCGCGCCCCAGGCGGGATAGGTGAACTGGAAAAACACGGCCCTTCCGAGCGGGATGTGGTCGATCGAGTAGAAATAGAGCATCACCGAGACGGCGCCGAGGACGCCGCGCAGCGCCAGCAGGCCGATGTTGTTGAACTCCATTTTCGCGAAACCCACCCTCACGCACGCGGCGACGATAAAGACCCCAACGAGCATCCTGACGAAGACCTTCTGCTCGGGAGGAAATCGGCAGTACTTGGTGAGCGAGTTCATCGTGACGAAGAGGAGTACGGACACGACCATGACGGATACGCCGAAAAGCCTGCCCCTTGCGTGCACCATCCGGTCAGGCCTTTATGAATTCCGCGTACATGTCCGCGTACGCGCCGCCGGCGGCGAGGAGTTGGGCGTGGGTCCCGCGCTCGGTTATCCGCCCGTCCTGGACCACGAGCACCACGTCGCAGTGGCGGACGGTGGAGAGCCTGTGCGCGACGATGAAGGAAGTGCGGCGTTCCATGAGTTTTCCGACGGCGTACTGGAGGACCACCTCGGTCTGGGTGTCGATGGAGGCGGTTGCCTCGTCGAGGATGAGGATCCTGGGGTCTGCGACGATGGCGCGCGTGAAACTCACCAACTGCCGCTGTCCCTGGGAGAGGTTGCCGCCGCGCTCGCCGACCTGGGTGTTGAGCCCCTCCGGCAGCGCGGCGAGGATGTCGTGCGAGCCGATCCTTTTCGAGGCCTCGTGGACCTCCGCGTCGGTGGCCTCGGGGCGACCATACTTGATGTTCTCCATGACGGTGCCGCTGAAGAGAAACGACTCCTGCAGGACGATGCCGGTCTGCCGGTGGAGGCTCTCGAGGGTGACGTCGCGGGCGTCGTAGCCGTCGACGAGGATGCGTCCCTTCTGCACGTCGTAGAAGCGCGGCAAAAGCGACACTATGGTGGTCTTGCCCGCGCCGGTCGGGCCGACGAGCGCCACTGACTGGCCGGGTTTCACCTCGAACGAGACGTCCTCGAGGACCCAGTGCTGCCCGTCGCCGCCGGTGTCGTAAGTGAAACTGACGTTGTCGAAGACGACGCTGCCGGCGATGCGGGGCAGTTCGAGGGCGCCGGGCCGGTCGATGATCTCGGGGAGCGTATCGAGGAGTCTGAATATCCTCTCGGCGGCGGCCATCGACGCCAGCAGCGTATTGTACAGGCGCCCCATCATGTTGACCGGGCCGAAGAACATCCCGAGGTACCCGATGAAGGCGATGAGTTCGCCCGCGGTGAGGGACCCGGCGCGGATCATGTGGGCGCCGTACCAGATGATGACGGTCGTGCCGACCGCGCCGACGAATCCTATGGACGGCCAGTACGACTGCCAGACCTTGGCGGCGTAGACGTTGGCGGCAACGTTGTCGGCGAGCAGTTCATCGAACCTGGCGAGGTTCTTGTCCTGCCTGACGAACGACTGCACGACGCGAATGCCGGAGATATTCTCGGCGATATTGGCGGTCATGACGCTGGCGGTGCGGCGGACCTCCCTGTAGGCCTCGCCGACCTTCTTGCGGAAGAAATAGGTGATGATGAAGAGCGGCGGCAAAGTGAGCGCCACGGCCGCCGCGAGGCGCATGTTGTAGTAGAGCATCATGGCGACGGCGCCGACGAGGGTGAGGAGGCTGCCGGAAAGCGACGTCAGGGACCAGGTGTATATCTCCTCGAGCGCGTCGAGGTCGCTGTCGGCGCGGGCGATGATCCAGCCCTGCTTGGTCCTGTCGAAGTAACTCATGGAGAGTATCTGGACGTGCCTGAAAATGGCCATGCGGATGTCGTTGGTAACGCCCTGGCCGACGTAGTTTTCGACCCAGATCCTGACGAGCCTGAGCACGAGTTGCACAAGCGCCAGGGCGATCATGAGTCCACCGATGACGAAAAGCCCGCGGACGACGGCCGAACGGGCAAGGGTGTTACGGAGGGCGGGAGTGATGTAATTGTCGACGCCGCGGCGCATGAGGTCGGGCTGGACGAGGCCCACGAGCGTGAAGGCCTGCCAGGCGGCAATCGCCGTGACCACGCGCCACTTGTAGGGCAGGATGAAGACCGCCAGCCGCCTCAACAGCTTCCTGTTGATCGGCTTAAATCTCTCTTCGTCTTCCCAACTCATCGTACTGTTCCCGGTTCTCGGCCAACTGCACGTCGTAGATGTTCCTGTACACGCCGCCGGCGGCGAGCAGTTCGTCGTGAACGCCCATTTCGACTATCCTGCCGGCCTCGAGGACCACGATGAGGTCGGCCCGCCGGACGGTGTGGATGCGGTGGGCGATCACGAAGGTCGTCCTGCCGCGGGAGAGTTCGAAGAGCCCCTCCTGGATGAGGCGTTCGGTCGAGCTGTCGACCGAGGCGGTGGCGTCGTCCATGACGAGGATCCGCGGGTCGGCGAGTATCGCCCTCGCGATGGCGAGGCGCTGGCGCTGTCCGCCGGAAAGCGTCACCCCCCTCTCGCCGATGACCGTCTCGTAACCGTCGTCGAGTGTGTCGATGAACTCGGCCGCCTGCGCGGCCTCGGCGGCCTCGCGGATCTGGTCCATGGACGCGTCGGGGCGGGCGTAGGCGATGTTCTCCCGGACGGTGGCGGAGAAGAGGAACGTCTCCTGGAATATGAGCGCGACGTTTCGCCTCAGGCTGTCGAGCTTAACGTCCCGGACGTCCACGCCGTCGATCGCCACGGCACCCTCGTTTACGTCGTAGAACCGCGGCACGAGGCTCACGAGGGCGGTCTTGCCCGCGCCGGTGTGGCCGACGAGGGCCACGAACTGCCCGGGCTGGACCGAGAAGTTGATATCGCGGAGGACCGGTTTGCCCTCCACGTAGGCGAAGGTCACGTGCTTGAACTCGACCCGGCCCTTGCCCGGCGGGAGCGGACCCGCTTTGGGCCTTTCGTCGACCTGGGGCCTCGCGTCGAGGATCTCGTATATCCGGTCGGCGGCGCCGCTGGCCGTGGCGATGGAGCCCATTATGTGGCCGAGCATCTCGACGCGCCAGGCCATGTTGTTGGTGTAGAGGACGAAGGCGAACAGCGTGCCGAGTTCTATGCCGCCCTGCGCGGGCCCCTTGACGACGAGATAGCCGCCGACGATGAGGATGATGGGCGCGTTGAAGCCGTAGACGGTCGTCGCCACGGGAACGCGGGTGGCCCAGGAATATATCGCGTGCAATACCTTTCCCACGTAGTCGTCGGCCCTGCCGGAGAACTTCCCTATCTCCATTTTCTCCTTTGCGAAGGCCCTGACGACCTTGATGCCGGCGATGTTCTCCTGGAGGACGGTCGTCACCTCCCCGTACGAGTCGCGGGCGTCCCGCCACAGAAGGCGCATTTTCATGGCGGTCTTCAACACTATGGCGATAGTGACCGGCATCGTGGACAGGGCGACGACGGCCAAAAGCGCGCTGTGATAGAACATGTAGACCGTTATGCCGCCGAGGATCGTGAAGGCTTCGAGGCTCGAGAAAAACGCCGCGTTGAAGAACCGCGCGACGCGCTGGACGTCGGAGGTCACGCGGGAGATAAGCTGCCCGGACTGGGACCTGTCGAAAAACGAGAACGACAGCCGCTGCATGGCCTGGTAGAGTTGGCGCCTGAGCGACCAGAGCACCCGCTGCGTGAGGCGCTCCTGCTCGACGCCGGTGAAGTACATCATGCCCGCGCGCGCGCCGCTCACCGCGAGGTAGAGGATGCCGAGGAAGGCCACGGCGTTGATGGCCGCGCGGGCGGCGGCCGACCCGGTTGCCATCGCCTCGATGTTGTTGGTGGCTTTGGCGATTATGACGGGCCCAGTCATCTCGAGGCCCAGCGTCGCGAGAAGTAACACGCCGACCGCGACGGCGCGTTTCCAGTGCGGCCTTATAAGGGCCGACAGGCGCGTCATGAGTTCCTTGAAAGTGAGTGTGCGTTCCGCTTCTTCGGGCACGCTTCAACAACCCTTCCAACCGCGGGGATTGCGCTACAGGCTTCTGTCAACGGCCAGGGCGATCCGGGCCAAATCCTTCATCATGCGCTCGAAGCCGGCGAAGTCAAGGCTTTGCGCGCCGTCGACGAGCGCCTCCTCCGGCCGCGGGTGCACCTCGACGATAAGCCCGTCGGCGCCCGCGGCGACGGCGGCTTTGGCCACGGGGGGCACGAGGTTTGCGTGCCCGGTCGCGTGGCTCGGGTCGACGATGACCGGCAGGTGCGTCCGCTCGCGAAGGGCGGGCACCGTCGCGATGGAAAGGGTGTTTCGCGTGTGGTCCTCGAAGGTCCTTATGCCGCGTTCGCACAATATCACGTTCTGGTTTCCGCGCGAAAGGACGTACTCGGCGGCAAAGAGGAATTCGTCGAGCGTCGCGCTCATCCCGCGCTTCAAGAGCACCGGCTTTTGCTGCTCGCCGACGGCCTGGAGCAGCAGGAAGTTCTGCATGTTGCGCGCGCCTATCTGGAGGACGTCGGCGTACTTGGCGACGAGTTCCACGTGCGACGCGCTTATGACCTCGGTGACGACGGCGAGGCCCGTCTTTTCGCGCGCGCGGGCGAGGTACTTGAGCCCCTCCTCCTCGAGGCCCTGGAACGAGTAGGGGTTCGTGCGCGGTTTGAACGCTCCGCCGCGCAGCGCCACCGCGCCGGCGGATTTGACGAACCTCGCGGTCTCGATGGTCGTCTCTTCGTCTTCGACGGTGCAGGGGCCGGCGATGACGCCGACCTTCGTGCCGCCGAAGGAGAAGCCGTCGACCTTGACGAGGCTTTTCTCCTCGTGGACCTCAAGCGACGCCATCTTGTACGGCGCGAGGATCGGCACGACGCGTTCGACGCCGGGGAGGGCCTCGATGTCGTCGAAGTTGCGGCCGTGCTTGTCGCCGATGGCGGCGATTACGGTGCGGCGGGTGCCGAAGATCGGGTGCGAGACGAGGCCGATCTTTTCTATTCTCTCCATGACGTGATCGATCTGGTCGCGCGGAGCGCCCGGTTTCATTACGATGATCATCTCAAACTCCTCCTGTATCTTTCGTTGCTTGGTTTCGCATTCCGGTCAAATAAAAAAGGCCCCGAGGCTTGCCGGCCTCGGGGCCTTGACTCACGCGAAGTTACGCTGTGTCAGTCCCCGCCGGCCGGCGCCGTAAAATAGAAATAGCCCCAAAAGCCGAAGCAACGCTCGAAGGCGGCTCGACCAGGGGCGCTTCGCCAGATCCAGGCTTGGCCTGTCCTGACGCTTTTCTTGCCGGCGAGGTCCATTACTTTCTCCACAACTTCCAATGCCACTTACATATCGACCAGAACTCTTTTATGTTAATACCCGAATCTGGCCGAAAAAGCAAGCGAAATCCGACCAGTTGGTGCCGCGGCGAAACCTTCTCCTACCTCATCAGCGGACAAATGTGAACTTTTTGTCATCCGAACTCATATAATATCAACATCTTCGTCTGAAGCGCGGGCTTAGGTGAATGCCCGCCGCGTTGCGGGTTCTGGCGATATGGGGGACACAATGATGTCAGGATCCAAATTGAATGAAGTGGGGTATTGGACGGAACTCAAACTGGAGATAGTCAAGAAGTATGCTTCTGCCTACACCGGGATACTTGCGAAGCAGCGCGCGATTCAAGGGTACGTGTACGTCGACGCGTTTTCTGGACCTGGGGTTCACGTCAGCAGGCAGACAGGCGAGTACATACTCGGCAGCCCTTTGAATGCGCTAAACGTGCAGCCTCCATTCAGCGAGTACCATTTCATAGACGCCGACAGGGACAAGGCCGAAGAGCTTAGACGCATCGTTGGCAGACAGGAGAATGTGTTCGTTCACGAGGGAGACTGCAACCAAATCCTGCCCAGCCAGGTGTTCCCGCGCTGCCGCTACGAGGACTATCGCCGGGCCCTGTGTCTTCTCGACCCTTACGGAATACACCTTGACTGGAAGATCGTGGAAAGCGCCGGAAGAAGCCGGAGCATTGAGATATTCCTGAACTTTTCTATCATGGACATTAACCGAACAGCGTTGTGGCGCAATCAGGGCAAGGTGTCTCAGGCAGCAGTCGATAGGATGAACAGGTTCTGGGGAGATGACAGTTGGCGCGAAATAGCTTATCAGAAGGAACCCGGACTTTTTGGTTCGGTAACCGACAAAAGGTCCAATGAGGTTGTTGCCGAGGCTTATCGGAGACGCCTTGAGTCTGAGGCCGGCTTCCCCTTCGTTCTTGAGCCGATCCCAATGAGAAACTCAAGCAACGCGGTCGTCTACTACCTCTACTTCGCGTCGCCGAATAAGACTGGACATCGTATCGTGAGCGACATCTTCAGCAAGTATCGAGATCGGACGGCCTAAGATGGCGTTTGACTCATCAATCGAATGGACAGAGTCCACCTGGAACCCCATCACCGGCTGCACGAAGGTGAGCCTCGGCTGCAAGAACTGTTACGCCGAGCGCCTGGCGCTCCGGCTCTGCGCCATGGGGCGCGCCAACTACGCCAATGGCTTCAAACTGACGCTTCATGAACACGCTATCGAGATACCGCTGGCCTGGAGGAAGCCGCGCGTCATTTTCGTGAACTCCATGAGCGATCTCTTTCACGAGGACGTGCCGTTCGCATTTATCAGGCGCGTGTTCGACGTTATGCGGCGCGCCGACCGGCACCTGTTTCAGATCCTCACCAAAAGGTCCGCTCGCCTCGTCGAGTTGGCCCCGTCGCTCGAGTGGCCGGAAAACGTGTGGATGGGCGTTACCGTCGAACATGCGGACTATCGCGCGAGAATCGACGACCTGCGCGGGACGTCCGCGGCGACGAAGTTCGCATCCCTCGAACCGCTCCTCGGTCCCGTTCCGGACCTCGACCTTTCCGGCATCGACTGGGTGATAGTCGGCGGGGAATCCGGCCCGGGCGCCCGTCCGATGAAAAAGGAGTGGGTCCTGGACATCCGCGACCAGTGCCGGGCAGCGGGAGCGGCGTTTTTCTTTAAGCAGTGGGGCGGCACGAACAAAAAGAAAAGCGGCAGAGTCCTTGAGGGCCGCACGTACGATGAGTGGCCGCCGAAACCGTCCCGAGACCGTCGCGAGAACCTTCTTGTGCGGTGATGAACGCCGCGCCTCTTGTCAGCAGACGCACCCGTCACGCTTCTTCCATGCGCCGCCGACGAGGACGCTTACAACCGCCCCGCGGACTTTCCAGCCTTCAAAGGGCGTATTTCGCCCCTTGGACAGGAGGCAATCGGTGTCGACGAGCCACTGGGCGCCGGTGTCGATAAGCGCGATATCGGCGGGCGCGCCGACGGAGAGCGTACCCACGGGAAGATTGAGAACGGCCGCGGGTTTGGCCGTCATGAGGGCAATGAGGCGCGGGAGCGGTATCATGCCCGTTTCGACAAGTTCAGTGTAGAGCACGGCGAAGGCCGTCTCGAGGCCCGTCACGCCAAAGGCGGCGAAGTCGAATTCAATATCCTTCTCCTCGTCACGATGAGGGGCGTGGTCGGTCGCTATGCAGTCGATGACGCCGTCGACGAGGGCCTTTTTCACAGCCTCGACGTGGTCGCGGGAGCGAAGCGGCGGCTTCGACTTGAAACTCGTGTGGAAACTCTCAAGCCCCGAATCGTCGAGCACGAGGTGATGGGGCGTGACGTCGGCGGTAACCGCGGCGCCGGTCGTTTTTATCCAGCGCAGGATCTCAACCGCGCCCGAGGTCGAAAGGTGCGCGAGG
>Ga0172362_10003551_pt1 | contig 13455 bp, 18 predicted proteins | sample LakKivs1_kivu2a2_FD_114534 | JGI IMG/M metagenome (GOLD analysis project Ga0172362, IMG submission 114534) | Sediment microbial communities from Lake Kivu, Rwanda - Sediment s1_kivu2a2 | ecosystem: Environmental > Aquatic > Freshwater > Lake > Sediment | place: Rwanda: Western Province, Lake...
AGGTCAACACGAGGAACAACCTCTCCGAAAAAACGCACATCCAGATACCGTGGGAACTGTCCGAAGCCCGCCCGTTCAAAAGCCGCAGAAGGCACAGGTAAACAGTTGAGTAAAGCAGAAAACAAATAATTGTTTTGTCTGCAAGTTCTTTTTAGTTTGGCTGTTTACCTCTTGCCTTTTCGACATGATAGCAGTTAATTAGATGTTCATGTACGTAGCAGTAACCATTAGATGGGACAGGAACTATATTTTTATCAGTTCTTTTTGCCACGTATGAGCATAAATTCTTATCTGGACCGAAGAGGATTCTATCGGCGTCAAGTTTGGAAATCAGCTTTAGTGCTGAAGCGCTTGTGACAATATAGTCGGCATAAATTTTTGTATCTACGTAAGAGTTTATATACAAAACTAGTGGCGTGTCGGGATTTTTCTCCCTAAACTTCTTAACGGTTTCAACGTCTAAGAAGTCTGCAAGTGGGCAAGACGCTTTTGGCACCGGATGTAGTATAGTCTTATCCTTGTTTAGGATAGCTGCAACTTCGGCCATAAACGAAACTCCCGCAAACACTATTATGTCAGCATCCGTATTCAGAGCCTTCACTGCAAGTTCCAGACTATCCCCCACGAAATCAGCGACATCCTGAACCTCCGGAGACTGGTAGTTGTGCGCCAATATTACGGCATTGCGTTTTTCACAAAGACTCTTAACTTCCTCCTCAAGCCTTTCTACATAACTTTTACAGTTCAATGAACCACACCGCGTCGAGATACATAAAGAAGTAATAATCCGCCTCCTGCAATAAATGATTATCATTTTTTGCAAGTTTTTGCGGCCTTTATGCAGACGAAACCTTTCCCTTCAGGGTTCTCTGAAGGTTCTTCCACCCGTGGTTTCTCAAAAGGTGAATAACTCAATGTCGCTTTTATAGCGACCTTTTCGAAGGAACATTTTCTTAACAACCCTTCAATCTCTGACAATCTGTAGAAGTGGGCGTAGCCATAGAAAACATGCCCGGCTTCCGCCTTCTTCATGTATTCTTCTCCCCAAGCTGAATCCTTTGGAATAATACAAACTGCAAGCTCGCCTGAGGACCGTAAAATCCTCCTCGCTTCTAAAAGCGCCTTCTCCGGAGAATCGAGAAAGCACAAAGTCACCGTCATAAGCGCAAAGTCGAAAGACCCTTCTATAAAAGGCAGACAGTCAGCTATGGCTCGAACAGATTCGATTCTATGAGATAACGCAAGATTAAGCATATTTAAAGCGGGATCCACGCCGACATTTATTGAGGCTTGAGAGTCTAGAATTCCGGTTCCAACACCGATGGAGAGACCTCTACCCTGAAGATTCAAGGCCTTTACCACCTTAGCTTCACATTCAAAAAGGACAGGGTGACGCTGATACCACGAATCATATCTTTTTGCGTGTCTATCGAAAACTTTAGTTAGAGTTCTCATTAACAACCCTCAGCAAACTTAGTTTAAAGCTGGCTATAACCATTCATGAAAAAAGTTGAAGACAGACATTTGATGAGTGCCTACTCCTCCAATCTGCCCAAACAACAGGCGAGACATGTTTATTTAATAATCTTAATGGTGTTATTTGGGCATTGTGTTTCACATGCTATACAGGTTAAACATTCATCAACATTTACAGCGACGTATTTATTATTTTTTACTTCGAATACTCCGGTAGGGTATATGTCAAAGCAAGTTCTACATCCATCACATTTGTAAATGCTAGGTTCTTCGAAGGGGAGTGGGTAAGTGAAGATGAATGGAAAGGACTCAGAAGTCATAATTGACATTGATGATACATGGGGGACTTCCAAAACTTGTACCTCATGCAAGAAATGCGCAAGTCTATCCAGTCGGGGCAATTTATGTTGAGGGCCAACCGCTTTCAGAGACTAAAAATAAGGAGATAGCTGAATTCATTGTTTCAAGAAGGCAGCGTTGAGATGGGAGTGGGAGAGTGTATCCATTGTCAAAAGAATAGAATACTTGGAATAGTGCGGATGCTATGTTATTTGTAATAGTTAGCTAAGCCAGCTATAGGCTCTCGAAGTCTGTAACCACGATGTTAAAGTAAACTTCAGGTTCAGATGGAAACATTAGTGCTCCTTGAAAACTTGGTTGTGTCTTCCCCTTCCTCAGCTCTTCGGAGATGGTACCAAGCCGCTGTTTCTTTTGAGGTAGGTGTGGAGGATGATTTTATCCAAGGCGCTCACTTATATGTTGGAATAAGCCTATGGTGGGAATTCGCTACGCGGGAAAGCATGAATGCAAGGTACTACGCAAGCTAGATAACCAATTTAAATGCTAGTCTTCATTCACTTTATTACAGATACCATAAACAGTTCCTACTTCAGACGATTCGGCATATTTGTGCTTTAGAATATTTCTTTTTCGCCAATTTTTCTGTAGGTTTTTCCTCTTACTTTTACTGCTTGTGTTATGTCTTCTTCGGGTTCTTTTTCAACTGTTTTGCGTTTAATAGTTTCTCCGCACATGCCATTAGGCAGTAGCCGTCTGGCCATGCATATTGGATAATTGCAGTTTGTTGGGTCGCATAAATCTTCACTCCATCTGCACCACGCTGTTTTTCCTCTGAATTGTAAAGCATTTTTTTCGCATCGAAATTTTGGGCAGTTTGGAGAACAAATTCTAGGCTCAGACATTTTTCATTCACCCTAGCGTGCGTCTTATTCTCTCCTCTAACATTTTTTTAGGCATCGCGCCGACAATCTGGTCTACCAGTTTACTGTTTTTGAACACCAGGAGCGTGGGTATGCTCATTATTCTATATTGTGTGGCAACTGTCTGATTCTCATCCACATTCAATTTTCCGAATAGAATTTTTCCAGCGTAATCTCTGGCTAGCTCTTCTATGATGGGAGAGACTAAACGGCAAGGGCCGCACCACGGAGCCCAGCAATCAACAACTACGTTAGGATGCTTCGCGACCGTCTCTAAGAAAGTATCATCGGTTAGCTCAACGGGCTCATCCAGTGAAGGCTTTACTGGTTCTTGGTCATTTCCTTCAGCTTCTCTTCCAGCAGATTGTCTCTTCAATCGTCTCAGTTTCCTTTCTCGTATTCTTTTCAGCTCCTCGTCCTCCTCCATAAGGTTCACCTTACCTTTTAATTCCTAATATTGTTTGAACTATACTTTGAATGTATCCCCAGTTCTTAAGGGGTTGCATCTTCCTTTGAAGCTTTCAATAAATTGGTGTACGGCTTTCGAACCTGTGCAGTGGCATGGGTAAATTAAATCTGGATTAATCTCAGTAAGATCGTTTATGGTTGCTTTGATTGTCTCATCCTTTGAGTCGCTCAAGTGAAAACCACCAATTACCGCGTGAACCTTACTGACTCCAGTCAACTTCTGTGAATGTTTAATAGTGTTTATGATTCCTGCGTGGGCACATCCAGAGACAATCACTAATCCCTTGTCCTCAAAATTCAATATCAAAGCTTGATCGTCCCACATCGTAGTCTCCACGAATCTTTCGTTTTCAACAGTCCAGAAACCTTGAGGCTTCTCGTAAGGTGTGATCCGTTCTATCTCACCTGTTGTTACGACTTCATCTGCGATTCTAACAGAATTTTTTGCTAAAAGGAAAATGCCGCCAAACGACTCCAACTCAAAAAGTTTGAAAGGCAACCCAATGTATTTGATGTTCGGAGTGAGCTTAAAATTCGGGGAGAAAACGTGTGGGTGAGCAATCACTGGGATATCTCTTTTCATCTCTTTAAGTGTTCCAAGTAATCCGCCTGTATGATCGTAATGACAATGACTCAAAAGTATTGCATTAATATTCTTCAAGCTCACGTCCATGACCTTCATGTTCCGTAGTAGAATGCTTGAGAATGGACCTGTATCCATCAGGATTGAGATATTGGGTTTCGAAGTCTCCACAAGGATGGACAATCCATGTTTGGCTTCCAGCCCACTGATCTTCTTCGATGCGCTTAGCGAGTCTTCAACAAGAACCGTAAACTTGATTCTATTCATTGCCTTACCCCTCTTTTTAGTCCTTCAACTCCTCATACTAAATAGATCCCAGATAGTATTCCGTCGCGGGGCATCTTACGCATTGTTTAGATTTGTATCTGGCGCAAGATCTACAGTCAACGTTGCATGGCGGAACAGATAGATCTTTATGGGCTAAGTATCTTCTTATGAGCATGAAAGGTGAATAGCCAACGTCCCTTATTTGGTAAAACTCTGATCTGCGGATGCCTTTCTCACTTCTGAGTGAACACTTTTCCATGGATATGCTTTCGAGAGTCTCTTGGTTCTCCGCCACAACAAGGGCGATCATGTTGTATCCTCCGATTGTTGTGAATATGTGGATCACGCGGGGGCAGTCTTCGAAGCGTTTTAGAAGCCTCTGCATTGTTTCAGGGTTATCCGTCTCTACTAGGACGATGGCTGCGCATAGTTTGAAATATTTCAAGTTCATTTGGGCCGATATCTTGATAGCTTTCTCGGCTAGGAGTTTGTCGACCCTCTTCTTTACCCCCATACCCGTGTAACCAATTATATGTCCAAGAGCCTCGAAACTTGTACGACCATCAATCTGCAGTTGTGATATTATCTTCCGGTCGGCCTCATCCATTTCGATTCACGAGTTTATTTTCTAAACGAAAGCATTAAATAATCTTTGTTAATCAAACTAAAGAGTCAGTCACATATAAGATTATCCGAAGGAGAAATACATGCTGACCGAAGATAATGAGGACTCCGCCGACGCTAGGAGGCAGACCTTAGAGGAACAACAAAAATCGCTTAGAACTAGGATGAACAAGGTGAAACACAAAATCGCAGTAATCAGTGGTAAGGGTGGTGTTGGAAAAACGATGGTAACAATTAATTTAGCTATAGCCTTTGCTAAACGTAGTAACCTAAGCCGTATAGGAATTCTTGACGCGGATATACACGGACCATGTGTCCCTAAAATGCTGGGTTTAAAAGGGCAGACTCTTCAGATAGGTCCGCCAGGAGCATTCCCAGCAACAGGCCCGTTAGGAATCAAGGTTGTCTCCATGGATTTTCTCTTACCTAACCAAGAGGCACCAGTGATATGGCGAGGTCCTTTGAAGATGACAGCGATTAGACAGTTCCTGTCTGATATCGTTTGGGGCGAACTTGAACTACTACTCATCGATCTGCCTCCAGGAACAGGCGATGAACCCCTAAGCGTAATGCAGCTTTTACCAGAAATGGACGGTGTAGTCATTGTGACGATACCTTCAGAGGTCTCCCAAGACGTGGTTAAAAAAGCCGTAACATTCGCTAGGCAGCTAAACATACCCGTAATAGGCATAATAGAAAATATGAGCGGCTTCATATGCCCCAACTGCGGTGCACAAACAAATATATTTAAGGTTGGAGGAGGAGAGAAAATTTCTAATGATCTTGTAGTCCCGTTTCTTGGAAGAATCCCCATCGATCCAAAAATCTGCGAAGACTCAGACAAAGGCGTACCATTCATAATCGAGTATTCAGAATCACCCGCCACGAAAGCTTTCATGGAAATAGTGGGAAAAATAGAAGACTTTCTAACCAAAAGGTCAAATCGCATGAATAAACACGAAAGGAAGGAGGTGAGCTAGTTGAAGGTTGCTGTTTCAGCCACCGAACCCAGCCTAGATGCTACCGTTGATCCACGCTTCGGCCGTTGTGCTTACTTCGTCATCGTCGACACGGAAACCATGCAGTACGAGACAGTACCGAACACGAGCCAAGCCGCACCTCACGGTGCCGGCATACAATCTGCCCAGATAATTCTCAACAAGGGCGCAAAAGTCGTGTTGACAGGCAATGTAGGACCGAACGCTTACCAATCTCTATCAGCTGCCGGAATCCAAATAATAACAGGCGCAACAGGAACTGTCAGAGAAACAATAACAAGGTACAAGAAAGGTGACCTAAGGGAGACGAGTTCTCCGACTGTCGGTGGCCATTTCGGTTCGGGCGGAGGTCGAGGTATGGGGCGTGGAGGTAGATAGTAATGAAGAGTTTTTACGAGCACCCAAAATATGCAAAAAAGTGGAAAAAAGAATGGAGGTGATATAGTGACTAAAGTTGTTATTCCAGTTACGGATGATAAAGGAGCTGATTCTCAACTATCAGAACACTTTGGGAGAGCTCCCTTCTTCGCCGTCTTCGATTTTGATGAAGATGGAAAGGTCCTATCTAAGAGAGCGGTTCCTAACGAAAGTGAGCACTTCGGTGGTGTCGGTTTTCCTCCCGACCGCATTTTACAGCTTGAGCCAGACGCTGTTATTACGTATGATATGGGACCGAGAGCTTTAGGAAGGTTCCAAGAAGCTAGAGTAGCTGTCTTGAGAGCTAACTCGGGCATTGTCAAAGATGTAATCTCGGCATATTTAAAAAATCAACTTCAGGAGCTGACGGAAGGCTGCCTTCACGCACTACATCGATGAGCACGGTCGTGGAATTTCTGGGAGTGAGGAGCAACGCCTAGAAAACTAAGGAAAGAAGAGTTAGAGTTGCTGGAGAAGTCAGGCTACTCAGAGAAAGCGATCAAGAATTACGAAGACAGAATTAACGTCGGCACAATCGAAAATGCCGATGTCATTCTGGACCACACGGGACCTTGCGGAGATACAATAAGCCTATACCTAAAAGTTGACGCAGATAGCAGAATAAGAGATGCGAAGTTTCTTTACCTAGGTTGTCCAGGTCTAGCTTCTTCTGTGTCTATGTTAACTAGACTCATTAAAGGCAAAACCATTGAGGAAACAAAAGAAATTTCGGAACACGACATAATAAGCGAATTGGGAGGATTACCTAAATCAAAACTTGATTGTCCCAAACTTGCAATCGCAACATTACAAAAAGCGATTGCGAAATATGAGGGAAACAAATCGCTGAGGAAATCCGCATGATTATCTCGATTGCCAGTGGCAAGGGTGGAACCGGGAAGACCACAGTTGCTGTGGGTTTGGCTTTGTCAGCTGAGAATATCCAGCTCTTAGACTGCGATGTTGAGGAACCCAACGTCCACATCCTTTTAAAGCCGATGATATGTGAGGAGAAGCCTGTTTATTCTCTCGTTCCAAATATTCAGGAAGAAAAGTGCAATCATTGCGGAAAATGTGCTGAGCACTGCCAATACCGCGCCCTCTTCGTCGCCCCGGAAAGGGTTCTGGTCTTCCCTGAGATCTGCCATAGCTGCGGATTATGCACGATAGTATGCCCGGAGAAAGCCATAAGTGAAGAGAAGAGAGAAATAGGAGTAGTTAAAAAGGGCTTAGCCCAAGGGGTCGACCTAGTTTATGGCGAACTTAATGTCGGCGAACCTATGGCCGTTCCAGTAATAAGGTATGTTAAGAAAGAAATTGATAAAGATAAAACCGTTATAATTGATGTTCCACCTGGCGCTTCTTGCCCGGTCGTTGAGAGCGTTTATGGAAGCGACTTCACCATACTTGTCACCGAGCCTACACCTTTTGGACTGCATGACTTGAAGATCGCTGTCGAAGTTTTGAGAACGCTGAAGATTCCGCTTGGAGTTGTTGTTAACCGCGCTGGAATCGGCGATATGAAAGTCTACGAGTACTGCAAAGAAGAAGGAATTCCCGTAATGCTTGAGATACCGTTCAGCAAAAAGATTGCAGAGCTATATTCCCGCGGAGTCTCCTTCGTGACTGAGATGGAAGAATGGAAGATGAAATTTCAGCATCTGTTAAAGAGAATTGTGGAGGTGCGAATAGGTGAGGCAAATAACGGTTCTTAGCGGCAAAGGTGGAACAGGAAAAACAACTTTAGTTGCTTCCCTCGCTGTATTCGCGGAGAATCTGGTGGTTACAGACTGTGACGTGGATGCGCCGAATCTGCACATGCTCTTAAATCCGGGTATTATGCAGAAACAGGAATTCAAGGGCTCTAAAGTAGCAGTTCTGGATGAATCGAAGTGCATCCAATGCCAGAAATGCGAGGAGAACTGCAGATTCAACGCAATAAATGACCTCAAGATAGACCCCGTACTTTGTGAGGGATGCGGGCTGTGCGCTTACATATGCCTAGTAGAGGCTATAGAACTCAGGGAGAAGGTCTGCGGCTACGCCTATATCTCAAAGACGAAGTACGGCTTCATGTCCCATGCGAGGCTTAACCCTAGCGAAGAGAACTCTGGTAAGCTCGTAACACTTGTCAGGCAGAATGCGAGACAGATAGCTGAAAAGGAGAACATTGACTTAATAATAAATGATGGATCACCAGGAATCGGCTGTCCCGTAATAGCCTCGGTTGGCGGAGTCGACCTAGGAGTCATCGTAGTAGAACCGACTTTATCCGGAATCCACGACATGGAAAGGGCTCTGAAGATGCTTAACCATTTCAAAGTTAACCCGCTAGTCTGCATAAACATGTACGACTTGAACATAGAGAATACGAAGATGATTGAAACGTTCTGCGGAAGCAACAGGGTTGAGGTTGCTGGTAAAATACCCTTTGATCCTCTTGTTACAGAAGCAATGGTACTCGGGAAGCCTATTGCCGAATACTCACCAGAGAGTACAGTTTCAGAGGAGATTAAAGAAGTCTTTAGGAAAATTTTGAACTCTCACTAAATAGTGTCAGGGATGTCTACGGTTTATAGAGCCATTCCTCCTCCCTAAAAGTAGTGACCTTCAGTATGGAATGCAATTTCAATAAACCGGTTTTATCCTTTCAATTGATGAAGAGCATAACCTTAAGCACCAGCGGAAAGTCTTAACACGGGTCCTAGAACGGAGAGGAACAAATAAGTGCGGATAAATGATCTTCAAAGGTATTCAATTATTCTCTTCGAAGACCTCTAATTACATTATCTACTTCTTCTAGCGCTAGTTTCTCCAAAGTCTCTTTTGTGGGAATTCCTCTTTCATCCCAGCCTACAGCATCATAGTATTTCCGTCTCTTTTCTTTTACAACATTTCTATCTGTTGTTTTTCCTTTGTAAGGTCCCGTAGGCAAGGGTTCGTAGAACCGTGAAGGATTATCATCGTCCTTATCTGGATTCCAGAAGATGTCAGGTCCACCTAGAAGGAGAAACACGCGCTGCAATGTTACAATTCTCGGTCCTTGTTCCGAGCACCATCTGTCCCTTGTGACTTTCCATCCAGTAACAGCTCGTGCGAAGTCCCATATTAAATCTCCGTCCACGCAGAACATACAGACTACGGCTGAATCCTGAAAAATGGCTCCGCCCATGTCGTTGTATCCATCGCTAACTATTGACGTATGGTCTCCGCCTTGAACGCTGGCAGCATAACATATGTCATGTGTAAAGTCTTGATCGCTGCGGGTTCCGTGGGCTCCAATTTCTATGCCTTTCACGTGAACAGCGTAGGGTGTTACATCGACACCTTTCAATTCGCTTATTTTTAGAGCGGCGCGGTATGTTCCCTCTGCCAATATGTCTCCAATCTTTTGTCGGTTCACAATTAGGTGGACAAGCTTAGTGAAGGCTTCTGCGTCTCCCCATTTAAGTTCGAAACCCAAATCATCCTTTGTAAGGATACCGCGTTGGTATAGTTCTGCAGCGAATCCCATCGTGTTGGCAGTGTTGATACCGGATACTCCAAGGTTGTCTGCAAGAGCGCTTATGTGAATGTTGTCTTCTGGGTTGAAAATGCCCAAGTTTGTCCCGCAGTAAGCTTCAAGTTCATAATCTGGCATATCAGTGATGTCTCCTTTCCATCTTCCTGACTTGATGCAGGAAATTTTCATACAGCTCCTAGTACAGTTGAAGTCAGCCCAGTAGGGTTTCACCCAAAAACGAGTACTGTATCTAACTCCAGCCATACTCTTCTCGTCATGCCACTCCTCCTGCCAATTCCTGACTGGCTCAGAACTTGTTTCAGCCCCAACTGTGTAGCCGGCGTACCCAGTTCCCCATCTTCTCATTTGATCTCTAGATATTATCCTTCTATGATACTCCTGCAACAAAATCTTCACTGTCTTTGGGGCAGCTGTCTCGGGAAGTGGCCCTCTTCCTTTAGCCACCACCGCTTTAAGGTTCTTGGAACCCATCACTGCGCCATATCCGCCGTATCCGGCAGCGTGTACAAGCTTGGTCAGAACGCAAGCGTTCCTCACAATGTTTTCTCCTGCAGGTCCGATGTAGACCATTGAAGGCTCTTTCCACAATCCAACCTTCGGCTTCCGCTTGCCAAGCTCGTTTTTAACTTCTGCATTTAGTGTCTTTATAGTCTCTTCACCTACTTTCCCCCAAAGATGGGTTGCGTCTCTTATCTCGCATCCATCGTCCGTAATCAAAAGGTAGACAGGATTACTTGCCTTACCTGTTACAAAAACACCATCGTATCCTGCGCATTTTAGCTCCATTGAAAACTCGCTACTGGCTGTGGCGCCTACAGTTCCATTGCTTAACGGTGACTTGCCAGACACACAGATTCTTGAGCCTGGATGGATAGCGGATAACGGTCCAGTTAGGATCGTGAGTATGTTTTCTGGTCCCAAAGGGTCAACTTTAGGCCATTTCTTCCCTAAACGGTCCCACAGTACTTTTGTGGCAAGTCCTCGTCCTCCGAAATATTGATACAGAGTTGCCTCAGGAAACTTTATCTCCTTAATTTTTTCACGTGTTAAATCGATATCTAAGAATTTTCCTGCGTATCCTCGTAACATACTATATTACCTCTTCCCCCTTCTCACCGTAAAGATTAACAGCTAAGTCTTTCGCAATTACATCAGGTTCTAAGGCATGTAGCTTCTTCTGGATGCCGACGTCTTCTTCAACAAGCTTCAATGCTTGGTATCCTGCTTCTTTACATACCTTAACGCATTCCGTGTCCCCACCGCATAGGTCACATATAATGGCTTTATTGGTTTGGGGATGTAAATATGGTATTTTACCCGGACAAGCACTTATACAGTTCCCACAGCTTATACATTTCTCTTGATCCACGATTACGGCCTTAGTTTGGCTGTCAACAGACAGAGCTTCAACCGGGCATACCTTTACGCATGGGTAGTCGTCGCATTGAGCACACAGATGAGGAACTTCTAACCCGGGAAAAGGCATGAAAATTCGCACACGAGACGTTTCAGGCCAGATACGATTTTCATGGCGAAGGCTGCAGGCGATTTCGCATCTTCGACAACCAGTGCACCTTATGTAATCCCTTACTATCCAGATTGGATTTCTCATTATGTCACCATTCTCCATGTTGCATTCTAGCTAGCTATTTATTTCGTTGGCATTCTTGCGATAGATCTGATCAGTCAAAATCACGTTTACTAAAGTATTGAATTGAAAACAGAAATCTATAAAATATTCGCAAAAATCGGCTTTTACTATCCTCATTTTGCGAAGTTACCTCTGTATTCTGCCGGAGGTGACCCCAGCCATTAAAGTTTCTACTTCATCTACTTTGGCTTTGAGGATGACTCCGGATGTTGTATGCTTCAAGCATGATGCTGCAGTAGCGAAGTCCAATGCTTTCTGAAGATTTTCGCCGTAGGTTAGAAGTCCATATATGAGTCCTGCAGCGAAGGAGTCGCCGCTTCCACTTCTGTCAACAATATGAGTAATTTTGTAAGTGGTAGTGGTGTAAAGTTTTCTACCGTCATACAGGACGGCTGACCACGTGTTGTGGCTGGCGCTGATGCTTCCCCGAAGTGTTATCCCGATCTTCTTAAGGTTCGGAAACTTCTCCATAAGATTGTCGGCGATCAAACGGTACTTTTCAGCGTCTACCTTCCCCGCAGTGGCATCTACCCCTGGCGCCTTGATGCCAAAGACTTTTTCTACATGTTCTTCATTGGCAACTGCGACGTCCACGTATTTGAAGAGATCAGGCATGACTTCTCTAGGCGTCTTTCCCCATTTCCAAAGCTTACTACGATAGTTAAGGTCGCAAGATACAATCAAGCCCATGTCCTTAGCCTTCTTAACCGCCTTTAGGCATGTTTTTGTTGCTCCTTCGCTGATGGCGGGAGTTATGCCTGTCCAATGGAACCACTTGGCGTCAGAGAAGATTTCTGCCCAGTCGAATATCCCGGACTCTATAGTCGCCATAGCTGAGTTGGCTCGATCATAGATTACCTTGTCCCCTCTTTGAATGGCTCCGATCTCGTTGAAGAAAACCCCGAGACGCTCTCCGCCACGTATAATTTTTCTGGTGCCTACGCCAAAACTTCGTATAAAATTCAGGCAAGCATCTCCAATGTCATTTTCAGGCAAACGTGTTACATAATCAACAGGAACCCCAAAGTTCGCCAAAGCAATAGCAACGTTGGATTCTGCCCCTCCGTACGTCGCGTCGAAAGACGCAGCTTCTGTGAATCTCTGAAAACGTGGCGGCGAGAGCCTTAACATGATCTCGCCGAATGTCACAACCTTCTTAGCCATTGTTGGATCCATCGTTCTGTCTGTCTCTTACAGGAACCATCTTACATTGGATGCTACTTGAGAAGACCCATTCGTTTAAAACCTTTCTTCATCTGATTGAGGGCTTCGATTGTGACGGATAGCTCAGGTGGTTTAGGCACACCGACGTCTATTCCCCGCTCGTTTAGCATAGCATAACAAGCTGCATTCGTTGAATGGGCTACGTGCAGAATCCTTCTCGCTTCATTAACCTCCAGTTGCAGCTTCGCCGCCTTTTCGTATTTTCCGTTCATGACGGCTTTATAGAGTTCCACCACCGGTTCGGGAAAAGCATTGGCTAAACCGGAGATACAACCTTTTGCACCCATCATGAGTGCGGGGAAGGCGAGAGCCTCAGTGCCTATTATGAAGGTGAAGTCTTCTCGGTCAGCAAGATCTATCAAGAAATGTGTAAACTCGACCAAGCTGAAGCTGCTATCTTTTATCCCTTTAATCCCAGCGTCTGCAAGATTATTTAGGAAAGATGGCGTGACAGTGAACCCTGTACGAGCTGGATTATTATAAACATAGACTGGAATCTTGACCGCCTTAATAATTTCTTTATAGTGCTGCAACACTGTTCTCTCGTCATGTCGGTAGTAGTATGGCGGCACGGCAGCAACCGCGTCTGCATCATTCTCCTCAGCATGCTTCGCAAGCTCTACTGAATCCTTAGTGTTCGTTGTTCCCACATGAACTATGGCGGCGATCCTTTTCTTAATCTGGTCTACCGCTACCTCAACCACTTTCTTACGCTCATTCACTGACATCAATGGTCCTGAACCGTAGGTTCCGCAGAGGAAAATCCCTAGAGACCCCTTTTCTATCTGGAAATCCAGAAGCCTCCTCAACCCTTCCTCGTAAACCGTTCCTTCTTCAGTAAACGGCGTGATAAAAAAAGGAATAACACCCCGAACGTCGTGACTCATCGACCGACTCACCGTTTATGTGAAGATGCACAAAAACATATAAGTATTTTGGAACGCCCAACCGCACTAAAGGCAGTAAATCTGTATAAAAAAAATTTTCATACTTTAGTTAGATAG
>Ga0172362_10003555_pt1 | contig 13446 bp, 10 predicted proteins | sample LakKivs1_kivu2a2_FD_114534 | JGI IMG/M metagenome (GOLD analysis project Ga0172362, IMG submission 114534) | Sediment microbial communities from Lake Kivu, Rwanda - Sediment s1_kivu2a2 | ecosystem: Environmental > Aquatic > Freshwater > Lake > Sediment | place: Rwanda: Western Province, Lake...
AACCGCTGAGTATCTGAGAAGGAAAAAATCAATAAAAAAAATCATGATCGTTGACTGGGACCTTCACCACGGAAACGGCACTCAGAAAGCCTTTTATTCAACCCGGGAGGTGCTTTATGTTTCCCTTCACCAGAGTCCTCTTTTCCCTGGCACAGGTTCGGTTTCAGAGGCAGGTGAAAAAGAAGGGGCAGGATATAACCTTAATTTGCCTCTCAAAGCCGGCAAAACCGATGCTGATTATCTTTATCTCTTCCAGAACCTGATTAAGCCCGTCTCTGACCTGTTTCAGCCCGAGTTTGTCCTGGTATCGGCCGGTTTTGATATTCTGAAAGAAGACCCGCTCGGCGGGATGGGACTGACAGCTAAGGGCTGCGGAGATATTACCCACATCCTTCTGGAAATAGCCCGAAAATGGTCTTCTGGCCGCATCATTCTTTTCCTTGAAGGCGGTTATCACCTGAAGGGCTTGAAGGCCGGAGTTCACGAGGTTATCTTGAGGCTAAACGGCCAAAAAGAAAGAAAAATCCCTGAAATGGACCTCTCCCCTGGCCTAAGAGAAGAAATACAGCCAATTATGAAGATCTGGCAACAATACTGGCGGGTTTTCCCTGGGGGATGACAGTCGTCATCCAGAATAGACACTCGAGAGACCCGTCTATGGGCTTTTCCCCTTAAAATCAGGCCTCAAAATTGGCATAAAAAATGCATATAAAAAGGTGAAAAGGAGTTGCCCATGAAAAGAACGAATTATTTGGTCTTAACAGGGTTAGTTCTTTTCTTTGCCCTTTTCGCTTTTTTAAGAGCGGAAGACGAGCCCAAATATACCAATGATTCAGTCGGCCGGGTCAGTTTCGTCGAAGGCAAGGTTTTTATTCAGAGAGCTGCAGACGTTGGTTATGAGGAAGCGATTATTAACGATCCGGTAACCGAAGGAGACCGCCTGGGAACGGCTGAAGGACGAGCAGAGATTCAGTTCGGCCGGAGAAACTTCTTAAGGCTGGATAACGAGACCAAGATAGATGTTTTGAATTTGCCAAAAAAAGAAAGCGAACTGACGAGGTTCAGAGTCTGGTCCGGCCATGTTTATCTCACGGTCAATAATCTTGAAAAAGAGAAGAATATCGAAATTCACACTCCGGATTCTTCTTTTTACATTCTGGAAAGAGGAATATACAGATTCGACGTGGATGAGGGCCGGGGAACCGAAATCCTGGTATTCAAAGGTCTGGCTGAAGCTGCCGGTGAACAGGATTCTTATCTTGTCAAGGGCGAACAAAGGCTGGAAATAGCCGAAGGCAGGTTCAGTTCCAAGCCAACCGGCTTCAGGCCTGTGGCTGATGATAGTTTTGACCGCTGGAACGAATCGCGTGATAAATCAGTAAATAAATTCTATGCGCGGCGCTACCTGCCGGAGGATATGGAAGAAGTTGAGGCTGAATTAAGTGAATATGGCGATTGGGTCGATGTCCCTCCTTATGGTTATGTCTGGGTGCCGAGAAACGTGGCTGACGATTGGAGACCGTATTATTACGGAAGATGGGTCTGGGTGCCTCTGACTGGCTGGACCTGGGTTCCTTATGAGCCCTGGGGCTGGTGGGCTTTCCATTACGGCCGCTGGCACTGGGGCGTGGGCATCGGCTGGTACTGGATTCCGACTTCATTCTGGGGTCCGGCCTGGGTTAGCTGGTGGTGGGATTTAGATTATTTTGCCTGGGCTCCTCTGAGCTGGTACGGATATCCAGTAGTGGTGATGAACGGAGTCTTTTATGACCGTTATGTCGGACATTATCCTCTTAATTCCCGAGCTCTGGTTGTGGTAAGAAAAGACCAGCTTAAAGCTCGTGATATTTCGAGAGCCGCTCTCAGACCTGAGAGCCTGAAGAGGTCCAGTCTTGATAACAAGATATCCCTGCAAAACAAAACACTGCCCTTCCGTCCTTCAAGTTCAAAGATTTCAGTTGAAAAACTTGACGGAAAAAGAGTGCTGGTCAGAAAGGATAGTCAATCTTCGGACATTAGAGAGATTAAGCCAGGTTCAAAGTCCGGCGCTACGCCAGAAACAGTTAAACCTGCTAAGGCTGCAGAAGGAAAGTCCAGACAAACAACCAAAGCCTCGCCTGGAAAAGTTACACCGAAAAAGATAAAAAAGAGTGAAGATGCCGCCCCCGGGGCTTCAGCCGAATACCGCTCTTCTAAATCTCTGAGAAGCATGCCAGTTTATCCCTCATCCCCTAAGGTCACCAGCAGAAGTCTGAGGCGAGAATCTCCTTCCTCCCTTCGGTCTTCTTCGGGTTCGCTAAGGTATTTTAACCGTCAGAGTTCAGGTTCAGGCTCAAGGAGTTCCAGCATCAGAAGTTACAGTTCAAGCCCGAAATCTTCTTCTCCAAAAATTAGCAGGTCCTCTTATTCCAGCTCGGGTGCGAGATCTTCGAGCACGACCAGAAGCTCTCATTCCACAAGCTCGGGTTCTTTACGCAGAAAAAAATAGAACAAGAAACAGACAAGAGTCAGTGGCGCTCTTCGCGAGCTTCCCTTTCAGAATAATAATCAAGAATTCTTAAGTGATCCTGCAAAGAACAATACCGATTGGGCTGAGTTCCGGGCAGAAAGACTTCTGGAAAAGGATATTTACAAACTGGAGAAGACAGTAATCCTGTCTTCCGGTCAATGGTCACAAAAACCAGATTGGCAGGAACCTCAAAATCTTCTATGGCTAAGGATTCCTGAGCCCCGGTCTCCTCAATCTCAGTCTCATCCGGAGCCGATTCTGAAACCGGGTGGGAAGCCTCGTACTCTTTTTTCTTCACCTCTATGACCCTGGCGAAAAAATCTACCCAGATGGGCAGAGCTACCACGGCGCCAGATTGCCTGTCTCCCATAGTAATCTTGGTATCATAGCCAACCCAGACACCAGCACAGAGCGAAGGCGAAAAGCCCACAAACCAGGCATCGGTAAACTTATTGGTTGTCCCGGTCTTGCCTCCGATGGGCCAGTTAAGCACACTCGCTCCCTTCCCGGTTCCCTGCCGAATGACCCCCTGAAGCAAATAAGTCATCATATAAGCCATCTGAGGAGAGATGACTTCTTCGGTCGAGGGTGTGTTTTCTTCAAGGATGTTCCCGTCTTTATCCTCAATTTTGATGATGAAATAAGGTCTGGCGCGGACTCCCTTATTAGGGAAAACGCTGAAAGCCGAGACCAGTTCCTGGAGCGTAACCTCAAAAGCGCCCAGCGAAAGTGAAAGATAAGGATAAATGGTCGAGGTAATACCGAATTTCCGGCAATACTCAACTCCGGTTTGAGGGGAAATGTAATCAAGAAGTTTGGCCGTGACCACGTTTCGCGATTCTTCCAGACCCATCCTCAGCGTCACTGCGCCATGATATTCTCCGTCGTAATTTTTCGGCGACCAGGGCTCTCCAGTCCATTTGTCTATGAATTCAGCGGGCTCATCTATGATGACACTGGCAGGAGTGAATCCTTTTTCCAGGGCAGCCGTGTAAAGGATGGGCTTTATAGCCGAACCTGTCTGCCGCAGAGCCTGAGTGGCTCGATTGAACTGGCTCCTTTTGAACGAATAACCACCGACCATGGCTTTAATCTGACCGGTAACAGGGTCGAGAGCTAAGAAAGCGCCTTCAAGTTGCGGCTCCTGGTCAAGAGTAACGGCAGCGGTCTTTTTGGCTTCATCCACAGATTTGACCTCAACCAGGATAACATCACCCGGTTTTATCAGAGAATTTAGAAACTTAGCTTTGGTCCATTCGATTCCCTGGTTGGACATTCTGGCAATATAATTTTTAATTTTGACCTTAGCTTCAGTTTTGCCCGCATCCAGAACAATACCTTCCACTACATCTTCTGGTTTCAGGTCCCCGCTATCCCACCCGTCCAGCCAGAAGTTTTCCAGGTCGGTCTTGCCTTCAGCCAGAAGATTACGCTTATCCTTCCTCCAGCCATTTTTTTTATCCTGGACTCTTAGACCCTTTAACAGTGCCATTTCAGCATATCTCTGATAATCGAGATTGATGGTAGTGTAAATTTTCAAGCCGCCCCGGTACAGAGCCTCATCACCGTAAGTCCTTTCAACGTATTTCCTGACTTCTTCAAAAAAATAGGAACCCGTTTCAGCAGTATCCCGTTTTAAGGGGAGAACATTCAAGGGCTGCTTCTTTAGCTCTTCAGCCTCAGCCTTTGTCAGGAATCCTTCCTCCGCCATCCGGTTGAGGACATGGTTGCGGCGATTAAGAGTAAGCTTTGGATTGTTGTAAGGTGAATATAAACTCGGGCCACGGAAAATGCCGGCAATCAAAGCCGCCTCGGCCAGAGTAAGCTCGGTAACGTTTTTCCCAAAATAAAGTTGAGAAGCGGCTTCCACTCCCCAGGCTCCATGACCCAGATAAAACTGGTTGCAGTAGAGCTCCAGAATCATTTCTTTGGGAAATTTTCTCTCAATCTCTACAGCCAGAAACATTTCTTTTAGCTTGCGCCTTATGGTCTGCTGCGAGTAGAGAAAAAGGCTTCTGGCTAATTGCTGGGTGATGGTGCTCCCTCCATGAAGTCTTCTTCTGCCCAGAAAAACGCGGAGAGCATCTTCTTTGACCGCTCTCAAAATGCCACGATAATCAATCCCTTTATGAGCGAAAAATCTTGGGTCTTCAGTGGCAATGATTGCCTGTTTTAAAACGATCGGAATTTTTTGATATGGAATCTGAATTCTTCTCTCTGCCGCAAATTCTTTTACAGGTTCAGCCTTGTCCGAATAAACCACGGAAATAATCTTCGGTCTCATCTGTCCGAGCTCAGCCACCGAAGGCAGATTTTCCCTCACTGCCAGATAAGCGCCGAACATGCCCCCGAGCACAAGACAGATAACCAGAACAAAAAATAACAGCAACCCTCTTAATATTTTTTTCCGGTTGAGTTTCGGGATTTTGATTCTGATAACTATTTTCTTTTTTTCTTGGTCTGTCATCTTTTCCGGGCTTCAAAAGAGCTAAAAAACAATATACCAGATTGTTTAACGAAAAGACAACCGGGTCAGAGTCGACTCAAAAAAGGAAACCTGTCTTTAAGAATTCTCCAGACCTTCCGGGCAATCTCCTGAGCCGGCAACCGGCCATCAAGAATAACACATTCAGGATCATCCAGATGAAGAAAAATCTGGCGGACTTTTCTGAGATAATTCCTGTCTTCAAAAAGGCGGTAAATTATGGGCCTGCCTATTATCCTTCTCAGACCCAGTCCTACCGGGACATCGAGGATGAAAACGATGTCCGGTCTGGGAGCAAAACTTTTATGCTGTTGCCGGATTTTTTCTGAGGATATACCCCTGGCTCCCTGATAAGCAAGAGTAGAATAATAATAACGGTCAAGAATAACGACCTGACCCGCCTTCAGGGCCGGAAGAATGTTCTGGCGAACATTTTCTTTCCTGTCCTTGACGAATAGTTCAAGCTCTTCCTCTGGAGCAATAGAATCTTGGCTTTTAGAAAGTTCGCGGATTTTTACTCCCCACTTTCCTTTTGTCGGCTCCCTTAAGGTCACAAATTCCAGACCTTTTTTACTCAGTTTCCTGGCCAGCAACTCAACCTGAGTGGATTTTCCAGAGCCGTCCACTCCTTCAAAGACAATCAACAGCCCCTTCTTAAGTCTTTTCTCTGGCATCGGAGTTTTTCTTCAGCCATTAATCTTACTGATGATGTTTTTTAAATGCAACTCTTTTTCTGGATACAGAGTTATTTTTTAGAAATTGGAACCACGACTTTCGTCAATTGAATTTTCCAGGCTAATGTGGTAATTTTAATTCTTACCCAGGGAGGACAGAAATGAAAAAATACTTCTGGATCGCCGGCATCAGTTTTCTGGCAGGATTGCTGTTAGCTGGTTATATATTTCTCTCACCTGAAAAACCTGTGCCAGCCTCAAGCCCGGCCAAAGCCAATCAGGTGCTGGCCAATCGTCTCTTTGCTGCCCAGAAAGACGAAGCACGGCCCGAAATCAATCTCAATCAGGATTTCGTCAAGATAGTTGAAAGAGTTGGACCGGCTGTAGTCCGGATTGTAACTGAACGGGTGGAAAAAATGCCAGGCTTTGGTTTTGACGAAGGCTGGCCTTTTGAAGATTTCTGGGACAGGTTTTTTGGCAATCAGCCGCGCTCCAGGGATAGACAGCGTGAATACCGGTCTCAGTCTCAAGGCTCAGGGTTCTTTATCTCTTCAGACGGTTATGTTCTGACAAATAACCATATCGTCGAAGACTCGGTTAAAATCACAGTCACGGCTATAAACGGAAAAGAATTTGAAGCCAAACCGATTGGAAGAGACAAAGCCACTGACCTGGCCCTGATAAAAATAGAGGGCAAGAATTTTCCTTATGCCACACTCGGAGATTCTTCTGCCATCAGGGTCGGAGAATGGGTCCTGGCTATTGGCAATCCTTTTGGCATGGAACACTCGGTTACTGCTGGTATTATCAGCGCCAAAGGAAGACAGCTGGGGCTTGGCGGCAATACCCCAACTTATGAAGATTTTATTCAGACTGACGCAGCCATTAACCGTGGCAACAGCGGCGGCCCCTTGATCAATATGAGGGGAGAAGTCATTGGCATTACCAGCAACATTCTAACGCCGACAGGTGGCAACATCGGAATCGGTTTTGCCATCCCTTCTGATTTAGCCAGAAAAGTTGTGGCTCAGCTCAAAGAAAAGGGCAGAGTGGTCAGAGGCAGACTCGGCATCAGGGGGACAGATATAACTGAGGCCATAAAAAATCAACTGAAACTGAGCACAGCCAAAGGGGTCATCATCTCCCAGGTCGAAGCAGACAGTCCAGCTGAAAAAGCAGGCCTGAAAAAATACGATGTCATTACCGAGATCAACGGACAGCCGGTCGAGAGCTGGAAGGATTTGAGGTTTAAAGTGGCTGACATCCAGCCGGGGAATATCGTGACCCTGAAAATAATCAGAGAGGGAAAAGAGATGGCGGTCAAGGCTCAAGTCGATGAACTCGAGCCTCAGGAAACTGCCCAGAAAGAAGAGAAGGTTGATAAAGACGTTGGATTGAGTTTGACCGCTCTGACTCCATCGCTTGCCCGGAGATATGGTTTGACCACCAATGAGGGATTGCTGGTAACCGATGTTCGCGATTACAGCGAAGCAGCCAGGGCCGGGCTCCAGGCTGGAGACATCATCCTTGAAGTTAACCGCTCCCGGGTCACTTCGGTGCGGGAATTTCAGTATATTCTGAAACAAACAGAGTCTGGTGAAGAAATAATTCTTCTGGTCCGCAGAGAAAGCGAGGGGCAGAAGATTGATTTTATCGTTACTTTGAGAGTGCCCGGATGAATTTTACGAAGCTCCATGCTCTGGGTAATGATTTTCTGGTGATTGAAGACGGCAACTTTCTGAAAGAAGAATCACTGCCAGAGACTTCCCGCAAACTCTGCGACCGGCATACCGGCATCGGAGCTGATGGTCTTATTCTGATCAGGATAACTGATAGAGAGAAAAGCCGGGTCAATTTCAGAATTTTTAACGCTGACGGCTCTGAACCGGAAGTCTCGGGAAATGGTCTGCGCTGTGCCGCGGCTTATCTTTTCCATTCTCAAAAAGTCCCGGCAAAAATCATCCAGTTTGAGACCAATGCTGGAGAAAGGACCTGCGAGCTAATCGATAGGAACAGCAACCGTTTTGAGATCAAAATCGAAATGGGAGTTCCGAGGTTTTCCTCCGGCGACATTCCTTTCGATGATGGCTCCGAGCACGAAGTCATCACGGATTATCCCCTGTCAATAAACCGAAAAGTTTACGAGATCACCTGTGTTTCAGTCGGAAATCCGCACTGCACAATCTTTGTGGAGAGATTTTTCCCGGCCAGAATCGAATGGCATCAGGTGGGCCAGGAGCTCGAAAATCATCCTTTCTTCCCCAGAAGAACCAATGTCGAATTTATCAGGGTTTTAAACCGGCACGAAATTGAAGTTCTTTTCTGGGAAAGAGGTGTTGGAGAAACTCTTTCGTCCGGAAGTGGCTCGTGTGCGGCTGCTGTAGCCTCCATTCTTAAAGGTCTAACTGACCGCAAAGTTAAAGTCTGGACCAGCATGGGAGCTCTGGTGGTTGAGTGGGAGAAAGATAAAGTCTTTCAGACCGGCCCGGCTGAACTGGTCTTCGAAGGCCAGTCTTTCATTGAAGCTTGATTTTCCAGAAAACTGAACTGATCCTGATGCAGAAAAAAATTTGCCAAAATCCTTCTGCTTTTTATTTTGACTTGCTTTTTTTATCAGAGCGTTTTCTGGTGCTTTCTTTGCTGGCCTTCTTCCAAATCCTACCGGTCTTTCCCTTCTTATTGCCTGTTCCAAAAGGAGAAGCCAGCGCCTGACGGAAGACCTCCTTGATATTCTCAACGAAAATGAATTCCATCTCCTGCCGTATTTTTTGCGGTATATCAACCAGGTCTTTTTTGTTGGGCCAAGGCAGGATCATCTTTCTGATACCTGCCCTTTGAGCGGCCAGGACTTTTTCTTTAATCCCGCCCACGGGCAAAACATTTCCCCTGAGCGTGATCTCTCCGGTCATGGCCACATTCCACCGAACCGGAGTGTTGGTGCAGATGGAAATGAAGGATGTGGCGATGGTCACGCCAGCTGATGGTCCATCTTTGGGGATGGCTCCTTCAGGAATATGAATATGAAAATCGTTTTCCATAAAAATTTTGGTGTCTATTCCAAATTCCTTAGCATGGGTCCGGGCATAGCTTAAAGCGGCCTGAGCCGATTCTTTCATCACCTCACCCAGGGACCCGGTCAGCATCAGGTTGCCCTTGCCCTGCATCTTGGTAGCTTCTACAAACAGAATCTCACCTCCGGCTGCTGTCCAGGCCACGCCAGTGGCCACGCCGACCTGGTCTCTTTTTGTCAGCTGGTCGCGGAAAATCCTGGGCGGGCCAAGGAATTTTTCAATATTCTGAGCAGTGACTCTGACTTTTCCTTTCTTGCCTTCAGCTATCTGCCTGGCAACTTTTCGACAGATGGTGGCAATTTCCCTTTCAAGATTTCTGACTCCAGCTTCCCTGGTGTATTGAGAAATGATGACTCGAACTGCGCCATCAGAAATATCGAGCCATTCAGGCTTTAAAGAATGTGAGGCTAACTGCTTTGGAATGAGATGCTTGAGGGCAATCTGAAGCTTTTCCTCTTCCGTGTATCCGGGCAGTTCAAGCACTTCCATCCTGTCTCTAAAAGCCGGCTGAATCGGGTCGAGCAAGTTAGCGGTCGTGATGAACATGACCCTGGATAAATCAAAAGGCACACCAAGGTAATGGTCAAGAAAAGTGTTATTCTGTTCAGGGTCCAGAACTTCGAGCAGAGCCGATGAGGGGTCGCCTCTGAAGTCAGCCCCGATCTTATCCACCTCATCCATCATAAAAACTGGATTGTTGGAGCCGGCTCGCCGCAAACCCTGAATTATTTTCCCGGGCATGGCTCCAACATAAGTGCGCCGGTGTCCGCGAATCTCAGCTTCATCGTGGACACCACCCAGAGATATCCGGACAAACTTCCGTCCGAGGGCCCTGGCGATAGAACGTCCCAGAGAAGTCTTGCCTACTCCCGGCGGACCGACGAAACAGAGAATCGGACCCTTAATCTTTTTTGAGAGCTTCCTCACGCTCAGATATTCAATGATTCTTTCCTTTACTTTCTCCAGCCCGTGATGGTCTTCATCCAGTATCTCTTTGGCTTTGACCAGGTCAAGATTATCCTTGGTGCCCGCATTCCAGGGAAGAGAAAACATCTAGTCTAAGTAATTTCTGATGACAGCCGTCTCAGCCGACTCTGGATGCATCTGGGCCAGACGGCTAATCTGCTTTTCTAATTCCTCGCTGACCTCGGGGCTGACTTTAAGTTTTCTGAGTTTTTCCTGATAGGCTTTAACTTCTTCTTGAAGTTCTGAGCCTTCGCCCAATTCTTTCTGGATAGCCTTCATCTGCTGCCGCAGGAAATACTGCTTCTGGAGCTTATCGAGCTCTCCTCTGGCTTCATTGGAAATCTTGGATTGCATTTCCAGAAGCTCGAGCTCTCTTATCAGAAGCTCATACACTCTTTTCAATCTTCTTACCGGGTCAACGATTTCCAGGGCCTCCTGAGCTTCTTTAACTTTAAGTTCCAGGTTTGAAGCGGCCAGGTCAGCCAGCCGTCCAGGGTCATCCAGGTTGGCGGCAATTACCAGTATTTCTGGCTGAATAGACTTGCCAAGGGAGGTGGCTTTTTCCAGACCAGCTCTGACATTACGGATAATAGCTTCAAGCTCCAGGTTTTTTTCAACAGGCTCGGGCTCTTGAAGCACAGCAACCTTAGCCTGTATGAACGGACCTTTGTCCTCAAATGTTTCAATCTTAGCTCTGACCAGACCCTGGGCCAGAATCCTGATCCGGCCGTCAGGGAGTTTTAACATCCGCATGATAAGAGAAACGGTGCCCACCTCATAAACGTCTTCCCCTTTTGGTTCTTCTATCTCCATATCTTTCTGAGTAAGCAGAAGAACCATGCGATTGGTTGAAAGACTGTAATCAATGGCTGCTTTTGATTTTTCTCGTCCAACATAAAGAGGGGCAATCATGTAGGGGAAGATAACCACATCCCTGAGCAAAAGCACAGGGAGTTTCTCCGGTATCTGAAGTTTTTGTTGCTGCTCCTCAGTCAGGCCGTTTATCGGCTCATCGGGTGAACCGTTGAACCCGGACATTATTTCCCTCCTCCGTTTTCTTCAGTTGACCTTTGTCTCTTAACCTCAGTTTCTTTATCAGCTTTCCTGGCTCTTCTCAGCTTGATAGTCAGGATACCATTCTCAAGGATGGCAGTTGTTTTTTCTGTGGACACAGCCACAGGAAGCACAATTTCTTTCCTGAAGAAACCCATCTCTCTCTCCAGCCGGTGGAATTTAAGTTTTTCGGCTTTAACCACTTCTTTTTTTAACCCGCTGATCTCAAGCCGATTACCCCACTGTAATATCCGGAGGTTCCGGGCTGGAACTCCAGGGACTTCAATTTCCACGATCACTTCCTGCTCGTTTTCATAGACATCAACCGCCGGCTCCCAGTAAAACTCCAGGCTGCCAAGGCTTTCGCGTTTAAGAACGACTTCTCCTGTGCCCTCTCTGATCTCGGTCTCCACCCTGAAGACCCTGGCTACCGGTCTTATTTTCTTTTTCATCTTGGGCCAGGCCGTCCTGCTATTTTTCTTTCAGCAGATTTTCCAGGACATGCTTAAACTCTACCACATCCTTGAACTCTCGGTAGACTGAAGCAAAACGGATGTAAGCCACTTTATCCAGAACTTTCAACCGCTCCATGACTATCTGTCCAATTTCTGAAGACTCGATTTCCTTATCCTGCCTGTCCTGAACAATCGACTCTATTTCTTCCACGATTTCTTCCAGCTGGCTGATTTGAATCGGCCGCTTCTCGCAGGCTTTCATCATGCCCCGGAGCAGCTTCTGGCTGTCAAAGGGCTGTCTGGTTCCGTCCTTCTTCACCACCATATAAGGAATCTGTTCTATGCGCTCATAGGTGGTGAACCTTTTCTTGCAGGACAGACATTCGCGACGCCGCCTGATGGAAACACCTTTCTTGCTCTCTCGAGAGTCGATGACCTTACTTTCAAGGAAACCGCAGAATGGACAGCGCATCAGTTCTTACCTTCGCTCAATTTTTTAACCTGAAAAAGACTCAAGCCATTTTTCCATAATATAACATAACCCAGGGTGCATGTCATCAGAATCTGCAGAGAATGGATAACTATGGTCATCCCCACAGCTAAATTGGGGTCAAGCCCGTAGATGCTGGTAAAGCCCAGTTTACTGAAATAGTCAAAGCCACCGGCCATGCCTGGAGTCGGAATGGAAGCCCCGACCATGGTCAGAAAAACATAAGGAATGGAAAGCACAAAAGGAACTTTCAAATCATAGGCCAGAAAGAAAACCCAGTAGAAAAAGCAGATACCCAGCCAGACCATCATCGACAGGAAAAAGTAGCCAATGAGCCTGAAGAAAGAATGGAAGAATCTGAGTCCTTCTATGAATTCCAGACCAAAGGTCATAATTTTATTACTGATTTTGTCAGGAAAAGGTCTGGTCAAATAGCTGATGACTTTGCTCGCCCTGTCTTTCAACATGTAGATGCCCAGAATCACCAGAAAAAGCAATCCTGAAAGTCCAAGTCCGACCTTGCCCCAGAAGAAAAGGTTGATATAAGCTTCGGGTCTGGCCTGAAGAAAAGACCCATAAAAAGGTCTTATCAGTAGAAAAAATCCGAGTAAGAAACACATCACAAAAATATCAAAAGCTCTCTCAACCACGATCGTCCCGATAAGATACCCCGGGCTTAACTTTTCTTTCTGAGCCAGATAAACCGGCCTGACCAGCTCACCAACTCTACCAGGAAAGATCAGGGTAACTGTAAAGCCTATAGTGTTAGCGGCAAAGGCGTTTCCCAATTTCAACTCAGATTTCAGGGGTTTGAGGAGAAACTTCCATCTTATAGACCTGGTCAGAAGATGCAGGGGCACAAGCAGTAGAGTCAGAACCATATAAGCTGGTTTGACTTGCTTCAGGTATTGCCAGGTCTCGTTCCAGTTAACACTTTTGAAAAAAAACCAGAGAAAAACAGCCGCGATGGCGATGATGATCAGGTAATTGAGCTTTCTGTTAGCCATATTCTCCAGGGTTGATAAAATTTTAAGCAGATATTATAGCTTAAATGCGGCCAAAAATGTCCAGAAATCAGCCCCATCCCTTGAAAAATCGCCATAAATTAGCTATATTTAACCGAGCGTTGGGAAGTCGTCCAACGGTAGGACACATGACTCTGGATCATGTTATCTAGGTTCGAATCCTAGCTTCCCAGCCATCCCCAAAACCCTCCTTCTCGTATAAACAGGCAGCTCCTCCCCCTCCGGAGCTGCCACTTTTTCTCATCAAATTTGGATAATTTTTGCATAAAAATTGTTATCAGTCTGTCCAATCACAGAATTATAGTTTGTTCTGTAACTTCTATTTTGTTGAAAATCTTCTGTCCTTTTTCAAAAAAACAATCAAACTCAAAGCCGACTATAAAAACATCAATCTGCGATTACAATAAGAGCAGGAAAAAAGTTTTTTTCAATCCCCGGATAGAAAAAAGATATAGAAGGAGAACATTTTAGCCGGAAGAATTTCCAGGTCTGAGCACTTCTACTATCCTCGAAACTATAAACTCAACCCTGTCTTCTCCGCCTGGTCTGAAAATCTCAAGAGCCTGAGGCTTAATTAAGTTGATAAAACGAGTTGCCAGGCTCTGCCTCACCACTAAAAGGCAGTGAACCGGATCAATAACCCGGCTCAGGACAGGCCAGAGGCCAGAGCCAGAGATTTCAGCTGGCCCGAGCTCGTCCACTACCAGAAGTTCTGCCT
>Ga0172362_10003556_pt1 | contig 13444 bp, 13 predicted proteins | sample LakKivs1_kivu2a2_FD_114534 | JGI IMG/M metagenome (GOLD analysis project Ga0172362, IMG submission 114534) | Sediment microbial communities from Lake Kivu, Rwanda - Sediment s1_kivu2a2 | ecosystem: Environmental > Aquatic > Freshwater > Lake > Sediment | place: Rwanda: Western Province, Lake...
TAAATTATTTAATGGGATATTGTAATTCCACCCGAAATGGATAGATTTTAGATTCGCTGGTAAGCGTAGTTCTTGTGATTTTAAGTAAATTAAGAACTTCTTTTGATTTCATATGAATTCATAATATTAATAATTTTAATTCTTTTAAATAGTTTTTCTACCCTGGAATCATTGGAAAAATGTATTCTTTCTATGCTAGATGGTAAATTTTCCAGAGGTTGATTAAAAAATTGACCAAAATATATCGCCCGAATATTACTCGGTAAATTATCAACTGGATGATCAAATTGATCCCCAAATTGTATTGCATTATATTTCTCTAATTTTTCTACATCAACTGGTACATTCTGTTCATGTAAATATGTTATGTATTTTTCTTTTGACATTTTATAATTACTTTTCCAATCAAACGATTATTTAATCAATTTTTCTAAAAACAAAGGAGGAAATATTTTTTTGTCATCGTTGTTTGATCAATTCCCTTCATCCCATAAATATCATATCGATCATAATAATGAAAAATTGAACCATCATATGCATTCAAATCATTATTATCAAAACTAACTACCATTGAATTTTCAACTACCACATATTCATTTGGTAAAATTGAACTCAATTCATCATAAAATTTATTTTTACTTTTAATTATATTAACAAATTCTTCTGTTCCTTTGATGAATACTTTTTCAACATCGTTCAGATTAGATGTGATAAGAAATTTTCCGAGATATTTTCCTTCTTTTACTTTCATTTTATCTATATAAAAGGAAATTTTTTATATTTAATATGATGAATCATGGTTTTAGAAACAACTGAATGCATACCCATCCAAAATGACAACATCACCTACACAGATTGCATGGAATTTTCTTTGTTAAGATTTATGCAATTATTACTCTATGATGCTAAACAAATGAGTAAAGAAGGTTTTTCACATTATCCGAAAGATATGGGAAGATTGCAGGAATTTGTGCGAAAATATAATAAGATATACAAGGAATCTGAATATTATTTAGGAGATTCCGGCAAAGAGGAGAGAGAAGAATGGGCGTGTTTTTTATCTCGATTAGATTTTATGATTTATTATCGCAATGATGATTGTGAGTTATTCACTTGTTTAGAAAATATTTACCGATTTTGCAATGTATTTTTGGGAATGAAATTGGTGATGGATAATGAAGATCAAAATTTGCAGTTGATTGCGCAGAAATTCTCAAACAGAAACAAAAATATTATTTTACTGGTAAAAGAAAGAAGAATTGGTAAGAAGGAGATGAAAATGAAGGAGATAATGGATTTGTTGTTGCGGCCTGATGAGGAGTATTTCAAACACGTGGAGAAAAGACATTTTGTAACAAATACCAAAACTGTAATTTACATTTGTATAAATAATGTTCACAAGTATGAATGGACATTAACAGAAACATATTTTGAGGGCAAATGTGAGTATGCCAATCGTTATATTACAGGACATTCGGTAATTGTTAGGATATAGTTATAATTTACGAGTAGAAAATCTTTTCGGATTTCTTTACACAACTTCTGCAAATGGGACAGGATTTAACTTCAAGGTTTGGTTGAAATGATTTGAAGCAATCTTCACAGAAACAGATATGATTGCAGGGTCGAAGTAATATTTCGACGGATTCATCGATGCAAATGATGCATTTATTTTTAGAAATAATTTTGTTGGGTTTTCTTTTTGGTAGGTACATTTTGAATTCAGCGGCTATCATAAGATCTTTGATAAATAGAAAAATCAATAAAAAACTCGTATAAAATAATAAATAAATAAAATGCAAATGTATCCATCCAAAACCTATTACACTCATCCAAAAAAGGTTGTTCAATTCTGGTTGAGTGCAGACTTTAAATTCTCCATAGATTACGTTACTTTTGTAGAATAACACAAGAGGGAAAAATCCAATTAGTGAAATGAGATAGTTAATAAGACTTTTTATATTATTTAAGTTAGTTTCATCGTCTTCTGTTTTTTTATCCCATATCAAAAAAACGTATATTGAAAACAATAATTTTATTACACAAAAAACATTTGTGTAAAAATAAATCCATGTGATCCATCCAGCATAAAAATTAACATCAATTTTACAGGGTTCTTCTTTTGTATTTGTGAAAAAGAAGTTTTCATTTTTTTGATTTGTAATATTTGATGAATATAATTTATTGACATAAAATGATGTTGGAATAATAATTAGAGAAAAGATAATATCCCTAGCTAAAATTTTCTGCGTTAATGCCATTTTATATCAAACAGTATAAGGCATAATTAAATCAATTTTTTAGATATAATGAAGATATTTTTATATCCTTTAAGCATTTAATGTCATTATATATCATTGATAAAATATTCAGGATTTTGACGGCTGATTGGATTATTTAATTGAAATATAATTTTTGCATTTAATTTGGTTGAGATCCGAGAGATATCTTTTGCATTCTTCTTCTCTACTTTTATTTATGTAAATGTATTTATTTGCATTTTTGGTTTTTTCTTAGTGTAAAAAAATTGATTTCTTTTAACTTTATTCTGGAAGAAATCAAAAATGTCTTTAAGAAGTAATTTGGCTACTGTTGAGGGAAATTTCGGATCTCTTATTGAAGTTATCAGAGGTGCTGCAATTCTATTAGAATTTGATGGAGGAAAAAAAAATATGGATGCACGTGATGTGCAAAGTTCGATAATTATACATTTTTCAGGAGAAAAATTGAGAAATGCAATTAATTTTGGTGCAAGAAAAGTAACGGATTTTTTCAAACGTGAAAAACCAGTAATTTTACCAGAACTGAAAACCAAGATAAAAAGTATTGCACTGGATTTTGGAGTTTCCAAAATTACTGATTCAATGGTAATGTATTTGGATGGAATTTACGAAAATATCCACGAATATGTAGTTGAACCGATCGTTTTTAATTCCAGTTATGATGCAACTTATTTGATAGAAAAAAGTTGTCAAATTTTAATGTATAAACGTGCGAAAAAATTGCGGGATGTGCATTTTGATTGTTTAAGACGTATTTTATCTCCGAATGGATCATTTGTTGTCAACTGGAATATTGAAAGAAACTGGGAAAATGTTTCTGCCGAAATTGCAAAATATAGATCTGATCTAAAATTAACAGATGGATTTTACAACAGGTTAATCAGTAGTTTATACTAATCAATAATTAATTTTATTTGTTTATAATATAATTTCCCAAATCCACTGCATACTATGCAGGATTTTTGTGAAATTTCATTTACATAATTTTTATTTAAGCAGGTTGGGCATTTTGAATTATATTCAAAATTATTTCGGAAACGGTGTGAGCAGGGTATTTGCCTAACAATTAATAAAAACCCGATTCCATAACAAGCATAACATTTCTTCGGAATCGGATACAATTTCATTTTATTTTATTTTTACAATTACTTCTTGTAAAAATCAATTTTTTATTTTTCTAAATTAGATTGTTCTTAATGTGGGTACGCAATATGGTATTGGCACATTTTCCATCAACTGGTCCATCGATGAATGATTGAATTTTCTGGGGATCGTTAAAGAGAGTTTTGATTATTCTGGCGATATTATCGAAATCTTCTGCTTCTGATTTGGATTCAGCATAAGTTTTCTTTAATTTCGTAAGTAAGATCATTGCTTCGGAATATTCTTCATAATATTTATGATTGATTTTTTCTTTGATCGTAAGTTCAGCGGTTTCTCTCGTTAATTCTTTCATTTCACTTTCATAGGCTGCTGAGTCTTTATTAAGAAGATTTTTGTATTTTTCATAATGTTCAAGGAATGCTTTGGAGAGTTGTCCGGTAATATTTTGGGCGTGCTCATTAGCATCATCAATAATCTTCAACATCTTTCTTTTATCGTCGCCATCCATAATACTCTTTTGAACAGTTGATTTGACGATGGATAGTTGTTTATTGTATCTTTCAAGAGTTTTAAAGTATTTGGGGCGGATTAGGTCAAGTTGTTTAAGATATTCGCTATCATTTTCCATTTGATCAAAATGTTTCTTCAAGGTAACTTTCAAAATTTCTACTTTTCCTTTGAGTAACTTAACAGTACCAGTTTGGTGTAAGTATTTCTTATAAACAGTATTAACATTTTGTTCCGATTCATTGACACTATTGAGGACATTACGAAGTTCAGTAATTTCCTTTTGTTTAGTTTCTTCCAAAATCTTGTTCAATCCCAAACTAATAACAGACAATTTTTTCGAAGTTAAATGTTTATGCTTATTCAATTCCAACACAATCTTATTTGTCTCACTTGCGAGTAAGTTATCTGATTCTGATGGTATTGGTTGACTTACGAATGGTTTTTCTGGTTTTGGATTAGATGTTTTAAGGGCAGATTCAACTTTTTCAAACAAATTCTTCAATTGTTCAGTTGGTAATTGAGAATCAGTTGTAGAAGATGGTTCTGGAATAGTTGGAAGATTTGGCAATGATGGAATAGATTGTGACAATATGCCAGAATTTCCATTAGAAACAGCTGGTTGAGATGCTCCGACTGGATTGCTAGTAGAAACAGATGGTTGTGATGCTGTGACTGGATTACTAGTAGAAACAGTTGGTTGGGATGCTGTGACTGGATTGCTAGTAGAAACAGTTGGTTGTGATGCTGTGACTGGATTGCTCGTAGAAACAGATGGTTGTGATGCTGTGACTGGATTGCTGCTAGAAACAGTTGGTTGGGATGCTCCAAGATTAACTGGCTGCATTTGAGGTCCTATCATATTAGGATCCATTGGCTGCATTTGAGGTCCCATAATATTTGGATCCATTGGCTGCATTTGAGGTCCCATCATATTAGGATCCATTGGCTGCATTTGAGGTCCTATCATATTAGGATCAGTTGGTTGCATCTGAGGTCCCATCATATTTGGATCAGTTGGTTGTATCGTATTTTGTTGTGAATTATCTGGTATTATTTGGTTACTATCAACGGATTCAATTACTTTTGGGATGAGATCAACATTAAGTCGACAATATACGCGATGATGGTTGTTATTATCATTTGTCCAGAACCATTCAGCATTACCTGGTATTCCAGGTCGAGCTTTTTTTCCAACTTGCATCCACACGTTTGTTTCTTTATTAAGACCATATGAAACAGCAGTTGGCCAAGCAGAATCGTCAAAATCAGATTTCATCCAATTTGCGGGAACAGTTCCAGGTAAATAATCTTTGCATTTCCATTCTGAAGCTTTTGAGATTTTACCGCCGAAATCTCCGATAATTGCAGCTGGACCACCGGTATTTCTGGCAGCAATTGCAATCATTTTAACTTCTGATAAAACTGGGTTAAATGGGTAAGTTGTAGTCCAAGTATTACCACTGCCTAGATGTTCGCCATTTACGTAGAGGTCGAATTCATTATCTACAGTTAATTTAATAGGAAAGTCAGAAGAACTCACTTGATCTATCGGTTGAAAATTAGCAGCTGGTAAGTTTTGGCCTTCATTAATTGGAACTAAAATTTCTTTACCACCTTTGATAATCTTTTTAAATTTCTTGATTAATTTTTTATCTTTTTTACTTTTTTTATCAGTTGATTTTTTACTCTTCTTTCCAGCTTTCTTCTTCAATTCGGCTTCTTTTTTCTTCAATTCGGCTTCTTTCTTCTTCCTCAATTCAGCTTCTTTCTTCTTCTTCAATTCGGCTTCTTTCTTCTTCCTCAATTCGGCTTCTTTCTTCTTCAATTCCGCTTTCTTTTTCTCTTCCTCTTCTTTCTTCTTCCTCAATTCAGCTTCTTTTTTCTTCTTCAATTCGGCTTCTTTTTTCTTCAATTCCGCTTTCTTTTTCTCTTCCTCTTCTTTCTTCTTCTTCAATTCGGCTTCTTTTTTCTTCTTCAATTCGGCTTCTTTTTTCTTCAATTCCGCTTTCTTTTTCTCTTCCTCTTCTTTCTTCTTCCTCAATTCAGCTTCTTTTTTCTTCCTCAATTCAGCTTTCTTTTTCTCTTCCTCTTCTTTCTTCTTCCTCAATTCAGCTTCTTTTTTCTTCCTCAATTCAGCTTCTTTTTTCTTCCTCAATTCAGCTTTCTTTTTCTCTTCCTCTTCTTTTTTCTTCCTCAATTCAGCTTTCTTTTTCTCTTCCTCTTCTTTCTTCTTCTTTAATTCCGCTTCCTTCTTCTTTGCCTTTTCATCTTCATTTCTTCTTTTTTCAGCTTCTTTCTTTGCTTTTTCCTCTTTCTTTTTATTTTCTAGTTCAAAAGCTTTTCGCATTTCTTCTTCAACTTTTTTTTTCTCTGCCTCTTTTTTCTTTTTATTTTCAGAAGTTGCATCATGAGATTTTTTATGATTTTGAATATTTAAATGTACATGTACTTGTTTGGGTGCGGGTACAGGTCTTGGTGCTGGTGCAGGTCTTGGTGCAGGAGCAGATTTTGGTGCGGGTACAGGTCTTGGTGCGGGTGCAGGTCTTGGTGCAGGAGCACGTCTAGGTGTGGGTGCACGTCTAGGTGTGGGTGCAGGTCTTGGTGCAGGAGCACGTCTAGGTGCGGGTGCAGGTCTTGGTGCAGGAGCAGGTCTTGGTGCAGGTGCAGGTCTTGGTGCAGGTGCAGGTCTTGGTGCAGGAGCAGATCTTGGTGCAGGAGCAGATCTTGGTGCAGGTCTTTTGTTTCTTAAAAGTCTTCTGGAACTAGAAGGGAATAATTCTTCATTATCTTCTTCTTCGAGGAACTCATTTTCACCAGTAGATTCTTCATCCACAAATCTTTTTGTTTTAGGTGCTGGAACCCATGCAACAACTGGTTTAATTCCTCCCTTTACTCTCATTTTAATACTTCCAGGTGCAGCAGTTCCAGTGACGATGGTTGGTGAATTCCACTCCGTTTTCGCAGCAGTCGGAGATTGCGCTGGTTTGTTCTGGGTTAGTTTCTGCATTTTTTTTCCAGCTGGACTGTTCACAGGGATTGGTGCAGGAACTGCGCCTGGTCGAAGGTAAATATTTTCTTTGTCTGGGTAAATACTAAAATCACCATCGTAAGCTAAATCTTCATCATCTTCAGCTTCTAATAACTTTCTACCATTAACCTCTTTTGGAGGACCTGTAAATGTTTCCTTCGATTCTTCAGGCTTCTTTATTACTACTATTACCTCTTCAATTGGTAAATTCTCTTTCGGAAATTCAATAATCTCCTCTTCAATCGTCTTATTCACAGGCAAAAGCTCTTCCTCAACAACTTTGCTATTTTTTTCCATTATTTTAATAGGAATAGCTGTCACGAGGGACAAGCTAAGAAGCAATAATGCAACATTAATGCATCTCATTATATAGTTATAAAAGAATATATTTTTGGTAAATAGAACTTAATTTCGATAAAAATATTCTAAGATTTCTCGTCTAAAAAATATCCCCATATTTCAATTCCACATTTGCTCTCAAAAAACAACGTATTTCCCAGCGAATATTTTTTATAGACATAATTTTGATCATTATAGAATATCTCTTCATCATATTGATATAACTTTTGATGTTCCTTTTGTTGGATAATCTTTAATTGTTTTAGCTCTTCTCTGGGATCTAAAAAATAAAGATTTGGCATTTTTGTTTCCACATTTAAAATTTCACAAACTAAAATTTTCTGATGAATAAAAGCATTCAGAAAAATTGCATTATTCATTTTCTTGTTTTTATTAACAATTTCCCCTGTCTCCAAATTATAGGTAACAATTAAAACTACTTTTTCATTAGTTCCGATTTTTTTACCCTTCAGAAAAACATAAATAAAATTTCGATACTCAATTAAATCTATCACAGAATAAAAGAACTCATCGATATCCGTAAAATAAACTCTTCTACTTATTGGATCCCCAGTAATTAAATCAATTATACGCATATATCCATCATTGGTTCCCAATATCAAAAAATTATCTTTTATCAAAACAGAAGTTATTTCAAAAAATAATGACCCTGTAAAATTTAGTTCATATTCCTGACAATCAAAAATTAAAAAAGTTTTGTTACTACAAATAACTACCACATAATAATCATTGGCATATAATTTTTTTATTGAACAATCAAACTTCAACTGGAATCCATCTTCATATTCTCCAATAATATATTCCATTATTTCCAAGTCAATAACATATATTTTTTCACAGCCGTCATAATACTTTGCCCAATTATCTACAAAATAAAGAATTTTACCACAAATGTAGAAAAAATTTAAATCTGTTCCAGAACAACCTGTCCATAATTCTCCAACTAATTTCCCCTCTTTATCCAATTTACAAATATATCCATCTATGTTGTAAACAATAATGTAGTTTTTTCCATCAATTCTCACCGGTGAAAATTGTAATTTTTGATCAAGTTGAGGGGTTTTGAATTGACTAATAAATCTTTTTTTACAGAAAGAGTTGATATATTTTACAACATTTTCTTGTAATTCTACTGGTAGCCCCAAATATAATTTGGCAAGTTTATCTTCCGTTTTTTTTGAAACTATTTTTTTAGAGTTCATTTATGTACATTCACAATATATTATTAAATTTAATATCATTTTTTTATTTATTTTATAAAAAATTGATCCAAAAAAATGATAATTTGTTTAAGAAATGTAATATACTATGTCAGCTGATTTGATTATGTCAAATGAAATTACTGAATTTTTATTCAGTCATACTTGGGAGCAGATCCCGAAAGTTGATAAGAAAGAGTTATGGAGTCGTATGTGTCAGGATAAACTTTTTCCGAGACTTACGATACAGGGCATAAATGAAATTTGTCAATCAATTTATGAAAACAACAAAAAAAATGGAGAAGAGTCTGAATTACAATGTCTTTCATGTGTCCAATATAAGGATATATCGATGTTTTTTGTGGAGTATGGAGGGCAATATGGGAATTCTTGGTTTTTGAGACATGATGAGAAGGCGATGGAGTCGATAGGAGGAAATTGGGAGGCACCGTTTTTAATGGTATTTCAAAATGAAAATCTTAAAGAAATTCACCATCTTCCCGAAAACATTTCTAATTTGAATTATCATCATTTGGAGAATGGATCAACATTTTTCACCGCAAAATTCCGTTATTACGACAATATCTGGATTTTCAATTCAAATGGAGAAAAAATAGGTGAATCTGAACAAATATATGGTCAATTTCACATTTCTCCTGACAAAGATTCTATCAAACCTCTTATCTTACACGAGGTATCAAGAAAAGATCAAGTCTTTTTTGAAAATTTGTCAGTAAAATGGAATATTTGAATTTTATAAATAGATAATGAAAAATTTAAAAATTGATTTTTTGTATGATAATTAATAACACAATAAAATGGATGAAGAATATGATATTCATGATGATTGGGTTATATTCAAATATTTATTTAATGAACCATTGAATAATGAACATTTAGATGTTATTTCAAAATACAAGAAAGTGAAATTTGGATATTTTTTTAATCAATCAGTCGACAATTTACCGATTGGTGTAACAGATATTGATTTTGGCAATTATTTTAATAATCCGATTGATAATTTACCGAATACTGTAATTAATTTGGCCCTATCAACAAGATTTAATCAGCCAATTAATTTTTTACCAGATAGTCTCAAATTTTTATATTTGGGTAAGGATTTTGATCAACCAATTGATAACTTACCGAATTGTCTAAAAGAAATAAAATTTGGAATTTCGTATAATCAATTTATAGATAATTTACCGGACAGTATCGAATATTTGTCTTTGGGATGGAACTTTAATCAACCAATAAAAAAATTACCAGAGAATTTAAAAGAATTAACTTTTTTCCCATATGGTCATTTTAACGAATCAATTGATATTTTCCCCAAAAATCTAAAAAAAATAAATTTCGGAGTGAACTTTGATAAACCACTCCCAAATCTCTCCAATAATATACGCTCTATTTCTTTTGGAAGTTCATACAAACAAATTATTGACAATTTTCCTGATACAATTGAAGAATTATATTTTTCCAAGTATTATCGCCAACCAATAAAAAAATTACCAAAAAATTTAAAAAAAATAAGAATATCTAACTATAATCTTAATTTGTTTGATAATAAAGATATTAACTGGGAATCTTGTTAAAATAAAAAAATAATTTAAAAAAAATATTTTTATAAAATTATGACTATTATAAATCGAATTTTTGGATGGAAGGATCCAATTTTAGATGATTTACCAAAAGAGCCAGGTATTATTACATTTGCTCATACAAGTTTTTGGGATATTTTTTTAATTATGATTTATATTCAATGTAATGGAATAAAAAACATGTATTGTTTGGTTAGACCAGATATGGTTAAATGGTATTTTGCGCCTTTGAGATGGATTTTGAAGATGATATATGCACCGTCAATTCACAATAAAAATAGTAATTCACTTTCACAAATAATAGAACAGTTTAAAAATGCAGATTCAACACCAGACAATCCTAAATTTTTGTTATTATCCCCAAAAGGGACCGTGAAGAAAAAGGAGTGGAGATCAGGATATTATTATATTGCTCAGACATTGAATTTGAAGATTTATCCTGGGTTATATGATTTGACTAATAGAAAAATTAAATATGGGATTCCTGTGGATCCGAATAAGTGTAATTTTGAGGAGGCTACTAGAAACTTGCAAGAGCAAATGGGAAAATATCGTGTGATTAATATGGAAAATGCAGAATATGAAATAAATGATCCGAATGGATGTCCATATGAATCCATTTTACCATTTGATTTTTGTTGTGTGTCATTGTTATCTTTTATACCATTTTTGGTGGGATGTTATAATAGAGGTTATTATTTCCAGTTGGCTTACACATTATTGTCATTATGTGTTGCCTGGAGATATCATTTAGACAAGGAAGGGACAATATATCCAAAATATGTTAATATATATCAAAATATTGAATTTGGAATGGCTGCAACAGGAATATTATATCATTTTTTTTCTAATTTTTATGAATATGGATATATTCCAACAAATTTTTTTGCAGTTTATGTGTTTGCAATATTCTTTTATTTTAATAGTGCACCAAGAGGCTGCGGTATTCATAGAGGAAAATATGCAATTTTTCATTCATTTTACCATATTTTGGCTGCAATTTCCGGATATTTATTATTATGTTATTAGAAAAATAGAAAACAATTTAAAAAAATTTTCTTTGTATTAAATATAAAATGGTTAACAAGGAGTTAATTGAGACTGGTTTAGAGGTCGCTGGAGGACTTATCGATGGTGCTGTTGGCAATGGCATTGAGGCAGGTGTTGATGGATACAAGTCCTATGAGGATTTCCAATCCGGAAACAAGGTAATGGGATGTGTTGATGGAGGTTTGGCAGTTTATCACGGAGTAATGGCTGGTGTAGATGCTGCGACTGGTCAGTGGTGGTAAATTATAAATTTCATATATGAAATAATTTTCTTTCATATATTTTCTGGTAGACCAACTAAATCGAAAAAGTTAATATGTGAAAAGTTTTTGTCACATAAATGTTGATAATTCTGGAAAATTTGTTTATTTGAATGACTAGTGTAAATTTTCTCAAGTGAACTTGGCAATTTACTAATAGATTTTGTTTTGTTTCCAAAATTTATCCCACTAAAAACATTTATCAATTTATCCGTTATGTTACATATTGATAAACCAAAACAAATAATTTTAATTCCTTCCGGTAAATCATCGATAGATTGATCGAAACAACTGCCAAAAAGAATTATTTTAATTGATTTTGGAAGAATACCGATGGGTTGGTTGAAGTTAGAGCCGAGGTAAATTGCTTCAAGTTGTGGTGGTAAAATACTATTCACATCTTCATCTGTAATTGGCTGATTAAAATATCTACTAAGAATTATTACGCGAAGATTTCTAGAAAAATTTTGAATACCTTGGTTAAAATTTGTACCAAATCTAATAAAAGTAAGAGTAGATGGCATTTTTTTTATCTCTTGATTAAATACATTACCCAAATTAATATATGTTATTCCCTCTGGTAAATTGTCAATACATTTATTGTAATTGTACAAATAAAAATTTACTCCACTTTTTTTCACAAATTCTCTTTTACCATTATCACAATAAGTATTTGGAATTGGTTCTTCATTTGTAATTTCATAATCATAAGGCATACTAATTGTAAATTCTTCAATATTTGTTGGTAATTTTTTAAAGGGATAATTACATTTCTTGATACATATTTTTCTGACACTATTTGGTAAATTATCGAGGGGAAATTTAAAATTTACATCTGATAGATCAAATATTTCTAAATTGGGAGGTAAATTGTCAAGTGGATGTTTAATATTAGAATTAATATGTAGTTTCTTTAAGTTATAGGGTAAATGATCAAGATTATGTGAAAATTCATCACAATGGATGAATAATACTTCCAAATTCTCTGGTAAATTATCTAATGGATTGTTAAAGGTTCCTGAAGATATATGAAGTTCCTTTAAATTTTTTGGTAAATTATCAATCCGATAATTAAAACGATAAAGTTTAAGATATAATTTAACCAAACCTTTCGGTAAATTATCTATTGGTTGATTAAACATTGAAATATTATCCAAGCACATGTTACATTGAAAACTAATTTCCTTTACACCACTTGGTAATTTATCGATTGGTTGGTTAAAATCCCCTTCAAAGCATAAATACTCAATTGTTTCGGGTAAATGATCAATTGGTTGGTTAAAACTTTTACCAAAAGTAATTTTTTTAATTCCGTTTGGTAGATTATCGATGGGATTATTGAATTGTGAGTAACAGGAAAATTCGATTTCATTATTATCAAAATATAATTCTTCAATATATGATGGTAAATTATCAATTCTTTGAATAAAATTAAAACTAAAATGAATTATTTTGATATTTTCGTTTAATATTTCTGAAGGAAAATTGGGATTATCTTTAATGTCAATTCTTGTAAATTCCTCTTCACTTGGATTGGAAGAGTTATCAGAATACATCCCACAATTAATATATGAAATCGGATCTTCTCCATAGATATAAAATAAGGTATCATCCGTAATTTTATATAAGGCATATGTTATCTCCAATGATTCATCTGAATTTATTGGTTCATCTTCCATAATAAATTGATTGTTGATGTCAAAATTATTGTCTAAATTAAATTCTTCCATTTTTATTGTTTATAAGTATAGTGAGTTATTTTTTCAATTTTTTATATGATTATAGTATATGCCAAAACCAATAATTACAGATTTTATAAATCCTGAACCAAGGCCAAGTTTTTTCAAAACAATTATAAATATTATCAAACAATTCACCAATCCGAAAATAAATACGTTTGATATTTGGGACTAAAAAATATCTTGATCTTCGCCATAAAGTTTATTGAATCCATAGGAATCACTACAAACCAAATGCTTAAAACTTTCAAATAATGGATTTTTCTGCAAATATCCATAAATTTTTTCTATAGTACTTGGTAATCTTTCAA
>Ga0172362_10003558_pt1 | contig 13441 bp, 10 predicted proteins | sample LakKivs1_kivu2a2_FD_114534 | JGI IMG/M metagenome (GOLD analysis project Ga0172362, IMG submission 114534) | Sediment microbial communities from Lake Kivu, Rwanda - Sediment s1_kivu2a2 | ecosystem: Environmental > Aquatic > Freshwater > Lake > Sediment | place: Rwanda: Western Province, Lake...
CCCAACCAGGTATTCAAATCCCTGAGAGCCCTGGATACTGTGTCTATGGTTGATTTTGCAGATCGTCAGTTCAACAGGTTTAATGTTCACTGCAAATCCGAAGAGGTGAAGCGGCAGATCTTCAGACTTTGTGTGGACAACAAATGGGTTCTTACCGAACTGACTCCCTTTGAAACAAAACTTGAAGATATCTTCAGGGAACTTACAATGAACTAATATATTTTCGGATATGAATACAATCTGGATTATTGCAAGGCGTGAATTGAATTCATTTTTTGATTCACTGATAGCATTTATAATGATCATCCTTTTCCTGGGATTCAGCGGATTCTTCACCTGGATCTCGGGCTCGGATATCTTCCTGATAGGACAGGCCAGCCTGCGTTCTTTCTTCGGAATTGCTTACTGGACACTTTTCTTTTTCATTCCTGCAATTACAATGAGGCTGCTGGCTGAAGAAAAGAAATCGGGAACAATTGAAATGCTCCTGACAAAACCGGTAACCGACCGGCAGGTTATCCTTGGAAAATATCTTGCAACACTTATTCTTATAGCTGTGGCGCTGTTATTTACATTACCATATTTCATAACAGTAGCCAAAATAGGGAATATTGATGCCGGGGGAACGATCTGCGGTTATTTTGCTTTGTTCCTGATAAGCGCTGCGTATGCCAGTATCGGACTTTTTGCAAGCAGCATCACAGGCAACCAGATCGTCGCCTTTCTGACTGCCCTGTTTATCGGAATATTCTTTCATTTTCTCTTCCAGATGATCTCATTCGGCATGAAGGGACTGTTCGGACAAATAATCAACTCGCTCAGCATGACAGTTCATTTTGAAAGCCTGTCGCGCGGAGTGCTTGACTCAAAGGATCTGATATATTTCGGATCAGTTATCTTCCTGGGATTGTTTTTTACAGAAGTCTCCCTCTCAAAGCGAAATGCCTATAATTAATGCAGTAAAACAGGAAATACTAAAGAATATGATAAAAACAGCAAAGATATCAACGACAATAGCCCTTGTGGTCGCAATTGTTGTTATCATTAATATACTCTCCGGGAACTATTTTTTCAGGATTGATCTGACTGAAGGAAAGGAGTATACACTCAGCAAAGCAACAAAGGACATACTCATAAATCTTGATAAGCCCGTGACGATAACAGCTTATTTTTCGAAGGACCTGCCTCCCAATATCGGAAATATTTCCTCCAGCCTCAGGGACATGCTGATCGAATACGGGAACAGGTCTAAAGGAATGGTTGTTTACCGGTTTATAGATCCTAATGAAAAGGAGAGCCTCGAACAGGAAGCAGTAAAAAATGGTATTCAGGCTGTGATGATCAATGTCAGGGAAAAGGACCAGGTCAAACAGCAGAAAGCCTATTTGGGCGCGGTTGTTTCAGTCGGCGATGAAAAAGAGACAATACCTTTCTTCCAGCCGGGAGCAGCGATGGAATATGCCTTATCCACAGCTATTAAAAAGCTGTCAGTGACCAGCAAACCTGCAATAGGATATATACTCGGTCATGGAGAACCCGACCTGAACGAGATCGTACAGGCATATACCGACCTTAGTGTCCTGTACAATGTTGAACCTTACCGTCTGACAGACACCTCAGACATTCCGTCCCGATATAAAACAATAGCTGTTATCAGGCCCACGGATACAATTCCGCCGGCACAGCTGAAACGGCTTGATGATTTTCTTGCCAGGGGCGGAAATATATTTCTGGCAATTAATCGTGTGGAAGGCGACTTTTCGGTTGCTATGGGTAGAGCGCTGAGTGTCGGGATGGAAGAGTGGCTGAATCAGAAAGGATTGAATATCCAGGATAATTTTGTTGTTGATGCAAGCTGCGGTGCGGTGACTGTCCAGCAGCAGCAGGGCAATTTTACAATGACCACGCAGATGTCTTTCCCGTATTTGCCTGTCATCAATAAGTTCAGCGACAATCCTGCTGTCAAAGGTCTTGAGTCAGTGAGTCTCCAGTTCGCAAGCCCGATAACATATACAGGCGACAGCACAAAGAGATTCATCCCCCTGGCTTTCACCTCAGAAAAATCAGGCAGCCTGAAAGCCCCGCTCTATTTCGATATCCAGAAACAATGGAAGCAAAGCGATTTCCCCATGTCGGGGATTGTTGTGGCCGGAGTCCTTGAAGGTAAAATATCAGGAGACATGAGTTCCAGGATGATCGTGGTTTCAGACGGAGATTTTGCAATTAACGGTCCCCAGCGGGGTAATCAGCTTCCGCCTGATAATGTGAGCCTTCTTGTCAATTCAATAGACTGGCTTTCCGATGATACAGGTCTTATAGATCTCAGAACAAAAGAGGTTACATCACGGCCTGTCAGGGAAATTGCTGACGGGACAAAGACATTTCTCAAATGGTTCAACTTTATCACGCCTGTGGTGCTTGTTCTGATATACGGCCTGATAAGAATGCAGGTTAACCGGAATAAACGTATAAGAAGAATGGAGGTGAGCTATGAGTAAAAGATTTGATACAAAAAAGCTGCTTTATATATTTGGAGCCCTGGTTGTCCTGCTTTTACTGACCGTTATCCTGAAGGTGCCTAAGGAAAAAGCAACCCTGAAGGGTTTACTGCTTGAACTGGATACGGCAGAAGTAAGCAAAATAGTCATAACTCCGAAATACCAGGAAGGAGAACCTTTTGAATTCATCAGATCTGAAAACAGATGGAGAATAATCCAAGACAATAAAACGGCAAATCCTGCTACCGGTGCAATTCAGAATATCTTTGATGAGATACTTGCACTGAAGCCAAAGAGCCTGGCAGCTGTCGATAAAACAAAGTGGAAGGAATTCGAACTCACAGATAGCATGGCAACCCGTGTGGAATTCATGAATGAGAAAGGCAGGAAGCTTGCCGGCGTTCTGATCGGAAAGTTCTCGTATAAGCAGTCTCCAAATCCATATAATTCTTACAGCGGTAACAATATTGAGGGTACATCCTACGTCAGGATCAATGATGAAAAGGAGATTTATGCGGTTGACGGATTCCTTGCAGTCTCTTTCAGCGGACAATTCTCCGACTGGCGCGACAGATCTTTCATAAAATCCAATAAGGATGATATAACGGAAGTCTCCTTCAGACTTCCCGGCGACAGCAGTTATGTCATGGTTAAAAAAGAAAAAAACTGGTTTATAGGCAGCCGGCAGGCAGATTCAGTTTCAGTTTCCAATTACCTGAATGCTCTTTCATTTATCGACGGACAGGAATTCAGGGATGGGTTCATTCCTGTCTCAAATCCTGAATATCAGATAGTTGTTCAGGGTAATAATCTTCTGAATTTTACGGTAAAGTGCTATTCGGCGGAAGGGACAGATGAGTTTGTTCTGAATTCAAGCCTTAATCCGGATGTATATTATACGAGCAGGCGAAACGGGATTTTCAGCCAGGTAATTAAACCTGATACTTATTTTTTAAAGAAGTAAAATGAAAATAAGAAGAGTAAACAGGTTCAGCAAGAGGGTATTCAACGCTATAGTAAGATTACTGCCGCAGCTGGCTCCCGGATCAGAATTACCGTCTGAAGAGAAGTTCAGTTCAATTCTTGAATCAAAGGACAATTACTTTTTTGTTGCTGAGCCTGATAAAGGCATAATTGCAGGAATACTGACACTTGTTACTTACAAAACTGTCACAGGCACCAAATTCTGGATAGAGGATGTTGTCGTGGATGAAGCTCACAGAGGCAAAGGAGCTGGCAAAGCCCTGATGCTTCATGCGATTGATTTTGCTGAATCCATGGGCGCAAAAACAATTGATTTGACATCAAGGCCGTTCAGGATTGCGGCAAATAAGCTCTACCGGCAACTGGGATTTGTAAGAAGAAAAACCAATGTTTACAGATATTCCTTTTAAATAATTATCTGCTTTTATTCCCTCGATAAAGTATTCAGCGGATTCATATTCGCTGCTTTTATTGATACTGCACTTGTAGTTAAAAATGCAATTATGAGAGTCAGCACAAGAGAGATGATAAACGGGATTACTGTCGCCCAAACAAACGGCGAAATTCCGAAATCCATCCGGTAAGCAAAGCCTGTTATCCACTTATCCATGAAATAATATGCAACCGGCCATGAGACAAGGTTTGAAACAAGGACCAGGATAAGAAAATCGCTGTTCAGAAGCCATACTACCTGGTCGGCACGAGCTCCCATGATCTTCCTGAGGCCTGTTTCTCTTGAACGCTGCTCGGTTACGTATGATGTGAGTCCAAGCAACCCCAGGCATGCGATTATAATGGTCATTACAGAAAAAATGTTGAAAAGTTTATTGAGCTTATTCTCAGCGGTATACAATTCATCAAGTTTATCTGCAAAGAAGAAATAATTGAAGGGAAGCGTATTCCCCAGATCCTGCTCTGTTTTCTTCACACTTTCAATCGTTGCAGGAATATTATCGTTGCTGATCCTGATATAAAAATATGTGTTGAGTCCCCTGCTTGCAACAAAAATAAAAGGTTCGATCGGGTTATGTATTGATGTAAAATGGAAGTCCTTTGCCACACCGATTACAGATCCGTCTCTCTGAGCAGCTCCTGTGGAAGGATTAATTCCGAATCGGATTCTTTTACCGATCGCATTATTACCCCAACCGAATGCCTTAACCGCCGCTTCATTTACAATGAATGACTGGGTAAGATCAGCCGGCCTGGACCTGTCAAAATTTCTGCCTTCAAGCAGCTTTATCTGCATAACATCAATGAAATCGGGGTCGACCACTGAAAAGCTTGTTGCCAGTTCAACCATGCTGCTGTCCTTTTCGATCTGAAATACAACCTTGCTGGCCATCAGCGGCGGGACAAGACCCGCTGATGTAACACCCTCTACACCTGTAAGTTTTAATAATTCTTCTTTAAACGGTTGAAGTTTTCTGATGAACGCGGTATCCCTGACCGGGATAATCATCACATTATTCTTATTCAGACCAAGATCCTTATTCTTTATATATCTCTGCTGCCCTGATACTATAATAGTACCAATTACCAGTACACCTGATATGGCAAACTGAAAAACCACAAGTATTTTTCTGAGCAGCCCTTTCCCCTGGCGGGGATTCACGTTGCTTTTAAGTACTTCGACCGGTGAAAAGGATGAGAGATAGATAGCCGGATAGCTCCCTGATATAAAGCCCACAACAAGAGTGATCAGCAGGATTAAAAGGAAGGTAACAGGCTCAAACAGGCTCCCCATCTTTAAACTCTTATCGGTTAAGGCATTGAATGTCGGCAAAATGAAGATTGTGGCAATCAGGGCAATTATCAATGCTGCTATTACCAGCACCATTGATTCGCTTATGAATTGCCTGATAAGTACGCCTTTTCCTGCACCTATGACCTTCCTCAGGCCAACCTCCTTTGAACGGTTTGTCGACCTGGCTGTTGCCATATTCATATAATTGAGGCTGGCGATCAGAAGCATAAATACACCAACCAGCGAGAATATTGTGATGTAGCTGAAATTGCCGACAGGAAGGTCGAATTCAAGCTTTGAGCCAAAATGAACTTTATCAATTCTGGTTGCTCTGAGCTTAAAAGATCCGTTTATCAGTTTTCCCAGCGAACTCATGTATTTATCATAGAATCCGGGAAATTTTGCCAGCAGATCTTCAATCCTGGCATTTTTCGCCAGAAGGATATAGGAGAAAGCCGAAATATTCCAGAATGCCTGTGCGCTCCGTGAATTGAAGTTGTCAACTCCAATGAGGTTGACAATGGTTGTCATCGATACAAGACAATCAAACTTCAGGTGTGAATTAGGAGGAAGATCTTTTATGACACCTGTAACGCGGCAGTCCCCGAAATTACTGGTAGTCAGCACCATACCTATAGGGTTCTCCTTTCCAAAGTATCTGGCTGCAAAACTCTCGGCTATAACGATCGTGTTTGGATCGTTCAAAGCCCTGTCGGGTGATCCCAGCACAAATTTATAATCGAAAACTTTGAAAACTGTAGAGTCAGCAAAATAGAACTTGTCTTCAAAATATTTTATATCCTTGTAACGGAAAAGGATATTATTGATTCCAAAGCCGACAAACCGGGCGATTTCTTCTATTTCGGGGTATTCGTCCTTCATAGTAGCTGCCATTGGTATCGGAACCAGCGCTGCAAGTGTAGCTTTACCGGAAATATTGAAATCACTTTCGAGCCGGTAAATGCGGTCATAGTTCCTGCTATGTTTGTCAAATGTGAGTTCTTCTTTTACATACAGCAGGATAAGTATCGCGCAGGTGATGCCTATTGCAGGCCCGAAAATATTCAGGAGAGAATAGAATTTATTCTTCAGAATGCTCCTGTAAGCTGAAATAAAAAAATTTTTAAGCATGGTCAGGTTCTAAATTGGAATGTCAGGTCTTATATTTTACCCAATTTAAGAAAAAAGTATTGAACCGATAAGATATTGATTGACAAAAAGTACAAATCAGTTTACAGGTTAATAAAATCGAGTAATCTTTTTACGATTCCTGCCAGCAGTATAGCAAACAGTATTTCGAGGATGCATACAGCCAGTGCTTTTTTCCAGCCATAGTCCTTCCATAAGACGGATATGGTCGCGATGCAGGGAACATAAAACATGCTGACAACTGCCAGGGTGATCATCTGCTGCGGGGTAAGTGCATCTGAAAAGTGTGCCGTACCAAGGTATGCAGCCAGCATGACAAGTATCAATTCCTTACGTAATATCCCGAAAATGAGCAGGATGCCTGTAATTGAAGGAAGTCCCAGCCACGTTTCAGTTACAGGGTTCAGAAACCGGGAGATAGCCGGCATCCATCCCGCAATATTGATAGCCTGGATAATTACTCCGGTAACCACCACAATCGGTGCTGCGATATAAATAAACTCTTTAAGGGCAAGCCAGGTCTGGTATAAAATTGTTCTTAGTTGAGGTGTTTTATAGTCGGGCATCGGCATAATAAGTTCCACAGGTTCGCCGGGTACAAGTTTTGTGGACAATCTGCCTGCGATGAAGATTATTATCATGGCAAAAAGATATAATCCGAGAGCCCACAGCAGGCCGACATATTTACCCACAAGTCCGAAAATGATAACGGATACTGCCGAGCACGGTACCAGTGTTACAAGCACTGCAGTGATGAACCTCTCTCGTCTTGTTTCCATGATCCGGCAGGAGAGACAGCCGGGGACATTGCATCCCAGTCCGATAATGAATGAAATACAACCTTTGCCGTGAATGCCTATCCTGTGCATCAAATTATCCATCAGGAACGAGATGCGGGCAATATACCCCCAGTCCTCCAGAATATACAGCATGATGTAGAAAGGCAGAATATAAGGGAGGGCAATCTGGATAAGAGCAAGGACGCCTTCAACTGCCGCCCAGCCGAGAGTGGCCGGGAAAGTGGTCCCTGCATTGATGTTCCACCAGTCGTGCCAGTTGCTGAAAAGAATATCAACCCTTGATGAGAGCCAGTTGCCAAGACTGAAAACGGTAAAGAACATCCCTCCAAGGATTAATATCATAACCAGGTAACCAGTGAATTTATGAGTTGTTAAAGCGTCCAGGCGGTCGTTCAGGGATATCTTCCTGCGTGGCGCAATCTCAACTATTTCCCTGGTTATCTGAGCGGCAAGATGGCTCCTTTCATCAGCAATGACTATGGAGGAATCATGACCATGGATTTCTTCCAGATTCCTGCCCAGCTCCTCCGCTGTTTTCAGGATTGAAGGATTGTTTTCCCTGACCAATCTGACAATTTCGTTGTCTTTTTCAAGAAGCTTGATTGCAATCCATCTTTCAGGATAAGGCAGGTTAATATTATGGAGCATCCCGGACAGCTGTGAAATGCAATTTTCTATTTCTTTCCCGTAACGGGGGGCTTCATAATTGCTTTTCCCATTCTTAAGTTTTATGACCTCGTCAATAATCTCGGTAAGTCCTGATCCATGTGAGGCAACTGCCTGAATCACAGACACCCTTAAGATATTCCCAAGTTTTCGCGTACTGATAGTGATCCCTTTCTTTTTGGCCAGGTCGGTCATGTTCAGAACCAGGATGACAGGACATTCAAGCTCGAGGAGCTGAAGCGTGAAGATGAGGTTTCTTTCGAGATTCGTTGAATCGATTATGTTTATTACAAAGTCGGGTTTCTGCCTGACAATATATTCCCTGGAAATTACTTCCTCTACGGAGTATGTTGTTAATGAATATATACCGGGCAGATCAAGAACATCAACAGTATAACCTTTATAGAACAGAGTGCCTTCACGTTTTTCGATAGTCTTTCCCGCCCAGTTTCCTATATGCTGATGAAGTCCTGTGAGGTAATTGAAAACAGTTGATTTTCCCGAGTTACCCTGGCCTGCAAGTACTATATTGATCTTGTTTTCATCTGTCATTTCATCTCAACAGTTATTTTTGATGCCAGTCCCCTCCCCAGTACCAGTCTTGAGCCGCTTACTTCAACCTGGACAGGACCGGAGAACAATGTGCTTCCGATGATTTTAATTTCTGTTCCCGCTGTCAGTCCGAGATCCGCCAGCCTTTTTGTTATATTTTTCCCGCCAAGGACTGAAATTATAATTCCTTCCTGCCCGCCTTCCATGTCAATCAGTCTGGCTGCTTCTTTTCTCCTGAAACTTTCATGTCTGTTATGTCGATGCATGAACATATATTCAATTGTTATATTAAAAAAACTACTTCTCCTCAACGTGCCTCAATCCCTCAGCAAATAGATTGTTGATATGTATATCATCCAGGGAGTAGTACGTTACTTTTCCAACTTTGTTATACCTGACCAGTTTCATATTCCTCAGACTCCTGAGCTGATGGGAGATTGCGGAATTGGTCGTTCCGATAATGGAAGCAATATCGCGAACGCATAATTCTTTTTCCTGGCTCAAAGAGTATATTATCTTTATTCTTGTCGGATCGCTCATTGCCCTGAATGTCTCTGCCAGGTAATGAAAACACTTTTCGGTTTTCATCTTTTTCTTTACCGATCTGACCTTGTCTTTCTCAAGATAGGATTTTTTCCCGGTTTTTAATTCTCTCCTGTTCATTTATCATCATACATGAACAATTGTTCACATATTCTACAAAGATATATTAATTTCCTTCCATAACCTAATCTTTATACACATTTAAAGATACATTGTTAATTTATGGTATTTTAACAGGCCACCCCTTTGGGGTTTGCATAATTTTAAATACCATCTTTTCTACAAACAGAATGCCCTTACAGGGCAGTCCCGTAGGGACGATCTGTTTGTAGTAAGTATCAATATTATTATTAAAAGCTCCGTAGAGCCTGCCCCGCATCAGCGGGGAGCGACCTGTCTGGTGACATGAAATTGCAATTTTCAGCAATCTGTATATCTGTATAATAAGAAGATGTGTATAAAGAGTAGTTCCCATAACACACATTAATTAATTGTCATTCTGAGCGAAGCGAAGAATCTCCTGATTTTGGTCGGACATTATTGTAAGAATTATAAAGTTATCAGTAATTTTGAGAATATTCCTGACAATCTTCTTATTAAAAATCAATATTCATGAATAACCTGGTTAAACTATCCTTCAGCTTGGTACTGCTGAATTTCTTTGTGCAGTCAGCTGATTCACAAAGTCCTGATGATTTTTATCCTGCTTCATCGAATCTGCCTGGTTCCCAGTATCCGAAGGTCTCTTCAGATTCACGTGTCAGCGTCCGGCTGAGAGCTCCGGATGCGGTTAAAGTGCAGATCCAGGGAGGTGATGGTTTGTGTCCGAAACCGGTGGATATGGTGAAAGATTCTGCAGGTAACTGGAATGTGATCCTTCCTACTGCCACTCCCGGTTTTCACTATTACTGGTTTATCGTTGACGGGGTGAGGGTAAACGACCAGGGAAGCGATACTTACTTCGGGTACAACAGACCTACGGGAGGTATTGAGATCCCAACCCCGGGAGAGGATTTCTATCTGCCTGCCAGTGTCCCACACGGAGAGGTCAGAGAACACTGGTATTTCTCTGAAATAACAGGTAAATGGCGAAGGGCATTTGTATATACTCCGCCGGATTATGAGAAAAACACGACAAAACAATATCCGGTCCTTTACCTGCTTCACGGAGCAGGTGAAAATGAAAGAGGATGGTCATTGCAGGGACACGCGAATTTTATTATGGATAATCTGATTGCTTCAGGCAGGGCAGTACCCATGATAATTGTTATGGATAACGGAACTGCGGTTGCAAAAGATGCTCCGGCTGTTCCGCCCGGATCTGCTGCAAGACCGGGAGCGGGAGGAGGCATGTCGAGAATGGCGGAGACACTTGAACAGGTTTATATCAAAGAGATCATCCCGTCCTTTGAGTCATTTTACAGGGTAAAGCCGGGCAGGGAAAACCGTGCAATAGCCGGTCTGTCAATGGGAGGTTTTCAGACGCTGGTAATAGGACTCAGCCATACCGACCTGTTTTCTTCATTCGGATTATTCAGCGCTGCAATTATGGGAAATATTCTGGATGATCCGAAAACAGCATTTAACGGAGTGTTCGCCGATTCGAAGAAATTCAACGGCAATATAAAGGTATTCTGGTTCGGCGCGGGATCGGGAGAATCCCAGTTTGTTAAAATGGCCGCAGATTCAAGAAAAAAGCTCTCGGACCTCGGGATCAGCTCAACTTATTATGAATCAAAGGGCACTTTTCATGAATGGCACACCTGGCGGAGATGCCTGAATGAATTTGCCCCCCTGCTGTTCAGGTAGATCTTATGTGCTTGTTAAGGCCCTCTCAGAATTGAAATCTTAAAAATCCGATCGGAAGAAAAGGGAATTGATAGGAATATTCAACCTTACCGGTTTTTGAATTAAAATATTCCGTGAAAATATCTTTATGATTGGTCATGTTCATGAAATCAATGGCCAGCTCCGCACTGAATTTATGCCTGATCAGCTTGTAACCGAAACGTCCGTTTAGCCTGAAGTAATCGTTCCTGCGGTCATTATATGCATTATCCCAGTCAAAATTCTGTACATATCGATTCAGTGCAATCTGTTCAACAGTAAAAGGCACATATCTAAGGCTTCCGGCACAGGTCACCTTCAGGTTAAGGCTGAGGAAATCATTTTTCCCTATCTTGAATTCCTTCCCCGCCAGTGCATTCACGATGAAATTGCCGTTGAAGGCAGTATTTCTTTCAATTCCGTCAAATCCTTTGTATTTTGATTCGTACAGCGAAGCAGTCAGCAGGCTATAATATCCTTTATCGAGGAATTTCTCAAGTGTCAGTTCAATTCCGTAATTCTTCCCGGTTCCCTTATTGACAAGGCTGTCGATGATCGGGAGCTGGTCAAAAAAACTGTCGCCGAAATTCAGGATAGAATATGCCGGATTCCCTTCTTTAACTGGTATATTATATAAGTGCTGAAAGTATGTTTCAATTTTCAGGCGCAGATTCCGTGCGATAAGCCAGTTGTAACCTATAACTGAGTGTAAACTTTTTGAAAATCCAAGTTTCCGGTTCAAAGGATCAAATTCCCCGGGATATGCCTCACTTTCGACTACATAGAACATCCTTGGAACAAGCTGGCTGTGCAAGCCCATCCCGAAATTGAGAGAATGGCTGGAATTGAAACTCCATTTAAGTCCCGTTCTTGGTTCAGCAGAAAAAGTGTTGTTAAAAGTGAAAAGCAGAAAATGCAGACCATTGTAGATAAGCAGATTATCTGTGAATTTGTGCTGCCATTGAACATAAGATTTTAAAAGCCCGTAGTTTCCATTCCGGTCGAGATTGACCACAAAATCATTCCCTGATCTTATACTGTCTGTAAACTGAAAGTTAAGTATATGGAAACTGATGCCGTACTGGAATACATTTTTCGGATTTGGCTTGTATTTTATGTTTGAAGAGAAATTCAATCCTTTTTCGTCAGATTTCTGGCGGTAGTATGCTCTGGGAACAGGAAGCTGAGCGGTAAAGTCATCTTCTGAAATATGGCTCAGGGTATAAGAAAGCGAGATGATGTTTTCAATATTGAACTTGTTATTTATAAGCAACTTCTGTGTCAATCCGACCGAACCCATCCCGGAACCGAAGATGAAATCCTCTCCTCTGCCATTCTTCAGTTGTACAGGATCCCTTTCAGAATCAAATTCTTTGTCGTAGCTGTAACCTCCTATTCCGATCAGTGAGAACTTGCCGAACTTTGTATTATTGGACGTCAGTTTAAATGATGCATCCTGGAAATATGGGATAGCATCAATCCCGACGTTAAAACCGAGAGCGTCAACGACAGCAAGCGTCGAATACCTGTAGTTTATCAGGAATGAAGAATGATTTTGCCTGATTGGTCCCTCTGCACCTATCTCAAAACCGTTCATCCCTACCTGGGTGACAAATTCATATTTAAGGTTATTGCCGGAGCGCATTTTCAGGTCGAATACACCGCTCAGAGCGTTCCCGTATTCAGCAGGGAAGGCCCCTGTGAGAAAGTCTGAATTTGTAAGCAGGTTATTGTTAAGGATGCTTATCGGGCCTCCGCTGGCTCCGAAGGATGAAAAGTGATTCGGATTGGGTATATCAATCCCGTCAAGTCTCCAGAGTACGCCAAGGGGTGAATTTCCCCGGATCACTATATCATTGCGCTGATCGCATATCGTGGCTATCCCTGCAAAATTAGAAGCCATTCTTGCCGGATCGCCAATGCTTCCGGAATATCTTTCAGTCTCTTCAATTGAAAAAGCACGGGCTGAGACTGTAGCAACAGGGTTGATCGGATCCTCTTTTTTCAGCCTGTGAGTTACAACTACTTCGCTTAATGAAGTTACTGATTCTTCAAGTTTTATATTCAGATATGTCTCCCTGTTTGATATAATGAAGATGTTTTCCTCGGAGTGGGATAAATATCCTATATGGCTGAATTCGACACTCTGTCTTCCGATAGGGACTTTATTAATTACAAAATTCCCTTCAATATCTGACCTGGTGCCCAGAACCGGATCTGAGTTCCTGATTATTACTACAACCCCGGCCAGCGGCGCTTCTGTTTGCGAATCAACTATTTTACCCCTTACAGTCTGAGTCAGGTCCTGAGACAGCAGAACCGGATTTAATATTGCTATCAGTATTGAAATGAATGATCTGGTCAACATTTTCTTCTGTTTGCAGGAAAAAATCAGTCATTTTGTTCACTATATCCCGGACAGAAAATTTGCCAGGACAGGAGGACTTTGTTATTCTTTGTTATACGGGATTATGAGATGATTAAGGATTCTGTTATCAGATTAAGATTGTTGTTTCTTTAACTACTTTACCGTCGTTATCGGTTCCATAGAATTTCACTCCGATGCTGAGCGTTACTTCTCCGATATTATCGACCAGTGAGCTCACTAACTCCTTAAGTTCTTGAGTATCCATATTTTCGAAATCATCCATGTCAAAATAAACATGTATGAAAAA
>Ga0172362_10003559_pt1 | contig 13440 bp, 12 predicted proteins | sample LakKivs1_kivu2a2_FD_114534 | JGI IMG/M metagenome (GOLD analysis project Ga0172362, IMG submission 114534) | Sediment microbial communities from Lake Kivu, Rwanda - Sediment s1_kivu2a2 | ecosystem: Environmental > Aquatic > Freshwater > Lake > Sediment | place: Rwanda: Western Province, Lake...
CTTCCTCAATTTTTGGATAGCTTTAAAATGAAGTGATTTGACTGTTCCAAGTGAAATGCTGAGCCTCTTTGCTATTTCCTCATACTTCAGCTCCTCATAGTGATGAAGAATAAAGACCAGCTTCTGCTTTTCGGGCAACCTGGCCACCGCCTTCTGGATCATGTCCCCGGGATTGAACCGGGACGGGTCATTCTCCTTTGATTGTAAATCGATACGCTCAGTATCTATAGAATCAAGGCTGTCTTTTTTCCGTGACTTCTGTCTTCTTAAAAAATCAATGCTTATGTTCCTGGCAATCTGCATCAACCAGGCGCTGAAATTTGCTCCAGGCCGATAAGTATTTATTTTTTCATAGATTCTCATAAAAGTTTCCTGAACCAGGTCCAGCGCATCTTCTCTTTCCCTGACCATAGAATAAGCCAGGATGAAGACTTTTTGCTGATAGCTGCTGACAATTCTCATAAAAGCTTCCTTATCTCCCTGTTTGATTTTTTCAACCAGGAATTCCTCTCTGTTTTTATCGGCATAGCCATTCCGCAGGTCCATCCTGAAACTCTGTCTCCAGACTTAATCTTTCGGTCTTAGTATACATTCATTCCAGCCATAAGAGTAATTTTTCTTCTTCGCCCCAGATTTCAACCAGAAGTCCTCTTGGCATTCTGGAGATGGCCTTTGATAAAGCTTTCACGTCAAAATCATAATCGAGCTTTTTCCCTTTCAGATGCTCGTCGGGTTCCTCAAGGGGCCCGCGCAGCCCCATTTTAACCAGCCAGAATGGCAGAGACATCTTGACCAGCTTTCCTTCATCAGGGTCATAAACAAGCATCTTCAAATGGTTTGGCACGGAGCAGCCAGGAGAATTTCTGGAAAGCCCGGCAATTCTTTCCCTGGATTGCCTGAAACTGAGTTCTGCCTCCATAGAGTCTTTTTCTACAGCCACTATAAGACAAGAAGTAAAAGCTAACAAAATCAGGAAAAAAACAGCCGCCAGTTTTAGCCCCTTAGACACCTTTCTCTCCTCATTTTGAATCTCCGAAAGAGATTACGGAACAGAAGAGAAAAAGGTTTACCTCAAAGAATGATTAATCTGGCCCAATCCAGACAGACGGATACTCGAGAAAGTGATTGGATTTTTGGGGAAGAAGGCAGCTCAGTCAGAATCTATCAATATCGACGAAAATCTTTTCTCTGTTGAGGGCCAGCTCCGGGACGGCGCTCGCCGCTTCTTCTTTCGCCTTTTGGTCTGGCGTCGTTGACGATTATCTTACGGCCTTCGAACTCTGTCCCGTTGAGTCTGGTCTTGGCTTCCTGAGCCATCTCTTCTGTGGACATTTCCACGAAACCAAAGCCCCGACCCTGCAGGATGTTAACTGATGTAACTTCTCCAAACTGAGAAAAGAGATCCTTCAGTTTTTCCTCTGTGGTCCTGTAGTTCAAGTTACCCACATAAAGTTTTGCAGACATACAAAAAACCTCCTTGACCTCTCCAAATCGGCTTTCCTCCTTCTCAGGCAGGATCGACTCGACTGAAAAGGCGAAACCAATGATGACACATAAAAAAAGCAAAATCAAGAAAAATTTAAGCCTTTCAGGTTGGCGGATGTAAGCGTTTCTTAAACCAGGAGCGAAGTTTCTTCATCTTATCTCTCTGAGCTTGAGGCGCACGGCGGCCACAGGTGGACATTTCTTCTGAACCTTCGGGCGCTCCCCAGCGCGTTTCCACGCAATCATTAGGATTATATGCCATTTCCAGGGCTTCTTTTCTCCTGAAAATCTCTTCCAGAGTCAGGGACCAGGGACGGCCATCACTCCTGATGTAGCTTATCGAAAGCTCCCTGGCCAGCCCTGCTGAAAGATTTCTGAGCCTTGCTTCTATTTTTTCCGGTGATTCAGATTTTCTCATCTTATACCTTTCAGGATGCCTTAAGACTTTTTCAGGATATTCCTCAATCGTATCCATGGCGATCAGAAGTCTCAGGTCACGGTTAGGCGTGGAATAATCTTCCCATGGTCCGGATGTCAAGAAAACTGCCTGGCCAGAAGCCATCGGAATGATGTATCCGGGATGCTCCCGCATGAATCTTTCTCCGACCGCCACTGATTCCACCCGGACCAGCAGCTGCTCATGAAGGGCTCGATAAAGTTCCCTTAAAGCACTTTCAGGGTCCAAGGGTTCAGGATTTATCAAGACTTCCATTCTTTCATAAAATACGTCAGGCTGAAGGTTCAACTGTTCAAGAGAAAAATTGCCATAGTCCGGGCTTTCTTGAATCTCCCTGTTCGTTAACAACTCGGGTTTCCCCCGATGGCTGATGATTGGTCTAAAGGCTTTAAAACCTGGTTGGCCGACCACGTTAGCCGTAACGAATAAAAAATTCCCCTTCCAGAACCTTTTTAAACCCACGGTTCCATCGGGCTGCGCATCAACTGCCAAGAGCTCGCCCGGTCGGTCATGTGTTTGGGATATCCAGCGAACCAGGGTCAAGGTATGACCGTATGGATCAGCATAAACCGCGCCAGGCCGAAGATAATTTCTCTTGAGAGGCAAGGGATAATAATCGGAATCTTCAGAAGCCAGGTGGGTCCTGGCTGTGCCGGAATGAACAGTGTCCATTAGCAGGCGAATCAATCTGCCAAACTTTTTGATTTCATTCCCCTGACCTCCTGGCAGGTCATTGCTCAGCCACTTTCCGCAGGTTGGTGCTTTCTCTAAGGAGCCTCTCGAACACTCATGAAAGCCAAAAGGAAGTCTGTTTTTCCAGGAAAAATAAGCTCTGAGGAAAAAGGGGTTATCGGCGCAATCCGGTTCGAGACTTAGCTGTCCTTCGTCCTCGGCCAGTCCTAAATGATTGTGAAGGAAATTTCTCTGCGGATCCGAAAGAAGCAAATGAAGGGCTGGCCAGGAATCGTTCTCACCCGCTCCATGAAAAAGCGCCTCAATCCAGGCAGAATAAAGGTCTTCTTCGGCCTTTGTCCAGCTTTTCTCTGTTTTCCAGAAAAAACTGGGTTCGGGACTCTTCCTGATAGGCCAACCAACTTCTATTTGTCTGGAATAAACAACTTTTCTATCAATTTTAACTTCAAGAGTGTATCGGCCGGCTTTTTCCAGTTTTTGCTGCCACCACTGCCAGAAAGGCGGCCCCCCTCCTTCCTTAATCCTGGTCATGTTTTCCTGCTTCCTGTTAAGTCCTTCAAGACTGACTTCTACATTTTTTTCTGAAATTTCTACTTCACCAGATATAACGACTCTTAAAGTCATTCCAGGAGATGTCTCAGCGGGCGAAACCAGGACTGCCAATCCGTTCTGGCCTGACAAAGCCAGCGTGGGGTCAAGAACCAGACATGTCAGGTTTAATAAAAATATAATAGCCATTTTTCTAAGGATATCTCTGTTTTTCACTCCTTCTTCTCTTTACAAATTATGATGATTAATTGTTAATTTAAGACGGTCCGTTTGTCAAACTTGCGTCCGAGCCCTGAATAAAATAGCTGGCCGCCCTTAACCTGCGAATCAGATTTAAGATAAGACTTCTTAATATAAATAATCCTTCAATGATTAGTCTCTGATTTTTCCGTCGCCCGGGCAGAACTCGTCAGTTTATTTTTAACGTTTCATAAAGTAAAATAAGTTGGCAGGAGGAAAAATGAATAAGAAGCTTATCTGGTTACTGATAATTTTCTTTTTCTTGATATTAATCAGTCTGGTTGTTTATTTTTTCTTTGTTAGTGAAATAGCTCCCAGAGAAGCTCGGGTGGAAGGCAATTCTTATCTGGAAATCAAACTTGAAGGCCGCCTCGAAGACTACACTCCCTTCATTTCCTTCATGGGGCTTTTTCAGGAGAAGACGATCTCTGTGTATGACACCTGGATGAATCTGAGAAAAGCCGCGGTTGATCCCAGAATAAAAGCCGCGGTCTTAAAATTCGGTTCGGTCAGCAGCGACTGGGCAAAAATAGAGGAGCTCAGGCAGGCTGTTTTTGATTTCAGGAAGTCCGGCAAACCTGCTCTGGCTTATTTTGAGGAGTCGCCAGATGCTGATAAGGAATATTATTTGGCCACGGCCTGTGACAAAATCATAATGCATCCTCTGGGCTGGCTTGGGGTTAACGGTCTGGCGAGCTATATTCCATTTTTCAAGGGAACCCTGGACAAACTGGGAATCAAAGCCGAATTCGAACACATCGAAGAATATAAGACTGCCTACAACCAGTTCACCGAGAAAGGTTTCACTCCAGCCCATAAGGAGATGATGGAATCAATTTATGGGGATATTTATGATTATTATTTTCAGCGCATAACTGAGGCCCGGAAAAAAACTCCTGGAGAAATGCAAAAGATAATCGCACACGGCTATTTCCAGGGCAAAGAGGCTATTAGCTGGGGACTTGCGGACGGGCTGGCTTATGAAGACCAATTGATAGACTCAATGGGACTCAAAGGAGTACAGAAACTCAATAGAGTCTCTAACGAAAAGTATGCCAGCGTAAAGCCCTCCTCCCTGGGCTTAAACCGGGGCAAGAAAATCGCCCTGATCTTTGCCACCGGAACAATTCTGACGGGCGAAGAGCAGATAATGGCTCTTGGTAGTGAGACCTTTGCCAGATGGCTAAGGTCAGCCGCCAGGGATAAATCCATTGCGGCTATTGTCGTTCGAGTTGACAGTCCAGGGGGTTCAGCTGTCGGCTCTGATATAATCTGGCATGAACTGGTAAAAGCCAGAAGCGAAAAACCGGTGGTTATTTCCATGTCCGGTCTGGCCGGTTCAGGCGGGTACTGGATCTCTCTTGGCGGCCACAAAATCATATCCCAGCCCCAGACCCTGACCGGCTCAATCGGCGTTATTGGAGGAAAATTCAGTTTTCAGGATCTCATGGGCAAGCTCGGGATCAAGACGGAAACAATCGTCTTGGGCAAGGAAGCAGATGCTTTTTCTATCTACCGGCCTTTCACACCAGAAGAAAGGAGAATCCTGAAAAACCAGATTCAGGCTATATATGAACAGTTTTTGGAAAGAGTGGCCTCATCAAGAAATATTCCTGTAGAAGAGGTGGACAGAATAGGCCGCGGTCGAGTCTGGACAGGGCACCAGGCTAAAGAACTCAACCTGATCGATGAACTTGGAGGCTTGAGCCAGGCCGTAGAATCAGCCAAAAAGATAGCTGGAATATCTCCTGAAGAGGAAGTAAGATTTGTCCTCTGGCCAAAAAAAAGGAGCCTTCTCGACTGGTTGATGGGAAAGGAAACTGAATTGAGTTATGCCGCCAAGCAAGCCAGACTAATCTCTGGCTTTATGAGGCTTATGGAATTTTATGGTCAGCCAAGAATCTGGTCTCTGATGCCCGCCTGGCTGTACTGAGCATTCAGCAACCAGAGTTATTTTTTCTTGCGAACGATGACTTTTTCTTCGTGTTTTATCAACCACAGCTTTTCTCTGGCCTCTTTCTCAAGCGCAGCCGGGTTTTCCTCAAGTTCTTTTATCTCTGCCGCCAGTTTCTCTTTCTGCCTTGATAGTTCCTCTATCTGACTCTGAAGCTCTTGATATCTTCTTTTTGATTTTTGGATGTCCAGAAAACCTTTTTTGCCAAAAAAAGTGGTCACCAGTGTAGCAACAAGCAATATGGCCATAAGAAGGTAAAAAAACTTCTTCCTGGTAGTAGTCTTTTTCTTCGGCCTGCCAGGCTCTACCATAGAAGTCTCATCCCTGCCTCAAGTAATGCTTTAGCCTCTTTCTCGGTTTCTGCTTCTGCATAACAGCGAATCAAAGGTTCTGTTCCCGAGAATCTCAAAATTAACCAGCTGTCTCCAACAAAGTCCAGTTTCAAACCATCCATGGTTTCAACTGATTGAATCTTTCTTCTTCGCAAGGAATCAGGCGGAGAGGATAGGAGTTCATTAAGCCTTCTCGATCTTTCAGCTGAAAGGGGTATGTTTGCCTGGGCTCCGAACATTCTTCCATATTTTTTAAATAACTGCTCAAGAAGAGGCGAAAGGTTTTGACCGCAGACAGCTACCATCTCTGCCACTAAGAGTCCGGCAAAGATGCCGTCTTTTTCAGGCAGATGGTCTTTAACTGCCAGACAGGCGCTCTCTTCCCCGCCAAAAATGATCTTGTTTTTAAGAAAAAGGTCAGCCATATACTTAAAACCGACAGGAGTCCGGTATAGAGGAAGGTCATAGTGCCGAGCAATTCGGTCAATGAGGTGCGTTGTGGTGACTGACCGGGCCACTCCCCCGCGCCAGCCCTTGACCGCAATCAAGTATTCAAGCAGCAGGGCCAGAGCATGGTTAGGGATCACCAGCTTTCCCTGTTCATCCAGCAAGCCAAACCGATCACCGTCAGCGTCTGTAGCCAGACCCAGGGCACATCCGGTTTCTTTTATCAGACGTTTTAACTCAGCCAGATTTTTCTCAGTGCAGGCTGGAGAAATTCCGCCAAAATAAGGGTCAACGTACCCATGAATCACTTCAATCGGGATACCGTTCTCTTCCAGAATTTCATCCAGATATTCACGGCTTGTGCCGAAGAGTAAATCAATTCCAATTTTCAGGCCCGATTTCCTTATGGCTTCGAAATCTACCTTGTGCTGAAGATATTCCAGATAGTCAAGCTGCAAGTCTATTTTGTGAATATAATCGGGATCAGGATAGTGGCGGGGCGAAACCGATTCGGCGGAGATTCTCTCAACTTCCTGCTCTATCCGTTCTGTGACTTCAGGGAGAGCCGGGGCCCCTGAAGAAACATTAAACTTCAGGCCGTTAAACTCAGGAGGATTGAATGAAGCCGTAAAATTAATCCCGCCCGAATGACCGCCTTTGATGATCTGGTAAGCCAGGGCTTGAGAAGGACAATCGCGTTCTGCCAGAAAGACATGAATCCCGTTGCAGGAAAGAAGAGAAGCCGCCTCCTCAGCAAATCTCTCTGAGAGAAAACGGGTATCGTATCCGATAACCAGAGAATTTTCTTTCCCTGGACTCTCTTTTCTCAAATAATTTGCAATTGCCTGAACAACTCGACGGACGTTGGAGAAGGTGAACTCCTCTCCCATCACTGCCCGCCAGCCTGAAGTTCCAAACCTGATCATCTCTTATCCCTGGTAAATATTTAAGAAAAAATTATCATAACAAAAGATTTAAAGCAACCCCATAACAGATTGGATTGACTGATCCTGAGGATTATCTTAAGTTAACCTTAAGCAGATGGATCAAAGATTCAAGGTTTTAGCCGGAGTTTCACTGGTCTCAGCCCAGGTCCTGGCACTGGAACTTACTCTAACCAGGTTTTTTTCTATTGCCCAGGGATACCACTATGCCTTTCTGGTCGTGAGCATTGCCTTTCTTGGCTTCGGAGCTGGATCTCTTTTACTTTTTTGGAAAAGATTGAGGAAACTATCCGGTCCTGAGAATTTTTTATCCGGAGTTTCACTGCTGATAAGCCTTTCTGTCCTGTTCAGCTTTTTTCTCATAAACAAGCTCTCTTTTAATCCTGTTGAGCTTCTATGGCAGCAATCCAGACTCTGGCTTCTGCCCGCACATTTTATCATTTTGAGCTGTCCATTTTTCCTTGGCGGTCTGGTCATTTCTTCGGCTCTAACATTTTTTCCCGCTGAAGTCCATAGAATCTATTTTGCTGACCTTACCGGCGCGGCCTCAGGAATAATTCTATCAGCCCTGAGTTTCCGTCTGGCGGGCGATCGCGGAGCCATTCTATTGCTCATATTGGCACCCCTTTTGTCTTCCTGGCTCTTTTTTTCAAGGGGAGACCAGGCCAGGAAATACAAATCCTTGCTCCTCGGCAGCAGCCTGGGGATAATCCTGATTTTCGTATCCTTCTCCCAGCAGTTCTCATTCAGAATATCAGATTATAAGGCACTTCCTTTTTATCTCAAGCAAAAGGATGCTGTTCTCGAAAAGACTTTCTGGGACGAAAAAGTAAGACTTGACCTTTTTCTTTCACCTGCTATCCGGTATGCTCCCGGCCTGAGCCTGAAATGCTCCGCAACTATCCCGGAACAGGTAGGCCTGTCGCTTGATGCTGAAAAGATTTTTGCGCTTTTAAAATCCTGGGAAGATCCTCAGGAATTAAATTTTCTTGATTTTTTGCCGATTTCTGCAGGCTTCAGGTCAATATCTGGCAAGAAAGTGCTATTGATTCAACCAGAAAGTGACCTGGAGATTCTTTTGAGCTTAAGAAACGGAGCCAGCCAGATTACAGTTTTAGAAGGCAACTCATTAACCAGAAAGGTCCATGAGAGTCGGATTGCCAGTGCGCAACAAAGGAGAACGATAAATTGTCAGATCTTTTTGAAGACTGTTGAACCCAGAGCTGGCTTACTCCAGGAAAAATCCTCCTGTGATTTAATCGTCTTTCCCCTGCCTGACCTTCCAGGCAGTTTCAGTACAGGCTTTTTCGCTCCTCAAGAGGATTATCTCATGACTGAAGAAGCTTTTGTGGACATGTTCAACCTTCTTGCCCCTCGGGGAATGGTGGCGGCTTTATTTTATTATTTGCCGCCCCTCAGACAGGAGTTGCGATTCCTCTCAACCTGGATTGAGACACTGGAAAAACTCGGCCTGAAACCACAGAACCATATCATCATCCTGAGGTCTGTAGAGACAATCACTTTTTTTGTAAAGAAGACACCTTTTTCAGAAGAAGAATTAAATGAGTGTAGAGTCTTTGCTGCTTATTGTTTCTTTGATTTTCTCTATCCACCCAGCAAGGATGGCCGGGGCGAAGAAACATTCATTCAGTCTGAAAAAGTTTCACCTGATTGGTTACTTATGACCATGTTTGACCAGGTTAAACGTCGAGAGATCAGCGATAGATATATTTTTGAATTAGGTCCCCCAACTGATGATAAACCATTTTTCAGAGATTTTTTTAAGTGGTCCAGATGGCGGCAGACTCTGAATTTTTTCAATCGAAAAATCTATCCGTTGTTTCTGGGTAAATATCTTCTTCTTTTTCTTTTCGCTCAGGCCCTGGTCGCGGGCCTGGTTATGATCATACTGCCGCTTATAAAACTCACTCGTTCCAGGTTGAAAAAGGTGCCCAAGAAATCTCTTGTCTTCTTTTATTTCGCCAGTCTCGGCCTTGGATACATGCTGGTGGAAATCACTCTCTTCCATAAATTTATTCTCCTTCTTGGGCATCCAACTTATTCCTTAAGCGCTGTGCTTTTCTTTATGCTCGGTTCCTCTGGAGCAGGTAGTCTCAATCTTGTTCGGCTGGAGAATAGAATTAAACAGGCTGGTCTGATATTCTGGCCGTTAATCTGTTCTGTAGCCGTGTTTTTCGAAATATTGATTCTGAATCTCTGCCGGCCATTTTTTTTGAGTTTCAGCTTGCCTCTCAGGTTTGTATTAGGCCTCGTCCTTATCTTCCCGCTGGGTTTTTGCCTGGGAATTCCTTTCCCTTCTGGGCTGAAGTTGTTTTCTCCTGGTTCAAAGCTGATAACTCCTCTGGCTTTTGCCAGCAACTCCTTTTTCAGCCTTCTGGCCTCTCCCCTGGGCTTGGTGCAGGCCTCTGCCCTGGGTTATAAATCAGTGTTTTATCTGGCCGGATTCAGTTATGTATTATCTTTTTTGTTTTTCTATTTCGCCAGTCATGGGAACAAACCGGACATCGAGTAGCTGTTTAATTACCGGCTGGCCTTTTGTCTTTTTTATCAGAGTCAGAGTCTGAAAAAAGACTGTGCTGCCCACCGGTATGACAAGTCGACCTCCTTCATTCAACTGATGGAAGAGTGGTGGTGGAATATGGTTCGCAGCACAGGTAACAATGATGGCATCAAAGGGAGCTTCTTCAGGCCAGCCGAAATAGCCATCAGCACATCTGACCTTGACTTGAGAGTAACCAAGCAAAGCCAGTGACTCCGAAGCCTGCCGGGCCAGGTTTTCTCTTATTTCCACAGAAAAGACTTTATCTGTCAAACAGCCGAGAATCGCGGCTTGATAGCCAGAGCCGGTTCCTACTTCCAAGACCTTATCTCCAGGCTTTATTTCCGCGGCTTCGGTCATCAGAGCAACAATGTAGGGCTGAGAGATGGTCTGACCCTCTCCAATGGGCAAAGGATAGTCTTCATAAGCTTCACTCTGATAGGCCGCGGGCACGAAAAGATGCCTCTGGACTCTCAGCATGGCTCCAAGCACAGCTCCGTCTCTAATGCCCCGGCTTTTAATCTGTGAATTTACCATCTGCTGCCTTTTTTTAATAAAACCAGCTTCCTCTCCTGCTTTCTGTGCTAAAAGACTCAACAGACTTCCCGACAGCAGCATGATAAAACTCAGAATTAAGAACTTATTCTTCATTGTCCCTTACCGTTATTATATAAAACACGGCGGAACAAAAGAACCATATCTTAATCATCTCACCCCAAAAGATGAAAAAAGATGGTTTAAAAATCACCTCACTATTAGCCAGAAGCGGTGATTGACTCGAGCAGCAGCCGGTTTAAGCTTAAAGCCGGATAAGGAGAAGAAGGGAAGAAACCGGCTGCGGAAAAAATGTTGACAAGGAGAACCTTTTTTGATAATTGATAGTCAAAAAAGCAAGGAACTGAAACCCTTAATGGAAAGAAAGGCAATCTATCCTGGTTCATTCGACCCGATAACCAACGGACATATAGATATTATTCAAAGAGGCAAGAAGATTTTCGACAAAATCATAGTGGGTGTCCTTGATAACCCCAAAAAGAATCCCCTTTTCTCCACGGAGGAGCGGTTGGAGCTGATAAAAAAGACCTTTAAAGGAGACCCGGCAGTTGAGGTCTCAAGCTTCAGCGGCCTGCTGGTCGACTTTGCCGTCAAGAATAAGGCGATCGTCGTCATCAGGGGACTAAGAGCCATCTCAGATTTTGAATACGAGTTTCAGATGGCCTTGATGAACAGAAAATTATCCAGTGAAATTGAAACCCTTTTTATGATGCCCAGCCTGAAATATTCATACCTTAGCTCCAATCTGGTCAAAGAAGTCTTTCAGCTGGGAGGATGTATAAAAGACCTGGTTCCACCTCTGGTGGAAGAGGCTCTGAAGAATAAATTTATGAATTCAATAAAATAAAGGCGGTAAAAATGTTCGGTTTAGCCAAAGAAAAGAGTGTGGTTGGGCTCGACATCGGGTCCTATTCTGTTAAGGCAGTTGAATTGAAAATTAAAGAGAAGGGAGAAGCTGTTCAATACGAACTTCAGAGAATCGGATATGAATCCCTTCCCCACGATGCCATTGTTGAAGGAACTATCATCGATTCGACTGCGGTTAGCGAGACCGTCAAGCTTCTTTTCGAAAACGCCAAGATTTCCAACAGGGATGTAGCGATTTCCATTTCTGGAAACTCTGTCATAATCAAAAAAATTTCCTTGCCGGCCATGGACCCGCAGGAAATGGCTGAGTCCATCACCTGGGAAGCTAAGCATAACATCCCCTATCCTTACGAAGAAACCAATGTTGACTATGCTCTATTAAAACCAGCCAGAGCCACCGAAGGCAACATAGATATACTCCTGGTGGCCGCTAAGAAGGACAAAATAGCTAACTACAGCAACGCCGTTTCCATGGCCAGAAAAAATTTGACCGCTATCGAGGTAGATATCTTCTCTCTCATCAATTCCTTCGAAATCAACTATCCTGAGATCTTCAAAGAAAAGACGGTAGCCGTTATCAACATGGGAGCTAATATCACCAACGTGGGCATAGTCGAAAGAGGAGTTCCCCAGTTATTCAGGGACCTATCCTTGGGCGGCTACTTTTTCACTGAGAATATCAGAAAAGAATTGAACGTCAGTTTTGAAGAGGCTGAAGCGGCTCTGAAAGGTATTCCTGGAAAGAACATTCACGCTGATCAATTTGCTGCTGTCCTGACCATGAACATCAGGGATTTGCTCGATGAAATGGAAAAGACATTCTCTTTTTACGAAGCGGGTGAAAAGAGAGAGCGCCGGATCGAACAGATTTTCCTCTGTGGCGGCCTGGCTCTTATACCCAATATGGTCAGTGCCTTCGAGCTTAAATTCAGAATCAAGACCGAGCTGTTTAATCCTTTCAAGTCGATTAAATATGACGAAAAGAAATTTGAATCCATCTATTTTAACGAAATGGCCCCTGTTTTCGGGGTGGCCGTTGGACTTTCAACGAGAAAGGCAGAGAAATAAGCCATGATCAGGATTAATTTATTAAAACCGGAAGTCAAGGAAATCAGGGAACCTGTCCCGACAGGTGCACCTAAGATACCGAAGGAAAGAAAAAAGGCCAATATCGGAACAATAATCTTTTTGCTGTTGCTGGTCAGTCTGGCTGGTTATTATTTCTATCAGCACTGGGGAATTCAAAAGGAAAAGCAACTCATAGCTCAGGCTCAGCAAGAGAAAAATCAGTTGCAGTACGTTGTAGCCAAACTCGAAGAAGTAAAACTGCAGAAAGCCGAGCTCGAAATGAAGATCAACCTGATCAGACAGTTGAAGAATTATCAGGATATCGCTGTAAAAATAATGGATGAAATCAACAGAAGAATCCCTGATTATGTCTGGCTGAAAGAATCCAGCTACGATGGACAGACCCTAAAGATCAAGGGCGAAGCCGTTTCCAATAATCTGATCGCTGATTTTATAACTAATCTGGAACGAAGCGACACCTTCGGGCAGGTCAATCTGATTGATTCAACCCAGAAAACCCAGGGGGGCGCTGTTTATCTGGAATTCAACATGAACATGCCGGTGATTAAACCTCCGATGGTTGCTCCAGAAACGCCCAAAACCCAGCCTGCTCCCCGGACCACGAGAAGGAGATAACCATGAAAAACTGGCCCTGGTATGGATATTTGATTGTGGCTGCGGTCATCTTCGCCCTGGTTTTCTTTTTCTACTTTAAACCGCGAAACGCCGAGCTCCAGGACCTTCGTGAATCAAGAGAAAAGCTGGAAAAAGAAGTCCAGGTTTTGAAAGAAAAGAAAAAAGAGCTGGATAAGATAGAAGCCGAACTGGTTGTCCTCAATGCTACCCTGAAGGACCTGGAACAAATTATTCCTCAGAAGAAAGAGATTGCCGACATCCTGCGAAGAATTCAGCAATTGGCTTATGATTCACGCCTGAATGTTCTTAAGTTCCAGCCGCGGGGTGAAGCCAAAAAGGAATTTTACGCTGAATGGCCAATAAACATTGAAATCTCCGGCACCTATCACAACCTGGGTCTATTTTTTGATAGACTGAGCAAATTCTCGAGGCTATTCAATATCAACAATTTTTCCATCACCGCCTTGAGTAATCAGACGGATGCTCTGACCATCGGTTCGAAATTTGTGGCTACTACCTATTATTTTATTGAAGAACTGCCTAAACCGGCCAAGAGTGAATCCACCTCACGGCAACAGAGGAAATAAAATGAGAAAAACATTACCTTTAATTATGATACTTTTATTAACCGGATTTATGGGGTTCTCTGCCCC
>Ga0172362_10003562_pt1 | contig 13437 bp, 14 predicted proteins | sample LakKivs1_kivu2a2_FD_114534 | JGI IMG/M metagenome (GOLD analysis project Ga0172362, IMG submission 114534) | Sediment microbial communities from Lake Kivu, Rwanda - Sediment s1_kivu2a2 | ecosystem: Environmental > Aquatic > Freshwater > Lake > Sediment | place: Rwanda: Western Province, Lake...
ATTGGTGAAGTAATTCAACTAATTAAGAAAGTTAGTCCGCTTATTAGAAATTTAGAATTAATTGATTCGTTTGAACAAAGTAGGACATTTAGAATCACCTACCAAGATCCTGAAAGAAGCTTAAATGACAAGGAAGTTGGTAAAATAAGAGAAAAGATTATTCAGCTAATCAATAAAAAAATTGGAGCAACTTTAAAGACACAGTCTTAATGTACCAAATTTCTCCGTTGCTGTGCTTTAAGTCTTCTTGTGTGTTTTCTCCATCCTTTAGAAGGTCTTTTTGGGTTTTCGGCTGGTTTCTTTTGACTCGATAAAGCAGCTTCTGCTTCTCTTTTTTCCTGAAGAGCCTCAAGAGCCTTTTTTCTTCTTTCTTCCTCAACCATCTTCTGTGCCTCCTCGATCGCCATTGTCATAGGAGTCATAAGTTTATTTAATCCAGCTCCATATAGTGGCTCTTCAAGCGTTTTTTGAACTTCCTCTGGTAGTTTATCAAACAACCCACCAACAAGATTCCTTGCTTGATCAAGGGGAATATCTCCTTTGAAATGACTAATCCAAATACCTCTTATTACCGTCTCGGCCGGTTCACCCCCGCAAACCCTTTCAAAATAACTCCCAATCAATTCATTTAAACCATCGCCTCCTGATTTTTCAGCGGAGGCTATATCTAAAGGAGAATTTCTTATTCTTTCCTGCATACTTTGGGAAAAAATTATACCAACATTTATTTAAAAATCAAGAAGACAAAGTGTATCAAACTACGTTGGGGTCGGAATAGGAGTAATTGATAATGTTGGCGTTGAGATTGGTGGAATCGGTGTTGGCGTAGGAGTAACATAATCCCAAGGAACATTAACACCGATTTTTATTTCTCTTTCTCCAATATTTCCTTTATTATCCTGAACTCTAACTTTGAGAGTATGTGTTCCCTCGCTTAAATTTAAATCTCTTTCATATGGGGTAGATGTTAAGGTCTCTTTCAGGTTTCCATCAATATAGATCTCTATCTTAACTACCTCATTTGTCAAAATTGGCTCGATTTTAATCTTAAAATTAGTTTCTACTTGAGAATGATCTTGAGGATTATTAATTCTCACTTCAATCTGATCTTCAGTTTCGCACATTTCGGTGGGAGGATGATATTTTGAGTCAGATTGAGAAGCAATCCATCCATTAATCGCTTCTTGCCATTTATTAACTCCACCTTCTGCTGCTGTTGGATCTTCCTCTTTGAAAACCAAAAATTCTTTTTCCTCATATTCGTTCCGGGCAATATCCACTGGGGTCGCTAATTTTCCTGATGATTTACAAACCTTTAATTTCAAATGAGCCGGATCTTCCTCTTGAGGTTCGGTCCCTTTGATAAAATATTCCATCCTTGAAGGAAAACCATCATGAGCTTTATAACCAGAAACTAAATCCACTTCTTGAGTAACAATATTTGCCGGAATTTCAAAGTCATCTACCGGTTTATTTTTAAGATAATTCAATAAAATTTTTCGCCAAATTGGTGCTGCTCCCGAAACCCCAGAAGCAACCTCCTTCATGGCTGAATTGTCATTATTTCCAACCCAAACTCCAACAATCACTTGAGGGGTCCAACCAATTGTCCAATTATCACGCTTATCATTTGTTGTCCCTGTTTTTACGGCCACTTGCCGGCCAGAAATGACTAAGGCATTATTCTCCCCAAAAGTTAACAATCTGGCATTATTATCAGCCAAAACATTTGAAATTAAGAATGCTTGCTGCGGACTAATAACTTGTCTTTTAGGATGGTCAATATGCTCTTCTAAAACGTTTTCATTCATATCAGTTACTTTTAAAATGGCTATAGGTTCAACTTTTTTTCCATCATTAGCAAAAGTACAATAGGCGGAAACCAACTCTAAAAGTCTTACTTCGCCCCCGCCTAAAGTTACTGCCAAACCTAATCTTTTTAGGTTTTCTTCGGTTGGCTCCAGAGTAGAAATTCCCATTTCAAAAGCTGTTTCAAGCATTGACCTTAATCCAATTTTCGCTAACATTTTTACGGCAGTAATATTTATTGAACTTCCCAAAGCAAACCTTACTTGTAAAGGACCATGTTCTTTAAGATCATAATTTTCTGGGACATATTCAGGTCTATCAGCTCCGCCTGGAAAAACAGTTTTAATGTCCATTAGAAGACTTGAAAGTGTGTAACCTTTCTTTAGGGCCGTCACATAAGTTACAGGTTTAATTGCTGATCCGGGTTGCCGCAACGAGGTAACCACATTGACTTTTCCATCATAATCAGGGTCATCATAATCTTTTGAACCTACCATTGCTAAAATTTCACCGGTTTTTGGATCCATCACTAATGCCGCCCCGTTGGTTATATGAAGTTTTTCAATTTTTGCAATTTCTGCGGCCAAAGTTGCCTGGGAACTTTCTTGAAAATCCAAATCTAAGGTAGTCGTCACCCGCAAGCCTCCCTCTTCAACCATCTGTTCCCCATATTTTTCTTCAAGCAATTTTTTAACATACATCACAAAGTGAGGGGCCTTAAGAGTTCCTTTTTCTTTTTTAAACTCTATTGTAGGTAAAAGCTCCACCGCTTCTTTTTCCTGCTCCGGGGTAATATAATTATCTTCTCTCATTCTCCTCAAAACGTCTTTTGTTCTTTGGATATAAGCGACGGGTTGGTTTCCTAAAGGAGAGTAATATGAAGGCCTTTGGGGTAAACCAGCCAAAATCGCCGATTCCACCAAATCAAGTTCAGAAACTGATTTTCCAAAATATGTTTCCGCTGCTTCCTCAACCCCTGAGGCTGTTCCGCCATAGGAAGATTCGTTTAAATACATTTGTAAAATTTGATCTTTTGAATAAAGACGTTCTATTTCCAGAGCTAAGATAAATTCTTTAATTTTTCTTGATATTGTCCTCTCATTTGAAAGCAAAACATTTTTTACAAGTTGTTGGGTAACTGTAGAACCACCAGCTAATCGGCGATACCTGAAAATATAAAAAATTGACCTTATCCAACCTCGAACATCAAATCCCTTATGTTTATAAAAATCTTTATCCTCAATAGCCACTGTTGCCTGTCGAAGGTATAAGGGAACCTTCTCGAGTTCAACCGGAGTTCTTTTCTCTTTTTTAAAAACATCATAAATTAACTTTCCGTTTCGGTCAAAAATTTTTGTCGCAAAACCCTCTCCTCTAACTATCCGATCTGGTCTTGGTAAATCCCTTGAAAAGAAAGCCAAAACTATTCCTCCACTAATTAAAGAAAATATAACTAAAAGAAAAAGTGTAACACCTAAATAAGGATAAATTTTTGCAAAAGAAAATCTTTTATTGGATCTCATTCTAAGAAATTCTTGCGAGGATCGTTGATAGAGTTTTTTTTGCCAAATCTTTCTCCATAAAGCATTTCTCATATTTAAATTAAATCACAAAAACTTAGATAAAGGCAAATTATAAAATATTTAGCCTTACACCCCCGAGGTGTCAAGCTAAATATTTAAACTTGACAAGATAAATTTTGATGATACAATTAATTCTACAATTTATAAAGGCATTGAAGGAGACGAAGTAGGGGAAGGGGAAGCTCCCAAACCGAAATACACTTCACGAAAATTTTTGACTTTGTCAAAAATAACGTGACAGCGTTATCCGCCAAAGACGGACTTACGCTGCCTGAGCTGAAGCCTGAAATGCTTGTTCAAATTAAGGCTATCCGGGTTTGCCCGTAACAGCAATAAAGTATGTCAGCGTAGTAGCAAACTTCAGTTTGCGCTCGAAGGAGTACTTAAGAGGTCAAGGTAAACCGCCTCCGGCGGTTTTTTGGTGGAATAAATTAAGCCAAACCTTAGCAATTAGGGTGGTACCACGAGTTTAAAACCCGTCCCTTAGTCACATTAAACGTGATTTAAGGACGGGTTTTTTAATTAAAAATATAAATTCAAGAATGATTAAAATGAATAAAAAAGTAAATATAAAACTATGAAAACAGTTGGAATAATCGGTGGTTTGGGCCCAGAAACCACGGCAAAGTTTATCCTAAATTTAAATTTTGAATTTGTAAGGCGTTTCAAATCCTCAAGACCGCCAATGTTAATATGGAATATTCCTATGAATCTTAAGACGGAAAAAGAAATAATTACCAAAGGAATAGGAAAGCAACGTCTCTTACCTTTTTTAATAGAAGCGGCTAAAAAACTTGAAAAAGGTGGATCGGATTTTATCGTTATTCCTTGTAATACTGCCCATATCTTCATAAAACAACTTAGAAATTCAGTCAAAATCCCAGTCTTAAGTATAATCGAAGAAACGCTCAAGCATTTAAATAACCAATCAATTAAAAAGATTGGAATATTAGCGACTTCAATATCTATTGAAGGCAAACTATTTGATAAATTATTTTCTGAACAAAGAATAAAAATTATGTTGCCAAGTTGGGAAGAACAAAAAACACTTGACAATATTATTAGTAACTTAGTTCAAGGTAAAGAAAAGAAATTATGCAAAAAGGGCTTAAAAAAAATAATAAATAATTTTAAAAAATTAGATACACCTGTAGTACTTCTGGCTTGTACAGATTTACAATTACTTAACCCTTCATGTAACGGAATAAAGATTATTGATACATTGGAAATTTTACTAAAATCAGCGGTTCAAAAAATTCTAAATTAAGTTAAGGTGATAAAATAACCTTATGAAATTAGTCATTCAAAGAGTTAAAAAAGCTTCTGTCAAAGTTAATGGAAAAATTGTTAGCCAGATCGGACCTGGATTAGTCTTGCTAGTGGCCGTAGAAGACAGAGATAGAGATAGATTAGGAGAGATAGCAGAGAAAATTCTAAAAATGCGAATTTTTGAAAACAATGAGAAAAAGTTTGATAAATCAATTTTGGATATTAACGGAGAAATTTTAGTAGTTCCCCAGTTTACCCTTTTTGCAGATTGTTCAAAAGGAAATCGACCGTATTTTGGCCAAGCGGCTAAACCAGAAATTGCTAAACCTATTTTTGAAAAATTTTTGGAAGAATTAAAAAAATCAGGCCTAAAGGTTGAATCAGGTATTTTTAGGGCTAAAATGGAAGTAAAACTTATAAATGATGGCCCGGTGACAATTGTTCTTTCATAATGCTCTCTAAATCCTCAATCATCTTTCTTTTGTCTGGCAAGGAAAAATGATCTCTTGCCGGAGACAAAATTTCTCCCAGCGCTCTGGCTACCCCTCCTTTAAGATCCTGAGGATGCAATTTTCCCTCTTGAAATTCTTTTTCAAGTGAAGAGTAGGAGTCATATAAAACATTTCCTCCGTACTTTTCTGCTCTTTCAATTAATAATTTTCCTTTAAGAGGAAAGATTAAATGTTTTGTCCAGTCAAGAATAGGATTAAATTCTATCTCTTTTTCTGGGCAAAAAGCGTTATTTATCTTAGATTCAATTTCTGATAAAGTATCATGAATAAAAATACAGCTTTTAGGATTAGATTTAGTCATTTTCATTTCAGACCAAATTTCGCGTAACTTGTTCTTTTCTTTTATCGGCCAGATTGGTGGTTTTCCAAGACCTAAAATCAGATGGTGATGTAAAGCCACCGGTTTGTAAATTTTTCCTTGGAATGTCAAAGGAGAAATCTTTAAGTTGCCAGCAACTTCCCGGGCAATAACATGAGCTTTTCTTTGATCCAAACCTGCATGACACAAATTAATTCCTTGAATAAAAATATCAGCTACCTGCATTGGTGGATAAATCAACCGGGCGAAAATTTGGTTCTCACCCTCCTTTCTGCCCATAATAGTTGAACTCTTTACTACTCTTGATAAGGTCAAGTTTTTACAAACATCTATCAAGGTTTGCCAGTATTTGTCATTTTGGTGATATAAGTCAGAACCTAAAAGAAATTTGACTCCATTTGGATCTCCACCAACACAAATTAAACTTGCCCTTAAAGCTTCTTTGAAATAATTGACAGCAATTCTTTTAATCGTTGATAGATCTCCACCAAGTTTATCGTTTAACCAGGTATGCCAATCAGCCAAAAAAACTGTACATTCAACCCCAGCTTTTTGAAAATCTCTAATTTTTATGGCCGACATTAAACCACTCCCTATATGTAATTTTCCGGAGATCTCAAAACCTATATAGTGTTTAAGAGAAACATTGTTTGTTAAAAGCCAACGCAAATCTTCCTCTACCAAACATTCTTCAAGATTTTGAGTTATCAGTCGAAATTTTTCTTCTAACGAAAGATTTGTCATATCCAGCTTTAACTTACTTACTTTTGTGCCCTGCCAGGCACCGAATGGTGCCTGGTCCAGAGGCTAGGATTCGAACCTAGGTAGGCCTTTCGACCGACAGTTTTACAGACTGTTGCGTTTGACCGCTCCGCCACCTCTGGTATATACTGATATTATCATAAAATTAACCATAAGACAAAATGTTCCTTTCTAAAAAACGAAAAAAAATCTGGACCTTAATTATCATTATTGCCACTCTAGCCCTAATTTTCACCTCCCTGGCTCCATTTTTATCTATCTTTCATTAAATGGACAAAGGTTTAGATTGGATAGTAAAAGTCAAAAGAAAAGAATGGCCTTTGAGCATTTTGTTGTGAGGGTGTTAAATAATTATTTGGATTCTAATTGCTCAGAATCTCATATTATTCAACACTTTTAAATGCTTTTTGTGGCAAGGCCATTCTCAAGGGGGCAGGGCGGGACTTGAACCCGTAGCCGTTGGGGCCACAACCCAAAGCTCTACCAATTGAGCTACCTGCCCGTACAAAAGAACCTACTCGCGTTTGAGTATTTTTTGCAACAGGGTGGGCAACTCCTGCCTCTTAATCTGGAACTGGTTTGTCTTTTCTCCTCCCAACGATCTTCTTAGGTCTTTAACAGATATTAATTCTCTCTGTTCCTCGTCGGGACCCACAACTAATACTAATGGACAATTTCTTCGGTCAGCCAATTGGAACTGCTTTCCTAACTTGCCGTCTCCCATATACATTTCAGCTCGGTAGCCCAGATTTCTCACTTCGCTGATGAGCTTAATTGACTGTTCTGTAAAATGCTGATCCTGGGGATTAAAGATAGTAACAAACACATCAATTGTTGGAACTTCTTTGGGGGTAATTCCTAGTTGTTCCATGACAGTAATAACTCTCTCCAAACCAAAAGAACTCCCTGTTCCTGGAGTTTGTGGCCCTCCAAGAGTTTTGATAAGGTTATCAAATCGTCCTCCCCCCGTAATGGATCCTATACCAGCCCTTTTGACCACTGTTTCAAAAATGGGGCCAGTGTAGTAATCAAGTCCTCTAGCCAACGTTGGGGATATTCTAAAATAATTATCTGGAATCCCAAATGACATGATATAACTATTCAATTCGCGAAGAGTCTCAATACCTCTTGTAATTTCTGGAGTTAAGGGAAACAATGATTGAACTTGAGTCAAAATCTCCTCATTCGTCCCTCGAACCCCTAATAATCTATCAGTTATTTTATTGAATGATTTAACTGTTTCAGAAGAAACCCCTGCGCTATCTAACTCTTGACACACCTGCTCTCTTGGAGCCTTCTCGATTTTATCCCAACTTCTTAATACCGCCAGAACTTGATCTTTCGTTGTCGCACCAATCGCTTCCGCCATTCCGTCGAGAAGGTTTCTATCGCAAATTTGAATCTCAAATTCCTCGAAACCTAGTTGCCTTAAAACATTGTAGGAAACAGTAACCACTTCCGCATCGGCAATAGGACCACCAACCCCAATGATATCAAAATCACATTGAGTAAATTGACGATATCTCCCTTTCTGTGGAGTATCTGCTCTGAAAACCGGACCAACAGCGTATCGGCGATACGGAATAACAATCTCTTTTAGGTGTTGAGCGACAACTCTTGATAAAGGAACTGTATGATCATATCGAAGTCCAATTTCTTCTCCCCCCTTTGTGAAGAAATAGGTTAAGCGGTTACCTTCATCTCCATATTTTCCAAGCAATGTTTCTCTAAGTTCGATAACTGGAGTCTCAAGTGGCTCAAAACCAAATCTCTCAAAAACGCCGACAATTTTATCAACAACAATTCTTCTTAAGTCAGCCTCCGGCCTCAAATAATCTCTTGTTCCTCGATAATTTCTAGTTTCGATGTTGCTCGGCATTCTAAGTATAAATTATTTAATGTTAACTAATGATAGCACACTATTGCAAATTTTTCAAGAAATTTTTCAAAAAAAATTTTTTAACTAAATAAACAATGAATAAATTTATCAACAACGCAATGATTGAAGAAAAAATCCCAAAAAGAATCATAAATAACTCTAGATTTTTGTTAAGAACTGCCGGTAAAGCGTTAATTATCGAGAGAATGAGAATAATTAAAGAAGAAGCCGCTCCTAAAATCAGAGAGGAACAAACAGCTCGTTTAGGAAAGTAGAAGAGCCTATTGGACTGAACAATATAAACAATAAAGGGAATCGTTACTCCAGAAAGATATATTGCATAAAAACAAACAATAAGTGAAATAATTGTTTTCCCTGTTAAGGCAAGAAAAAAAATGATAAGAGCATTTATTATCAAAATATTCCTTTTTGACTTCCACCTTGAGGGAATAAAAACAAAATCAAAAAATGTCTGAGTCAGAATCCTAGTCAATGCGCTTCCTGATGCTAAAGCTACTGTTAGCAACGACGCAACCAGTAGTTTTCCAATAAAAGGAAATCCAAACTTTTCTCCTTCATATAAAAAAACAAAGGGGATTACCTGTTTCCCGTCAATGTTAGGGGGTAGAATCTTATTATTAATGGCTCCAAAGGTGATAACTGCTGGTAAAAGGGTCATTAGTGTAAGTCCTAATCCACCAATCAGAGATCCAGTAACTGCCTGTTTAGGATCTTTTGCTTGAACTATAAATTGATGAAAATCCATACCTAAAAGAGTAATAAAAATTGTTGGGAGCGCAACACCCAAGATGGAAAGAATATTTTTATTGAAAAAATCTTTTGGAATAGAGAGAAACATCAGCTTAAACGTATCAGGTAACGCAACTTTAGAAATACCAATAACAATCCCTATAGAATTCAAAAACAATAATGATAAGAAAAGATTAGAAAGTTTTTCTATGGGGAGAAGAGAAAATAAAGAGATCATTATGATTATAAGAATTGCTCCAACATTTGGTGGAACTCTTAAAATTCCCAGTATAAAGGAAGCTCCAACTACCTGGGAAGCAACTATTCCAATCATCCAAAACCATGAAAGAAAACATACCCCATCCTTCACCGTTTTTCCAAAACTATTTCCAAGAAGGATCCAAATGGGATACCTTTTTTTCCAGTAAAACTTGGAAATTAAAGATAATAGAAATAAACCAGCAGCACAAGATAATGGATAGGTTATTCCTAATAACAAACCGGAATTAAAAACTGCCTCGCTGGTTCCCATTAAAAAACCCAAACCATAATGAAGAGAAATTAAAGAAATTGCAACCTTAAAAAAGTTTAATTTTCTTTTCATTCAAAAAAATCAAAAAATAAAAAAAGGACTCCGCAGAGTCCTTTCTAAAAAAATCTGATAAAAATGATGGTTGGAGTGGAAGATATCTTGAATTTTCTTCATAAGGTTAATATAATCATAATCTAATTCCAGTTTACTCGTCAAGCAAGCTGAATTAAAAAAGATATTTCTCTCCTTCTTTTTCTCTTGCTGATTAAGAGGTTTCTAACAAAAAAGAGTCTGGTTTTTCTGAAATTCCGTGGCGTTGTAAAATTATTTTACACTTCCAATTTAAGTTCTCTTCAATTTCTTTTCTATGCCTAAAAAGTTGTTTAATTCTCTCAATACTCATGGCTATTTTTTAAAAGCTGTTTTTGAAAAAGCTAACTCTACCGCTTCTTCTGGCAAAGATGCACCCTGAAAACGAAGTTTTCCCGGTGATCCGTCGAGAGTGTTGTCGATTAATTGATCATACCAAGAATCATATCCTTTCATAATACATTGGCTTTTTAAACCTGTAAGCTAATGCCATCTCCGCAAGTGTTACAGCCCCTCCAGGAAATACAATTATTACATCACAACTGAGCAAACCTGCGAATAAATAATCTCCAACTTCAATAGGAGTACAGATTTCAACCGTTACATATTTATTAGATGCATTTCTTTCTCTTCCGGGAGTCCCAACAGTAATTCCTCCCTGTTCATACGCTCCCTTACAAGAAGCCTCCATAATTCCGTCCATTCCTCCAGAAATTAAAATTCCACCTCTTTTTACGATTTCAGCTCCGACGGTTTCTGCATCTTTTAGCCATCTTTGTCGCTCCAAGGGGTCTGAGGGTAAATTATTTCCACCAGCACCTATCACCCCTATCTGAATAGCCTTTTGTAGAAATTTTTTTTATTTGCCTTTCTGGGTTAATCATATTTTTAGTAAATTTAATATCTTTCGGAGATTTTAGACATAGATAAAAGAATTGTCAACTAACATTCTCTGGCAATAATTATTTTCATAAAATCCACCACACTTATTAGTCTTGAGAACGCAGTTCTCTGAGGAAGCGGAGAAAATTTGAACGAAATTGGTATATATTATATAATTACAGAATACATCATCTTAAAAGGGGACAGAAATATTATTTATGAAAAGGCTACAAATTGGAGTAATGGGCTCAGCTGCAGATTTAAACTATTCAAAAGAGTTTGAAAAAGTGGCTGAAAAACTTGGCGAACTTATTGCCAAAAAAAATGGAATTTTGTTTTTTGGTGCAGAAAAAGATTTTGATTCTCTGTCCACCGCCGCATGCAGAGGAGCTAAGAAATTTGGAGGATTAACTGTCGGCGTCACTTATGGAAAACATAAAGACACCTTTCAAAAAGATGCTGATGTCATTATTCCTTGCGGACTGGAACGAGGAGGCGGAAGAGAGTTTGTTTTGGTTTTAGCTTGTGATGCCATAATTTCAATAAGCGGTGGATCCGGAACGCTAACAGAATTAGCTATTGCCTATCAAGCAGATATCCCAATGATAGCCCTAAAAGGTTTTGGCGGTTGGTCAGATAAATTAGCTGATAAATATTTTGATGGAAGAAAAAGAAGAAAAGTCTTGGTGGCAAATACGCCCGAAGAAGCAGTAGAAGTTGCTTTTAGAGAAGCCAGAAAGTATATAAAGAAATATGGATAACAAATTTAAAAAATTGGTAATCTTCGATCTTGATGGCACTTTATACAGTTTTAAGCAGGGTTCATTCGCAAAGTCTGATTTAAAGAAAAGAATTCTCTCTGGTGCAAAAGAATTTATTAAAAATAGGCTGAATATCACTGATCATGAGGCAAAAAAAATATTGCAGGAAACACAGTCAGAATACGGAGAACATATCAGCGTTGGTTTAGAAAAGAAATTTGGGATTGATAGAACTGAGTATTTCAATACTGTTTGGAATCTTAATCCAAAAGAGCTAATTAAACCAACCCTAGGTCTTAAATCTTTGTTATCAAAGCTTCTTAAGAACGGTTACGACATTATATTAGTTTCTGATTCTCCGAAAGTTTGGATTACAAATGTACTTAGATATCTTAAAATCACCAATTTTTTTATAGGGAAAATTTATTCCGGCGAATCTGATAATCGCAAGGCCTTTGTGAATATTTTTAATAATCTGGCAAGGAAATTGAATTATCAACCAAAAGACTGTATTATAATAGGCGATCAAGAACAAACAGATATTCTTCCCGCAAAAGAAATTGGCGCCACAGCTATTTTTGTTAATACTCACAAGAAATCGAAAATTGCTGATTACTCTATAAACTCTGTTTTAGAGTTAAAAGAAGTTTTAAATCTCTGAAGTTATGGAAAAAACATATCTAAGACAGTTTTTAAGTTCTGATATCCAAGATTCGGCAGTCCGAAGACTAGAAGGTTCATCAAATACAGAAGTATATCTGGTCGGAAACCAGATTTATAAGATTGGTTCGCAGACGGAAATAGAACCGGCATTCCAAGCCAATCAAAGATTTAGAATTCACGCTCCTAAGAGCTATAAAGAGATACTTCCATCAATAGAATTTATCCCATTGGATGGAAATTTAGCTGCGCTCAAGATCGAATATTTGGGATCAAGAAATTTCGAGAATCTCGTTCTGGAAGGTAATTTATCGAACGATGATGTTTACGACTTAGTTGGTTTTGTACATACCGAAGTGCTCCAAAAATTAAGGATGATTTTTGAGGAGAGCAAATTGGAAAATCCTCTTCAAATACAGAATGAATCAACGAGATTTTCTCAAGAGTTACTTAGTGCTTTAAAACTAAACTTAATTCGAGCTGGGCTAATGGAGCAGGTCGACGATTTTTTTGATGTAGCCGAACGTTATCAAGAAAAGTTCATCGCTGGATGCATTCCTTCTCTTGCCCATAAAGACTTTTCGGTTGTAAACATCATAATAAGCGATGATGGCACTGAAGTAAGATTTATTGATCCAAGACTAACAGTTCCTCAACTTGATCAAACACAACTAAACACACCTTTGGGGAATATTGCGATAGATCTAGTCGGATATCAAATCTCTTTAATCAGAAAACAGTTAGAGCTTAGACATTCGAATAAAAAAGATAGGTTATCCCCCTTATTAGATGAGGTTTTAGTAACGAAAGAAAATTACATTCAGAATGGTGTATTTACACACCCAATGGGTTTGTTATGCGAAGCAACTTGGTATTCTATTTTTTCGGCATGTAGATGTAATTATTGTCTTTCTCCAGAGAGAAAGTGGTTATATAATTTAATGATGGGAAAAACACATTCAAAGTTAGAAGAACTTAGAAAAATATTAAATGGGTAAAGAAACAGAGATAAAATTTTCAGAAATTCCACTACCTTCTGGTAAGCTAATGTTGGTGGATTTGGATAAAACATTGATCGATTCGAACTACCAAATTACAAATCAAGGTATATTCGATGAAATTACTAGAGTCCAATCTTTGGGGTGGCAAATCGGCTTAAGTTCTGATACCCCACTCGAATCGCTCAAAGTTTGGAGAGAAAGATTTAATATGAAAGGGTCCTATTATTGCTGAACGAGGGGCAGTTATTTGGTCTCCAGGTAAACCAGAGATCGTAATAAATCCAGAAGCCGAACAATTTTTTACTTCTCTTAGACTCGCACTCATTCAACAACTAGCCTTTAATCGGATCAATTTTTTTCATGGAGACGTTACTCAATTTATTAGAAACAAACCTGTCCTTAACGAAATGGTTGATCCCCGTCTTGTCTTAATTCAAGCTTATAGGAGATGTAGTTTAAACTTTTACGGTAAAAAAATTTTGCCAGATGGCGCATTAGATATCGATAACAATCTAACTAAACAAACGGTTGAATTAACTAATCGGTTAATGGAAACCCCTCCTTTTGAAGTTGAAGAAGATTATAATCCCGACTATGGTATTTGTATTTTCTCTCCGAAGCAGATGAC
>Ga0172362_10003564_pt1 | contig 13431 bp, 8 predicted proteins | sample LakKivs1_kivu2a2_FD_114534 | JGI IMG/M metagenome (GOLD analysis project Ga0172362, IMG submission 114534) | Sediment microbial communities from Lake Kivu, Rwanda - Sediment s1_kivu2a2 | ecosystem: Environmental > Aquatic > Freshwater > Lake > Sediment | place: Rwanda: Western Province, Lake...
AGAAGGAAATCAAGGGAGCATCCATCTTCATGAGTCCCTAGGTTTTTTCCATGTGGGTGTCATGAAAGAAGTAGGTGTGAAATTTGGAAAAAAATTAGACGTCCACCTCATGGAAAAGATATTATAGCAGCTTACGGACAATGCTTTATTTTTTTATACTCATGCCCTCGTCTGATGTTTTCCTTTGCTGTACTAAAAGGAGGTGCGTATCATCTGCAGGATGATCATCAGGAACTATCGTTTTTGCTACGATACCATTCGTTGCTTCTCGCCTTGAATCAACAAAGGATTCATTGAGTAAACTGAGGGACGGTGTGTCGTTTCTCATCACCGGTTGTGGACGAAACTCAGGCTGTGGTTCTTGTTCTCTTTTCACATAGACAAGTAAGAGGAACAAGCCAATAAGGGAGATCACCCAAAGGATGATAAGTGAAAGAAGATCAAGATACTGCTCTCCATAGCGGTTGATGTAGATGGTGACCGCTTTTTGCTCGCTGAAGAATGCAAGCAGGGTGCGTTGGGTCATGAACACTAAACAGCCTATACCAGCTAAATACCCTGGAATAATGAGTAGTTTAGAGTTGATGCCGATCTCCTCCACGTTTAAATAACACGTAATTGTATAAAATAATTTCATTTAAATGTTTTGAAAAAAACGTTACAAGGGAGAAAAAGAAAAAAAATATGGAAGTCGCTGTTGGATTATTTGGACTTCCATGTTCGGTTTTTTGTTCGGCGTAAAAGAGCGCCGAAGAGGAGGAAGAGGATGAGGATGATGAGCACGAAAAGGATGAGGATGAGATAGTCTATTTCTCTCAATGGATTGTAGGGGAGGAGTTCGTTCGTAGCTATATTGTAGGTGTAGTTGTACACTCCATCTGCATCGGTGTCAATGAAGTACAGGGTGTTATTCTGAAGAACTTCGATGTCGGTGTTTCCATGATTGTTCGTGTGGAAGATGTCGAAGGGTCCTGCTGCATTAATGTTCATCAGGTAACCGATGTCGTTTACTTTCCAGACGTCAATCCAGACGTCCAGAGTAACCGGTTGTGATTGCCCATGGTTCTCGTCTTCAGCGATGAGCGTGATGGTATAGAAGCCGAGGGTGTTCCAGTGATGGCTTGTCATAATAACGCGTTCATCTTTGAAGTAGGGGGAGATGCTTGATGACCCGTCGCCCCAGTTGATGAGATAGCGTACCGCATCGTTGTCAGGATCATCAGCGTTAAATGCGTATTGGTAATCGATAAGGTAATGTCCATGTTGTGGTCCTTTCAACGTTGGTAATAATGGTACTCGATTAGGTTCTTTGATAAGCACCGTACTGGTTGCTTCATCAGTTGCACCATCGTCATCGGTTACGATGAGTGTTACTATGTATGAACCACTTTGTTGGAAGGCATGGTTGGCTATAACACCTGATCCACTGGTTCCATCACCAAATGTCCATGCGTACGAAACAATGGATCCATCTGAATCATGACTGTTTGAGCCATCGAAGATGACTTCTTCTTTAACGAAACCGACATATGATTCGCCGGCAGAAAGATCTGCAACCGGAGGACTGTTCTCTGAGATACTCTCACTCCCACTGTTTCCATCGCTGTTGTGACCACCATAATGAGCTGCTGCTCGGGGTGTTCCTGAGGTATATGATAGGGGTCCAGCGTTTCCTGCTGGGTCGACTGCATAGATGCTATACGTGTACAATTGACCATTGGTTAGACCTCTATCATTATAATAGAGATTATTGGTGGAGATGATGAAGACGCCATCACGGGAAAGATTGTAGTAAGCAATTGACGCGTTGTCGCTTGCAGCTTCCCAGACAAGGTCAAGTTCGCTGTCCTTTTCTTGGTCAACATGGAATCCTGGGACTGCGGATGGTGCTTCAATATCATGTTCCGTGGTAAATGTCCAGAGTGGGCTCTCACTCGAAGCACCACGATTATCAGTGACCTTTATTTTCCAATAGTATGTGGTGTGATGAAGTAATGGTACTCCATGTTCATAGGTAATCCTGGATTCTGTTGCTGGGTAGCTTCCCACGATGAACGTGTAGAGTGCGTCAGGGCTTGTTCCAAGAGACATCGTATAGGTGAGTATGTCGATTTTATTCGGGTCTTTACAGTTCCACGAGAAATCGGTGTTGACTGAGACTGAAATTGAGGTATTAGTTGGATCTGGTTGGTATGGTGGGAGCGGTGCTTGATTGAGTTCGCAGGGTCCTTCAAGATGAGCAGCGAACATTGCAAAATCAGCGAGATCAACATCGTCATCCCAATCGAAATCACTGCGCTCTATCTCTCCGCTTTCATGGCGGTAATCAGAAGCAAAAATCTCAAAATCTGGGCAATCCACCACACCATCATGATTTAAATCAAAGGATTTGCAGGAAAGAAGATCAGCATCGTTGAGGGTAACATCCTTAATTTTTACCTGTATTTTCATTGGTCCAACAATGGTGGTGAGTCCAATAACTCGGAATAATATTTCCCCGTTTCCATTGGTTACAACGATGATGGAATCACTGTTTGATGTTGGTCCATAGGCATTGAACGAACAATACGGTTGACTCAGAGCAATGGTGCCAGGCTCAGGGCTCACCATGAAATTAAAAGCTTTTTCACTGATGCCAGCGATCGGGTTTCCGTTCTGATCTTGTACCGTTATTTTTAGGTAATTATACGTCGGCCCATCACCCTTGGGGCAGGTGGTTAAACCATCCAAGTTATCGTCTGTGAGGGTGACAAATGAGAGACTGGGGTCAATCACGGGTTTGACAGACCCGGTATACCCTTCGCTCAATGGATCCGCGGTAGCAATCATCTCTTCTTGGGCAACAGCCATCGTGGAAAAAAGTGTTGCAATCAAGAGCATACCGATACTGATAGTCAGTAGCTTTTTACTCATACTCATGTTTTTCATCATTCTCACCACACTTACCCTTGGTTTTGGTAAAAGCGATATTTAAACCATGTTTGACAGATGATACCCGCGTTCTTGTACACTTGTTATCAGAGGTGAGTCGTTTTTTTTTTTAAAAAAAAATTCATCGTACATCAAATGGTGAATAATATTTATATAGGATAGAGAAATATATAATCATTGTAGAAAAGAAGGAAAAAGGGGGAACTCTCATGCTTGGACATTTCATGATTATCCTGGTCGTAGTGTGTTCTTTGTTTTCATTACCTGTTACTGCGTCCATCATCAATGACCCTGTCATTAGAACGTTTTCTTCTCCGTTTGTCTTCGAACCCCGAGGTGATGTTACTATTGATCTTAATCCAACCGGTATCGCCTATGGTCATGAACTTCTCTGGACTGCAAATACCACAGGGACGAACTATGAAGAATCGGTGCCTACGGTCGCGAATGGTGTCGCATATATTGGTTCATGTGCCACGCATGGTGATGGTCATGATACTCTCTTTGCCGTGGATATTCATTCTGGTGAAATACTCTGGAGTTACCCGACAGGACCTGGGTATGTTGGACCTGTGGTTGATGATGAGCGGGTATACTTCGGTACCGATACCCATGGCTACTATCCTGACAATGAATATCTCTATGCTTTTAATCGCACCACGGGAGAGAAACTCTGGGATCTCAAGATCTATGCAGGAATAGCAGAATCCATCCAATACGATGAAACCTACCTGTATTTTGCATCGAGTGTTGGTCTTGTGTATGCGTTGTATAAAACAAATGGGAGTATTCGTTGGACGCACAACCTTGGTTCTGGTGTAGAGGTTGTCACGAAGCCGTTGTTAAAAGACGGGATGTTCTACACCGCAACCTTCGAAGGATTTGGATACGGGCAGCTGTACAAACTTGCAATCAGTGACGGTCACGAAGTGTGGCATATTGATCTTCCCGGTGGACCGTGGGATAACTCGATTACCACTGATGGCCAAGGCCGTCTCTTTCTTGCTCCGTATGGGAGTAGTTCTCTGCTTGCGTATCGTGAAAGCAATGGATCGTTCCTCTGGCAGTATCCACTCCATTCCAATTCACTCTCCTTCAATGCCTATCATAATGGTGTCGTGTACATCGCAGACACTGATGGGTATGTGTACGCACTCACAGCGAGTACCGGTCAGCTTTTCTGGGAAACAAAAATTGGTGGTGTCTGTGATATCAGTTCACCAACGCTGAGCGGAGGGCTGATTTTCATTGGGACGAGGGACGGACCTGATGGTGCGTACTACGCCTTAAATGAAACTACCGGTGTTATCCTCTGGCGTTATTCGATTGGTGCGAGTGTCACCTGCCCACCATCTATTGTCCAGGGGATGATGCTGTGCGGGTCAGACGGATGGAACATGTACGCCTTTGATATCGGTGAGGGGAGCGGTGAATGGAGGTTCCATCGTTATGATACCTGGAATACTGCGTATTCACCAGTCGGTTTAACTACTTGGGAATATGTAGAAGCAGCATGCACGACAGATCAAGATCTTATTACCTGTGTCGTAACTAATTCCTACGATCATCTGGTGAAAAATATTACCTTACGGGCACCGTTCTCTGCGTATTGGTACTCAGCGTCCGGAGAATTACTCAAAGAAGGTTCAACCACATTTACGATTCCTCAGATGGTGAGTGAAGAAACGCTTACCGTTTTGATTACTAATGAACCACTGTTCCAAGTGACCATCACCAAACCAGAAAAAGCGATTTATCTGTTTAATAAAAAAATCATCCCTTTCTTTTTCCCAGTTGTCATCGGTCGTATTGATGTGGAAGTAGCGGTACGAGTCAATGAATCAGGATGCGATAAAGTAGAGTTTTATGTTGATGACGAATTACAAGCGATTGATACTACCCCACCGTATAGTGTGCAATGGGGACAACCATCATTGGGATTCCATCGTCTGAAAGTGGTTGCATATCAAAATACTACATGGGTGAACGCTGAAAGCACTGTCTTAAAAATATTGTAAAACCCTACTTAGCCTATTCCTTTTTTTCTTTTGCATTTTATCAATAATACAAAGATGATTGAATTTATGATAAGTATCAATTCGAATCCTGGTGTTTGTTGTACATCAGAATTATTATTGGTTTTATCTATTGTATTGTTATCATCATTTCCCGTTTTATTTGTAATGATTGACGTATTATCCTTGAATTGTTGAATAGTAGCTGTGGTTGTATCCCAGTCAAACAAACTTGTGTTGTCTAATACAGTCAAATTAACGGTGTAATTTCCTGGTAGTAAATATGTATGAGTCGTTACGACTCCCCAACCTGTGATATTGTCACCGAAGTCCCACGAATAGTTGGTGATATGACCATCGTCGTTGCTAGATGATGCATTAAAGACGATCGATTGGTTCACATAGCCAGTGTATGGTCCTCCTGTGTTAGCTGTAGGAGCATAAACTATTTGCTCATCGTTTTCGTTCGCATCGTCATCATTGCCATTGTAACCACCACCTGGGGGGTGTTCATCTTCTTCTGTTGATTCAAATGTAAGGACGATCGGTTCATCGATATTGTAATGTATAGCAAACAATGCTTCGTCCACAAGATAATCTTCATAGCCATCGATGGTAAGCGTGTGATTTCCATGCGTCGTTTTTGTGGGAATGTAGACTCCTTGTTCAGCATCATAGGTGTATTCGAGCAGCTCAAGACGTACCAAGCCTTCACTATCGGTTTGTGCGGTGAAGGTTATGCTCGTATTATCCTCGACCGTGATGTCTTGGTTCGTAAGAGGATCGCCTGACTCATCCTGCGCGATCGCATACAGAGAATGTCCAACCGAGTACTCTCGGTGACCTGATCCTATAAACTCACAGTCTTCAAGATCAACGCCTTCACCAAGGGTTGAATCGAAAAAACGGTTTCCCGTGGTATGCAGGTTCCAGTATCCTATTTGGATGGTGTGATAATCGTCTCGATCACCAAAGCGAATGAAGGTGTTGTTTCTAAATTGGTGGTTCCCACCGATCGCATAGTCGTCCCCGAACATGACATGGATACTGTTGCTGATGAATGTGTTATTCTCGTAGATGATGGGAAGTTGCTCTCCATCCCGATAGGAAAGTCCATGAGCGACAACGCAGGCTGCCTCTGGAGTGACTTCATCTTGAACTTCTATTTTTATCGTATTATTCTGGAATCGAAGATTGCTCACGTATGGGTCTGATGAGAACTGCACGCCACGCATCGTTGAGGTACCATCTCGGCCCTTGACAATGATCATGTTTTCTTCATACAGATTATTTTGATACACCGAGGTTCCTTGATCATATTGTGTAAGACGGATACCGTTTACTGAAGCCATGGCACCATATTCTTGGGAACGGGTGGTTGGTTCAACCCCTTGTAGATGGATGAAGTTATGGCGAATCGTGATGTTGCTTCTCCAGCTGATCGCATTCACATGATACCCGGTTCCAAAGATTTTATTGTCGTAAACAAGTGTCACTGGTTTGATGCCGAACGCGTTTGTATCGTAGCTATCCTGGTAGATTTCATTGGAGTAAATACTACCACTGTCTACTCCTTCAATAATGCACTGGTGTCGGGAACGTTTAATCAGATTATGATGAATACCGTCTGTTCCAATACTGTTCGTGTAGAGTGCCTTGATACCCATGTGACGGTTGTCAATCCCTGTCCCTTTGTCAAGAATAATATTATGATGGGCACTGAGTGTGCCCCAATGGCATTCGATACCGCTCACACTATGACCAGCATATTCTGCAGTGATACCCGCAATCTCAATGATTCCTCCATTGATGAGGATGGGATTAAAACCAATACCGATGTGACCTTGTCCATTGTTCTGCCCCTGTTTGACAATCCCATTATATATGTGTACTTGACCGGTTGGGTTCCATACAAAGTAGTGAATCCCTGAGGTGCTCGTATCATTGTACAGATATTCATTCCATTCTCCTTGGACGAGAGGGGGACCCTCATCATAGGTGATGGTATGACCGTTCAGATCCAACGTTATTCCTGCTTTGATGGAGATACCACGGGTGTCAGAATCTATATCATCTGTGAGAATGTAGTAGGCACCCGCTTGATTCAGTATGTATGGTGGACCTGAGAGGATCCCTGGAACATCGATTGCATCGGGGAGTGCATGTGTCTGGAAGGTTCTATCTTCGCCTGTTATCTCATTGGCTCGTTCATCGGTCACAATCAATCGATAGTGGTAGGTCATGTCTGGTTCAAGACCAGTGAGATAGTGCAAATGGAGGTAGAAATACCGCTCCTCGACCGGGGTCGTGTGACCATAGGCGGTTGTCTCACCGTACTCAACTTGTGTCAGAGCTGGGAGGTTGGTTTCAAAACCAACAGCAGCGGAATTTCTTGATTCATGTATCCAAAAACCACTCTCAACAAATTCGAGGTCGTTTCCAAAGAACTGGTAGGTTAACGACTCGTGCTCAGCACCGAAATTATCCAAACAAAACTGATTGTACTGATCATAGATTGCATCATCAGCCTGTGCAAAAATAAACTGAAAACTATAGAACAATAAGAAAATAATACTCGCCATGGTAAATGCTTTAGCCTTTCGCTCCTGCATCCTTCCTCTATTACTTACTTAGAATCTTTATTATTAAAATTACCTTGTTAATCTATCAAAATGAGATAATCCCTTGAAGAGGAGGTTACGTGGTATCCGTTCTCCTGTTAGTTATCTTTACACATTGACCTGGTTAAGGTTGCATGATAACGTCTGGAAGAAAAAGAGAAAAAGTGCGTTAATCTAGTGACTCTGGTTATTCGTCTGATTGCTTAAAGAGATTGGTGGCAATTCCGCTTTCAATAATCGTCAGTACCGTGTCATTTTCAGAAAATAAGTAGTCGATGATGGTCAATTGATCTCCTGAGGTGATGATAAAAGAGTTGTTGATGATTTCCCAGATCCCTGTAAGTGTGCTCGTTTGCCCTGCATAGTTCGACCAGAAAACAAATGTGTTATTGGATAAAAAAATATAGGTGGACATGATCGCGGTGTTGTTATAGTACTGGATACCTTTCCAGGTGCCAATGACTTTCTCTGCATCGGTTTTTACCGTCACTTTTGTTTCGTTGCATCCTGAAAGAAGGAGGACGCTAAAGATAAGAAGAAGCACGAGGAGTGCAAGGTGTTTTTTCATCATGGTCATACCTTCGTTACTACCAATGGAACAAATCGTCCTATAAAAAGATACCCTCCTGAATTTATCTTTAAAATACTACGAGGACGATAGCCAGAACAAGGAAAAAAATGATTAATAAACCGATCATCCCCCAGACTTTTAACTGGTGTCGTTGGTTCCTTTCTTTACTGGATGCTGTTCCTAGGTCAATAGGGATATGTGGGGGGTGATCATAGACTTTCGGCATGTTTTATTTCACATCGTGTTGTGATACTGATACCATTTTTTCCTTTAAAAACTTGTACGCTCTCATCTCATGCAGTTGTTCTATTGTTTTGGTTGAGGAAGCTCGTTCATCCAACCGATGAGTGCTTGGAACATGTGCGTACACTCTCCGTCCTCTGTTTTCAGGAGTGCCATGTACTTGAGCAGTGAGAGTTCATCAAGGTCCTGGGTGAGTGGTGGGAGGCTGCTGTGGTAGTCTTCTGCGATGGTTATTCCTTTGTCGAAGATGGGGTCCGCAAGTAATGGTATCAAATCCTTTTTTTTCTCTTGCAGTTGCTGGTGCATGTCGTGTTTCATGTTCATAACTGTTTCTAGCATTTTTTTTGGGATCTCTGTTTTCATGTCGTCAACTTTTTTATCCATGTCTTTGATGGTTTCCTCTGGTGCACCAAAACCGGTGGCCAGGGAGCTTGCGAGGGCTTGTGCGACGTTCGTAAACGCATCAGAAAACACTTCGGTCATCAGAGACATGAGGAGAACGGAGGTATTACTGATCACGTTGAGGATTTTTGTTTCCCGCTCAAAAGGATCTCTGTGTTGATGTGATGGTTTCACCATATGGTTCACCTTGGTATCTCTTGGTTCATATCACTGGATATCAGTTCAATATTTCGGTTGATTTTTGAAAGAAATCTGATATTTTAACATCAGGTTTTATATACTATATGTTTAATAATACTATACTAGGAAGAGGTTTTGTTTATGAAAAAATGGTTGGTTCTTATCTTGGTGGGCATGTTTCTGAGCAGTGGTGTTGGAGCTGTTGCTACGAATGTGAATGATACTCAGAGCCCTTCGCTTGGGGCGGTACAGGAGACGGTAGGGATTGCTGTTTCTACCTTACAGGTGAGTACGTATGATGACTCGTATGTGTCAATTCGTCTCGGCGACCCTGAGTTGTATGTTCTAAATGCTGGTCAGCCGATGATGCCGCGTGTGTTGAAACAATACGAGCTTCCGTTTGGTGCAACCAATATTCAGGTTCAGGTAGAACCCCTTGAGGTTCAAAGCCAGCATCTCTCAGGGATACTCCGTCCGAGCCCTTCGCCTGTTCCGTACTCCTCAATATCTTCTCATGTGGTTCGTGTGGAGAAGGACCCTCGGGTTTACGGGTGTGATGCCTTGTACCCAGAGGCATGGTACGGGACCCAGGTTGGTGTCGGGTTGAATGCGAAAGGGGAGCATGTGACGTTTCTAAGTGTGAATCTGTTCCCAGCTCGATGGCGACCGCTGTCTGGTGAGCTACAGGTTGCATCAGAGTTTACTATTACTGTTCACTATGATGAACCATTGAGTAGTCCGTTTCCACAGGTAAGCACCTATGATCTGGTGATTATCACTCCTAAGAAATTCACGTCGATTCTCGAGCGGCTCGTAGCGCATAAGAACACCATGGGGGTACCGACCGTGGTGAAGACAACTGAGGAGATCTACGATGAGTACGCTGGGGTCGATAAACCTGAGGATATCAAATTGTTCATTAAGGATGCGATGGAAACCTGGGGTGTGAAATACGTTCTTCTCTTCGGTGGGTTGAAATCGATTCTCTGGGGAAAAGCAAAAGACGATGTGAACCAAGGGTCGAAGGGCTGGTGGGTACCGGTCCGGTATTCGAACTTCCAGTACGATGCTGATCCTTCCTATAATTTCACGAGCGACGAGCCAGGGTACATCAGTGACCTGTATTATGCTGATGTGTACAAAGATGGTGGCGTGTTCGACAACTGGGATTCCAATGGAAATGGTATCTTCGCTGAATGGTCAGGGGATTTGGTCCGTGATGAGCTTGACTTGTACCCTGATATCGCATTTGGTCGCCTCGCATGCCGTAACAGCCTTGAGGCGAACCATGTAGTCGATAAAATCATCAATTACGAAACAACGACTGCTGGTGCTGATTGGTTCAACAGAATCATGGTTGCCTCTGGTGACGGGTTCATTGACCAGCGGGATTGGAACATCCAGTGGGATACGACAGGTCTGCCGAATGGTGAGTACACGATTTATGGACAAAGCTCAAATCCTGAAGGGGTCCTTGGTCCTGTTGATGAAATTCATATCACGATTGATAAAACAGTGGCGACAAACCTCACGTTCAACCATGATGATCATCTGAACCCTGCACTTGCAGAAGGCTATCCTGCGCCTCCGATCACCGAGATTGTCTCCGTGTCTAATAATAATACACTGGGGAACACTGATTTTCAGTATACCCCGAACGACGGTGAGGCGTACTGCAACGACTTGTACTGGTGGGCGAACATCTCCTATCTGAATGGGGTACTCATCATTCGTGGTAAATCCTATGATCCTGAGGCGTATGGGAATCTCACTAACTTGTCGGTGTGGGTGAAGAACGAGGCAGATGCTACCGTGTTTTCTGACACGCGTACGAACATGCAGACATACTATGAAGGTGAATGGGTGGTCGGTGAGAAAACCCTGTATGGACGAGGTGGAGCGCTCACATTCGTCCCTGATTTTGAGGATAACCAGGTATTCACCTCGAACGGTGTATGGTACGACCAATCAGATATCATCGAGGAGTTCAGCAAAGGCTATGGCCTTGCCTATTTCTCAGGTCATGGTAGCCCTGGTTGGTGGGGTGATCATTACCCAGGTGTTCCTGGGAACCGTCGGTACGGTCAGGTCGCAGGACTTGTTGTCACGCAGGCGAAGATCTTCTTCCCGTATTTCACCCGCCCGGTGCTTCCGATGAGGAAACTGACGAATGCTGATATGCTCCCGGTGCTGTGCGTTGGTGGCTGTCATAACAGCTTCATGGGCGTTTCTCTGATTCCTTCCGTACTGAATCTTTTCCTTCCCAATTACATGTTCACCTATGGAGTACCAACACCAGAATGCTGGGGATGGTACATGGTGAAGATGCCACACACCGGTGCGATCGCAACCACAGGGAACACCGGATATGGTTGGGGCTCTGAAGGGGACGTCTGTATGATTGGAACAGGTGATGGCTGGCTCAATACCGAGTTCTTCCGGCAGTACGGTGAGCAGAATCAGACGATGCTTGGGATGACCTACACCCAGGCGCTGACTAGTTACATCACGAACTTCAAAACCTTTGAGTGGACCTACTGGCGTATCGACAGCGGCTGGGATGGCATTGACCAAAAGACCGTGCAGCAATGGGAGCTGCTCGGGGACCCGAGTTTGAAGATCGGGGGATACGAATAAACATCCCTCTCTTTTTTCTTTATTTTTTTTATAGGAATTTCCAGACCTTGATTTGCTGGCTGTTCTGATTCCCCGCGTTGTCATAAGCAGTGACTTTTAGTATATACGGGAACAGTGGTTCTGGTTCATCCCACATCCAGCTGTAGGGATAGGTGGTATCGGTTGCTTTTAATTCATTGTCGACCATGAATTCAACACGGTTGATCCCTGACTGCGCGTCAGATGCGACCGCCGTGACCTCGATTTGGCCGATGACCCAGGTGGTTATGAACGGGACTTTGATGACGATGATGTCTCTGAGGTTGATGTAGAGGAAGTTCTTTTGGGGGGAGGTAATCGTAAGAGATGGTGGGATTGTATCATTGAGCTCTTTCGTGGTGAACTGCCAGAGTGGTCCAGCGGTGCTTGCGTGGTGGTTGTCCCAGGCCATGATTTTCCAATAGTAGATGGTGTTGTAGGCAAGTGTTCCAGGGTCATAGCTGGTTTCTGATTGGTTGGATGCGACCTTTGGCGGCTGGTTGGTGTTGCCGAAGTACACATCGTAGGTGACCGTGTCTTCTGGGTCAGGGTCGCCACCGGTCCAGCTGATGTCAGAATCAATAGAGACACCTAGGGCACCATTTTCTGGTGATGGGTTATTTGGAGTAAAGGGTGGTTGTTGGGGATGAGCTGAGACGATGATGTGTCGTTCAATGGTGTCGTTTGCGGCACCATCATCAACAACCGTTAATTTCACAGTGTACGTGTTAGGTAGTGTGTACTGGTGCGTTGGGTTTTGTTGCTCTGAAAGGTTACCATCACCGAAGTCCCAATACCAGGCAATGATAGTTCCATCATTATCAAAGGAGGTATCAGTGAATTGGATAGTATCATCGATCCTTGGGTTTTCTGGTAGATACGTGAAGTTAGCAGTCGGTGGTTGGTTGGGTGGTGGGAGGAGCCAGCCATTCTGTCTAGTGAATGGGTAGAGGTCTTGGTTGGATCCACCTGGTATGTTGTAAGGTGTATCACCTATGCCATCGTAATTGTTGTCTTCCCCCGTGTAATCTGACCAATAATTCCCTTCGTGTAAATCTATACTATACCAAGTGTTTGTTCCATCATCATAACATGTTAGATAATTAGTTATAAAATTATTATGATAAATTTCAACAGTTGATGAATCTGTAAGATATACGTTTTCTAATCCATTTGTTATAAAAATATTATTTACAATCATCATCTCGGAGATGCCATCTGTGTAGATTCCATATCCTGTATTATTGGCAATAATATTGTTATCAATTGTAATTTTACTAATCGAATCGATTTCTTCGAGAATGAATATTCCATTTTCTAAATTTCCAGTAATTTCACAATCAGAAATAAGTGTATTATATATGGTTCCTTCGACACTGTAAATATAAAATTTAATGCCATTTTGGGAATTGTCGTATATACTTGAATGAAGAATTTTATTATTGTCGATGTTATAATAATGTGCACCATATCCATATAAACGGATTCCATCAAGGTTACAATTGTATATTTCACAATTCCAAATCGTATTGTTATTAGCAGGAACATCGACGTAGTCTCCACTTAAAAGGTTAATCCCTACATCGCAATCATGAATAATACAATCAGAAATATTATTCTTGGATGAATCTCGAAGATTTACACCACATCCTCCATTTTCTATTGTAAAACCAGAGACTTTTAATCCTTCAGCTCCATTCATATAAAATACTCCATTAATCTCTGGAGTTGATGTTATAATTGTAGAATATTTATTTTCACCAATGATTGTGAGATTATTTTTATAAATCTGGTATTCAATATTTTCATAATA
>Ga0172362_10003568_pt1 | contig 13426 bp, 12 predicted proteins | sample LakKivs1_kivu2a2_FD_114534 | JGI IMG/M metagenome (GOLD analysis project Ga0172362, IMG submission 114534) | Sediment microbial communities from Lake Kivu, Rwanda - Sediment s1_kivu2a2 | ecosystem: Environmental > Aquatic > Freshwater > Lake > Sediment | place: Rwanda: Western Province, Lake...
CGTATCACCGGTTGTTGGCGTCATGCTGATGCTTGTCGTTACAATTATCATTGCCGCCGTGGTGAGCGGGTTTGCCGGCGGGCTCGCGGGGGGTACCGAGGCAGCACCGCAGGCGGCGATTGATGTAGGGTTCATGCAGGATGACGGTGGCATGGGACCAAGTCACGTCGAATGGAAGATGGTATTCGAGCACTTAAGTGGTGATTCGATCCCGACCAAGGATATCGAGATTATAACTTACTACACCCTGACGAATGGAACAATTATCAAACATACGCAAACACCCGCAAGTAAAGGTTCAGATCTTTACGGATATGGTACATTCACACGAGTACCTTTAATCAATGATATGTCACTCGGGTATTCTGGGAATAATCCCGCAAAGGACTTTGGGAATTACACCTGGAAGACGGGAGATGTATTGAGTTCCGGTTCGGATGTCGGAACCAGTGCACTGCTCGGATTCGATATTACTGATTCAGACTACGAATTTGGATCGGGAAAGACCGTGGACGTTAAGATCCTGCATGTTCCAAGCGGGAAGTGTGTCTATGACAAAGAGGTGGTTATATTATGAGGACTCATGGAGAATCCGCAGTCTCTCCAGTTGTTGGTGTGATGCTGATGCTCGTGGTCACAATCATCATTGCCGCGGTGGTGAGCGGGTTTGCAGGAGGACTGGGATCAGGTACGGAAAAGGCCCCACAGGCATCACTCTCATGTATTGGGGTAATTGAGGATATACAGGACACCAATGAGACAGACTGGGAACCCACATATCCAGATGCAAATTATACAGTCAAGAACGGATTGCTATTCGAGCATATGGGTGGTGATGCCTTCGCCCTCTCTGACATATCTATCCAGTTGCAGAGTGGCGATGCCAAGTACACGATAAGCACATATGATGAAATCCAGACAACAAGGGGTAATTGTCTTCCCGATGATATAACTGCCTATATCATGGAGATCGGAGATTCAGATGGGGTCATCACTCCTGGTGATAAGTTCATGCTCTATTCCGACAACTGCCGAATTGACACTGATGAGTATTCTAGATATGACCATGATGCACAAATCTCCTGGAGACCAGAAGGTGCAGCAGGTGGGAAAGCCGCGTACTTGAACACCAAAATAGAGTATAAGATCATAGACAAGGCAAGCGGGAAGGTCATCCAGTCTGGATCCGTGGTATTGCGGTAAATGACCCGGATGAAAAAGAGATCGGAGTAACCTACTCCACTCTTATCTTCCCACTTTTCATGTATTATGAATTCACGAGTCATGGATGATTAATCCAGGAATATTTATATGGTCAACCTTTCGCACCGCCGGTATTTCCCGGGGTTGCCCCTGTTTACACACCGCGACACCGGCGTTGCCGGCCGCTCTGCCGCCAGCAACGGCATTCGGACAATGAATTTCTGCCCGGGAAGAGAGATAATGCCCGGTGAACCTGACCATGGAACGCTGAAACATCCATGCACACACGCCAGCAAGGACCTGACACCATGCATACCTCGATCATAAGCACCCTGACACATCTCCGTATAATCGCCATTTGTATCCTGGTTATTTCAACCGCTGCCTGTGCCTCCGCAGCAATCACTGTCACCGACGACACGGGCGCAACGGTCACAATCGAGTCCCCGCCGCAGCGGATCGTCTCCCTCTCCCCGTCGAACACCGAGGTCCTCTATGCCCTTGGTCTGGGAGACCGCGTGGTAGGGGTGACCGAGTACTGCAACTATCCGCCTGAAGCGGTGGAAAAACAGAAGATCGGCGGGTACAGCACGGTGAGCATCGAGAAGGTTATCGCGCTCAAACCGGACCTGATCGTAGCTTCGTATGGAAATGGCGATGAGGTTCTGTCGAACCTGCGTTCGTTCGGGTTTCCGGTCGTGACACTGCATCCGGGAACCCTTGCCGGTGTACTGGCCGATATCCGGCTGGTAGGCCGGGCGACCGGTGTGGAGGAGGACGCAAACAGGCTGGCTGGTGACCTTGAAAGGCGGATCAGTAATGTAGAAGCGCGTGTTGGAACGGCAGGGGACCGCCCCGCTGTCGCCCATGTGATCTGGAACGATCCCATCTACGTGAGTGGGAACGCGACCTTCCAAGACGAGCTCATCATGAGAGCCGGCGGGGTGAATGCCTTTTCCCATCTCGACGGCTGGAAGAACATCGGCATCGAGGACTTCATCCAGGCCGACCCGGACGTGCTGATCGTGAATGCAGGCTCGGGCATGGGTGGAGGAGAGGATTCGGTTGCGGAGTTCTTCATGAACGAACCGCGGTTCTCGAGGGTCACCGCGATCCGGGAGAACCATGTGTACATTGTTGACAGCGATATGGTGGACCGCGCCGGTCCCCGGATTGTCGACGCACTTGAATTGTTTGCAGAGGATATACACCCGGGTGACCGGGGCAGTCCCGCACCAACAGATATCCCCGGCACCAAAGGGAACCGCATGCCCGGGTTTGGAACACTGGCCGCGACAGGAGCGCTCTCTGCTGTTGCGTTTCTTGCATTGCGGAGATTTGGATAAAAAAACGGCAGAGATGCCACCAAAATTACAGGTGAACAAAAAACCAGAAGGAAGTAAAAATGTCACGATACTTTGGATATTCACCGAAAGGCACCGTGAAGAGTGCCGTGGAATCGTTTGAGTCGACCACCCAGGTGCAGAGTGCCGGAGGTATGCTGCTTGGGACCGTCTACGTGGACATCCGCAACGAGGAATGGGCGGTAGCCATGGCCTATGGAAGAGCGCATCACCCCAAGATCAGGGGCCCGGAGCCGGTATACGAAGTCAGGTACGCCCACCAGACGGGGGATACCGGCGGGACCACGAAGAGACTGGACACCCGGCAGGAAACTTCCTCTGTCATCAAGGTGGACCCCTTCCCATCGGTTGATGATTTTGTCCTCTGGGCGCTGGAAGAAGAGAGGGGCCGCGTGAGCGGGATTGTGAATTGAAAAGGAAGAGACCACTCGCATATTTAATTCCCGGATTAATGGCGGGGAAAACGGGAAAATTCCATGCCTGCCGGGGCAGAATCATCCCTCTTTTATAGCAGGAGTCGCGAAATAGCAGGATGCCCGGGATAGATCTATTGCAGTTTGGATCGATAGAGCGGTTGACCCCGGTTATCTGAGTTCTCTGAACTGGTCCAGCCAGTGTTCATCATCATTTTTTTTCTTGAGATAATGAACGAATTTCTCGAGTTGTCGTGCCGTTTTTGTGTTTACATGGTGTTCGATCTGGCATGCTTCCCTTTCCGCAATTTTTTTTTCAATACCTATCATCCCCAGGAATTCTTCGAATACACGATGTTTCTCCATGAGTTTCCTGGCCATCACCTCCCCTCTTGCAGTCAGGTTTGCCCCGGAATAGGACTGATAGATCACGAGACCTTCCTTTTCCAGTTTCTGCAGCATCTCTGTCACTGAAGGAGGTTTGATGCGCATATCGGACGCGATGGCGCCTGTATGGGCATGCCCATCCCGTTTTTCAAGAGTATATATAAGTTCAATGTATTCTTCAACCGTTTTTTTCCTCACACGCGGCACCTCATACTCCCAACAGGATTATTCTCAAAACCGTCCCGACCAGCAACGATGTTGCTACCATGACTGCCGTGGACTTTGCCAGGTCAGCGATCCCAAGTTCTTTGAAAAGGACGGCAAATGTTGCGACACAGGGGAAATACATGGCAAGCATTGTGACCGCGATTACGAGCTGTTCCGGTGTCATCCCCAGGGGAATCAGCATCCCGACTGCCAGGTCTTTCCTGAGGAAACCCATCACCAGTGCAGTCGTCGCCTCCTTGGGCAACCCGAGCAGTCCCGCGGTGAGCGGGGCAAAGACCGTGCCAATCCATTCAAGGAATCCAATGGCAAAGAGGAGGTTGACGAGCAGTACCCCAAGGAACAGGTAGGGGATTGCCTCGGCCAGGAACCCCCTGACACGCATCCATGTCTTTTTCAGGATGACCACCGGATTCGGCGCCCGGTACGGGGGGATCTCCAGGCATAATTCAGGGCTCGTACCTTTGACAAAATGATTCAGCACAAGCCCTATAGTAAGAAAAACGGCCACGAGTACAAGAAATACGATGAAGATGTATCTCATCCCATAGGGTCCGAGAACACCGAATATCATCGCGGACTGGGCCATGCATGGGACTGAAATTGATACAAGCGTTGCAGAGATAAAACGCTGTTTGCGTGTTTCCAGGCACCGGGTGGCAAGGATTGCGGGAACATTGCAGCCCATGCCGAGGAAGAGGGGGACAATGCCATGACCGTGCATCCCCATCTTGTGGAATACGCAATCGGAGAGAGTGGCAAGGCGCGGCAGGTACCCCGAGTCCTCAAGGATTGCAAGCATGAAGTAAAAAGAGACGATATAGGGAAGCACCATGCCGATTGGAACATACAGTCCTGTGGTCAGAAGTCCAAGCGACTGGACGTAATCTATCTCTCCGTCAAACAATTTTCCTATCAGGATCTCCTGCATGAGTCCCGGTCCAAGCCATTGACTGAAGGCGGTGATGAGAGGGCTGTATAGTTCGAACAAAGGGTTAAATATTGTATTGATGAGCGTCTCTCCGATGAGACGGACAATCCAGAAGGAGAGAAGGATGACCCCGATGGCGATTGGGATGCCGGTGACAGGCATGATCGATGCGAGGGTCAGCCTGTCCCGGATTGTGGGGTGGCGGTGGCGCACCTGCTGTACCTGTTTGATAATCGCCCCAATCTTTATCCATTTATCTTCGTCCCGGGCGAAGGCAAACGATTTTCCGGCAGTTGCCCGGCCAATATTGCTGCAAAGCTCTTTTATCCCTTCTCCGCTGAGTGCAACCGTCGGGACGACATTGACCCCAAGAATTGTGCCAAGAGCTTTGTAATCGATTGCAATTCCCGTGTTCTGTGCCTCGTCCCAGAGGTTGAGAGCGATAATGAGGGGTTTTCCGGTTTCGATGAGTTCAAGGGTTAAATATAAATTCCTCTCGAGGTTGGTCGCGTCCACCACGTTGATAATAATGTCAGCCTCGTTGAGCATCTCTGCTGCAACTTCTTCTGCCTTATTGGTCGGTGTCCGCGAGTATGTGCCAGGGGCGTCAATAATTTCAACACGACTTTTTTCAAGGTACATCTCTCCCTTGAAATAATCCACAGTGGTACCGGGATAATTTGACGAGATGACCCTGGCCCCCGTAAGGCGGGAGAATACAACACTTTTTCCAACATTGGGATTTCCCATCAGGACGATCTTTTTCATTCCTGCGGCTCCACGAGAATTCCCCGAGCCATCCTCCGTCCAATGGTTGTTGCCCTGCCATCGATCTCGATAACAACCGGACCTCCGAAGGGCTGTGAAACCTGGACGGTAATACTCTTCCCTTCACGGATCCCGAGGGTTCGTAACCTGCTCTGAAAACCATGCCCACCGGCCAGCCCAACTATCCTTGCCGTCTGGTATGCCCGCAATTCTGTTATCGGAATTATCAAGGTTATCACTTTTAGGCTTGCCTAATAATTTTTACAATGTTACTATTTATTTTTTGGTATTCGTTCGCCTCTATGGCGGGATAATTCCTTTTAAAGTCCTGTCAGGGGGTATATGATATAAGGAAGCATATAAAGGGAGGGATGTTTACGCAATGCATTGAACGGCCACTCCGCGTTGACGGGATTTATGGCTCCATCCATGGTGTGGCAGGTCGACCAGGGTCAAAATTGGAGAATTCACTCCTCTTTCCGAGGCTTCCTTTTCTGAATGGCCCTCGCGAACCTGGCCTTTATATGACCTGGAAGCTCGCCGTATTTTAGTCGTGGAGGGAAATGAGAGAATGTCTTTATGACCGGCTGGTGTCATGTGACAGGAATTGAAAAGCGTGGCTTGCCCGGTATCAGGGAAAAAAAGTGTTTTTATTATGCCTCGTATGCGACCACAATCGATCCGGTGTCTTTCTCAAAGGACTGGATCCTTGAGAGTGCCTGCGGTGTGAGTTCTTATAGGGATGGACCCTGTCATAGGCAATGAGTATGACTCCCAGTTTCTCCACTTCGTCGAGCTGGCTCCCGGCCAGTTTTGCAGTTCTTCCTGCATTCCATGGCAATCACCGGTCTGACAGTCTATCCCATTTGTAATATATCTTTGCATCAATAGAACAGACTTTACACAGTATCACTTTCATCCATATCCAATGGCTATTGACAGACGGGTCCTACATGGTGCCGAATCCGCCTTACGAATGAGATCTTCACAGTCCATTGAATATTCCAGGACATCGTCTCCCGTGACCGGCCTTACGGAAAAGTATCTGCCACCCTTCCGGAGACGAGAGCGGTCACCACCCCGTGGCACCTGCATGCCGTCCCGACACATGCCATGTCCATTCCTCTTGCTTTATCAAGGAGGTTCACGATATCCCTCCCGCTTAACGCCCCAAGCCCCGACGAGACCTGGCGACTCTCCAGGATAAAGGCATCGGGAAGGAACCGCCGGAGCCGGTCGTGGAGCGGATCTGTCCGATCTTCCCCTGTGACGGGACAGGTGTCGGGCGCCGGGCAGTCGGGGAGGCAGGTGTCGTCCCGGTTCAGGGAGAGGAATAACGAACCGCCCCTTGTGCCCACGACCAACTCCGTGGGTGTGGAGTCAAGGATGAACCCGATATCATCCGGGGACTCACGGAATCCTCCTGCCTCGCACACCAGCCCCGCCGCCACATGCACCGGTGCGGTGGGAAAGACCAGTTCCGGGGAACATTCGCGGATAACCTGGTATACGGTCTCCATCCCCCCGACAAGAAGCCTCCCGCTGCCAGGACCATGGATCTCTGCAGCCGCGAGGCAACCGGGATCGGGGTCAACGACCACGAACTGCCTCTGTCGTTCAATAAGATAGCGGGCCGCCCATGTCCCATACTTTCCCCCTCCCACGACAAGGTCCATGTAGGAATATGTACGCAGGAATAAATGAAAGTTATTTTTATATAAGACAAATATACTTTAGGCTAATGCAGAAGCAAGGACCATTCCTCTTCCTCCTCTTCCTGGCGGTCGCGGCAAGCATACTTATCTGCACTGTCATCGGACCGGCCGGTATCCCCTTCCTGGGGCTGGCGGGAGACGAGTCCACTTCTATTATACTCTTCGATGTACGGCTTCCCCGGGTTATCGCTGCCGTGCTTGTCGGGTCAGGACTCGCTGCTGCAGGGGTCGTCATGCAGGGACTCTTCCGGAATTCCATGGCCGATCCCTACCTCCTCGGGACATCGTCCGGTGGGGCGCTTGGAGCTGCGGTGGCGATCGTCTTCCTCGGAGGGGCGTTCCACTGGGTGCTAGCCTTTATAGGATGCATCGTTGCCACATTCCTTGTCTACGGCATTTCGCGGCAGGGGGGCCGGATGCCCGTCGAGCAGCTCCTCCTCACCGGCATTGCCGTCTCCATGTTTCTTTCTGCAATCCTGTCCTTCCTGATGTATTCGGCAGGGGAGAACCTTCACCAGATCTTCCTCTGGCTGATGGGGGGGTTCTGGACTATCTCCTGGCAGGACGTCTGGATCGGTCTCCTGATTATTCCCGTATCACTCCTTCTCCTCGTCTTCTCCCGCGAGCTGAACATCTTCTCCATGGGAGAGGAGGACGCCGTTCATCTTGGAGTGGATATCGAGCTTCTCAAGAAGACCCTGCTGCTTGCAAGCTCGTTCATCACTGGCCTTGCCGTGGCTGTCGCAGGGAGCATCGGGTTCATCGGCCTGATCACCCCCCATCTCATGCGCCTGGTAGTCGGCCCTGACCATCGCGTCCTCCTCCCCGCATCGATGATGGCCGGGGGCATCCTCCTTGTCCTCTCCGACACACTGGCCCGGACGGTGGGAAACGAAGTCCCGGTCGGGGTGGTTACCGCGTTCTTCGGGGCCCCCTTCTTCATCTTCCTGCTCAAGCGGAGGTATATGGGATGATCGAACTTCATGACGTGGACCTTCTATATGGTGCACGGGTGGTACTGGAGAAAGTATCTTTCCAGAGCGGGAAAGGCGAGTTCCTCGGCGTCATCGGTCCAAACGGGTCCGGGAAGACCACGCTACTGAAGGCGATCTCACGAATCGTCCCTCCCTCGCACGGGGCAATATTACTGGAAGACCGTGATCTCGGGGATTTCTCTTCCCTGGAATTCTCCCGTGTGGTTGCCGTCGTGCCCCAGGCGGCCAATCCCGGGTTTGACTTCAGCGTCCGCAACGTGGTTATGATGGGCCGCTACCCCCACATAGGGAGGTTTTCGTCCGAGAGGGACATCGACCGGGGAGTCTGCCGGGAAGCCATGGAGAGGACGGGGATAACCCACCTGGCAGATCGCTCGATCCGGGCCATCAGCGGCGGGGAACTCCAGCGGGTCATCATCGCGCGCGCCCTCGCGCAGCAGCCCCAACTTCTCCTGCTCGATGAGCCCACCGCCCACCTCGACCTCGGCCAGCAGATAGGCATCCTCCAGGCCATGAAGGAGATGTCGCGGGAGATTGCAATCATTGGGGTGTTCCACGACCTGAACTATGCCGCCCATTTCTGCGACCGGCTCATCCTCCTCCATGACCACCGTATCTTCGCTATGGGGGACCCTGCCAGCGTTCTTACGCATGATTCGATCGGGACTGCCTTTGGGATCGACGTGAGGGTACGGAAGAACCCTCATACCGGCCGCCCATCCATCTCGCCCGTCTATAAACCGGGTGGCAATAAGGGAACATGCGCAAGGGTCCATGTCATCTGCGGAGGAGGCGAGGGGACAGACATATTGCAGGCCCTTCATGGAGCCGGTTACCAGGTGACTGTCGGAGTACTCTCGGTGAATGACTCCGATTACCTTGCGCACGAAACCTCGATATCCCATGCATCTCCGAGGCGCCATTCAGCCCGGTTACTGCCCGGTCAATGGGGGAACTGGAGCTATTTCTCGGGGACGCAAGGGCAGTCGTCCTGACCCGGGGGCTGTGGGGAACGGGCAACATCGGGAACCTCCGAGTCCTCGAGTCGGCGGCAATCCCGAGGATTGTTATCCTCGATACTCACCAGGGAGAGAGGGACGAATGGGACTTTTCGGGCGGAGAAGCAACCGCGATCCTGGAGCGCCTGGCCAGAGGAGGCGCGGTTGTTGCAAGAGATGTCAGGTCGGCCATGGCTGAGATTGCAGGGATTGTTGGGAGGGATCCATGCAGGAACTAGGATGCTCGACATGGTGCCTCATGGACCGCGGTCTGGCCGAAGTCCTCGAAGTCCTCTCGGCCCGGACAGGCACGGTCGAGATCCTCTCGGATGCCAACCACGATCTCCTTGCCGGATCGGAAGACTGCTCTTCGTTTAACCTCAACTACACCGTTCATGCCCCGACAACCGATCTCAACATCGCCAGCTGCCGCGAGCCCATACGGAAGGCGTCACTTGACCTTCTATGGGATGTCTGCAGGAAGGCGGGGGAGATCGGAGCAGGATGCGTGGTCGTCCATCCAGGGTTTTCTCCCTGGCTTGAATTGAAAGACCGTTCCTTCCAGGGATTGCAACGCTCGCTCGAAACCCTGTCTGCCATCCAGGAGGAGTTCGGAGTACCTATCGCAGTAGAGAACATGGGCACCTGGGAGGTATGCCATTTCCGGGACCCGGGGCTCATCCCCCTGCTCCGTGATCTCGGGCTCTCGTTCTGCCTGGATGTAGGCCACGCCCACCTCAACGGGAACCTGGAGGCGTTCCTCTCCGCGGGAAGCCCCAACCATGTGCACCTGCATGACAACAATGGAAGTGTGGATGATCACATGGCACTCGGGGGTGGCACCATCGATTTTTCGGCGGTGCTTCCATGTCTCCCGACGGATGTGTCCTGGATCCTCGAAGTTCCTCAAGTCGGGTGGTTCGACCGGAGTGCCGCCTATGTCGAGACCCTCAATCCGGGTTGCCAGGGCAATGTTCCACACGATTCCCAGGATATTCATGGTCGGATTTCCATGATCTCACACAAAGGAGGACACCGTTCTGCTATGGACTGATAGACAAAAATGAAATAAAAGTATGAGATAATATGTTAATTAAGTTGAATATTCTTAATAGGATGGGTATTCTATGAGTTCACTACAGACTATAGGGAATCGGTCCAATGTGTACTCAGGGTTCGGGCATGGGATTGCTCACAGGAGGGCTGCAATATTTCAGTTTTCCCTCATTTTCTGCCTGTTTTGCTGCCTGATCCAGGCCGGGGCAGCCCAGGATGCAGAGTCACTGAATGAAGAGGGAGTGGCGCTTCTCAGGGCCGGGGACTATTCCGTGGCCCTGGATACCCTTGACCGGGCAATTGCCGCTGACCAGGGGTACATGCCTGCACGGGTGAACCGGGGAATCGCACTCCTCTCTCTTGGCAGGGCGCAGGATTCACTCCTCACCTTCGAAGTCGTGCTTGACCAGGACCCGGGCAACACGCCGGCATGGATGTACCGGGGCGATGCCCTTTTGGCGCTGGGAAGGCCGGATGAGGCGCGGGAATCCTATATTACGGCAGGAGAAATCGAGTCTGACAATCCTCTTGTCCGGGAGAGGATCGAGCGTTCAGGAGCGGGAGGTTCCCTGCAGGGAATCACGGGATTCTCTCTGCCCGTCATCCTGGGAGCGGGGGGAATTATCGTCGGGTCCGTGATTGCGGTTGCAGTGGTTCTTAAGAAGAGGAAAGCGAAGGGATCAACTGTCCGGGCAGGCGATGACAGCAGCGCTCCGAAAAAAATCAGGTCATTTTTTTCAAAAATTGATATACGTGGTACAAAAAGGCGGGAACCGGCGCCCGTGAATACAGTCGAAAGCAAACAGAGTGCGGAGAAGTCCGGGAAAGTGCTGTCGGAAAAGGGAAAGGCGCTCACCGGTCTCGTCTCATCAATCCGCCGGATGTCCCATGGTGTGAAAAATGAAAATCCGGCTGCAGACGGACCACCCACTTCCTGCATAGGCAACATGGGGCCGTTGCAGATGGCAGGAGGGGAAATTGTCTCGTCAGAGAAAGGGGACAGGACACATGCCGATCACGAGAGCAGGGATCAGATAATTGGTGGGTTTCACCGGATTCTTGCTGATTCAGGTATCGATTCGTCAGGTTTCAGGGGACTCTCACACTATGCCATGGGGAACTACGGGGAAGCTCTCCAGGAATTTATCACAGAGAACCGGGTTGATCAAGGCTACCCGGGTATCCTGACCCTTCAGGCCTCTACCCTCCTCAGGATGGGGCGGACTAATGAAGCCCTTCAATGCTGTGAAGCGGCACTCCGGGACGGCAAAGGCTCCTTCGAGATCCGGAAAATCCAGGGTAATATCCTGGAGAGGATGGGGAGGTGGGAAGACACTCTCCGTGTCTGTGACGAAGCTCTCTCCCTCAACCCCCATTCCGTTGAAGTATGGGCTTTGCGGGGAAGAGCCCTCCATGGTCTCAAGAGGGACCACGAGGCCCTCCAGTCCTGCGACCGCGCACTCGGTATGGACCCCGCCTCAACGGAACTGCTCCAGCAGAAGGCTGTCATCCTCGCAGATCTCGGGAGGGTGGATGATGCACTCTCCACACTCGACCTTGGGATTTCGGCGAATCACACCGAGACCTCTCTTCTCCTTGAAAAGGGACGCATCCTTCATAAGTCCGGACGACCCAGGGAGGCGATGAAGGAATTCGATTCAGCCCTGGCTCTTGCTCCCGACGACCATGAAGCCTGGAGGGAGCTGGCGAAGGTTTTCCATACCATGGAAGACCCGATGGAGGAGGCTGCAGCCTGGGAGAGGGCATCTGCACTCTGCCCGGACAACATCACATATGTTGCCTCCTGGGGTGATGCCCTCCGCGATGGTGGAGAATACCTCGCCTCTGCAAAGGTGTACCTGAAGGGCATCCAGAAGTCCCGCCGCGATATCTCTCTCTGGCACCGGCTGGGAGACAGTCTCTATTCAGCCGAAAAATACAATGATTCGACAAAGGCATTCCAGTTCATCATAAAAGAATCCCCACAAGACGGTAATGCCTGGAAAAACCTGGGATATTCGCTTCTTCGGGCAGGCAAGCCGGAAGAGGCGATTTCAGCCTTTCTGAAGGCAGAACCCCTTATATCTGGTGATCCCACAATTGCAGAGGGAATACGACGTGCGAAGGCTGCAAGTCATGAAGGAATACAAAAGAAAGAGTCCCCATCCTCTTTGGAAAAACCGTTGAAAAATGAGGCGGTGTGGAATGCGGATGATGAAAAAATCCGGCTTCCCAGGGGCAGTGATTTTCACGAGTTATCTCCAGGGAAGCTTGATGAGAATACGCTTCCCGCAGGAATTCCGAAAGTAACCACAGACCATATCCCCAGTGAGAGTCGGAACAGGATAGTAAAAGAGCAGGAAGGGAGGTTCTCCTGATGGCGCATTCCGGAAAGAAGAGAATTACATTCCCATGGGGCCGTGAAAGTGGAGAAACCGGGTCGTCACAGGATCCTGTCACTACTTTGAAGGAATCTCGAAGAGGGGCATTCTCTCTATCGCAGGTTGGACGGTTGTTTGGGGCAGTGAAAAGCCCGGGTAACGGGAAGGAGCAGGCCTCACCCCCTGTTGTAACTCCACCTCCTGCAGATGTATCGTCCGGTGGAGAGAAGGTTAGGGACCGGTACTGGCTGAAGCCTGGGTTCTGCTATGCGTCCATCGTGGAAAACGAGCTCTTCGATATCCAGTACGTTGTCACTGAGCCTGCGGTAAGCGCTCACGAACGGATCCTACTCGAGGAGGTGCACGACTACCTCCGCGATGTCCTGATTTACGACACCATGACCAGGAAAGAGGATACCCGACTCTCCTTTGATGATGTGAAAAGAGGGATATCCCGTTTTGCGCCGGCGCTGCCCGATGACCGGGTCTCGGTGATTCATTACTACCTTGAGCGGAACCTCCAGGGCTATGGCCCCATCGATCCTCTGATGCATGACCAATTCATTGAAGATATAAGCTGCAACGGCTTCACATCCCCTGTCTTCATCTACCATGCGGAGCATGGATCCATTCCCACTTCTATCCATTTTACGGCCCAGGAACTGAACAAGTACGTCCTGAAACTCTCGCAAAAGGCGGACAAGCAGGTCTCCATATCCTCCCCGCTTCTGGATGCCCCGCTCCCCGACGGCTCCCGGGCGCAGCTCACATATACCGACGTCATCTCATCAAAGGGCAGTTCATTCACCATCCGCCGTTTCAAGAGCGATCCCATGACGCCGGTGAACCTCATCCGCTACGGCACCTACCATCCAGAGATCCTCGCATACATCTGGCTTGCAGTGGAGAACCGAAAGAGCATGATCGTTGTTGGGGGGACTGCGAGCGCAAAGACATCGACGATGAACGCCATCTCCTACTTCATCCCCC
>Ga0172362_10003569_pt1 | contig 13425 bp, 16 predicted proteins | sample LakKivs1_kivu2a2_FD_114534 | JGI IMG/M metagenome (GOLD analysis project Ga0172362, IMG submission 114534) | Sediment microbial communities from Lake Kivu, Rwanda - Sediment s1_kivu2a2 | ecosystem: Environmental > Aquatic > Freshwater > Lake > Sediment | place: Rwanda: Western Province, Lake...
AGAACAATATTGTATAAATTGTTAACGGTATATTTAATAAGTATGGTCTAATTCATAGTCGCTACGAAGGCTTGTTTATGGGGATTGACGATATTGCTGTAACGAGAGTCATATTCGACCGTTTTTCAAAAGAATTCAGAGACTGTTTTGAAGTTGATGTTGCAATTGCTGGTGCAGGTCCTGCTGGTCTTACTGCCGCTAGATACTTGGCTGAGGCTGGTAAGAAGGTAGTGCTTTTTGAGCGCAAACTTTCCATTGGTGGTGGCATGTGGGGCGGTGGTATGACGTTTCCAGTGATTGTTGCCCAGAAAGAATCAAAGCATATTTTGGAAGATGCGGGCATTAAAATAAAAGATGAAAAAAATGGTTATTACAGTGCTGACTCAATTGAAGCAATAACAAAGCTTTGTTCGTCTGCAATTGATTCTGGTGTTAGAATTTTCAATACAATTTCTGTCGAGGATGTTCTTATTGATAAAAAAAAGGTTAATGGTTTTGTGATAAACTGGAGCGCTGTTGGTATAGCTGGTTTGCACGTTGATCCATTATCTATCAGAGCAAAGTATTGCATTGATGCAACCGGTCATGCTGCAGAGGTCTGCAGAATTGTTATAAGAAAAGTTGGTAAGCTTAACACACCCAGCGGCAAGATGGAAGAAGAAAAATCAATGTGCGCAGAGATCGGCGAGAAGACTGTTGTTGAGAACACAAAAGAGGTTTACCCTGGGCTTTTTGTTGCTGGCATGGGCGCAAACGCAGTTTATGGCGCGCCGAGGATGGGACCAATATTTGGTGGTATGCTGTTGTCTGGTAAAAGGGCGGCTGAACTTATATTAAAAAAACTCTAATTTTTTTCAATGCAACTCGGAAACATTTATAACTCGAAAATATGTGTATTTGAAGGGATAGTGGAAACTTTAGAGTTGGGGAAAATAAAAAATTGATTGAAGGCGGTTATAATCATTTTCTATAGATGCTCTTGCTTTTTTATTGATACAAATTATCTGTAATATTCACCTATGCTATTTTTTCTTAAGATCTTTAGCCTTTGCAAAGGATAGTATTCCACCTAATGCAATTGATAAAAATGCTGCCATTAACACTCGATATTCCGGTGGTAGTAAGAAGGTTACTGTATGAGCTGGTATCCAAAATACTGGAATTGTTATAAAGACAACAAAGGAAATAAAATTATTCCAGTCTACTTTTCCTACTACTTGTTTTAATTTTAAATTCTTTTGCTTTTCAATGAATCTTAGATCAGCATACGTATCCGTAATTCTGTGAAGTCCCATCATACTTGGTGCAAATGATAAATTCATTATAGCACTTGTAAAAAATGCAAATGCTAATGTATTTCCAGCAAATGGTAATAATCCTGTATCCATGGCAACTGTTATCCCCGCTCCAAAGATTTTGAAGATTAATACAATTATAACACCCAAGAATCCCCAAATAAACGCTCTGAATAAAAATCCATTTCGAATCTTCCATTCGCTTGTAACTAGTCTATATGCTAATAGATCCCCTAGCGTAGCTAGTACAGCAAACTTTAGGAATCCAGCAATATATGCATAATTAGTTGTAAACTCAATAAACATTTTGTTTGTTGAAGGCCAAAATAAAAACACTATTATTCCAATTAAAATTGCTAACCATATAAAATCTCCTTTCTTCAACATCATATTCCTCCATAAGTTTTTTTTCTATCATTTTATAATTAAATTTTCAATATGTTGTCACTTCGCCTCAAACTAAGATTCATTATTTTTAATTAATTTTTCTAGTTTTCCATATTTTTTATGATCTTTCTATAACACGTTTTGCTTTTCCTGTGCTTCGTGGTATAGCTTTTGGTTGTAATGCTTTTACTGGTACATTCAAATTCAAAATCCTGTATATGGCCGCTTCAACCTGTTTTTCCAGGTCCTCTAAATGCCCTTCTTTGTATCTCTCCTCAGTTGGTTCTAATTCTACAGACAATGAGGTTACATTTGCTTGTTTGGTTTTTACAATCTGATAATTGTCGCTTACGCCTGAGATTTGCATTAATGCTGATTCTATCTGCGATGGGAAAACAATTACGCCTTTTACTTTCATCATATCGTCGCTTCTGCCTTTGATTCTGGATTGTATTGGTAATGTACGACCGCATTCGCATTTTTCTTCACTGATTGATGCAAGGTCTCTTGTTCTAAAACGAATGGCCGGGAAAGCTTCTTTTGTAAGTGTTGTGAAAACAAGCTCACCCTCTTCGCCATCGCCCTTGGTCTCACCATTATCTGGATCAATAACCTCTGGTAAGAAATGATCTGCGTTAACGTGGAGTTTTTTATGTTCACATTCTGAGACGACGCCAGGTCCTATAAGCTCTGTTAAACCATAGTGTTCATGCGCCGCTATCCCCCACCGTTTCTCAATGTTGTTTCTCATCTCGTCGCTCCAAGCCTCAGCTCCAAAAACACCTAGGCGGAGTTTGAAATCTTTTGATGGATTCAAACCGTTTTCCTCAGCGACCTCAGCTATGTGGAGAGAATAAGATGGTGTGCATGCAAGTGCTGTTGTACCAAAATCCTTCATGACGTCAATCTGGCGCTCTGTATTACCTGAGCTTATTGCGATGACCATGGCACCTATTTTTTGTGCTCCTTTTTCAAAACCATGAGCGCCTGTAAATAGGCCGTAGCCATAGGCATTTTGCATAATATCATTTTTTCTAAGTCCGTTTGCATATAATGAGCGGGCCATAACTTCGCCCCATAGATCAACATCGTTTCTTGTGTAAGGTCCGACAACTGGTTTACCGGTTGTACCAGAAGAAGCATGAACCTCTATTATATCATCAAGCTGTGTGCAGACAAGGCCAAATGGATAGTAGTTACGTAGGTCTTGTTTTGTAAGAAAAGGTATCTTCTCTAGGTCCTTTAAACTCTTTATGTCAGCTGGTTTAATTTTCGCCTCAGAAAGCTTGTTTTTGTAATATTTGTTTTTTTGGTATACACGACTTATTAGCTCTTTCAGACGTTTAAGTTGTAATTCTTTTAATTTATCTAAAGGCATTGACTCTACTTTACTGTCCCACAAATCTTTTGGCATAATGGCCTCCCTGTTTCCCTTGAATAAAGTAACCAAATATAATGATTATGAAATATTCTTGCAACAATCAGATTTTAATAGTCTTTGCTATTCCAAAGGATATAATTAAATGGGGAAACAATAAATGAGAGCTATAGTACTTGGCGCAGGAATGATGGGAAAAGCAATAGCCTACGATTTGCATAAACACTCAAAACTAGAAAATATTGCAATCTCTGATAAAGACAAAAAAACGTTGCAGTCAGCAGAAAATTCATTAGGTTTAAAAGATATCGATTACCATAAAATAGATGCAGAAAAAATAGAGCAGGTTAGACAGGCATTCAAAAATTATGATATAGCGATATCAGCTTTGCCATACAAATTCAACTACATGTTAGCAAAAACAGCGGTTGAAACAAACACGCATTTCGTTGACCTTGGTGGTAACAACGGTGTAGTGGAAAAAGAACGTGGTCTACACAAAAAAGCAAAAAAGAATGATGTGACCGTTATACCTGACTGTGGGCTTGCGCCAGGGCTTGTATCTGTTATCACACGTGACGTTGTAGAGCAGATGGATACAGTTGACTACGTGAAAATAAGGGTTGGAGGATTGCCTGCTAATCCAGAACCACCACTGAACTATCAGATTGTTTTTTCACCATATGGTCTCATAAATGAATATGTAGAAGATTCAATTATTCTTAGTAATGGAAAAATTATTACAAAAAAATCTATGACAGAAATTGAAACAATAGATTTTCCTAAACCTTTTGGTAAGATGGAAGCTTTCTTCACATCGGGCGGATGCTCTACGTTACCTTACACATACAAGAATAAGATAAAATATCTTGACTACAAAACGATCCGATATCCTGGTCATTGCGAAAAATTCAAGGCTTTCTTAGACATCGGTTTTGCAAATGAGAAGAAGATGAAATTTGGTGACCAGAATTTTTCTCCGCGTGATATCTTAGTAAAACTTCTAATGATATGTCTCCCAACAAATGGACGAGACATTGTTCTATTAAAAGTACTTAGTAGAGGCAAGAAAAACAATAAAACAATTAATATCAACTACTCGATGATTGATTACTGTGATAGCAAAAATAATATTAGTGCTATGATGCGTACAACAGGTTATCCTACGTCCATTATTGCTCAGATGATTGAACGCAACGTAATAAAAGAACGCGGTGTTTTTTGTTGCGAAGAAATTGTTCCATGTAAAAAATTCTTTGAAGAATTAAATAAACGCAATATCAAAATTAAAAAGAAGACAAAGTCATGACGCAGAAGAAAGGTTTTTTAGAAAACAAGGAAAATGCTCTAGAGTCATTGGAAAAAGCTTTAGAAGAAAAAAAGGCGGACAAGAAAATATTGCCTATACTCAAAATAATAAACGAGTCCAAGCAATATTACACCTCAAGCAGTTGTGCTGGAAGAATTGTTTTATTGGAAATACCTATTATCGGAGACAAGAAACAGGCAGAATTCTTGGGACGATGGCACAGAAAAATAAAACAATATGAACTTATCTTAGCAGCAAAAAAATCTAAAAAAGGCATGATTTGGTTACTTGCCCAATCTCCAATAATTCATGTAGCGGCAAAAACAAATGCCGCAGCTGACAAACTTGTAAAAATTGCAAATGCAAGCGGTTTTAAGAATTCAAGATTAAAATCGGTTGGCGCAAAACCAATCGTTGAGGTCTGTAGTACGGAACGCCTTGACGCACCTATAGGGAAGGACGCCGTTTTATTCTGCAATGAGGAGCACCTTGCCTTCCTGATAGAGATTTCAAACGAGATTATGGACAAATCAACCATCAAATTAGATAGATTTGAACAAAATCTGAAGAAATCTTTAAGTACTGGCAAAACAACCAACCATATGAGATAAAATGGCAGACAGGCGGATATTCAGTATCGTGTTCTTCTTTTCTTTTGCATTTTTAGTGCTGTCCGCATTGTGGATTGTCTTACGTATCACTATGGGTGGCATAAATTTGCTTTTTACACGGGCCGTAGATCAAATTATTCTAGCTATTGGATCCTTAAGCTTTCTTGTTGCGCTCTGGTCCATGCGTAAACTTTTGGAAGAGATAAGATATGAGTTAAACGAAATAAGAGAAATAGAAAATACCATCAAAGATTACTATCGTTATGAACGGTTGATGGATCCTTCAGATATGGATAATTAATTACAATAGGAATGTTCCAGCCATGCATCTTTTGGGATTTTCTCGTATATCTTGTATTTGTCTTCTTTGCTTTTTCTGTAGGCTGCTTCCTTGATTATCTTCTCATTATAAGACCAATAGTATTTTCGTATGTATTTTGCCTTCTCCTTGAATTCCTCTCTTCTTAGTCTAAGTAGCCGTTCTCGTTGTAGCTCGTAAAGCAATGCACGTGCGTATTTGTCTATGCTCATGTCTTCGACTTCTTTTTTACCCTTAAATATACCTTCCACTGTTTTGGTCAGGGTAATTGCATCTTCTTTCTCCATGTTGAATTTGTTTTTCAATGCTTTCATTAGTAGTATCTTCATGGTTTCCCACCACGATATCCTTTTTGTTGTTTTGCTTATAAAGGACTTGTTGTACAAGCGTTATCTGTTATCTTTTACAGTTCTTACCAAACAACCCTTTTACCGAATTCTTTAAATCTACTTTCTTTATACACTGGTTTAAAAATATAGGGAGTGAATGATTATGACAAAACGTGTCTACAATTTTTATGCAGGACCTGCGACTCTACCACTTAACGTGTTAAAAAAGGCGCAGGAGGAGTTATTGGATTTTCGTGGAGCTGGCATGTCTATTTTAGAGATATCTCATAGATCCAAACAATACGATGAAGTACATAAGAAAGCATCTGAGTTACTTAAGGAACTGATGGGTATACCAAGTAACTACAAGGTTTTATGGTTGCAGGGTGGTGCTTCAACCCAGTTTTTTATGGTTCCTTTGAACCTACAGCAACCTGGTAAACCGATGGAATATGTTTACACTGGCGCTTGGGCTAAAAAAGCAATAAAAGAAGCAAAACTTTATGGAGATGTTAAAATCGTTGCGTCATCTGAGGATCAAAAGTTCTCTTACATACCAAATAATGTACAATTTAGTGACAAAGCAGCTTTTGCTCATATAACTGGTAACGAGACAATTGGTGGTATTGAATGGTTTGAATGGCCAAAAGTCCCAAGCGGGGTTCCACTTGCTTGCGATATGTCTTCTAATTTTATGGACAAGGTTGTTGATGTTAAAAAATTTGGTGTAATCTATGCTGGTGCCCAGAAGAACCTTGGACCTGCAGGAGTAACAGTTGTTATTGTTAGAGACGATTTATTAAACAGAGTCCCTGAAAATACTCCAACCATGCTTAAGTGGAAGACTCATGCGGAAAAGGATTCTTTGTATAACACAGCTCCTTGTTTTGCTATCTATCTTTGTGAAATGGTTTTGGAGCACCTTAAATCGCTAGGTGGTATATCTGCTGTTGAGAAGCAGAACCGTAAGAAAGCAAAGATGGTATACGACGTAATCGACAAATCAAACGGATTTTACAAGGGAGTAGCAAAACCAGAGTCTAGATCTCTGATGAATATTACCTTCAATTTGGCGACGCCTGAACTTGAGGCAAAATGCGTAGAAGAGGCAAAGAAGAAAGGACTTATCGGTCTCAAGGGTCACCGAGACGTTGGCGGTATGAGAGCATCTGTCTACAACGCCATGTCTGTTGAAGGCGTGGAAGCTCTTTGTAAGTTCTTAAAGGAATTCCAAGAGGCAAATCAGTAAAAAATAAGAGATGATAAGCAGGATATCAACCATCCTGCTCCTATTTTTCATTTTTCCACATTGACATTTTACCGGCTTAGGTTTATATAGAATTAATGATAGATATTGACACTCTATGTATTTGTTAAAGGTGAAGGGAAATGAATAGAAAGATTATGATTGTTGATGATGAATTGGATATATTGGAATCGATGAGAACCATTTTTGAAAGGCAAAACTATGAAGTAATCACTGTAACGAGTGGGCTCGAGTGCATTAATGAGATGGAGAAGGGATTCAGAGGAGTAATACTTATGGACATAATGATGCCAGGTATGGATGGATGGGACACTATAAAAGAAATAATTGAAAGAGGGCTGATGAACGGTATTGCAATCGAGATCATAACTGGAAAAGGAACAAAAGATCGTCAAAAAATGAATGGACTTGAATCGTATATACACGATTATATAACCAAACCTTTTGATACGGAAAAATTGATTTCCAGTGTTGATAGATGTTACTTCTATTTATCTAAAATAAGTAATTGAGTTATAATTTGCTATCCAAATTTTTCCAATTGATGTAATTTTGTCAAATTTGACATTTTTACACGTTAAATTTAAATACACTAATCTGGGTTTCCAGGTCTTCATCCCATCCCTAAATAATTTGGGCCCTGGATCGAATGCAACAGATTCAAAATATCTGTACCATTCACCAATTCCCTTACTTTTTTGGTCCAGGCCCTTCTCAATCAATATAGCGATGAGCTTTATTTTTGAGCTGGTCATTTATCAAAATCTAATACTTTCAATGACCCCCATTTTACATATATAAACTAGAACCGACTTAATGCTATTAAATAGACTTAAGCTGCGGGGGACATGCCAGCCGCGAGCTGGCATTTCTGCCACATTAAAAATCATCTAATTTTCTTGTCTTGTCTTCTTTTATGACGCGCTGAGCAGTTTCCCAAGATCGCCTTGCATGCGGTGGCAAATCTCCATATTTCTTAACCCAGGTTGTTAGAAATTTTTTGGTAATTGGATCTGCGGGATACCCGCTTCCCAAAGGTAAATTTATTTTCTTTTCTAGCTCTTGTGCTATTTTATCTATATGCTCATCCCTGGTAGTCTTTGCAATAATCGAGGCCGCTCCAACTATTGGATATGTATCATCTGCTTTGTGTCTGGAGATAATCTCTGGTTTGAACGACAATTTAGATAGGATATCAATACCAAAACGCTTGTCGTTTACATCTGCAGAATCAACGTAACACGTATCTGGATGAAGCTTTTCGATGATTTTACTAAACGCAGAAACCTCAAGTTCGTTTATGGTCATCACTTTTCGCATATCATCTATATCTGAGGCCGGAATGACCATAATTTCATACTTTGTTGCAATTTCTTTGATTATTTTTGCAAGTATCTCTCTTTTATTTGGAGTTAATTTTTTAGAGTCACGAACTCCAATCTTTGTTAATTCTAGGTCATCTTCGACCATCACGCCAGCAATTACAAGGGGACCAAATACAGGGCCACGGCCCGCTTCATCTACGCCACAAATCATGCAAATCTTGTAACAGATATGGGTAAAAAGATGTTACGGAAAAACAATAGGCAATTTTTTAATACCAAACCATATTCAAATCCTAAATGCCGCCGTAGCTTAGCCCGGTAGAGTGGCTGATTCGTAATCAGCAGGTCAAGGGTTCAAATCCCCTCGGCGGCTCTACATAAAAACAAATTACTTTTTATTTTTTTCATGATTGCAAAATGAACATAAGCCTAAATTGATACTCCAATAATCCACATCTATGATGCCAAACCTTCTTTTGCATCTCTTGCAGATCATCTTTGTGTCTCCCTCGTTTTTATTGTTCCTACTCCTATATTTGTTGTTTTTTCTTATAAAGGACTTGTTGTACAACTATTACCAAAAAATGAAAAATTACGTAAAATTTAAGCATCGTATTTTTGCTAAAAAATAGTTTATTATTTTTTTAATATTTTATCTACTCTCGCTTTGAGATCCTTTATGTCAAAAGGCTTTGTTATGTAGTCTTCCGCAGCCATGCTTCCCATGCCTTTGCTCATTATATCTCCTTTTGCCGTGAGAAAAACTATGGGTATAGCATTCCATTTTGGGTTTTGTTTTATTCTTGCTGCAACATCCCATCCACTCATTTCAGGCATCATAATATCTAGCAAAACTAAGTCTGGAACTACCGTACATAATTTGTTTAGGCAATCTTTTCCATCAGTTGCTTTAATTACCTCATAGCCGCTCAATTCAAGCATTTGTCCAACAGTAAACAAAATATCTGGTTCGTCATCCACCACCATTATTTTTTTAGTCATGTCAACACTAATCTTTTAGAATGCTGTCAACCCTGCTTAACAACGTATCTTTGTCAAAAGGTTTCATTATATAATCGGCGAGCCCCTCATCTAGAAGGACTTGTTTTCTTTTATCCGATATCTCAAGTACACTCATGAAAGCTACCTTTATTTTTGGAGATTTCTTTTTAATTCGATTAAATACGTCCCAACCGCTCATTCCAGGCATCATAATATCTAGCAAAACTAAATCTACGTGTTCTTTGTCGAGCTTTCTTAGGCATTCTTCACCACTATATGCCGGTACAACACTATAGCCACCTAGTTCAAGAACAGTTCTAGTAAGGTCAACAATATCCGGTTCGTTATCCACCACCATTATTTTTTTCATATTCTCATCCCACTCAGATAATATTAATTAACCCTATATCATTAACATCTTTTTAAATTAACGCATCAATCAATATCGCAATAAAGCAGTGATAAAATGAAAGAAGACATCATAATCAAAAGACCTTTCAAGTTCCTATCCACATGGCGTTCTCTGCCACCATATGAGCTCACAAGTTACATCTTAATGTATGCCAGTGTTCCTATGCTGGCATACGGTATAAAAACGTACGACCTGGAAATCCTTAAAATCATAGGTTTAACCATACTTGCCCTGTATTCTGGTTTTTTTGCAGCTCTTATCTGGAACGACATAACGGACAGTGATATAGATGCAATTGCACACCCAGATCGCCCTGTCCCATCTGGGCGTATAAGCTCTCGGATGTTTTTTGGAATAGCCCTAATATTTTCAGCCATGACATTTATATTTGCTTTAATGGTAAGTCTATGGTGTCTTGCACTCGTAGGGATAGCGGCTCTTTTTGTTGCTTTCCATAATAAATATCTTAAAAAAATTGTAAAGATCCCCGCCTACTCAGAAATATTCACGCCCGTCCAATGGGTGGTAGTGGCAATATTTGGTTTTCTGGCAACATGGACAACATTTCAGCAAGCAGGTAACATCCACATAAATATGCCTGTGTATGGTTACTTATCGCTAAATATGTACGATTTTCAGAATATGGTTCTGCTGGTTCTATTTACATACTTTGCAGACAATGCCCATGATTTGCCTGAAGGAATACATGATGCAGATGGAGACCGAAAACTTGGGGTGAAAACATATGCAACGTCATTTGGAGAAAAAAATGCAGCCAGGATATCTTTTACAATGTTTTTCATATCTGGTATGTTGGGTATAGTATTGTATTTTAGGACTATTCTTTCACCTATTTTTTTGATACCATTCATCATATTCTGGATTTACATAATGAGTTGGTCATACAAACTATTGAAAGCGGATAAAACAGACATGGGCAAGATAGGGTCAATTGTAGGAAGGAAGGGCTTTGACTATTTTCTAATATCTTATGATTTAATATTTGTAGATGTGTTTATACAACTTATTTTACACAATTGCTTCAATATGGCCCTAACATTTTAGACAAACTTTTTTAGTCTTTAACCAAAAAATCTTCTCTTTTAAGCTTTTTTACTTCTAATTTAAATCTAGGAGTCGGAGCTAATTGTACCTTCTTTTTAATCCTTCTTTTTAGATAATGGGAATCAAAGTCGATGTCAATACCAACTCCTTTTGGTGGCAACAGAAAATCAAGTTTGAGTGAATTATGGCCAAGAACACTGGGCTGCCTCAAAGGCATCATTTTACAATCACCTTTCAGCTCAACTTTTTTCCTGTTATCAACATAATACCCTTCCATCTCTCCAGGCATTTCACTTAGTATAAACGCTTTGTAGAAACCATCGTTTTCAAAATCGGAAATATATTCATAGCTTTTTGTAGTCAATCTAAAACGTAAATTGATTTTTTTGTCATCAAGTGCTCCTGTAAGATCCAGATCTGATGGGAAATAGATGTCATATTTATCGACGTATATGTACTTATTATAATGGAATGTTACATTGCAAAAATCGAAATATTTTTTGCCATCTGGTGTCACCGACAGCACGCCAAATGCTGGTCCTCGATTCAACCAGAAAAGTACGTTGCCATAAAACAAACTCCAGTCATTATCAAAAACACCCCATACCCAATCGTAGCCAAATATGTTGTTTTCAGTTGTAAACTCGATACTGCGCGGTATTCGCGGCTTATGATGCGATAGCCACCATTTACCAAGCCTTATGTAAGTTGAAACTGTCTCTTTTATACCTGGAAATCTTTGAAAAGGATTCTGATAAGACCAGTTGCCCCACACATGTTCTAAATACCCTTTTCCTCTGATGTTATATAACTCATCTTTGATTTTCAGTTTACCGTCAAGAGCACAGTTTGGTATGTAACCATATTTGTAGAAATTCCAGCCAAATGGCACTTTTCCATTGGCCGCGTCCTGTGCTATCCAATGCGGAAGTGAATTTGCTTTGTATTTAATATCAATATTAAATTGCTGTTCGTCATCTTCTACATGAATATCGTAGTTTGGGTACAACCCACTAACCCTGGATTTTCCGTATTTCAAATCAAGCTTGTTTTTTTCATGTGACAATTTTTTAATATCATCGTCAATGTCTTTACGTAGTACACATTTTTTATTTGTGATGTCAAAAAGAACGTATTGAAAAAAACATGAAGAACTCTCCATCTTGGAGGCCACTATTATCATGAAATTCCATTTTCTGTTGTCCTCCAGTGTTTTAAACAGCGTTTCCACAGTCCACCATTCTTTCATTACTGGATAGTGATCCCCTTCATCTTCAGGAGTCCATGGATTTGTATTTTCGCTATTCATATCTTAGGTTGTCGTATTTGACATTTGTTTTAATAACTTTATGATATTCTAATGCATCATGGCGAAAATGGCAAAAAGAAAAATTTTATATGTCGTTTCAGATGACTTTCATTAAAATGTTTGATAAACAAACAATGGTTAATCCCTCCTAATTTGTAAAAATTAGCAAGTTGATAATTATGAAAGTTGACATTGTTGGCGGCAGTCTGGGCGGTCTTGCTACAGCGGTTTCATTAAAACAGTACAACAAAAACGTAAATGTTGTAGTTCATGAGAAGTACAAGACAATAGGATATAATCATGAAGGCCGCAGATGTGGTGAAGCACACTCAGTCGAAGGAGAATGGGCGAAATGGAAGCCAATTGGTAAAAGCATTTTTAACGATATTACTAAAGTTGAGACAATAGTTGGAAACAAACATTATTCTTTCTCAAGGCCACCAGGCGTTTATTTTATGCTCAACAGGCAAGAATTTATCTGTCAACTTGCCCGTGAGGCAGATAAACTTGGTGTTGAGATACGTACAGACGATAAAATAAAATCCGTGGATGATCTGGATGGAGATTATATTGTCGATGCATCAGGTTGTCCAAGTACGATTAAACGAGAGCTTAGGCTAGATAAAGGCATAAGAGGAATAACTTATCAACAGACATTGGAGGATTGCAATGTCTTTGTTCCAAACATAATGAAGGTTATTTTTACTGATTATTCTGCTGGCTACTTCTGGATTTTCCCACGCAATCCTGAGAAAAAAGAAGTAAATCTTGGAGTAGGCGTCGTTATAGATACCGACTACCACTTAAAAGAGACTCTGGAAAAATTCAAAGAAGATCAAGACATAGAAGGCAATATAAACTACATTGTCGGTGGTTTGATTCCAGCTGGTTTTCAGAGGCCTCTAAAATATAAAAATATCTTGTTTGTAGGTGACGCAGGTGTCGGTTCTTTTCCACTTTTGGGTGAAGGTATATATCGCGCACTACTGAGTGGCGATATAGCAGGTTACTGTCTGGCTTCGGATCATCCTGAGTGGTACACAAAGATAGTTTATCAGAAATTTATAAAATGGGAAGTTTTGGGAAAAACGTTACTCAGGTTGACTTCCGTATTAAATAAGGTCGGTAAAAAATCATTGTTTGCCATGTATCATCTTTATCTTGATATGTGGTATTCATATCATTAAATAAACAAAAAATTGTTGATAAATTATGAAAAGCAAAAAAATTGTTGTTACTGGCGGTGCGGGATTTATTGGATCTAACTTAGCAAGAGCACTGGCCATTGATAATCATGTTGTAGTTTTTGATGATCTTTCTACAGGTCATTTGGAAAATATTAAAGATTTGATTGATTCGAATAAAATAGATTTTATAAAAGGAAATATTGCTGGTATAGATATATTAAAAAAAACAT
>Ga0172362_10003571_pt1 | contig 13422 bp, 6 predicted proteins | sample LakKivs1_kivu2a2_FD_114534 | JGI IMG/M metagenome (GOLD analysis project Ga0172362, IMG submission 114534) | Sediment microbial communities from Lake Kivu, Rwanda - Sediment s1_kivu2a2 | ecosystem: Environmental > Aquatic > Freshwater > Lake > Sediment | place: Rwanda: Western Province, Lake...
CCAGGAGATTTCATTCTGGCAGTTCATCCCCCGCGATGCCTCGGGCTGGGTTCATTGCTTCGGCGAGCTCCGGGGACTCGAGGGCCTCAGGCCCCAGCGCCAGGTCGAGCTGACGCCTTACGCGGTCGCAAACGGCCAGACCTTTCGCGCCGAGCCTGGCAATCCCTTTGCCACCGGGAGGCAGTCGAGCGTTTTCGGCGGGCTGGACGGCAAGGTCGGCGTCACGAGCGACCTGACCTTAGACTTCACGATCAACCCCGACTTCGGCCAGGTCGAGGCCGACCCTTCGGTCGTCAACCTCAGCGCCTTTGAGACCTACTACCAGGAGAAGCGGCCCTTCTTCATCGAGGGCCGGAACATCCTCAGCTTCGACATGATGGGCGGCGACGGCGATTTCTCCCAGGACAACCTGTTCTACTCGCGCCGCATCGGCCGTTACCCCCAGCGCCAGGTTGAGGTAGGGGCGGATGAGTACATCGATATGCCCGAGAGCACGAACATCCTCGGCGCCTTCAAACTGACCGGCAAAACCCGCTCCGGCATCTCGGTCGGGATCATTGACGCGCTGACCGCAGCCGAGCACGCCGTCGTGAGCTTTGGCGGCCTCACGCGACAGGAGCCGGTCGAGCCGGCCACCAACTACCTGGGCCTCCGCCTCCAGAAGGATTACCGCGGAGGCGACACGGTTGTCGGGGCCATGTTCACGGCCGTGAACCGGAACCTCAAGGGCGAAGAGCTGAACTTTCTCCACCGCGCCGCTTACACGGGAGGTTTTGACATCCTGCACACCTGGAAAAACCGGACTTATTCCATTCAATTCATGGTGGCCTTCAGCCTGGTCCGGGGAAGCGAGGAAGCACTCCTCCGGACCCAGATGTCCTCGCTCCGCTATTATCAGCGGCCCGACGCTTCGCATATCGAGGTCGACCCGACGCGGCGTTCGCTCAGCGGGCACGCCGGCACCCTGACCTTCAACAAGTCCGGCAGCGGCCATCTGAGCTTCTCGACCGGCGTGACCTGGCGCTCGCCAGGCTTCGAGGTCAACGACATGGGCTACACTCATTACGCCGACGTGGCCCTGCAGTACGTCTGGGCCGGATACCGCTGGTGGAAACCATTCTTTGTCTTCCGCGAAGTCCAGGTCAACTTCAACCAATGGGCAGGCCTGAATTTCGCGGGCGAGCGGACCTTCATGGGCGGGAACATCAATTTGTGGGGCCGGTTCAAGAACTACTGGCAATTCAGCATGGGCATCAACCGGCAGTGCCCCGGACTGTCAGCCACGGCCCTGAGGGGCGGCCCGTCGCTCAGAACCCAGGGCGGCTGGAACATCTGGGCCTATATCAGCTCCGATACGCGGCGGAAATTTCAGTACTACGTTTCGGGGTCGAGCTATGACGGCGACCTGAATTATACAATGAGCCGGAGCCTTTCTGTCGGCCTCACCTACCAGGCTTCAAACGCCCTGACGTTCACACTCGGGCCCGAGTTTGAGATCAACAAGCCAATGCTCCAGTGGGTCACCCGGTGCGCGTTCGGGGACGAACCCCGCTACATCATGGCTTTTCTCGACCAGAAGACGGTCGGACTCACCGCTCGTCTCAATTGGAGTCTGACGCCCGAGCTCTCTATCCAGTATTACGGCATGCCCTTTATCTCGGCGGGTGCGTACTCCCAGTTCAAGCGGATCGTGAACGCGCGCGCGGCGCGGCTTGAAGACCGGTATCACGTCTTCCAGACCGGAGAGATCATGGAGGATCCCAGCGCCGCGACCTACACCATCGACGAAAACGCGGACGGCCTGGCCGACTATTCATTCGCCAACCCCAACTTCAACTTCCTCCAGTTCCGTTCGAACCTGGTCATCCGCTGGGAATATCTGCCCGGCTCGGTCCTCTACTTGGTCTGGTCGCAGGGCCGGACGGGCTATGACGGGAGCGGCCGGTTCGCCTTTGGGGACGGCTTCCGCGAGCTTTTCGACATCCACCCCGGAAACGTCTTCCTCATCAAATTCAGTTACTGCTTCACGCTTTAAAGCTCGTCTTCAGGAGCCGCCTTCAACTCGCGAAGGGGAAAATTCCCAAGGCCATAGAGAAAACCCTCGGCCCGTGGAAGCGGCCAAGCCTGTCATTTTTTCTCTCGAGACCGTAGAATATAGTCTGTTAAGGAAAGTATCTTGCCAGTTAAAAAGAAAGTCGTCCGCATCCTGGCGCTTTTCTGTTTGAGCCTGATCCTTCTGCTCGGCCTTCTTCATCTCGGGTTCATCAGGAGGCTTACTCTGAACTTGTCTCTCCACTACCTTGAGAAAAACTTTGGCCTCTCTGTCCAGGCGGCCGCGCTTGATTACAACCTGCTCACTTTCAGGTTCACGCTAAGAAAGATCGCCCTTCGCCATCCGGAAGACCTCAGTCTGCCTGTTTTCTTTGCCGCCGAACAAGCATCGGTCAAGATCTCCCCCTCGCTTTTCTTCAAGAAAAAAATCTATTTTAAGGAATTGACGGTCCAGAAGCCCGAGTTCAACTTCGAAATCTCAGAAGAAGGCGTGATGAGCTTGCCTTTCAAAAGCCGGACAGGGCTAAAAGAGGGCTTTCGAGCAAAGCCCGCTCTGCCTGAATTCATCCTGGAGAATGGCTTTTTTCACGATGCGGTGATCATTTTTAATGACAAAGCAAGAGGACTCAGGATCGTATCGCCAACCATCGATCTTGGAGCACGCTGGGTTGGCGAAGGCGTTCATGAAATCTCCGGCAAAGCAAGGAAATCCGGAGATATCGATTATCGCGGACATCGACTTCCCATCAAGACTCTCGATCTCAAGGCGGACTTCGGTCTCGACAAGGTCATCCTCAAGGAGTTTAGGCTAATAATCCTGCGCCATGAATTCTCCGCTACGGGCATGGTGAAGGATTATCTTACTCCGGTTTTCGACCTGGACCTTGAAGCCCGAATAGACCTGGAAGGATTAAGGCCGGTGCTGAGAGTCGATCTAAAACCCGGCGGCACAGCAAAGGTGAAAGCCAGGTTGCAAGGACCACTGTCTGCGTTGACAGCCCGGGCCGAAGTGCTGGCTGATAACCTGAGCTACAACGAACTGAGGGGGCTTGTTTTGAGGGGGGAATTGCTCTGGGAGCAAAATACACTCAACCTGCCTTCGTTTGAAATTGCCGTGCCTGGAGGAAAAATCAAGGGAGCAGGCATGGCCCGGCTGAACGCCGGATTCGACTTAGATAAGAGCCAGCTTTCAGGAAAATACGAGGCGGATATCGAGCATCTCGGCGAGTTTTGGGCGGGCTTGCGGAGCGCCCTGCAGTCCTTGAAGATGAAGGCGCCCGACCTGGGCGAAGTCAGCGGCCGCATTCACCTGGCTGGCCAGGTGGACGGCCCGGCGCAAAGTCCTCGGCTTATAGCCAGGTTGACCGGAAACCAAGTATTCGTTGCCGGCTTCAAGGATTTGGGTTTCAACGGCACTCTAACCTACGAGCGAAAGTCCATCCGGATCACTCCTCTGCATATTTCGATCAGGGATGGCGAAATCAACCTTGAAGGCGCTTATAGCCCAGACTTCCCTTCGCCGCTTGATCTAAAGGTGGAAGCCAAGCAACTGCCGACGGAGGTCATTGGCAAAGCCCTCGGATGGAAGTACGTTCCCCAGGGCATCTTAGAGCTGAAAACCGTTATCGCCGGACCGCCCGATGCTCCGACCTTCGATTTTAAAGCTGCGCTGTCTGACCTTGTCTACAGAGAAGTAAAGATTCCAGAGGTGAGATTGGAGGCGCGGGCGGAGCTTCGGGGCGATTTCATGCGGTTCAAAGAGACCTTCGGTTTGAGTGTCCGGGGAGAGAACCTGCACCTCAGGACCGACGCCCTGGAGCTTGCCAACGACTCCGAGTTTTCCGTTTATTACAGCCGGGATGGCTTAGCTGTAAAAGACATGAAGCTTAAGGATGTCTCCAGTCAGGGCACGACGCTTCGAGCAGAAGGTCATCTCCCGCTGCGCGATGTTTCGGACTCAGAGATTCGCCTCCTGGCCCGGGTTGAGCTCGAGAGGCTCGCCGCACTGATTCCTGGCATGGAAGGACGGGGCATCCTGACCGTTGATTCCCGGGTCGGCGGCTCGGTCAGGGAACCGCAGGTTCGGGCATCAGTCAATGTGCCGGGAGCGACATGGAAATTTAACGATACCTTCCAACCCGTCGAGGATATCCAAGCCTCCTTGGAAATTTTCGGCAACACCATCGCCGTTCATTCGCTTTCTTTCCACTGGGAAAGCGGGCACTACAGACTAAAGGGCGAAATCCCATTCGAGTCCCTTCCCTTCGACCTGCCTTCTCTCCCGCCCGAGCCCAAGGAAAGAGAGGCGAACTTGACTCTCACCGTCAGCCGTTTCAAGCCGTCGGACTTGGGGGTCATCCTGGGGAATGAAACCTTGGGACAGATCAACGGAGAGCTCGATGCCGAAGTTGAGATCAGGGGAGAAAGTCTCTCGCTGGACCGGCTCTTCGCCGCAGCCCGGATATCGGGATTTGACCTTGATTTCAACGGACTCCCGCTTGCTTTGGAATCGCCTTGTCAGGTCAATTATCGACGGGGCAGGCTTTCTCTTGAAACGACCCGCCTCATGGCGAAAGGCGGCTCGTTCCAGGCAGAGGGATGGATGGATTTGCTGGACGAAAAGGACCTTTTTTTAAGCTTGCGGGGAGGGCTTGAGCTGGGGGCGCTGCCACCATTCCTGGAAGAGGCGAGAATCTCTGGAAAAACCGCTTTCGAAATCGAGATCGACGGACAGATGCCGCAATTGAAACTGGACGGCATTCTCGAGCTTGACGAGGTCGTGTTTGATTTAGCCGTCCCGAGCATTAGCCTGAGCCGGCTAAACGGCAGAATCAGCCTCTCCCAGAACCGGATCATCCTGGCCGGGATCAGCGGCGAACTAAACGGCGGCAGAATTGGAATCAACGGAGAAATCGACCACGCCTCGCTTCGTCTGACAGGCGCGGATATCCGCCTCTCGGCTGAGAGGGTCTTTTTTGATTATCCCGCCGGGCTCTTTTCTGAATCGAACGCCGATCTCCGCTTTGTTTCGAGCGGCGAGAGACACACTCTTTCCGGGAAGGTGAGCCTCGCCGCCGAGTACGTTGAGGATTTAAGCGTTCAGTCGGAGCTGTCCCGTTATCTCAGGCGCCGGGGCGCCCGGCCGCTCCGGGAAAGAACGCGAAGTGAATTCCTGAACAGCCTGAATTTCAACATCCAGGTCGTAACGCCCGGATCGATATCCATCCACAACAACGTTCTTAAGGCCGACCTTAACGCAGACCTCAGGGTGACAGGAACGCCCTATCAGTTGGGGCTGGCCGGCAGATTCCTGTTCAGCGACGGCGGAGAAGTCTATTTTTCGAGGCGTAGGTATCAGATCGAGCACGGAGAGATCAACTTCATCAACCCCGGCCGGATCGAGCCAGACCTGGACATCAGGGCACACACTCGCGTGAGCGGGTATGACATCCAGCTTCTGATCTCCGGAAGGCCCGACGATCTATCAGCCAGGCTCATCTCCAGCCCTCCTTTGCCAGAGCCGGATATCATTGCCCTTCTCATGACCGGCAGAAGGCTCGCTTACATCTCGGAAGCCGGCCTGAGGTTTGTCAGCGATCAAGCTCTTTCCTATGTCAACGATGCCATCACCGGACAGCTCGAAAAACTGGCTGAACAGAAATTAGGCTTCCAGAACGTGACCATCGACGCCGGCCTGGTTTCGGCCCAGGAAAACCCGGAAGCCCGGATCACCATCGGTCAGCAGGTCACTCCGAAGATCGATCTCGTCGTCTCGCAGAACCTCAAGAAGTCCCAGTTCAGGACAGTCATCGTCAACTTCAGTCCCGTCCGCGACGTCAACCTGCGGGGCATCAAGAAGGACAACGACGAATACCGCCTGGAAACGCATCATGAAATTCGCTTCGGGCTGAAAAAAGACCCGATGCGCACGGCAGCGGCGGAGAGAAAGGCCGTCCTGGTGGAGAGTGTCGTCTTTGAGGGGAACACGGGATTGGGGGAAAAAGAGCTTCGCCGCCGACTGAGCCTTTCGCCCGGGAAACGGTTTGATCTTGTTGCCTACAGAAAAGACCTGATGGCGCTCCGCCGGCTCTATGAGAAGAGCGGCTACTTGAGCTCGACGATCAGGCCCCGCCGGGAAGAAAGGGATGGCAAGATTAACCTCGTCTATCGAATCGAGTCGGGCCCAACGGTCGATCTGCGCTATGAGGGCGCTGCCGTTCCGCAGAATCTCAAGAAGCAAATCAAGAGAGTCTGGATTGAGGGCCGTTTTCAAAAGCAAATTCTGGAAAAGGGGGGCAATCTCCTCCGGCGCCATTTTCACCGCCGAGGATACTACCAGGCGAGAGTCGAGCCGAGAGAGTCGAGGCTCGGCGAAAGCCGGATAACCGTCGCCTTCCATCTTTTCCCGGGACCAAGGTATAAGGACTTGCAGCTTCGATTTGACGGGAACAAGGCGCTTTCCGATGCCTATCTCGCTTCTTTTTTCAGGAGAAACAAGCTGGCCCTGGAAGCCCTGGCCGATCCTCAGAAAGCCGCCGGGAGCCTGAAGAATTTTTATGTCGAGCGGGGCTTCCTCCGGGCTGAAGCCGGGCCTGCAAAAATCGAATTCCATCCGGAGGAGAGAACGGCCCTGGTGAAGCTGGCTGTCAGTGAGGGGCCACGGTTTAAAGTGGACGCCATGACCTTCAGCGGAAACCGCCACCTGTCCGGAGAGAAACTGCTTGAGTCGGTCAAGATACAAAGCGGGAGCGTTTTTTCTTTCCGGAATGCGGATGATGCGCTTTCAATCCTGGGAAGCGCTTATGCCGGGCAGGGGTTCAACAGGGCAGAAATTCGTGAACACATTCGGGTGGACGAAGAAACGGCGGGAGTCTCCTTAACTTGGGAAATCAAGGAAAGCGAGCAGGACATCGTCCAGGATGTGGCAGTCACCGGGAATGCCGTCACGGACATGTCGACCATCCGCCGCGAGCTTGCCTGCACCCCGGGCGAGGCGCTGGACTATTTCAGACTCCACAAATCCCAGAAGTCGCTCTATGACCTGCAGATTTTTGAGAGAGTGACGTTCGCCCTGACTCCTTTGGGAGAGAGGAAAGATGACCAGGACAAAAAACAATATTACCGGGTGGAATTCAATGTCGCCGAGATGAAGCCATGGGTATTCCGTTATGGTCTGCAGTACGATACGGAGACGGGCGCGGGAGGAGCCGGCGAGATCGTCAACCGGAATTTTTTCGGCCGGGCGCAGCTAATAGGTGCCAGCTTCAACCTGAACCGCAGAGAGGAAGGGGTGAAGGCTTTTTTCAGGAGCCATTATTTTCTGGGGGAGAAGATCAACACCGAGGTGTTCGGGTTTGTCAACCGCTCGACCCAGCCTGGTTTCAGCCTTGATCGCTGCGGATTCACGGTCCAGCAACAGCTCAGGCTAACCGAGCTGTGGTTTTTTTCTTACAATTACACCCTCGAGCGAACCCGTATTTTCGAAGCGGAGCCGGATCTCTCTGCTCGGGACCATCCGATGAACGTCGGCCGGATGAGCGCAAACCTCAGTCACGATACCAGGGACGACATCATGAACCCCGGGCAGGGAGCCTTTTTCTCTCTGAACGTTGATTATGCCGCTCAGGCCCTCGGCTCAGACAGGAAATTCATCCGCTCTTTCGGCCAGTTTTCTTTTGTCAAGAAAATCAGGGGCGCCCTTTCCTATGCCTCAGGCCTCCGCATCGGGCTGGGAAAAGGATTCGGCCATGACCTTCCGCTGAGTGAGCGGTTTTTTGCGGGCGGTGGCACGAGCATCCGGGGCTTTAGCCTGAACGAAGCGGGGCCGAAAGCTCCTGAGAGCCGGCTCCCTGTCGGGGGCGAGGCCCTTTTTATTCTCAACCAGGAGATTCGTTATTCACTATATAAACAGCTCGGTGGCGTGGCTTTTCTGGACCTGGGAAACGTCTATCCCCGGGTCTCGGACTTCAGCCCGCTAACCATCAGGAAGGCTGTTGGAGTCGGGCTGCGTCTAAACACGCCGATTTTCTTGTTCCGTCTGGACCTGGGGTTCAAGCTCGACCGCCGCCCCGGTGAATCCCTCTCCAAGCTTCACTTCAGCATCGGCCAGGCCTTTTGAGTTCCACCGTCGGTGAGAAGCGATTTGAAGATGTCCCTGAGGCCGGCGCGGGAAAGGGTGCCGATGACTATCCGGTGGTTGATGGTCACGGTCGAGCTGGTCCCGATCAAGAATCTGAAACGGGAAGTCTCGGCGCCTCCCCATTGAAGTGCATCACCTCATCATGGTACTTTTGAGACTTGGTCCCTGTGGGAGAAATCAATGAAGGAAGAACGTCCTATCGCTTATTTCTCCATGGAAATCGGCCTGACTCCGGCCATGCCGACGTACAGCGGCGGCTTGGGGATTCTGGCCGGCGACACGATTCGATCCGCGGCTGACCTTAGCGTGCCGATGGTCGGCGTCACCCTCATTCATCGTCAGGGTTACTTTCATCAAAGGCTCGAAGTAGACGGCCAGCAAAAGGAGATGCCTGAGCCCTGGGTTGTCGAGGATTCCTTGGAGGAGATCAGGCCGAGAACCTCGGTGGCGATAGAAGGGCGGACCGTTCACATTCGAGCCTGGAAATATGATGTCCGCGGGGTCAGCGGTTTCGTCGCGCCCGTCTATTTCCTGGACACCGATCTGGCAGAGAACAGCGCTTGGGACAGAGCTCTTTCCTGTTTCCTTTACGGAGGCGATCCCCATTACCGGTTCTGTCAGGAAGTCATCCTCGGGATTGGCGGCGTAAGGATGCTCCGGGCTCTGGGGTACCATCGGATCGAGCGGTTTCATATGAACGAAGGTCATTCGAGTCTTTTGACCTGGGAACTCCTCCATGAAGCGGTCAGCAGAGCCGGCCGGCAATCCGTTCTCCCAGAAGATATCGATGAAATCAGACAGAAATGCGTTTTTACTACTCACACTCCCGTTCCAGCCGGACACGACCAATTCCCCTTGGAAATGGTCAATCGTGTCCTTGGGCATCCTGCACTTCTTGCCGACCTGAAGGATTTATGCTGCTTCCAGGGACTTTTCAACATGACTTGCCTCGCCCTCAACCTGAGTCGATACATCAATGGCGTCGCCAAGAGACACGGAGAGGTCTCAAGGCTGATGTTCGCCAGTCATTCGATTGATCAGATCACCAATGGAGTCCATGCCGCAACGTGGACGGCTGAACCCTTTCAAGCTCTCTATGACCGGTATATCCCTGGTTGGAGAGAAGACAACTTCAGCCTGAGATCTGCCCTGGGCCTGCCAAAACAGGACGTGTGGGAAGCGCACCAGCAAGCAAAAAAAAGGCTGATTGACCTATTGAACAGGCAAACACACGGCGGTTGGGACCTCGATGTCCTGACGATTGGATTTGCCCGAAGAGCGACTCTTTATAAACGAGGCGACCTGTTATTCCAGGATATCGAGAGGCTGAAAAAAATCGCGACAAAATCGGGCCCCTTTCAGGTCGTTTATGGCGGCAAAGCCCATCCTCAGGATCATGGCGGCAAGGAACTCATTCGACGTATTTTTATGGCTAAAGAATTGCTCAAGGAAAAGATCAAGATCACCTACCTTGAAAACTATGACATGGAAATAGGGAAACAGATGGTGGCGGGCGTCGATCTGTGGCTCAATACCCCCCAGCCCCCTCTGGAGGCATCCGGAACAAGTGGGATGAAAGCGGCCCTCAATGGTGTGCCGAGCCTGAGTGTCCTGGACGGATGGTGGGTTGAGGGCCATATCGAGGGAGTTACCGGATGGTCCATCGGCAGGAGAAGATCTGACGCTGTAAAAGATAAAAGCCGGTCTGAAGATTCCTTGCCTCTTTACAACAAATTGGAGCGTATCATTCTGCCTCTCTTCTACGGCCAAAGAGACCAGTATATCGATGTCATGCGAAATTGCATGGCGATCAACGGTTCTTTCTTCAACACGCATCGGATGATGATGGAGTATGTCCTGAAGGCATATTTCCTGTCATCATAAGAATATAGATGAAAACATATCTTGCAGTGATCGCTGGCGATTCGATTCAGTTTTATAGAGAGGTTTAACATATGCTGAAAAGACGGAAATCTTTCCTGATTTTTATCGCTTTCTTCACTCTTGTCATCACGGCCCTTCATCTATCATTTTTTCGGAAGGCCTCCCATTCCATCGTCCTAGAGGAACTTTATTATATCCCCCTTTTCCTGGGCGCTGTGATTTTCGGCCTCAAGGGCGGTCTTCTGATCTATTTTTGTGTTTCGGTTCTATATATTCCCTATTTCTTTGGGGAGTGGAGCCTGACCCTCCTGGGCTTGGTCGATAGGCTGTTTCATCTCTTGTTCACCGGCTTGTTTACATTTTTCGCGGCCCTCTTCGTGGAGCGCGAAAAGAGGCACCGCCAACAACTGGAAAAGGAAATGTATTTCGCCGGAATTGGCCAGGCGGCTATGACAATTGCCCATGATCTGAAAAATCCCCTGATTGTCATCCTGGCCTTTGCCAGGCGAATAAAGGAGGGACACACGAGCATCGATTCAGCCATCAGGCCGATCATCGAATCAGCCGAAAATATGCAAAAGATCGTTGACGGCGTGATGGATTTTGGCAGGCCGCTAAGACTAACTTTGAAAAAAGAAGACATCAGAAACGTTGTCCGTCGGGCTTTGCAGTCCTGCCAAGAAAAGGCCAGAGAAAAGGAGATCAGCTTCTCCGTGGATGTCCCCCCGGATCCCGTTTATGTCGAAATAGACAGCCTCAATCTGGCAAGAGCCCTTGCCAACCTTATCCTTAATTCAATCGAAGCTTCCAGCAAAGAGCAGAAGATTGTTATCAGCGTAGCAGCTAAGAAGAATCATATCGAAGCCACGGTGAAGGATTTTGGCTCGGGTATGGACAAGGAGACTCTCGACAACATCTTCGCCCCGTTTTATTCCAAGAAAGAATCGGGGACGGGTCTGGGAATGCCGATTGTAAAAAAAATCATCGACGGACATAAAGGAAGGATTCTCATCGCCAGCCAGCCCGGGCTCGGGACGGAGGTCACGATAACGCTTCCCCTTTGATAATCAATGGCGGCCGGTGCCCGCCAGCTGAGCATTGCTGATTCAGCCGAGGAGGTCGTCTCCGGCCGGGAACTCGAAGAGGCCGGAGCTCCCCACTCTCCCGAATTCAGGCACAAAGTCAATTCACGGCATGTCTTCGCCCGGGTTTCTCCGCTTCAGAAATTCCACATCGTTGAAGCTCTCCTCGATTCCGGCCACTTTGTCGCCGTGACCGGTGACGGCGTCAATGACACGCCGGCTTTGCGCAAAGCCAGCATCGGCGTGGCCATGGGCAGCGGAACGGATGCGGCCAAGGAAGGGGGGGCGGTTTTTGTCTTGGCCCTGGTCATCCTGGTCGCCATGGAAATCTCAAAACTGGCGAGAAAAGCCGGGAATCGTTGACATTTTTTTAGGGAATCCCCTATACTTCCGGCTGATGGACGGATGGGAGGTTCAAAGGATTGTTTTTCGGCTGCGGAGAGGTTCCCCCGGACCGCGAGCTCAACCAGATCAGGCAATTAAAAGATGAAAAAGGAAAGAGTCTTCATTCGGAGTTTCGAGGCTGGAGACCATCTGGAAACTTTTCTGGTCACGGCGGTCGCATCCATTCTGGTGATCCGGATCTTCCTGAAATTGACCGGCTATCCCAAGCTGGGCGGAGAGAAGCTTCACATCGCTCATGTCCTCTGGGGCGGACTGCTGATGGCGGCGGCGATCCTGATCCTTCTCATATTCCTGGGCAAAACCAGAGAGCGTCTGGCGGTTATCGTCGGCGGCATCGGATTCGGGTATTTTATCGACGAAGTCGGAAAATTCCTCACCCACGACAATGATTATTTTTTCAAGCCCTCTGTGGCGGTGATGTATGTCGTTTTTATCCTGATTTTTCTTTCGGTGCGCAGCATCCAGAGCGGCCGTCTTCACACCCAAATAGAATACCTTATGAACGCCGTCCGGGAGATGGAAGCCTTGGCCTATCAGAATGTGGACAAAGACGAGAAGAACAAAATCCTGTTCTTCCTGGACCGGAGTCCCGCCCGCCATCCGTTAATCCCTTATCTCCGGAGAGCTGTCGAACAGGCGGAGCCAGTCGAGACCAAACCTGTGAGTCTGCTCAAGAAAATCCGGGCCTCTTTGGCCGCTCATTATCGTCGGATCGCCAGGACACCGTGGTTCCGTCGAGGCGTCATCTTTTTCTTTTCGATTCAGGCATTGCTCAGCTTTTTTTATATTGTCGGCCTTGTCTTTTTCAAAGGGCTGCGCTGGAATCAGCTTATGATTATCGGAGTCCTAAACAGAATCCTTACCCGGCTGGAGAACCTGAGTCTTGTGGACTGGGCGGAGCTCGCCTCCTCCCTGCTTTCGGGAATTTTCGTCATCCTGGGAATCTTTTTTCTAACGCGTAATTGGCTCCGGGCGCTCAAGATGTTCGAGCGGTCGGTGCTGATCTCCATCTTCCTGACGCAGGTTTTCGTTTTTTACAGAGAAGAGTTTGGGGCCATCATCGGGCTAGCCTTCAACCTTCTCCTTCTCGCCGCGCTGCGCTTTATGATGGCTAAAGAAAAATCGAGCCTGCAACAGCAAAACATTTGTCAAGGAATGAGGCATGAAATACGTTGAAATATTCGAAAAAATCGTCATCTGGTTGCTCATCGTTCTGGTAAGCCTGGTCATCTTATTGGCCACGCTTGATTTGGCTTATGCTTTGATCAAGGACATCATCGCCACTCCAATCATGATTCTGGCGGTAAACGAACTACTGGAAATCTTCGGTCTCTTCCTGCTGGTTCTAATCGGCCTGGAGCTTCTGGAAACGATCAAAACCTACATCAGCGAAAGACTCATCCGGGTCGAGATTGTCTTTATGGTCGCTCTAATTGCCATGGCCAGGAAAGTCATCATTCTGGATCTTCAAGCCCAGCCGAGTCTCACTCTTGTGGGAATCGGTGCCATCCTGCTTGCCCTCTCTTTAAGCTATTTTCTCATCCGTCGCAGCCATAGAGAAAAGGAGGTCTCCCGGCCCGGCTCGAAAACCTAGGTTTTTACGAAGAGATAAACCTCGGGAAACTGCCTCTAATTTTCGACTAAAATGGGGGAGAAAAAAGGGAGAGCTCTGACGAGCGCGACGATGAAAGAAAGCATCGGCAAAGTCAATTTTTTAGTTCTGGTCGGCCTAACCTGAAGGATAAGAATTTAATTTTTGGCTGCGCTGGGCGAACGGGGTTCTTTGTGACCATTTGCCTATCCGCTCATCCTCCTAAATTATGAATCGCGGCTCCTGGGATGTAAAATTCGGTCGGGAAA
>Ga0172362_10003574_pt1 | contig 13420 bp, 12 predicted proteins | sample LakKivs1_kivu2a2_FD_114534 | JGI IMG/M metagenome (GOLD analysis project Ga0172362, IMG submission 114534) | Sediment microbial communities from Lake Kivu, Rwanda - Sediment s1_kivu2a2 | ecosystem: Environmental > Aquatic > Freshwater > Lake > Sediment | place: Rwanda: Western Province, Lake...
AAAACGGTTGAAGTTCTTTATTCAATTTGTCAAAAACGGTTTCATAATCTTGCATCGGAACGATGCTTTGCACAGCTTCATTAAGTGTGGCGGAAATATAATTCACCACCAAGTTATGAAAACGTTTGGTTTCACCCCGATAAAGCCAGATAATGGAGAGGATGTTTTGTAATTGTTCCGGACTGAAATCATAGATTTTGCGCGTCACCTTGCGAAAGATATTACGTACATCAATCATCAAGACTTTGTCTTTTAATTCTGCCGGTTTGGATTTATTGAAAAACCACAGTTCGCAGGGCACGGTTCGGGTATAGAAAAAGTTGGAACGAATGGAAACCATGATATCCACATGACCAGTTTCGATCAATTTTTCCCGCACCTTAGCTTCAGTATTTCCTGCGCTTGAAGCTTGTGAAGACATCACAAACCCGGCTCTGCCTTGTTCGGCTAAATAACTGTAAAAATAACTGATCCAGACATAGTTGCCGTTACTGACTTTGCCTTTCTTATTTACTCCGGGCAGGCCAAAGGGTAAACGGGGGTCGTTTTTAATTTTGTCCGCGTCAATCTCATCTACATTAAACGGCGGATTGGCCATTACAAAATCGGCTTTATGATGCAAATTATGCGGATCTTCGTAGTAGGTAATCGCTTTTTTGATATCTCCCACCAAGCCATGCACCGCCAGATTCATTTTGGCTAAGTTAATCGTCGTTGCATTTTTCTCCAGACCGTAAAAACTCAATTTATCGTTTGGATTTTCATGCAGATTCTCCACAAAACGGGCGCTCTGCACAAACATCCCGCCGCTACCGCAGGCCGGATCTAATACGGTGCCTTTCTTGGGTTCCAGTACATTAGCGATAAGTGAGACTAACGAAATAGGCGTAAAAAACTCGCCGCCGTCATGGGCTTTTTGACCGGCAAACTGGGTGAGAAAATATTCATAAATACGGCCAAATACATCTCCGGTAACCTTTTTGAGTTCTTCAGGATTAAGTGCTCGTAGGAGGTCTCCCAAAATTCCATTTGAAAGCTCGCGATATTCTTTTTTGGGCAGGGCACCGCGCAAGGTTTCATAATCTGCCTCAATTGATTCCATTGCACCAATAACTGCCTTGGCGCGATCATCGCTGTCTTTGAGGGCTACCAGATAGTCAAATTGAGCTTTGGGTTGTAGAAAAATTGCGGATTTTTTGCTGAAATCCTTTTTAGTCAGCTCCGGGGTTTTACCCCCGCGTGTCGGCAGGCTGGCAATGATTTCATCCTTTATCGCCAAATAACGACTGTAGGCATGGCGTAAAAATACCAAGCCCATCACCGGCATAAAATATTCATTGCTAGCATAATTGGAATTTGCCCGGAGCGTATCCGCCGCACCCCAGAGTCTTTTTTCGATTGCTTCAATATTTTCAAGTTGTGTCATAGTTTTTATTTACCCCATTAAATGTTTACTATCTAACCGGGTTTACTTAAAAAGTAATCCTTTCTCTTTGAAACTGATATAACCATCATCGGTGATGATGATATGGTCCAGTACTTCAATATCGAGAATAGTGCCTGATTGGATCAATTTTTCAGTGAGTTTGATATCTTCATCAGACACTTCCGTATTTTTTGAGGGATGATTGTGCGCCAATATGATGGAAGAAGTAAAGTGGCGTATAGCCGGTTCAAAAACTTCGCGCGGATGCACTAAGGTTTCCGTCAATGTGCCGATAGATATAGTTTCTTTATGAATGAGTTGTTTGCGGGCGTTGAGATATAACACCATAAAATATTCTTTTTGTTTCCCTCGCAAATCAGAAAGCTGGGCAACGGTGTCTCTCACGGAATCAAGGATGGGAAGAGAATCATTAAATGAACCAACCGCGCGGCTGCCAAGCTCCAAAGCCGCCTTGATAGTAATGGCTTTGGTAGCTTCCAGTCCCTTAATAGCGGTAAGATCATCTATAGAAACTGCCAGTATTTTTAATAGAGGATATTTTTTCAAGGTTTCCCTGGCAATATCCAAAGCACTTTTGCCGGCTCTCCCGGTACGAATAAGGATTGCTAAAAGTTCAGCATCGCTTAAATTTTCTGCTCCCTTTTCAGACAGCTTTTCTCTGGGTCTTTTATGTTTTGGTAAATCTTTTATTTTTGCCATTGTTATTCCTTTAAATTAGTTATATAGTATTGCACTATATTGTATTGTATTTCATTTCTCCTTATAAATAAATCCCCCCCCGACAGCTAGCAGATAAGGCGGTCAAAAGAATTAGTTTTTTACATTTTTTCTACATCTTAATATCAATTCGACAAAAGGTTTATAAAATCCTTCTTTTTTAGGAAATTTTTTTAGTTATCAGTTTACGGTTGTTGGTTTTCAGTTAAGGACATGAAGATTACCACGCTTTCTTCGAAAGCTCACAAATGACAGCACGGTTTGGATGAATCCGATCCCTACTTTTCAAATATTCTTTCTCAATTATTTTAATTAATTAAATTTACAATAACTTTGACGATAGTATCTTTTTCTTCTGCTCTGCTTTCGGCAATCAATAAGGTCAAAGCCACCAGGGCATTATCGGCAAGACGCTTACTACCATCCTCTTTATATAGAATAGCATTCTCGTTTAAAAACCAGAGGAATAAAGAGGCAGCAATTCGCTTATTTCCATCGATAAAAGAATGATTCTTAACCACAAAGTATAAGAGATGGACAGTATAAATCATATTCATCTAACAAATGCAGGGCTTTTTGGTAATCAAGGATCACTTTTAACAATCCGGTAGCTTCGGTTGAATCTAAGGATTTATTCTGCAGGAGTCTTTCCATAATTCTTGAGGTTTTTTGGAATTCTGCTAACTTCGCCCGATCTTCGCGGATTCTTTTTTCATTAATAGTATAGCCTTTGATAAGGTGTTCTTTTAAGACATGGGTAGCCCAAATGCGGAATTGGGTGCCACGTTTGGAATTTACCCGGTAACCGACGGAGATAATCATATCAAGATTATAAAATTTTATTTTACGGTTAACTTTCCTATTTCCTTCCATTTGAACTACCGAGTATTCCTCGGTAGTTGATTTTCTATCTAATTCTTTAGTAGAAAAAATATTTTTTATATGTAATCCTATAGTATCAGTATTTTTTTCAAATAATTCTGCCATCTGCTTTTGAGAAAGCCAAACGGTATCTTTTTTTAGATTAACTTCAAAGGTTTCTTTTCCATCCGGTGTGGTGTAGATGACTATTTCATTATTTTCCGGCATTAATATTTTCCTTTTTTAATTACGGATACTATTCATAATTATTCTGCATTTGTAGGTTAGTATATATTTACATACTGCACTACTTGTTAAAAGTCCTTCTTTTTTTAAAAGAAAAGTTTTCAGTTAATGTTTAAAGCATCTTGTATCGGTAAAGACCATTGCCAGATTATGTTCGTTGGCAGCAACGATTGCTTCCTCATCCCGCAACGACCCACCGGGTTGAATAATAGCGGTTACTCCCGCTTTGGCCGCTTCATCTATCCCATCTCTAAAGGGAAAGAAGGCATCAGAAGCCAGATATGAACCCTTGGAGCGACCTTCTGATTTTCTGATGGCAATAAGAACCGAATCCACCCGACTCATCTGACCTGCACCGACACCTACTAACTGTCTATCTTTAGTCAAAACAATGGCATTTGATTTGACTTGTTTTACTGCCTTCCAGGCAAATAAGAGCTCTTCCAATTCTTTTGGATTTGGTTTTCTATTGGTGACTACTTTCAGGTCTTCTATAGTGATTTCCTTTATGTCTCTGTCCTGAACCAGAAATCCACCGGGTACTTTTTTAATATCTTTTACCCCGACATCTCTATTTTTTAATTCTCCCACTTTGATTAAGCGGCGATTCTGTTTCTGTCTTAAGATAGTTAGAGCCTCATCTTCAAAGTCCGGTGCCAGAACCGCCTCCACAAAAGGAGTTTCATCAATTAAATCGGCCAAACTTGTCCCCACTACCCTGTTGATACCAATAATACTGCCATAGGCAGAAAGAGGGTCCCCCCGGTAAGCTTTTTGATAGGCCTCTTCAATAGTCAATGCGCTGGCCAAACCGCAGGGATTAGTGTGTTTTACAAAGACAGCGGTAGGTTCCTGAAAATCTTTAACCATCTCCAGGACCGCTCCTAAATCTACTAAATTGTTAAAAGATAATTCTTTGCCACCTAACTGTATTGCATTTCCCAGATTGGGCTCTTCTACTGCTAATACTTCTTTATAGAAAGAAGCAGATTGATGAGGATTTTCTCCATAACGCAGGTCTAGCACTTTTTCGCCCAGTAAATTTAGAGTATAGGGAAAAGAAGCTGCTTCTTTGTACAAATTTTTTCTTAAATATTGGGAAATAATACTATCATAAAATGAAGTATGTTCAAATACTTCGGCCGCTAATCTCTTTTTAGTCTCCAAAGATATTTCTCCTTGATTTTTCTCTAATTCTTCTAAAATGATAGGATAATCCCGGGGACTTATGACTACAGCGACATCTTGATAGTTCTTGGCTGATGCCCTCAAAAGTGAAGGTCCCCCAATATCGATATTTTCGATAGCTTCTTCCAATTTTACCTCTTCTTTAGAAATAGTCTTCCGAAAAGGATATAAATTTACCACTACCAGGCCTATCGGTTCTATCTGTTGGGCTGCTATCTGCTCTTGATGCAGGGAATTTTCGCTTCTGGCCAATAACCCGCCGAAAATCAGAGGATGAAGCGTCTTGACCCTGCCATCCAGTATCTCCGGAAAATGGGTTACTTCGGAAATTAATTTCACTTTAATCTGAGCATCTTTTAATAGCCAAGCCGTTCCTCCGGTAGAAATAATTTCGATGTCCAATTTTTCCAGACCTTTAGCAAAATCAATCAGCCCTTCTTTATCGGATACACTGATTAAAGCGCGTTTTATTTTGGTCATTTGTTTTTCTCCTTTATTGCCTTTAAGGCAATATCTTTCCGGTAATACATATCTTCAAAATAAATTTCTTTTACTGCCTTGTAGGCCTTTTCTTTTGCTTTAAAAATTGTTTCATCCCAGGCAGTTATTCCCAGGACTCTTCCTCCCGAAGTAATCACCTGATCATCTTGAAATTTGGTGCCGGCATGAAAGGCTATCATATCTTTCATTTTTCCCAATCTTTCCAAACCGCTAATCGGTTTTCCTTTCTGATACTTCCCCGGATATCCTCCGGAAGCCACCACCACACATACTGCAACATTATCTTCCCATTGGATATTGATTTTATGAAGCCTATCATCAATGACTGCATTTAATATATCGATTAAATCTGTTTTTAACCTGGGTAATACGACTTGAGTCTCCGGGTCACCAAAACGGGCATTAAATTCTAAAACTTTGGGTCCTTCTTTGGTTAAGATCAATCCGGCATAAAGTACTCCTTTATACTCTTTTCCCTCTATCCGTAAACCCTTTACAGTTGGTTCTAAAATCTCTTCCAAAACTCTCTTTTTAAACTCATCAGAATAAAAGGGCACCGGGGAATAGGCCCCCATCCCCCCGGTATTGGGTCCCTGGTCGTGATCAAATATCTTTTTATGGTCCTGGGAGGAAACCATGGGCACTACCGTTTTGCCATCACAAAATGCTAAAATCGATACCTCTTCTCCCTCTAAAAATTCCTCTACTACTACCTGCTTTCCCGCTTCTCCAAATTTTTTTTCCTCCATCAGTGTATCTAAAGCATCTCTCGCTTGAAGCAAATTTTTTACAATAAAAACCCCCTTACCGGCTGCCAATCCATCTGCCTTTATGACCGAAGGGAAAGTTTGTTGTTGTATATAGTCGAGTGCCTTTTGGCGATTTTGAAAGACCACATAATTAGCTGTAGGAATGTTGTACTTTTTTAATAAAAACTTGCAAAATACTTTACTTGTTTCAATTTCCGCAGCCTCTTTGCTTGGACCGAATATCTTTAAACCTTGTTTATTAAATTCATTGACTATTCCCCGGGATAAAGGCATTTCCGGCCCCACTACGGCTAAATCAATCTTTTCTTTTTGGGTAAAATCAATTAATTTCTCTATGCTGTCTGCCTCAATATTGACACATTGGGCTAACTGGGAAATTCCGGCATTGCCCGGTGCACAATACACTTGAGATACTTTTGGGCTTTGTTTAATTTTCCACACCAGGGTATGCTCTCTTCCTCCGCTGCCAATGACCAATACTTTCATCTTAAGTTTTCCTCTTTTCTAAAAATTCTAATCAAGGGAGCGGATTTATCCGCCCCGAAAAGACGGGTTCAATGAATTGAACTCCTACATTTTCATAGACAGGCGAGACGCCTGTCCTACGGGGATTACGGGCTCGATTCATCGAGCCCCTACTTATTTTCTTTATTATAATGATTATTTAATAAAGACTCTTCTTCCTTTAATGATCAATCTGCCTTCAGAAAATAACTGAATTGCCCGGGGATAAATTTGGTGTTCTTCTTTTAAGATTTTCTCTGCCAAAGACTCCTCGGTATCATCATCGCTCACTTCTACTGCCTTTTGCAGGATAATAGGACCGGAATCCACTCTTTCGTCCACAAAATGAACCGTGCATCCGGAAACTTTTGCTCCATATTCTATGGCTTGCTTCTGGGCATGTAACCCCGGGAAAGAAGGGAGTAAGGCAGGATGAATATTTATGATCTTATTTTTATAGGTTCTGATAAAATAGGGGCTCAAAATTCTCATATAACCGGCCAGAACTACCAGTTCAATTTTTTTCTCTTTCAGGGTTTTGATTATCTCTTTATCGTAATCTTCCCTGTTTTTAAATTCCTTAAAATGAATATACCGGGTAGCGATATGATATTGCCGGGCTCTTTTTAAGGCATAAGCATCCGGATTATCGCTAATCACCACTTTAATTTCACCGGCAATTTTACCTTCTTCTATCGCCTCAATGATAGCCTGTAAATTTGTCCCTCTGCCCGAGGCCAATACTCCGATATTTACCATGATTTTCTCCTTGATGACAACTTTTGTGCCTGGCACTAAAGTTGTCATTTATTCTCTTTTTATCACTTGGCCGATAAGGTAAGAATTGTATTCTGCTATTTTAAGTTCATCTATCACTTTCGAAGCGTCATTTGAAGAAACAATTAATACCATACCTATCCCCATATTAAAAGTCCGATACATCTCTCCATCAGAAATTTCTCCTTCTTTTTGAAGGAAAGTAAAAATAGAAGGTGTAGGCCAGCTTTGTTGGTCTATGCGAACTGAAATTTCTTTAGGTAAAATACGGGGAATATTTTCCAATAACCCTCCTCCGGTAATATGAGCTATCCCCAAAATTTTATATTTTTCCAACAAATGTAAAACCGGGGAAACGTAAATGCTAGTAGGTCTAAGTAATTCTTCACCCAAAGATTTCTCAAAAGAAGGGACTTTATCGCCTATTTTATATTTGTTAGATTCAAACAAAACCTTTCTCACTAAAGAAAAACCGTTACTGTGTAATCCGTTTGAAGTAATGCCTATCACCGAATCTCCTTCTTTAATCTCTCGGCCATCGATTATTTCACTTTTCTCCACAACTCCCACGGCAAAACCGGCTAAATCATATTCGCCTTCCGGATAAAATCCGGGCATCTCTGCAGTTTCTCCGCCCAATAAGGCACAATCTGCCATCTTACACCCCTCGGTAATCCCTTTTATAAGCTCAACAACCACTTTTTCTGATAATTTACCCATGGAAATATAATCTAGAAAAAATAAAGGTTTTGCCCCACAGGTAATGACATCATTCACCGACATTGCCACTAAATCTATACCAATAGTGTCATGTTTATTTAGAGCAAAGGCGAGCTTTAATTTAGTCCCCACTCCGTCAGTTCCCGAAACCAACACCGGTTCTTTATATTTCTGTTCTGCTAAAGAAAATAATCCGCCGAATCCGCCTATACCACCCAATACTCCGGGAATGGAAGTTTTACTGATCAATGGTTTTATTTTTTCAACTATCTGATTGGCCAGGCTAATATCTACGCCAGCATCTTTATAAGATTCTCCCATTTTATTAATTCCTTTTCTTTTTTAGACTGATAGACAGGCGAGACGCCTGTCCTACGTTCTATTATAATCTGTCATACAAGTTATGATTTTGATGTAGGAGTCGGATTTATCCGACCCGGACGTTCTTATAACTTTCTTAGCGGGCTCGATGAATCGAGCTCCTACACTGGGTACTTCCCATTAAAGCAAGCCAGACAAAAATTATCGGCAGGGATTTTATCAAAAACACTACATAAACCCTCAATACTCAGATAACCTAAACTATCTACGCCTATCCATTTTTCTGTCTCTTTTAGGGTATGATTTGAAGCCCTTAAACTTTCCCTATTTGGTGTATCTATCCCATAAAAACAGGGAAAATAAACCGGAGGGGAGCTTATTCGAAGATGAACTTCTTGAGCTCCTGCATCCCTTACTAACTTTATAATCTGTCGGCTGGTAGTCCCCCGGACAATAGAATCATCTATCAGTATCACTCTTTTATCCTTTATTATTTCTTTAATAGGAGAAAGTTTTATTTTAACTCCAAAATCCCGAATTAATTGATCAGGTTGAATAAAAGTTCTGCCAATATAACGATTTTTAATCAAACCTTCTTCATAAGGAATACCTGATTGGGCTGAATAACCGATAGCTGAAGAGATTCCTGAATCAGGTATGGGGACTACTATGTCGGCTTGTACCGGATGTTCCAGGGCTAACCTTCGACCCATTTTTTGCCGGCTTAAAGCTACATTTTCTCCATATATATTGCTATCCGGGCGGGCAAAATAAACAAATTCAAAAATACAAAGAGATTTCCTGTCATTAGAAATAATTTTGGTAGACCTCATTCCTTCTTTATTAATGACTACCATCTCCCCCGGCTCTACTTCCCTAATAAATTCAGCTCCAATAAGATTAAGGGCACAGGTTTCAGAAGAAAAAGCATAAGAATCCCCTAATTTCCCCAGGGCAAGGGGATGAAAACCGAAAGGGTCTTTTAATCCGATTAATTTATCTTCAGTCATTATTACCAAAGAAAAAGCCCCCTTTAACTGAGCAGCTACGATTTCAATGTTCTTTTCAATGTTCTCTTCCGGGGTCGTTTTTATTAAATTAGATATTATTTCACTGTCTGTGGAGGAATAAATATGAACGCATTTTTCTTTTAATTTTGTCTTCAAGTCTGCCTGATTTACCAGATTACCGTTATGAGCCAAAGAGAAAGTTCCTCCTTTATAATTTTTTAAAAGAGGCTGGCTGTTTTCCCAAATATTAGCACCGGTGGTAGAATATCTTACATGACCAATGGCACAATTACCCTGCAAGGTTTTTAGCTTTTCTTCATTAAATACTTCAGATACTAACCCTAAATCCTTATAGATTAAGATTTTTTGTCCATCAGATACGGCAATCCCCGCACTCTCCTGCCCCCGATGCTGAAGGGCATAAAGAGCAAAGTAAGTTAATTTAGATGCATCCTCTTGATTAAAGATTCCAAAAATTCCACATTCCTCATGCATTATTTTGTACCTCGCCAAACTTTTTCTAATTGACTTATTTTTATATTGATTAACCGGTTAATTTTTAATTTTTCCCCCTGTACAGAACCTAATAGTAAAAGAGGAACCTGGTATTTATCGGCTATCTCCTGTAATGAAGATAGATTTTTCGGATCAATAGATAGAATGATTCGCGATTGGCTTTCCCCAAACAACAAGGCATCATTCCTTATTTTGTCTTCAATGTCTATTTCCGCTCCTTTTTTTCCTTTTATACAACTCTCTGCCAGAGCAATGGCCAATCCGCCTTCTGAACAATCATGAGCGGAAGAGACCAATCCCTTCTTGATTGCCTCACGACAAGTATTTTGAACTGCCTGCTCTTTTAATAAATCAATCTGTGGGGGTATACCTTTTTCCAAATGGTGCATCACTTTTAAATATTCACTTCCACCCAATTCTTCTTTATTTTCCCCTAAAAGCACGATCAGATCATGATGATTTTTAAATGCCAGAGAACAGATATGATGATAATCTTCAATGATTCCCACCATGCCGATAATCGGTGTAGGATAAATGGCTTCCCCTTTGCTTTCATTATACAAACTGACATTACCGCTGATGACCGGGGTCTGCAATACTCTGCAGGCTTCACTGATCCCTTTAATGCTTTCTTCCAATTGCCAGTAGATGGTTTCCTTTTCAGGATTGCCAAAATTTAAACAATCAGTGACTGCCCGGGGCAAAGCTCCCTTGCAAGATAAATTTCTGGATGCTTCTGCTACGGCTATCTTCCCTCCTATTAGAGGATCAAGGTAACAATATCTTCCGTTACCATCAGTGGTAAGGGCTATGGCCTTTTTAGTTCCTTTTATTCTTAATATGGCGGCATCATCTCCGGGGAGCAGTACAGTATTGTTCCTTACCATATAATCATAATTTTCATAAATTTGTTCTTTGCTTATCATATTTGGCGAACCCAAGACTTGTAATAATGCTTGATTATAGTCATTCGGCTGAGATATTTCGGATAAATCAAGCTGATTTACCGAATCTAAAATATTCGGCCTTTTCCCCTGGCGATGACAAACAGGTGCCCCATCAGCAAGTGATTTCGCGGGTATATCTGCTATTATTTCCCCTTTGTCCCTGATGGTAAATTTTCCATCATTGGTTACTTTGCCAATGACCGCGGAATCTAAACCCCATTTATCAAAAATAGTTTTAATCTCTTTTTCTTTCCCTTTTTTAACCACCACGATCATCCTTTCCTGGGATTCGGAAAGCATAATTTCAAAGGGATTCATCCCTTCTTCCCGCTTGGGTACTTCAGACAATTCAATATCCAATCCGCTATCCCCCCGGCTGGCCATTTCAGATAAAGAGCTGGTCAAGCCGGCAGCGCCACAATCTTGCAATCCAACTACATAATCTAATCCTCTTAACTCCAAACAAGCCTCAATCAATAATTTTTCGGAAAAGGGATCTCCTATTTGCACCGCAGGACGGTCTTCATCAGAGGTTTCATCTAATTCTGTGGAGGCAAAAGAAGCGCCTCCGATGCCATCCCTGCCGGTCTTCGCTCCTATTAAAATGACCGAATTCCCTTCACCCCTTGCTACCGCCCGCAAAATATCATTTTTCCTGGCCAATCCTACACACATCACATTGACTAAAATATTTTCCTGATAACTTGGGGAAAAAACTGTTTCTCCTCCCACCGTAGGCACCCCGATACAATTACCGTAAAAGGAAATGCCCTCTATGACTCCTTTATAAAGATATTGCGTTTGAGGATGATTAAAATCTCCAAATCTTAAAGAATCCAACAAAGCGATAGGTCGGGCACCCATAGCAAAGATATCACGCACTATTCCTCCGATACCGGTGGCTGCTCCCTGAAAAGGCTCTATGGCTGAAGGATGGTTGTGACTCTCCATCTTCATGGCGATAACCTGGTCGTCTCCGATATCAATAATGCCCGCATTTTCTCCCGGCCCCTGAAGGACCCATTCTGCTGAATTGGGAAATAATTTAAGAAGCGGTTTTGAGTTTTTATAACTGCAATGTTCTGACCACATCACCGAGTACATTCCCAACTCTACTTCATTGGGCTCTCTCTGTAGGTATTCTTTTATCTTCTGGTACTCTATGGGAGTAAGATTCCATTTTTTCCAAAATTTTTCCTGCTCAAAGCTTTTTATCAATCAACAATCTCCTATTTTACTAATTTACCAATTTACCTATTCACCAATTGTCCAATTATTTATAGCTTACCGATTTGTTTATAAGTTTTATTATGATTTTCTAATTTCTGAGATTTATTTATCTAAGACCTGATTTTTTCGTTATAAAATCTAAAATAGAATTAAAAATATATTTTCCATCAGATGAACCCAAACAATCTTCCACGCAGCGTTCCGGATGGGGCATCATGCCCAAAACATTTCCTTCTTTATTACAGATAGCAGCAATATTATCCACAGCGCCGTTAGGATTTGCCTTTGAAGAAACCTCTCCATCCTCCTCGCAATACCGAAGGACAATCTGGTTGTTTTTAATCAGTAGAGATAAACCATGTTCGTCAATATAATAATTACCATCCCCATGAGCAATGGGTACTTTTAAAACCTGCCCGCTCTTGCAGGAATAAGTATGGGGAATTTGATTGTTTTCCACCTTAAGATAGGTATATTTACAGATAAAATGAAGACTATTGTTTCTCATTAATGCTCCGGGTAATAGACCCGCTTCAGTAAGAATTTGGAATCCATTGCAAATTCCCAAAACCAAACCTCCGGCTGCAGCATAATCGATGACTGCTGACATAACCGGAGAAAAGCGGGCTATAGCTCCCACCCTTAAATAATCTCCATAGGTAAATCCACCCGGTAAAAATATACCATCATATCCCTTGATATCAGTCTGTTTGTGCCAGATATATTCAACTTCTACCTTGAAAACATCATTAAGGGCATAAAAACAATCGTAATCACAGTTTGAACCTGGAAACTGAATGACACCAAACTTCACTTTAACACCTCGACTTCATAGGTAAAATCTTCAATCACTGGATTGGCTAATAATTTTTTACCCATTTCTTCAACCCTTTGAATGACCATCTGCTGATTCTGCCCCTTCATTTTAATATGGATATATTTTCCCATTCTTACCTCTTCTACTTCCTTGAATCCCAATGATTCCAAAGCATTTTGGGTCGCTTTCCCCTGAGCATCTAATAATCCTTTTTTTAAGGTTACATAAATTTTAACCAACCACATTTTCTTCTCCTTTATATTAATTTACCAATTCTCCAATTTACCGATTTACCAATTAAGATAAAGATTAATTTAACGATTGACTGATTCTACGATTTACACTTCGCAGGACAGGCGTTCTTCGTTTTCACGAGGACAGGTCTGCTTATCTATTATTACCCTATCCGTTAAACGTTATTTATTATTTGAATTGTTTCCTCTAATAATTCTCGTATAGAAGGGATATCTTCAAACCATTCTTTTTCGGTAATTTCATTGGTAAACGCACAATAGGCCATAGAAATAAGTTCTTTCAATCTTGGCGGTAAGGGTGGGGGAGATATCTTCACCTTATCTTTCCAATTTAATTCATCTTTCTTCTTGGCATTTATTAATTCTTTAAACCAGGAAGTTTTCCGATAATATAAACGGGCAATCTCCTTGCTGATGGGCATTCCTTTAAAAGTAAAGCGGCATTCATCCAAAGTCCCCAAGACATCCACCACTACCAGGTTTCTATCTTCATCAAAAGCAAATTCTATTTTACCATCTTCATATTTCAAACCAATTTTACTTGCTTCTTGTCCGATTAGTTGGTTAATGGATAAGGTCACCCTTTTGATCTCT
>Ga0172362_10003575_pt1 | contig 13420 bp, 13 predicted proteins | sample LakKivs1_kivu2a2_FD_114534 | JGI IMG/M metagenome (GOLD analysis project Ga0172362, IMG submission 114534) | Sediment microbial communities from Lake Kivu, Rwanda - Sediment s1_kivu2a2 | ecosystem: Environmental > Aquatic > Freshwater > Lake > Sediment | place: Rwanda: Western Province, Lake...
CCTTCCGCCTTGTTGGACGAGTTTTTCACAATCGAAAAGGCGAAGGGGCTTGTTTTTTCGGAGCCCTTTAAGAGAGGTTTTTTCACAATCCAGGATGTGAGTGCAGGATTGGTTTCGCATCTTGTGGATCCGCAGCCAGGAGAGCGCATTTTGGATCTGTGCGCAGCTCCGGGGGGCAAGGCCACGCACACGGCGGAACTGGGCAAGGACCGGGTTTTTGTTCTGGCTGTGGATCACCGCTTTGCCCGCCTGCAGCAGCTCGTTGAAAATCGGGATCGTTTGAAACTCAAGCATCTGTATCCCGTATTAGCGGATGGACGTTTTTTTCGGGTGAGACCTGTGGATAAAGTCCTTGTGGATGCTCCCTGTTCAGGGACAGGCGTTCTTCGAAGACGGGGGGAGATGCGCTGGAGAAATACAGAGCGTTCGATTCCGGAACTGGTTTTGCTCCAGAAGAGGCTTCTTGAGAGCGGAGCGGAAAGTATCCAAAAGGGGGGAATTTTGGTATACAGCACGTGTTCGGTTTTAAAAGAAGAGAATGAAGGTGTTGTTGTTCCATTCCTTGAAAACCATTCCGATTTTAAGGTGGAGGATGCCCGTCTCTTTGTTCCTTCCGACGTGGTTTCAGACCGCGGTTTCATCGAAACGTGGCCCGACCGCCACGGATGCGACGGTTCCTTTGCAGTCCGATTGAAAAAAGTAAAGTGAGGGATCCATGAACAATGCCAAGTTCACCCAATGGTTTGAAAACCACAAAACCGTTGTACTGGGAGTGGGATCTACTGTCGTCTTGTTTGTTTTTATCGTCCTTCTCATGGATTGGATCGTTATGCCTTTGTACACACACAGGGGAGCAGAAGAAGAGCTTCCCGATGTCACTGAGATGTCTTTCAAAGAGGCGGAAGAAATTTTAAAATCCAGAGGATTTCGTATCTTTAAGGAAAAAGATGTGTACGATGCCACGTATCCGGAGAGCACAGTCGTTGCCCAGAATCCTCCGCCGTATTCGCGCGTAAAGAAGGGGCGGCGTATCTATGTCACCTTGAGCGCTGGAGAGCGATTGGTTTCTGTTCCTCATCTGGTCGGTTCTTCGGAAAGGGATGCGGGATTTATTTTAAGGCAAGCAGGACTTATGCAGGGTGACGTTTTTTACGAGTACGATAACTACTATCCGGCCGGTGTGGTGAGCAATCAATCTCTCGCCGAGGGAATGGAAGTGTCGGAGAAGACATCGGTGGACATCACCATCAGCATCGGACCGTTTCCAAGCCGGTTTGTTGTTCCGGATATTGTCGGAAAAAGTCTGGATGTGGCCAAAACAGTGCTTTTAAAATCCGGGCTCCGAATCGGTTCGATATCCTATGAAATAAAGAAAGAGCTCATTCCGGATACAGTCATTGATCAATCCATCGAAGCGGGAAAGGAAGTGCGCCAGGGTCAGCCTGTGGATCTTGTTGTGAGCCGACTTTCGGAGGAGTTGTGAAAAAAGTGGAGATCTATCCCTCCCTGCTTTCTGCCGATTTTTCACGGCTTGGCGAACAGATCCAATGTGTGGAGGAGGCAGGAGCGGACGGCATCCATCTGGACATCATGGACGGCCATTTTGTTCCGAATATTACATTTGGACCCGTCGTTGTGCGTTCCATCCGAAGCGTGACACGGCTTCCTTTCTGGGCGCATTTGATGATCCAGGAGCCGGCGAACTATCTCGTACCGTTTCAGGAAGCCGGTGTCCAAGGAATCGTGATTCATGCGGAGATCAAGGACGATCCGGGTCGTCTGTCCGAAAAGATTCACGACCTGAAACTTGAGGCGGGTGTGGCGATCAATCCAGAGACCGATGCAGAGGCCATTGGAAAGATTCTGGAACGATTTGAACGGGTTGTGATCATGACCGTGCATCCAGGATTTGGAGGGCAGTCTTTCATCCGAGATCCTTTGAGAAAAATCGCGCGCTTGAAGCATCTTGCGGGTTCCCATCCTTTGATTTTTGAGGTGGACGGAGGGGTGGACGTACACAATGCCGCGGATATTGTGAAAGCGGGCGCCGACGTCTTGGTTGCTGGGTCGGCTATTTTCCATTCGAACGATCCAGCGCAGGCACTTCGAACGATCCGCCGTGTTGCGGAGAGGGAGTTGTGAACTTTTTTATGGAAGCCTTAACGATTAAAAACGAAATGGTAAGAAAATGTATTCATCTGGCACTGATTCTCATTCCGCTTGGATACACTTTTCTGGCGAAGAAGACGATGCTGATCCTGCTGGGAAGCGCGATTCTTATCGCCGCGGCTGTGGAACTGACCCGTTCTCTTTGGCCCGGATTTTCACGCTTGTTTTATCGTCTGACAGGAAAGTTATTGCGTGAACACGAACGGTCGGGCCTGACCGGAGCGACCTATTTTTTTATCGGTTCTTTTGTGACCATTCTTTTTTTTGAAAAATGGATTGCTCTTGTGGCTCTTTTTTTTGTGGTGGTCTCCGATGGCTTGGGAGCCATGGTAGGAAGACTCGTTGGAAAACATCACCTGTATAGCGACAAATCCATAGAAGGATGTCTTGTTTTTATTGGAACCGCTGTGGCTGCTCTCTTTATGGTTTCTGGTGTCACTATTCCTATCGGCATAGCGGGAGCGGTATCCGCATTTTTGATTGATGTTTTCGTGAAAGGGATTGACGATAATTTCGCCATCCCATTGGGATCGGGTATGGTTATGCAGATTCTTTTTTGGATTGACAAATCTTCATTGAATTAAAAAAGTGGGTAGGTATGGCGTTCACATTTTCGCAAACAGATTTTAAAAAGATCAGCTCGGTTTTGGGTGTGAAATTTCAGAAATCAGACCGTTGCTTTCGCATGGTTTTAGAAAACACCGAAGAGAATCGAAAACTCTCTCTTGAGATTTATCCGGATATTCCTATAGGGAAAAAAAGAGGAACGTTAATTTCCGTGTACACGCGTTCGTCGCATCTTCAACTGCACTTCTGCTCAGGCTACGTTGTGAGCGAGATGTTGGGAGAGGTGACTTTTATCGGGGAATGCGGAGGCAGGCTTTCCGGATTGATCATTGAGAAGGGAGCCGCTTGCTCTCTTTACGCCAATGTGGATTCCAAATTGCTGTCTGGGGATTTTACCAAATTGGGTCCTGAAGTTATGCTTTCAGGAATTGCGCTTTCCCTGGTAGAACATATTTTGCCTGATAAAAAGAGCTGAGAGTTGTGTCGCGAGAGCACGAAAATTACCAATGGCTGAAAAATTGTGTATTCAGTCAGGGGGGCTCCCTCTTCGGTGTTGTGGATATTGAATCTCTCAAGGCTCGGTTTCTTCTTTCGGAGAAAGAGCTTGAGGGATTGCGATTTGGAATCTCCATCGGAGTCATTCTTTCTCCTTCAATTCTATCCGGTATCGAACAGCGTCCTACCTTACTTTACAAATGGCATTACCGGCAGGCCAACAATCTTCTGGATAAGATGGCCTTTATTGTATCAAAAGAAATTCTGGAGAGGGGGTACCATGCCCTCCCCGTTCCGTCCTCGCAAATTGTGGACTGGGAAAATCAAAAGGGACACGTTTCGCATCGTGCAGTGGCAGAGGCCGCGGGTCTTGGCTGGCGGGGAAAGAACAATTTGATTGTAAATGCGCGGTACGGTTCCCAGATTCGTTTGGTCTCCGTTTTAACGGATTTGCCTCTCCAGACAGATCATCCGGTGGACTTTGGGTGCGGAGACTGTTCGCTGTGCGTTTCTGCGTGTCCAGCCCATGCGTTGGGAGAAAGTCCAAGAGCGTACGACTTGGCCAAGTGTTTCGATCGGTTGAGAACGTTTTCCAAAATACCGGGCATCGGTCAATTCATCTGCGGCGTGTGTGTGAAGGTCTGTTCCGGAAAGGCAAAAGAACGCCATGGAAAGTAAGCTCGTTATCAAGTCCTTGGAAGTGGGACTTCTTCAGACCAACTGTTACATTCTTTGGGAGTCCGATTCACGCCAATCCATTGTTGTGGATCCGGCTGCAGAGGAAGAGAGAATTTTGCGTACGCTGGACAAGGAAAATGTGACAGTGGAAAAAATCGTGCTCACCCACGGTCATTTTGATCATATCGGGGCGGTAAATGCATTGAAAAAGCACACGGGTGCAGACGTATGGATTCATGAAGCAGATGCGGGCATGCTGGAGAACCCGGAGCAGAATTTTTCGACATTTCTGGGGACCCCCTATTCCTGCCCGCACGATGGATTTTTGGAAGAGGGCCAACGGATCCCCATCGGTTCGCTGGCGATTCATGTTCTGTACACGCCGGGACATACACTGGGGAGCACGAGTTTTTTAGGAGACGGTTTTGTCATCGTGGGAGATACGCTGTTTCAGGGGAGTGTTGGCCGAACCGATTTTCCGGGATCCTCCGGTGAACTTCTCCTACAGTCTATCCGGCAGCAACTCATGGTACTCGATGATGAAACTCGGGTCTATCCCGGACACGGTCCCGCAACAACCATCGGACGTGAACGAAAAAGGAATCCTTTTCTTGTCGGAGATCCATCCTACATTTGAATCCTTTCTGAGCAGATTTCTCAACTATCTTCTCTTGGAGAAGGGACTTTCTGGCAACACGCATGCTGCTTACAGAAACGATCTGCAGCGTTACCTCGCTTTCTTAGAGAAACGCGGGGTGACAGATATATCCTCTATCAGGACACAGGATGTACGGGATCTCATCCATGCCTTGAGTCGTGCGGGTATGGAAAATTCCAGTCTGGCAAGAAACATTTCTGCCATACGGATGTTTCATCGCTACTTGGTTGGGGAAGAGTTTCTCAAAACCGATCCCACAACCGACATCGAGGTTCCGAAGAGAAGAAAGACGCTTCCTGCGGTTCTTGCATTGTACGAAATCAAGCAGCTGCTCGACCGGCCCGATCTTTCCAGTTTCAGAGGAATACGGGACAGAGCGCTTTTGGAGTTCATGTATGCCACAGGTGTGCGGGTTTCCGAATTGATCGAACTGACGCAATCGGATGTGATGGAAAAGGAAAGGATCGTTCGTGTTTTTGGAAAGGGATCCAAGGAAAGGATCGTGCCTGTGGGAGATGTGGCTTTGGCTTTTCTTGGGCGGTACAGGCAAGAAGTTCGACCGAAACTGGCCGGCAAACGCCGTGGGGGAGACGTGCTTTTCTTGAGTATGCGGGGGCGTCCGTTGACGCGTGTGGCGGTTTGGAAAATCCTGAAATCGTACGCCCTGGATGCAGGAATTGCCAAGAACATTCATCCGCACACCTTGAGACATACGTTTGCAACCCATCTTTTAGAAGGCGGAGCCGATCTTCGGGCCGTGCAGGAGATGCTGGGTCATGCGGACATTGCCACGACCCAAATTTACACCCATCTGGATCGGGAATATCTCAAGGAAGTGATCCAAACATTTCATCCCAGAGAGCAGAAAGAATTCATTGTCTGAGTTTCGTCCGAGGAAGCATGGTGGAAAAAATTCTTTTGTTTTTAACGGCGATTTTTCTCTGTGTCACGACGGTGATCGCAGACGGTTTTCGCCAGAGCCGTTCCGCAGATAAGAAAATCAGTGCGGAGTTGCGGGACATGGTGGAGAGAAAAAGATTGGGTGATGATCTTTGCGATGTTCGCAAGTTGAAGCGGGTTGGCAGCGATTGGACCGTGGAAGTTCTTATTCGGACCCACGACCCAGAAACGTTGCGAAACATGGGAGTTTCGATCCGGACAGTGCTGGGCGATGTGGTGGCGGCTTCCCTTCCCCTTTCCGCGGTTGAAAAAGTAGCAGGATTGCCTTCTGTGTTGTATTTGGAAGCGGCTTCTCTGTGCAAACCGCTTTTGGATGCCAGCATTCCGGAAATCGGCGTGAATTCGATTTGGAGCGGGGTTCTGGGTACGGAATACCGCGGCGAAGATGTGATTATCGGCATGTACGATTACGGCATAGACTGGTCGCATCCTGATTTTATAGCATCGGATACCACATCCCGCGTTCTCTTCCTCTGGGATCAGACGGACAACACCGGATCGCCTCCGGAAGGATTTACCTACGGATCCGAATACACGCAATCGGACATCAACGACGAACTGGATGGATCGCCTCTGGGCATTGTGCAGGGGAAGGACGACACGGGACACGGCACCCATGTGGCAGGAATTGCTGCGGGAAACGGCCGCGGCGCAAAAGGGGGGAAACCCTCGGACGTGTACGTGGGTGCGGCGCCCAAGGCGAATCTGATCGTGGTCAAGGGTGGCAACGGGGGTCTCATACCCAACAGCCACATTCTGGCAGGTCTGGATTATATTTTTAAAAAAGCAGACGCCCTGAATCGTCCGGTGGCCGTGAATCTGAGTTTTGGAACCCAGCAGGGCCCCCACGATGGCACAAGTATTTTTGAGAGCACCATGGATTCGGATTTCCTCCATGAGAGTGAAGGGCGGGCTATTATCGTAGCCGCAGGAAACGACGGGGACAAGGCGATTCATGCTTCAGGGTATTTTCATTCAGAAAATATGCTGGACACCATCACCGTGGAATTTGAGGTCAACGACAATCCGATCGAGACAACCGAGCAACTCCAGTTTGAGGTATGGTATCCAGAACAATCTTCGAGTCTTTCGTTGACCATCGTATCCCCCGGTGGAACCTGCGTGGGACCCGTAGACACTGGCCAGGTAGTCCATTGGCCTGACGAGGGAATTTCGAGGATCTATGTGGATAATGCGTACGGAGGGAAGGAACCCAACGGCGATAAAAAAATGTACATTCGGATTTCGGATATCCTGTCGGGCCAGGAGATCCAAAATTTTGAAACGGGCATCTGGAAACTTCTCTTTGCCAAGGGATTGGGACGCTTTGATGTCTGGCTTTACGATGCTTCCGTGGGGGCGCGTTTTACGAGCCAAGTGGACGATTCCATCACATTGACAGAACCCGGCAATTCCCACGAGGTCATCACCGTGGGTTCCTACGTCTCTCGGCTTCGGTGGCCGAGCCTTGTTTTCAAACGCGGTGAAACGGGTGTGCCGCAGATTGGAGACCTTTCCAGTTTTTCGAGTTCCGGTCCAACCCGGGATGGACGCCAAAAACCGGACATTACGGCGCCCGGGGAGTTCATTCTTTCCTCGCTGTCACGGGAGATAGATATTTTGTCCTGTCCCCATTTGGTTTCGCCGGACAGCATGCACTGGGTCATGAAAGGAACCAGCATGTCAGCGCCTCATGTGGCGGGTCTGGTTGCCCTGATGTTTCAGGCAGATCCCACACTGACCGCTTCCAAGATTCGGGATAAGATCGGTTTTCGGACGGCGAGAAAAGACGAGTTTACGGGTTTTGACGTATGGAACCGCTACTGGGGTTTCGGCAAATTGAACGCTCTGGAAGCCATGCGCCTTGTGACTTCTGTGGATGATCAAAAAGAAGGTCTGCCTGCATCGTACCTTCTTTACCCGAATTATCCCAATCCGTTCAACGAAACCACGTGGATTTCGTATGTCGTGCCCGAAGCGCCCGGCCGAACGAGCGACTTGGTTTCGTTGTCTGTCTACGATATAGAAGGGCGAAAAGTCACTTCCCTTGTTCAAGAAACGAGACGATCCGGAAAATACACGGCGATGTGGTCGGGTCGTGATGAGGAGGGACACGCGGTCGCTTCAGGGATATACATTTGTCGGTTGGTGATTGGTGAAAATGTGATCAGCCGAAAGATGGTATTCTTAAAATAGTCGGAGACCAAACAGAACGGAGTGAGAGTCAAAGGATGAATTCGACAATCGGAGGTATTCTCTCCATTGTTTTTGGTTATCTGGTGGGTAGCCTGTTGCCTGCCTATTTTATAGCAAAGGCCAAAGGAAAGAATATCCAAGAAATGGGTACAGGAAATCCTGGCGTGGCCAATGCAGCGGATACGATGGGTTATACTGTCGGCGCGGGTGTTGCCCTGTTTGATCTTGTTAAGGCCCCTTTGGCTATCCTGTTTTCGGTACGTATGGGCAACTCGCAAATCGTTGCGTATCTTTCGGGTTTTGCTGCCGTTCTTGGTCACATATTTCCTTTCTGTCTGCATTTTCAAGGCGGCCAGGGACTCGCCGCTGCAGTGGGCATAGGATTCTTTTCCCTTTTTCAGCTTTTGAAGATGGATTGGCATTTTGCCTACTTTGCTGTGCCTGTGTTTTTCGTGGTAGGCGTTGTGTTTTTTATAGAAATGAAGGAGAAGCCGGCCAAGGGGTTGATCCTTGTCTTTGTGCCCGTTTTTCTGATGGCAACTCTTTTCTTTTACGGGATGCGTGTGGACAGTGTTGTGCTTTTTATTGTCGGTGTGTTTATTATCGGGCACAGAATTGCAAAAATGTTAAGTTGTAAAATTGGGGAAATGTCCGCGGAAGAGAGGCACTTGCTGAAAAGAAAATGGTTGAGACCTTTTGCCGTTCTTTTTCCTGTGGGAATCTTTTTTTACAGAAATTTCACTTTGATCCTTCTTTCGGCCGTATTTTTTTCTTTGTCGTTCTTGAGATTATTCGCTTCAAAACAAAACGTCAGTGGTTTCCTCTTCCTTACAAGCATGGCGAAAGAACACGGATTTCATCCATTCTGATGTTTCTATTTTCCACACTGCTGATCTTGTATTTTTTCCCTGCTCCCGTGGCGTCTCTTTCGATTCTGTTTGTCATTTTTGGTGATCTCCTGGCGTGGTGTATTGGGATTTCCGTGGGGGGTCGAGGATTTTTAAAGAAGACCTGGAGCGGGACATTGGCATGTCTTTCCACGTGCACGATTCTGGCAATCATCTACGATGCACTGGGTTTGGTCTCTTTGCCTGTAGGTCTTCTGGGTTCCGTAAGCGCCACGGCACTTGAAGTGACTCCAATTCAGGAGGACAATTTTGTCATGCCAGTGGCAAGTGCGATTGTGATGGCCATGTTTCGCGGATAGGAAGATCGTTTTCCGTATTTTTTTGATTTGCAGTTTTCGTAAGAGATTTTTAAGGGAAGATAGTTCTCGACAATCTTCCTTTTTTTTGTTATATTTGTCCATTGCTGTCCGAAATAGGAAATATGCTTATTGAAAGTAATAGAGTTTAGAACTGATTCTTTGATATTTCTGAAATCAGGTTATCATTCCACCACTTCTGGATTCCTGATTAAAAATTTCAGAGCTTGTCCCGAACTTGATTCGGGAAATGACACCCCCCTCCCTGTCATTCCCGCAGTATTTAAGCGGGAATCCACCTATGACCTTTTGATGGACAACATATGCAGAAAATTGTGATTTCCTATTTTGGACAAGAGCGATATTCGTCTGTTTATCATTCTGCTGAGGATGTATGTTTCAGAGCATCAAAAGATTGACAAAACACTCGGTCATTTACGGTTTCGGCCACATCCTGAGCCGATCGCTGGGTTTTCTTCTGCTGCCGATTCATACCAATGTTTTGCCGCCAGATCAATACGGCAACGTGGCACTCCTTTTTTCTGCGCTGGCCATTTTAAATATTGTTTTCACCTACGGCATGGACGTGGCGTTTTTGCGGTTTTACATTTTGGAGGAATCAAAAGAGGGGAAGCAGCGTATTTTCAGTACGGTCTTTTTTATGATCTTTATTACGGGCATTTGTTTTTCTGCTCTGATGATTCTCTGTCCACACCCTTTTTCAAACCTTATTTTTCGCAGCGCCCAGTTTGGAAATCTCATCCGGCTTTCTGGCGGTATTCTCCTGACCGATGCGGTGTGCCTTATTCCTTTTCTTGTTTTGCGTGGGGAGGAAAGATCGGCCCAGTTTGTTTTTTTGAAATCGTTAAACATCGCTGCCACACTTGGGTTCAACGTTCTTTTTGTCGTCATTTTAAGAGAGGGTGTGCCCGGTGTTTTTATAAGCAATCTGCTGGCTTCCCTTTTTACGCTTGGAACCCTTTTGCCCATCTTTCTAAAATGGCTTCGTCCGAAATTCAGTAAACAGACACTCAGTGAACTTCTCATGTTCGGTCTTCCGTACATCCCTTCAGGGTTGTCCGTGATTATCATGGATCAGATCGGACGGTTTTTTTTGGACCGGATGATCGGAAAGGAAGCGACCGGCATCTTCAGCGCCAGTTACAAACTGGGAATGATTATGGCCCTCATAGTGGCTGCCTTTCGTTTTGCGTGGCATCCTTTTTTTTTGAGCACCTTAAAGGAAAAAAATGCTCCTCAGATTTTTGCACGCATTTTGACCTATTTTATCCTCGTCACCGGGTTTTTCTTTTTGGGGATTTCTTTTTTTGTCCTGGAAATTATCCATTTTCGTATATTCGGATTTTCGATTATCGGTGAAGGATTCGAGTCCGGTGCACCCATTGTGCCTATTGTCATGCTGGCCTACATTGGGTATGGGGTTTATGTGAATTTTCTTATCGGAATTTACCTGAAAAAGAAAACGGCCTATCTCCCCATGGTCACAGGGATTGGTGCTCTTGTGAGTATTCTCAGCAATTTTCTTCTTATACCCATTTCAGGAGTCATGGGTGCAGCCTGGTCGGCTCTGTTTGCGTACATTTCCATGGCCGCTGCATTGTTCGTTGTGAGCAAACGTCTGTACTTTGTTCCCTACGAGTATTCCCGAATCGCGAAGCTTGTCTTTCTTTTTGGAGGGTACTTTTTTTTGGGAACACACCTTTTGGGCGGTGGAAATCCTCTGTATCGCATCCTTCTTTTAATTTCTGTTTTTCCTCTTTTATGGCTCTTGAGATTTTTCCACGGAGACGAAAAATCCATCCTGTATAAATTTTTCAGACCGAATCAATCCGGAACGATTCAATGAAGGCCACAATTCAAAAATGAAAAAGGTACTTTTTGTTGCGTATTATTTTCCTCCCATGGGAATGGGCGGTGTTCAGAGAGCCGTGAAATTTGTCAAGTACCTTCCTGAATTTGGATGGGAGCCCGTCGTGCTCACGGTCAAGGATGTGCGCTATTATGCATCGGACGGTTCTTTTTTAAGCGAAATAAAAGGGCGGAAGATTCTCAGATCCGAATCTCTCGATCCGCTTCGGATGGCATTCCGATTGTCGAACATGAGAAAAAATGGAACCACGGAAAGATCGGATTGTTGGATGCCCACTTTTTGGCAAAGGATGTTTGCGAATTTTTCTCCGTGGTTTTTTTTGCCCGATTCGAAACTTCTTTGGATTCCCCGTGCGTTCTTTCTGGCCCAACGTTACCTGCGGTCCCATGGTGTGGATCTGATTTTTACAACATCGCCGCCGCATTCTGCGCATCTGTTGGGTCTCTGGCTTAAGCAGCGATCGGGGCTTCCCTGGATAGCCGATTTTAGGGACAATTGGCAGAGCGTGTCCTACGAAAACGTGCCCACCGCTGTACACAGAATGGTAAACCGCGGGATGGCCCGCCGGGTGGTTAAAACTGCCGATAAAATTGTAACCGTTTCCAGACCGCTTACTGAAGAACTGGCCGCCCTGTCCGACAAAAGCCGAGAAGATTTTGAAACGCTTTTCAACGGATTCGATAAAGCCGATTTTCAAAGTGTTCTCCCCAGGTCCCTTGAAAAATTTACAATAACCTATTGCGGCACCCTCAGTCCCATTCTGAATCCGGATGTGTTCCTGAGAGGCGTAAACCAAGCGGTTCAAGCGGATCCCAATGTGAAGGTGAGTCTTCATGTCCGGTTTGTAGGTTCCGTGTATGGGATGGATCTGAACGCAATGGTAACGCATTACGGCCTGAATGCGATGGTGGAACAGGTTGGGTACGTTTCTCACCGTGAAAGCATTGCCTATCTATTGGGTGCGGATTTGCTTTTATTGTTGATTCCTGAGGATGCGGGCGAAGGCATGGTGACAGGCAAGTTATTTGAATACTTGGCCTCCGGCAAACCCATTCTGGCAGTTGCTCCCAAAGGAGAGGCGGAAAGGTTTGTGATAAAATACGGTCGTGGCATTGTTGTGCCGCACGATGCGAATCGAATCGCAGCGCAACTCCTTCGATCCTTCGAGCTCTGGAAGCGTGGGGACTTAAAAGTGACGGTGCCGCGATGGAAAGGACTGGAACCCCTGGAGCGGAGAAGTCAGACAAAAAATCTGGCCTCTCTGTTTGATGAAGCGATCCAGAAACGATCTGCAAAAATGGAAAAGGACGGCCTTCGAAAATGAGCATGCACGTAACGACAGGACGCTGGCGTTTGGGTCTCGGATTGTCCCTCATCACTGCATTTTTGTGGGGAGTGCTTCCCATTGCACTGAAGATGGTGCTGGAAAGCATGGATGTGGTGACGATAACCTGGTACCGTTATCTTGTGGCGGCCATTCTGCTTTTTCCGTTTGTGCTTCATCGAAACGGGATACGCGCAATGAAACAGGTGAAAGGGAAGTGGATAGGGCTTTTGGTTGTTGCCGTCTTCGGACTGAGCGGTAATTATTTGCTCTTTCTTTTCGGTTTGCGGTTTTTGACTCCCAGTTCCGCGCAGGTTGTCATTCAACTTTCCCCCATGCTTTTTCTGGTGGGAAGTATTTTTTTGTTTAAGGAACGATTTGCGGCTGTCCAATGGGTAGGATTTGTATTGTTTTTTGTAGGCATGGGATTGTTTTTCAACAACCGGCTTTATGAACTCTTTGTCCATAGGACAACCTATTCCCTTGGGATTTTTCTTATTGTTGTCGCTGCCATGTTTTGGACAGCGTATGCTTTGGCGCAAAAACAACTGCTGCGGGTGCTCTCCTCCGAAACCATTATGCTTTTACTCTATACCGGTGGTGTGCTTTTTCTTCTTCCAAGAATCCATCCTATGCAAGTTTTTCAAATGAGCCGAACGGAAATTTTCGTTCTGTTTTTTTGTGCCTTGAATACGCTTTTTGCCTACGGAAGTTTTGCGGAAGCTCTGGATCATTGGGAAGCATCTCGGGTCAGTGCTGTGATTACCGTGGTACCGCTCATTACGTTAAGTGCGACAAAAATTGGCTCCGCTCTGTTTCCAAAAAGTATCGCCTCGGAACCGCTGAACGGTTTGTCTGTTTTTGGTGCGGTTCTCGTGGTTGTCGGGTCCATGGTGGCTGCTCTGGGAAAGAACCGCGCTTTGCCCCCAGAGACAGTACAGAAGTTGTGATGGGATAAAATGGCCTATCGAAATACCCCTTGGATTTTTACACGGTTTTTATTATATATGTTTAGTTTTCCAGTCCGTTCAGCCCAGGAACGGTTTATCCTGATTTGGAGCGGGGGAGGGAAAGTGGTCAGCCACACCGTTGAAATCAGAGGGCGTTATCGAGGAGCTTATATAGTTGGGGTAATATAATGTTATGTGGGTGAAAAAGATGAGAATTGATTATCTGAAACTTCTGAAAAATAATTTTAAAAGGATTGTCATCCCGAACTCGTTTCGGGATCTCAGCCTAAGAGACTCTGAATCAAGTTCAGAGTGACAAGAAATGGGA
>Ga0172362_10003576_pt1 | contig 13419 bp, 11 predicted proteins | sample LakKivs1_kivu2a2_FD_114534 | JGI IMG/M metagenome (GOLD analysis project Ga0172362, IMG submission 114534) | Sediment microbial communities from Lake Kivu, Rwanda - Sediment s1_kivu2a2 | ecosystem: Environmental > Aquatic > Freshwater > Lake > Sediment | place: Rwanda: Western Province, Lake...
CGTCGGCATACCGATCGAGATCGCCATCGCCGTCGTCGACGAGCGCCTCCGCCAGGAGGGGCTTCGCAACCGCGTGTCGCTGATCGCGGCCGGCTCGATAAGGTCGAGCGCCGACGCCGCCAAGGCCATCGCCCTGGGTGCCGACGCGGTGGCCATAGGCACCGCCGCGCTCGTGGCGCTCGGGTGCCGCGTGTGCATGAAATGCTATACCGGCAACTGTTCGTGGGGTATAACCAGCCAGAGGCCGGAGCTCTACCGGCGGATAGACCCCCGCGAAGGGGCCGTGCGCCTCGCGAACCTCATCCGGGCGTGGAGCCACGAACTCAAGGAGATACTCGGCGCCCTCGGCGTCAACAGCGTCGAGAGCCTGCGCGGCTCCCGTGAGAGGCTCCGCGGAGTGGGCCTGGACAAGAACACCCTTGAAATAATAGGCGTAAAACCGGCCGGTGTCGGGTATTAGGCGACGGGCAGAACGGCGGCCTTTGGGATATTGTCCGCCGGGGGTGGTGTCGCCCCCGTGCGAAATCCCCGACTTGGCGCTAAAATATCTTGAAATCCCCGCCTACCGTACATATTATTTACGGGCCAGCCAGGTCGGGGAAAGGAGCACAAGGTAATGGTGAGGGTCCGGGTGTCGTTCTCTTTGTGCCTGGTTGTGCTGCTTTTTTGCGGTTTGGCAGCCGGCCAGATACAGAGGACCGCCAAGTACACCGCCGTGCCGGAAACCTGGGACAAGGAGAAGACGCTTCGCGAAGAGGCCAGCTGGCTCGTCAAGATATTCCCCGATCCCGCCGCGGCCCTCAAGGAAGACCCCGACAGGTTTCTGACCTTCCTCAGCAAAAGGGAATACGAACTGCCCTCCATAGCCCAGATGTCGAGCGCCGACCTGCGCACCGAACTCTCAAGGGTCATGGTCGAGAAAGCCTTCTACGACCCGATGTTCACCGCGATATTTACAATCGCGAACACGGAGATGAGCGACCGGTTGTTGGCGGTGCAATCGCTGGCGCTTTTGTGCAACGCGACCAAGACCTACGTGGGGGAGTTCCCGGGCCTGGCCGACCCTGTCAGGGAGGTGCTGCTTGCCCGCCTCGCAAACGGCCCGGATGAGGTGAAATACATCGCGATAGGCGGCCTGGCTGCCGTGAAAAACGCGCAGGGCTCGAGCGCCGTGACCGAAGCGCTCATCGCTCAACTGTCGAGCAACAGCCAGTTGATAATCCAGGCCGCCGCCAAGGCGCTCGGGGAGATCGGGGACCCGGCCGCGGTCCGGCCACTGATGGAGACATTCCTGGCCATACCGGAGGGAGTGGACCCGACCCAGTCCGACGAGGGACAGAGCTCGATGCTGCCGGGCGAACCGGGACCGCCGCTTAACGAGGCGCGCCTCGAGATTGCCATATCCGTCGGGCTGCTGACCGGCATCGACCGGGATTTCAGGGGCACCGGCATGTACCAGCAGTCCGAGGTCTTCCGCAAGTACGAAGATATGGTCAATTGGTGGGAACAAAACAAGGATAAGTACGGGTAGGCGGGACGGCCCCCTTCGCCATCTCAAGAACTTCACGTCAGCAGGCAGGCAATAATTCGATGACCGAAACCGCCGAAGTAGCAGTCGACGCGAGCGGACTTTCATACCGCGAACTCAACGACCGCCTCCGCTTGGCAATAAGGGAAGGCGCATCGAAGATCCTCGTCTACGGCGTCAACGGACAGCGCTACATATGCTGCGGCTTCGCCAGCGACCACCCCGTCGAGGTCGACATCAAGGGCGTGCCGGGCAACGACATGGCGGCCTTCATGAACGCGCCCATCACCATCCGCGTCAGGGGCAACGCCCAGGACGGCGTCGCCAATACCATGAACGACGGAAAGATACTCGTGCACGGCAACGCCGGCGACGTGCTGGGCTACTCCATGCGCGGCGGCAGGCTCTTCATCCGCGGCAACGCCGGCTACCGCGTCGTCATCCACGTGAAGGCTTACCAGGACCGCGCCGCCACCATCGTCGTCGGGGGTTCGGCACAGGACTTCTTCGGCGAATACATGGCCGGCGGCGTCATGGCCATCCTCGGCCTCAACCGCCGCGAGGGCGAGCCGATAATAGGCAATTTCCTCGCCACCGGCATGCACGGCGGCAGGATCTTCATCCGCGAACACATCGACCCGCGCATCATCGGCAAGGACGTCTCCATATTCGAACTCGACGAGGACGATTGGGCCCAGCTCAAGCCCCTCATCGACGAGTTCGCGGCCGACTTCCGTGACGACCTCCAGGCGCTCAAGAAGGAAGAGTTTATCAAACTCGAACCCGTCTCCGCGCGCCCCTACGGGCGGCTCTACGCGTATTAGCTGCGCCCGCGCGCCGATCTCAAGCCCGCGCCGAACGTTCAAGCCACTGGCAATTCGCCGGCGATTTCGGTATAAATGCACGCTGCAATTCGGCTCGGAGGGTTCGTGATGAAAAAACTCACCGTGGCGGCGGCCGTCGGGCTCGTGCTTTTCGCGGCCGGGTGCGGGAAATCCGGGACGAGGCCCAAGGGGACGGCGCCGGCCGGCGACTTTGCGTCGACCGATTCGCTGCTCACGGCGCCCGGCGGAAAACTCACCCCCGCCGAACTCGGCAAGCGCTCGCTTGTGGGGGCCAACCCCCGCCCGGTCGTCGATGACGTCGTTGCCGACGGGGGCACGCTCGTCAGGCGCTTTAGCGCCGAGCCCGATACGCTCAATCCCCTTACGGGCACGGACGCGTACAGTTCAATGATACTCGGCCTCATCAGCGACAGCCTCGCTTCGAGAAACCGCGACACGCTCCAGTGGGAACCGGAACTCGCCGAGTCCTGGGACGTCTCCCAGGACGGCCTCGTATTCACCTTTCACCTCAGAAAAGACGTCAAATGGCACGACGGCGTGCCGTTTACCTCCGCCGACGTCCTCTATTCCTACGGGAAACTGGCCGACCCGAAAGTGAACGCCCCGCAGATCCGCAACTACTACATAGACCTCGAGAGCGTCACCGCGCCCGACGACTACACGGTCGTCTTCAAGTGGAAGAAACCCTATTTCCTGAGTTTCGAGCAGTCTGCGAGCCTGCCGGTATTCGCCAGGCACGTCTTCGACACCGGCGACGATTTCAACACGCACCCCGCCGGCCGCTCGCCCGTCGGAAACGGCATGTACAAGTTCGTCACTTGGAGCACGAGCCAGGAAGTCGTGCTCGAGCGAAACGGGGATTACTACGGGCGAAAGCCACACGTGAAGAAAATCGTGACGCTCTTCGTCCCCGACGACAACACGGCCCTGCTTTTGGCCTCCAGCGGCGAGATAGACAACATGGGCGTGCGCATCGAACAGTGGGTGAACGAACTGGACACCGACGCGATCCGCGATAAGTTCAACCGCTACTACTACGACGAGCGCTACTACAGCTACATCGGTTGGAACGAGAGGACGCCGTTCTTCTCGGACAAGAAGGTGCGCCTGGCGATGACGCACCTGGTGAACAGGGATGAGATCCTCGCGAATATCTACTACGGCCTCGGGAAAATAGTGACGGGCACTTTCTTCATCCACAGCGATTCGTACAGCCCCGGGATAAAACCCTGGCCCTACGACCCCTTTGAGGCCGGGAGGCTTCTCGACGAGGCGGGCTGGACGGACCACGACGGCGACGGGATAAGGGACAAGGTGATCGACGGCAAGAGCGTGAAGTTCGAGTTCAGTTTCATGTTCCCGTCCGGCAGCAAGACCGCCGAGAAAATAGGCATCCTCCTGCAGGAGGAACTCAAGAAAGCCGGGATCGTCATGAACCTCCGCAACCTCGAATGGGCGGCGTTCCTGCAGCGCCTGGACAGGGCCGAGTTCGACGCCGTGACGCTCGCGTGGGCGCTCTCGGTAGAGCAGGACCCCTACCAGTTGTGGCACTCATCCCAGATCAACGAGGGCGGCTCCAACTACGTCGGCTTCAGGAACGCCGAAGCCGACGGGATAATCGAACAGGCGCGCACCGAGTTCGACGCCGCGAAACGAAACGCCCTGTACCACCGCTTAAACGAGATACTCCACGAAGAGCAGCCCTACACGTTTCTTTTCTGTCCGCCGGCAACGCTCGTCGTCAACAAGCGGTTCCACAACGTCGTCGTGCACACGCTGGGAATAGACGTGCGCGACTGGTACGTCCCGGCAGCGCTTCAGTAGACCCTACGGGAAGGCAGATGAGGCAATACATCATCCGTCGCCTCTTGTGGATGATACCGACGTTCGTCGGGATTACGCTCATCACCTTCCTCATCGTGCAGTTGGCGCCGGGAGACCCCGTTAGGCTCAACCTCGGCATGGAGGGCGAGAGCCTCCGCGCCAAGGACGCCGTCAAGCAGATAATAGAAGAGCAGCGGCGGCTCCTGGGCCTGGACAAACCCCTCTGGCAGCGCTACCCCATGTGGTTCGCCAGGATGGTGACGCTTGATTTCGGGAAATCCTTCAAAGACCAGCGGCCGGTGCTGGACATCGTCGTCGAACGCCTGCCGATAACGCTGCAGATAAACGTGATCGCGATATTGCTCTCCTACCTCATCGCGATACCGGTCGGCGTCCACAGCAGCGTCAAGGCGGGCACGGTACCCGAGCGCCTCACGACGGTGGTCCTTTTCATCCTCTACAGCCTGCCGTCCTTCTGGGTGGCGTACATACTCATCTACTTTCTGGCGGGGGGCGGCCACTGGAACCTGTTCCCGGTGGGCGGGATAAGCTCGCGCGCCGCCGAAGGTCTACCCATGTGGCGCTGGGCCGCCGACAGGGCCTGGCACCTAATGCTGCCGGTGGCCTGCCTTACCTACGGGGGATTCGCGGGACTCTCGCGCTACATGCGAAGCGGAATGATGGAGATCCTCCGGCAGGATTACATAAGGACCGCGCGCGCCAAGGGCCTCAGGGAACGGACCGTCATCTTCAAGCACGCCCTCAGAAACTCCGTCATACCCATCGTGACCATACTCGCCGGGCTCCTGCCGGGGCTCATCGGCGGAAGCGTTATCATCGAAACGATATTCAACATACCCGGCATGGGCCGGTTGGCCTATAACGCCGTGCTCGCGAGGGACTATCCCGTGATAATGGCGGACGCGACGATAATCGCCGTCCTTACGCTCTTCGGGATACTCTCCAGCGACATCATATACGCGATAGTCGACCCGCGGATAAAATATGAGTAAAGCCACAAAGAGCAACAGTTACTGGCGCCTGGTGGGCCGCGGTTTCGTCCGAAAACGCCTCGCGATGGCGGCCCTCGCCGTCACCTTCCTCCTGGCGATCGCCGCGATCGCCGCGCCCTACATCGCCAACGACGCGCCGATAGTGCTCAGGCAGGGCGGCGTTTATTACTTCCCCTCGACCTTCGCGTACGCCCGGTTCATGGCCGCCGACTGGCGCAGCCTCGTCGAGAACCTCGAGGTCGGGGACTGGGTGCTCATGCCCCCCATCCCGCTCCACCCCAACAGGACCGACATACTCAACAGGCTCGCCGCGCCTTCGAAGGAACACCTTTTCGGGACGGACGATATTGGACGGGACGTCCTTGCGAGGATGGTATGGGGGGCGAGGATAAGTCTGTCCGTGGGATTCGTGTCGGTCGGGATAGCCGTGTCCATAGGGATGATCATCGGCGCCGTCGCCGGCTACATGGGAAAAGCCACCGACCTCGTCGTGTCGCGCGTCATCGAGGCGGTGATCTGTTTTCCCGTCTTCTTCCTGCTACTCATCATCATCGCGATAGTGCCGAAGATGAACATCTTCTACCTCATGTTCGCGATCGGCATAGTGGGCTGGACGGGCGTGGCGAGGCTCGTGCGCGGGGAGTTTCTGAAACTGCGCGAGCAGGACTTCGCCGTGGCCGCGACGGCCCTCGGCGTGCCGCCCAGTAGGATAATCTTCCGGCACATACTCCCCAACGCCATTGCCCCCGTTCTCGTCTCGGCCACCTTCGGCATCGCGGGGGCGATACTCACCGAGTCGGGCCTGTCGTTTCTCGGCTTCGGCGTGCCGCCGCCGACGCCGTCGTGGGGGGCGATACTGTCGCTGTCGCGCGAGTACGTCTACCAGGCGTGGTGGCTGACGGCCTTTCCGGGCGCCGCGATATTCGTAAGCGTGCTGTGCTACAACCTCGTCGGCGAGGGGCTCCGCGACGCGGCCGACCCGCGGCTCAAGATCTGACGCGACGTCAAGAGGCGTTTCATGACCGATAACGAGAAAGTCCTCGAAGTTGTGGGCCTGAGCACCTACTTCTTCACCGCCGACGGCGTCGCCCGCGCCGTCGACGACGTGTCGTTCGCCGTCCGGCGCGGAAAAACGCTTGCGCTCGTCGGCGAGTCCGGCTGCGGCAAGTCCGTGACCGCGCTCTCGATAATGCGCCTCGTCCCCGACCCTCCCGGCCGCATCGTGAGCGGACGCGTCATCCTCGAGGGCGAAGACCTCATGCAATTCACGGAGCACCGGATGCGCTCCGTGCGGGGAAACCGCATTGGCATCGTCTTCCAGGAACCGATGACGTCGCTCAACCCCGTTTTCACCGCGGGCAACCAGATAATCGAGGCCATCCGCGTCCACAGGGACGTCTCGAAGGCCGACGCGAGAAAGCAGGCCCTCGAAATGCTCCGCACCGTCCGCATACCAAGCCCCGAGGACCGCCTCGACAGTTACCCCCACGAACTCTCCGGCGGACAGCAGCAGCGCGTCATGATCGCAATGGCCCTCGCGTGTAACCCAACCGTCCTCATCGCCGACGAGCCGACCACCGCACTCGACGTCACGATCCAGTCGCAGATTCTCCAACTATTAGGCGACCTCCAGGCCCGGTTCAACATGGCCGTCCTCTTCATCACGCACGACCTCGCCGTCGTCGCGCAAACGGCCCACGACGTCGTCGTCATGTACGCTGGGCAGACAGTGGAGACCGCGGACGTGCACGCGCTCTTCCGAAAGCCGCTGCACCCCTACACGCGGCTTCTTTTCAGGAGCATCCCGCGCGGCGATTCCCGCGGCGGCAGGCTCGACACCATCCTCGGCCAGGTGCCGAGCCCGCTCGATTTCCCTCCGGCCTGTCGTTTCCACCCCCGCTGTCCCCTGGCCGTCGAGCGCTGCCGAACCGAGACGCCGCTTCTGGGCGAAGTGGAAAGCGACCACTTCGCCAGGTGCCACCGCTCGCGCGAAGTCGAGGAGTTGATGAAATGACCGCCGACGACAAACTCGTCATAGTCGAGGGGCTCAAGAAACACTTCCCCGTCAAGAGGGGCGTCTTCTCGCGCACGGTCGGCTACGTCAAGGCCGTCGACGACGTGAGTTTCACGATCGGCCGCGGCCGCACGCTCGGCCTCGTCGGGGAATCGGGCTGCGGCAAGACCACCTGCGGCCGCACGATCCTGAGGCTCCTCGACCCCACCGCCGGCCGCGTCCTCATCGACGGCCGGGAGGTCTTCGCGCTCGATGCGCGCCGACTCAGGGAGGCGAGAAAAGGATTTCAGATAATCTTCCAGGACCCCTACGCGTCGCTCAACCCGCGCATGACCGTCGAGGGAATAGTCGGCGAGGGGCTTGTCGTCCACAGGATGGGCACGAAACAGGAGCGCCGCCGCCGCGTGATGGGACTCCTCGAACGGGTGGGGCTCTCCCCCGACTCTGCGGGGCGCTATCCCCACGAATTCTCCGGCGGCCAGCGCCAGCGGATCGGGATCGCACGCGCACTCGCGCTCGATCCAGTCTTTCTCGTCTGCGACGAGCCCGTGAGCGCGCTCGACGTCTCCATCCGCGCGCAGATAGTGAACCTCCTCGAGGACCTCCAGGCCGAGACCGCGATGTCTTACCTCTTCATCGCGCACGATCTCAATCTCGTCCGCCACGCAAGCGACGAAGTGGCCGTCATGTACCTCGGCCGCATCGTGGAAAGGGCCTCGGCCGAGGACATCTACGACAGGACGTTGCACCCCTATACCCGGGCGCTTCTTGCCGCTAACCCCGTCCCCGACCCCGAGACGCACCGCGAGAGGATCATCCTCCCGGGCGACGTTCCCAATCCCGCCAACCCCCCGTCGGGCTGCTATTTCCACCCGCGCTGTCCGCTCGTCATCGAGAAGTGCAGGCGCGAGTATCCCGCGTTTGAAGAGGCGGCGCAGGGCCACTGGGTCGCCTGCTGGCGTGCCGGCGATGAGCCCAAGGCCCCCGCTTCATTGTCTTGACACTCGGCGAAGCCGCGTTAGAATCACTACCGCTCCCTTGAAATCCACCACTCACGAGGCCCCAGCAGGCAAAAGGCGGCTCAAGTGGACGGCAGAGAGAAATGCGGTCTCTACGGCGTGGTGGGCATCGGCGACGCCGCGCGAAACGTCTACCAGGGCCTCTACGCCCTCCAGCACAGGGGCCAGGAATCGGCCGGCATCGTCTCCTCGGACGGCTCCAACCTCATGAGCCACAAGGGTATGGGCCTCGTGGGCGACGTCTTTGGCGACGCGGCCCTCGCGCGGCTTAAGGGCGAGGCGGCTGTCGGGCACGTACGCTATTCGACCACGGGTTCGTCCAATATCAACAACGCCCAGCCCTTTCTCATCACCTATTCGCACGGGCAGATAGCCATCGCCCACAACGGCAACCTCGTAAACGCCGCGGCGCTGCGCCGCGAGTACGAAGCCGAGGGCTCCATCTTCCAGACGACCATGGACACCGAGGTCATACTCCACATCCTGGCCAAGATCTCCAAGAAGGGTTCCGGCGCGCAGATAGAGGAGGCCCTGAGGCGCGTTCGCGGCGCGTACAGCCTGCTCTTTTTGACGCCCACGCTCATGGTAGCCGCGCGCGACCCAAACGGTTTCAGGCCGCTCTGCATCGGCAGGCTCGGCAACGCGTGGATGGTCGCGAGCGAAACCTGCGCCTTCGACCTCACCGGCGGCACGTTCGTCCGCGAGGTCGAGCCGGGCGAAGTCGTCTACATCTCCAACACCGGGCTTCGAAGCACGAGGATCGTCCCCGCCGGCCAGGCGCGCCCCCACTACTGCATATTCGAACACATCTACTTCGCGCGCCCGGACAGTTTCATATTCGGCGACAGCGTCTACATGGTGAGAAAGCGCCTCGGCGAACGCCTCGCCAAGGACGCCCCCGTCGATGGGGACGTCGTCGTCGCCATCCCCGAGGGCGGCAACTCCGCCGCCATCGGCTATAGCCACGCCTCCTCCATCCCCATCGAGATGGGCTTCATCCACAACCGCTACGTCGGCAGGACCTTCATAAAGCCCGACCCCGACGACCGCATCGCCAGCGTCAAGGTCAAACTCAACGCCGTCAGGGAAGTCGTGCACGGCAAACGCCTCGTCGTCGTCGACGACAGCGTCGTCCGCGGCACGACCTGCCGCGCCAAGATCGCTCTTCTGCGCGAGGCGGGGGCCAGGGAAGTGCATTTCCGCATCACCTGCCCCCCGCACAGGTACCCCTGCTATTACGGCATAGATTTCCCCAGGCGCGAGGAACTCCTCGCCGCCAGGTACGACATCGACCGGATCCGGGAATTCCTCAAGGTCGACTCCGTGGCGTATAACACGCTCGACGGGATGCTCTCCTGCGTCTCGAACCCCCCGAGCCACTATTGCCACGCGTGTTTCACCGGCGAATACGAAGTGAGTGTCGACCGGGGGACCGACAAGTTCGTAATGGAGAAGGCGTGAAATGGCCAAGGGACTGACCTATGCCGAGTCGGGCGTGAGCATCGTCGCCGGGGACGCGCTCGTCGAGCGCATTGCATCCCTGGCCAAGGCCACGTACACGCCGCGCGTGTTGGGCGGTATCGGCGGCTTCGGCGGCCTCTTCTCCCTCGACTACGACAAGAAACTCTTCCGCAAGGGCTACAAACAGCCCATACTCGTCGCGTCGACCGACGGCGTCGGCACGAAAATCGACGTCGCCAAAATGGCCGGAAAGCACGACACCGTCGGCGTCGACCTCGTCGCCATGTCGGTTAACGACATCCTCGTCTGCGGCGCGGAGCCCCTCTTTTTCCTCGATTACTACGTGACGGGGCGCCTCGAGGTCGACGTCGCAGCCGAGGTCATAAAGGGCGTCGCCGAAGGCTGTAACATCGCCGGCTGCGCGCTTTTGGGCGGCGAGACCGCCGAGCACCCGGGCACCTTCCCCGTCGGCGAATACGACCTCGCGGGCTTCGCCGTCGGCGTCGTCGAGAAGAAAAAGATCATCGACGGCCGCACGATCGACCCCGACGACGTCGTCCTCGGACTTGCCTCAAGCGGCATTCACTCGAACGGGTTTTCCCTCGCGCGAAAGATAGTATTCGAAATCGCGGGGCTCAAAATCAACGACTACGTCGGCACGCTCAGGCTCACCGTCGCCGAGGCGCTTCTCGAACCGACGCGCATCTACGCCAGGTCCGTCGGCGCGGCGCTCGGCGCCTACCGCGTCAAGAAAGTCATTAAGGGCATGGCCCACATCACCGGCGGCGGCATGACCGAGAATATCCCGCGCGTCCTGCCGGCGAATATCTCCGTCGAGATAAACAGAGGCTCCTGGCCGGTGCCGCCCATATTCGCATACCTCCAGGAAACGGGCGCCGTCGAGACCCCCGAGATGTACCGCGTCTACAATATGGGCATCGGCTTCGTCATGATCGTGAGCCCCTACTACGCCGACGCCATTGCCGCCCGCCTCGAAAAGGCGGGGGAAAAGGTCTATACAATCGGCAGGACCGTCCGCACCCCCGGCCGCTCCGAAGTCATCTACAAGGAGCCGTAGGCGCGTATCGCGTACTCCCCGCGTGTCTTCGTTCTCATCTCAACAGACTCTCCAGCCAGTCGAAGGCATCCCTCTGCATCGCGCGGTCGAATTTGTGCCCGCCGGGGTAAAAAACCGTCCGGTAGTTTCCCGGTGCGCCGGCCTTCTTGAAAACCGCCTTGAGGATACTGTCGGCCCGCTTCATCTCGGGCACAGTGTAAAGAGGGTCCTCCGTGCAGCTGAGGACGAGCGACGGCAGCGGCGCGCGAAGCGCGAAGATCTCCGGAAAGTCGAGGTATTTCGGCATTAGCGGCGTGTAGGTCATCCACGTGTGCGTCCACGTCTTGTACAAGAGAAAATCCCTCCACGTCGACATGAAGCCGACGCAGACGGCGGCCTTCACGCGGTGGTCGAGCCCGGCCAAATACACCGTGCGAAGCCCGCCGCCGGAGAGCCCGCAGCACGCGACGCGGCTCGCGTCGACGTCGCTGCGCGAGAGAAGGTAATCAAGCGCCCGCTTGTCTTCCGAGAACGTCACGCCCGGCCAGGTCGTGCCCGCGCAGAAAAGCGACTTCGCCATCACGCTCTCGTGCGCGCCCGCGAAGGAGTTGTATTCCGCAATCGCCCCCGCGTCCGCGATCCGCGGCTCCTTTCGTCCGCCACGCCGTGGCGAGATCTCTCCACTTTGCTGATGCAAAGTGGATGACTTGCCCACAATCGCGTCGAGGACGTCCTTATACAACACGCGCCTCGACCCGAACGCGAACGTATCGTGCGCGAGGACCGCGTATCCGCGCTTCGCGATTTCATTTACCCACGCCGTGTCCTCGTAATCGCCTTTCTGGTGCGCGGCAATAACAGGGTGCATGTGCGGCCCAGTGCGGACGATCTTCTTGTAGCCGAAGTACTTCTGCCCGCCGTGGTCGTGAAGCGCGAGAACGGCGGGGAGCCTGCCGCGCGCGCCCGCGGGCTTGACGAATACCGCCTCGGTGCGCGGCCCTGCCTGAAGTTGCCACGAGATCTCCTCGAATGAAAGCCCGTCGTACTCGTAACGCCTCCCGACGCGCACGTCCGACATTTTCGAGTCGGCCGGCGCGGCGACGAGTTCGAGCGCCTTCGCGAGGGCCTTCTTTCTCCACGCGGCAATCGACTTGAACCGCCCGCGCCGGAGCGACAGCTCCAGCGGCCCGCCCGCGGCGAGCGACGCGGCCCACGGCCCGTAGATTCCGATGGTAGTTTTCTCGCCCATGAATCCCCTCTTCTTGGCCGCGGCACGCCGCTTTGATGCGAGACGGCGTCGCCGGGCGATATTAGCGCTACGCCTTTTCCATCTTTATGGGCGTGCCGGACAAGATGTTACGCCACTGGAGGGCATTGCCGTTGAGCGAGCCGATGACAGTCACGGGCGTCGGCGGCCGGCCGCCGAAAAACACGCAGATTGCGCCGCCCGCCGGCCAGTACGCGACTGCGCCCGCGCTCACCTCTTCGCTGACCTCTTCCTCCTCGAGGGCAAGCTGCGCGCTGAAGCACACGTAGCCGGCCCCCGCGTCCGCCAATTCCTCCAACGGCAGCCCGGCGAACACTTCCGCGGCCGTCTTCGAGTCGTTCAATGTCGCGGTCATCTCGAGGCCGACGCACGTGAATTTCACCCTTCCAGCCATCGTGCCCTCCTTATCGTTGGACCGCGAATCCCCAGCGGCCGCTCCCGGGGGGAATCTCAAATCACTCGAGCATGTGTCCGAGTTTCTTCGCCTTCGTCTCGAGGTAGCGCCGGTTCTCTTCGGTGGGGGGGATCTGGATGGGAACGCGTTCGACTATCTCGAGGCCGTACCCCTCGAGCGCAACGAGTTTCGTGGGGTTATTGGTCAGAAGCCTTATCTTCCGGAGCCCCAGGTCCGCTAAAATCTGCGCGCCGATGCCGTAGTCCCGCTTGTCAGGGGGAAAGCCCAGGATTAGGTTCGCCTCGACGGTGTCGAGCCCCTCTTCCTGCAATTTGTAAGCCTCCATCTTGTGTTCGAGGCCGATGCCGCGCCCTTCCTGGCGCATGTAGAGGAGGACCCCCTTGCCCTCCTTTTCGATCGTCTCGAGCGCCGTGTGGAGCTGCGGGCCGCAGTCGCACCTCAAGCTCCCGAAGATGTCGCCCGTGAGGCATTCGCTGTGAACCCTCACGAGAATGGGCTCTTCGTAGACGCGCCCCTCTTCGAGTCCTATGCCGCCGCGCGTAAGGGCGATGTGGGGGTTGCCGCCCGTGACGTCGCTGTAAAGTATGAGGTCGAACCTTCCGTACCTGGTCGGGAGCTTGACGTCTATCACGCGCCGGACGAGTTTCTCCCGCTGGAGGCGGTAACGGATGACGTCCGCGACCGAGCACATCTTGAGGCCGTGTTCGGCGGTGAATCTCTCGAGGTCGTCCACCCGCGCCATCGTGCCGTCCTCGTTCATGATCTCGCAGATGACGCCCGCGGGCGTAAGCCCCGCCAGGCGCGCGAGGTCGACCGACGCTTCGGTCTGCCCGGCGCGCACGAGCACCCCTCCGTCGCGCGATCGGATCGGGAAAACGTGCCCGGGGCTCACGATGTCGTCGCACCTGGCGTCGCCCCTTATGGCGGTCAGTATCGTGTGCGCGCGGTCGGCCGCCGAGATGCCCGTCGTGACGCC
>Ga0172362_10003577_pt1 | contig 13419 bp, 11 predicted proteins | sample LakKivs1_kivu2a2_FD_114534 | JGI IMG/M metagenome (GOLD analysis project Ga0172362, IMG submission 114534) | Sediment microbial communities from Lake Kivu, Rwanda - Sediment s1_kivu2a2 | ecosystem: Environmental > Aquatic > Freshwater > Lake > Sediment | place: Rwanda: Western Province, Lake...
CCACCAGAATTGTTTACAAGTTCTATAAGTGCTAGTATATCGTACGCTGTTTTACATTCAACGTATCTTCTTAATATATATGGTACGTTTTCAGGTGTACATCCATAATAATCATATGGAAGTCGAGTAGCTTGGCTGGTTGTCACCGATAATAAGTCTATAGCATCTTGTGAATTCTTTAAGATCATTCTATGAATCGTATCGTCTATTAAATTATCACCATTTGGTCCGACTTCAAGTCGCACTCTAGTAACAGTGGTAAATTGAGGACAATATGGTCCAGTAAACCAAAAAGAATAGTCAGATGCCAAAGAATAGTAACCACTAGTAACTGGATTATATCCTGATATATTCGCATCAATATATACTGTATACTGAGTATTATTAGCTAAACCACTGGTCGGTATAATTGATATAACATTTTGTGATACATTTATTGTATAATTCATTATCCTAAAACGTCCTTTTCTTCGATAGTAATATAACCTGAAAGTTCAGAAACGTCGGTAGCAACATGTAAATTAAAAGTTATATCGATAGAACTCAAGGTGCCTGAATTGTTTGGTTCTTGATTTTGAGGAGTAGTAGAAACAACATAGAAAGTAGTAGTATCAATATCTTCAGGAACATAAACTTCACTAGGTATCTCTCCGCCTGGTACAATTCCACTTGTTGGTATTTCTCCACTTGGGATACCTGCAGGCATTTGCCCGTCAAGCAGAGTAGTTCCTGTAGTAAATTCCCACGAGTAAGTGCTATCAAGTTGTTCATTTCCAACACTTATTACACTATTTGGCGCACCAAATACAAATACTTTGTACGTTGTATTAGCGGTCATATTCAGTAATGGTTGAAATGATATAAGCGTTGCTTGTCCAGAAGAATTATATTCTAATCCTAAATCTCCTGGAACGGTAGTGTATGATGATGCATCGTTAACTGATAAATGTGTATATTCCAAAGAACCAGGAATAATACCAGAATTAAATTCTACTTTAACATGAATATTCCTAGGAACATCTATTGCATTAATCTCAGGATAATGATTTATAACTCTTAATGACATAATTAATATTCATTCACTCTTATTGAACTCATAGTAGGACCAAATTCTTTTAGTTTATTACGAATTAAGTCCAGTACTTCCAATCTTGGCCTAGATAATCTATTATATCCTTTTTGCTCATAGTGAAATAGATCAATTAGGTTGTTTTTGGCGGTTTCGTTTTTAGGACAAGCTTGAACAAACGCTCTAAGTTCTTCGAATCCTAATCCTTGAAGTTTTTTATACATTTCTTTATTTTGACCAATAAAAACCCTTTCGCCGTTATTGTTATAGTTGAATTCTTTTTCTTGATCTTTTTCTTTTTGTCGTATTGGTGGGTTATTTGGATCAGCTTCTGTTAAAATTCCATTTTTAAAAGCTAGTATTAAGCGAGACTGCTTTTCTGATGGAATAGTTGAAAGATCTATATACCATGGTAAATCGTGAGCATCAACAAAACCATAATTCACAAGATTATTATTATTAAATTTATCTTTTTTAATAGAGGGCATACTATTCGAATGTCCGTTTTCGTCTTTTAATGGAACGTGTCCTCTACCAACGAATACGGTATCTAAACTATATAATTTAATACCAGAAGCATTTTCTCCATCTATATCGAACCACATGGATCCACGATTCAAACGTAAATAACGCGGTAATTTAAATGCCTTTTCCTTTGCAGCTGCCATCTTATTTCCTTTCTCCTACCTAGACTAAATTGTCTTAACACTATACAAATCGTAGTATAGTTCCACTAACATATTATAGTTACAGAATACACTATTGTCCTAAATAAAAAAGGGAGCTTGATTTCTCAAACTCCCTCAACTAACCTATATTACTCAGATTACAGAGTCGATCCACTCAGTATTACGCCGCTAAGGTTGATATTACCCAGCGTCACACTGTTTGCATTCTCGAAGTTGTAGTTACGAGCGATGTTGATATTTCTAGCAACAGCAATCGATTTACCTTGTTCGAGGATTGCGAATCCGTATTCTTCTCTCATTTTTATGTTCTCGATATCTCGTTCAGGCTCACTCCAACGATCAGTTGTAACTTCCTGAGACTGACCGATCACACCACAGTTAGAGGAGTCAGCCATAACTACGTTTGTGCGGCAGCCAGCATCGATTCTCTCATAAAGTGCTGAACCATATGTGAATGGAACGTACTGAGTCACGATTACTTCAAGTGGGCTAGGTAGATATCTTGGAGCAATGTTAAAAGTTGCACCAAGTGGGTTCAATGTTTGTACCCACGGGCTAGCGCCCTTGACTGTGTTTCCAGAAGTCTGAGCATTACCAGTTTGACTGGTTCTGAAACCTAATCCGTTATGAGATGTTCCCCAAGCCGTAGGAGCTGATCCGTTAGGAGCTCTATTACTTACAACTGTATTACCAGCTAGGACTACTTCTCTCATCTCTGTGTCAGTCATAAATGTCTTCCACGCGAGAGGATGCATCATAACTACATCTGGGCTAAATCCACGATTCAGAAGATAAGCATACATTTCGAAGATGTCATTAGCGGTCATCGAACCATTTGCAGCACCAGTAATATCTCGACCTGTTGTTACACCAGCATAGCTATTAGTTGGATTGATATTATCGAAAACATCATAACCCATTTCACTAATAATTTTTGCTGCTTGGCGTTCTTTGTGTCTAGCTAGAGCACGACCAGCGGCCCGTAACCATACATTCACAACGTCCCAAAGGTTATCCCGAAGAACTTCCTCTGTTAGAGATATTTTCAGACCGTGCTTATCTGTAGTAAGTGCAATCATATCTCCGCCGTCTAAATCAAGTGTTTTCTCTTGATATTCGCCAGCTTGACCGACACGAGCTGCATCTAATGCGCCTAGTGCGCCGATCTGGATACGAGAACCTCTTTCGATGGTAATTCTTTGGAATAAACGGTCTACAATAAAAAGATTGGGTTCAATTGCTTCTCTCACAACTGTTTCCACAGTTTGAGGAACAAAGCGCATTAAATCTTCTCTTGTTACTAAGTCCTTTAATTCGAACTTATTATAGTTACCGTCTTTATCCAAGATTCTTCCATGATTCTGAAACGCATCATAAACGTTATAGAACTTGTTTCGGTTGTCGGTATCCTGGCCGTAAAGCTCGTAAGCGACCTGATCTCTAATTGTCATAAAATAAGCCATCATTTTCCTCCTTACGATACAAGTAGCTGGATTCTGACCAATCCGAAAGCACCGCTTCGGATAGCATTATAGACGCCTTCTACTGTAGGAGCAGTACCAGTTCCGATGCGAATACAGTCATATACGAAGTCGAACAAGAATTTAGGCATTCCAGCAGTTTGGGTACCTGGCATTCCTGATCTTGGATATGTCTGAACATCTTCTAGCATGTCCTTAGGGAATCTATTATCAATTGCTAAAATCTTACCAACAGTTTGATTAGAATAAACGTTATTATAGGCACTGACAGCAGCACCACCAATTAGTCCACTCGCACTGGCAGCAAAGCTCGCCGCAGATTGTAGTTTGTAGTTACCAATTAGATCAGAAGCTACTAACATACCATTACGGAAAACATCACCGTTATTAACGTCGACTGTTAAATAAGTATATTGTTTGTTAATTTCTCTCCAAGTTGAGAGATTAGCATAGTTGTTGGTTTGATACTGAGGATTAACACCAGAGTATGAACCAGCATTATAAACTTTTACATATGGAATTTCCACATACCAGTCAGTTAGAACGTGTCCACCGTCTGAGTGCATTCTATAGTTAAGCCATTTTCCACGAATATCCTGATACCAGTCATGGAACACAACACCGACAGGAGCATTTGCTGGGAGTACGAATGCTCCACTAGCTTGTGCGTACCCACCGCTTGCTACGATGGTTTCTGCTGAAACGTCGTCAGTGGTATAGAATCCACTCATTGTTGCTCCACCATTACAAGGGACCAGAAGACCAGCGATATGGATATCATAACCAAAATAAGCGTCGTCGATTTGTGCTGTAATAAGATTGCTTCCTAATTCAGGAGCATCCTTACCGATATTAATATATCCATTACCAGAAGGAGTAACAATACCACTAAGTGGCGTTGTGTCTTCTGTAGACAGCGCAGCAACGATACGACCCTTAGGAATTACAACCCAATCCTCAGTGTTAACGTCTTGTAACTGCACAGGGAGGTACTTATAAGGAGCATAGTATTCTGCTGGGCGGATACCTTCAGACTGTTCGAATCTCCAGCTGCGGATATCCGACATAGCATATTTACTCGGTCTTGGTCTTATGTCGTATCTCTGAGTCCTGTGTTGATTAAATGGCAATCCAAAATTAGTAACGGCCATTATTTAACCTCCACGGTTCTATTATCTTTTGAAAAGACTGCCCAAGGGTCTTTAGTCTTTTCATCCTCTTCTACAGAATTCAATAGTTCCTTCTGTGTCGTAGGATCAATTACTCGATCTTTAGATTCTAACGAACCTTCAGATTTAGTTTCAATATTTCTCAAGTCTGAGAGGGCGTCTGTTAAGCTTTCGATTTTTCGTGTCGATAGCTTAACTTTTAAATTCTCTCTCTCTTCTTTATTATCGGACATTTTCAAATCAATTATGTTTTCAATAATCGAATCTTTTAATCTTTTCTCTAAATCAACAGTTTTATCAAGATATCTGTTAACTTCATCTTCTCTTTCCAATAGTATAGTTTGAAGTTCAGAAACCTTGTCATTTAGCTGTTTAATTTTACTATCTTTCGCTTCTAGTGAGTTTTTTGAATCCTCCTGTAGCTTTTTGAAAGCATCTAATAGCTCATCTTTTTTCATTTTATCTACATCTTGAGTCTGTTCCTGAGCATCTGTTTGTTTTACATTTGATTCAGGAATAACGTCAAAATCTGGCATAGCTGTAAAAAGATCATCGATAGCCTTTGTTTCTTCTTCAGTCCAACCATCGTTAAGACCAAGAGATGAATCAATGCTATCAACTATTGCTGCTGATTCATCTGAAATAAAATCATTAAAGGTTTTAAGTTCAAAACGAATAGCTTTTCTTTTTAAGCAAGCAATGAGTTTAGACTTTGCATTGTCTAGTAATTCAGTGTCAACTAGTTGTTTGATTCCGTTTTTAACATGAGCTGCGTCATGTGCTGGGAATCTACGAACTTTATCGTTACCAACACCAGATACATAACAAAATGCACTATCTGGAAGATTCTGTCTCGAAGCGTTGGTAAGCGTTGTAATTTTCATTAGCTCATCCTCCATTAAGAGTTCAGAAAGTATGGTTTCTCGAGTATCCAAGAAATCATTATATGGCATAAAGCCTTTTCCTATATTAATTTGATCAATACCTGCGTATTTATCCGCTGGTTCATTAACAAAAGAACATTCAACATAATCGAGTTGATCAATTATCCAATGGATTCGTTTACCTTTAGAATTTAGCGATCCTTTTTTATGTGAACAAAGACCATCTTCAATTATATTCTGATTACATTCACTACATATAACTTTGCTGCTTTTTGAACCAACTGATACTGTGTTATACCTACCGTCAAGAATTTTTTCAATAGAGCCACTGTCTGTTATTTTAGCTGTAAGTTCTATATATTCTGGTGGTTCAGATAAAGAATCTGTAGTAGTTATTTTATATGATGTTATTCTTCCAATAGGATCGAGTAGTTTATTATGATGCACTAATTGCGGTTTTTGATATGGGCTTGTCCAGGTCTGTACGCCTTTTTTAACAGCATTCTCAGTATATTTCAACGAATTGTCATTAATAAAATTAAAGTGAGAAGCCTTAATTTTAATTTCAATGCTGTCTGGTAAATATTTAGTTTTTTTGAAATTCATATAAACTCTCTTCATCAACACTGCAATTACAATTATACCTGAAAGGAGGTATACGAGCATAGGATAAGTCATTTGAACTTATATTGGTAGAACTATGTTCTATACAATCGGTTGCTTCCACTAGTATAGTCTTATATCCTAAAGTTTTATAGATCAACATTTTTGATAGATTTGATACTTTATTTTTTTGTAAATCTAGAAATTTTGTAAGATCATCATTTAACATACTAACTCTAATTTCATCGCTTGCCTGCCTAGCGCGCCTAAGAATTTTATCTTTTGATATTATTTCTACATCATCAAGATAAAGCTCTACCGATTCCATATCAATCTGATCAAGAGAAAGATGATGAAATTCGCTAAGTTGTTTCAAATTATAGTTAAGTTGCTCAGTTAATTTTGCTTTTATTTCTAATGACACCTTATTAGCTAGGGTTGATACATTTATATTACTTTCATATCCATCATTAAGCAACATGTTATTAATAGCACTTGTCATAGTACTATGATATTCTGTTATATAATCTTTTGTTATCTTAGGTCTACCGCTCGAAGTTCCATGTTGATTTCTTGGTCTATTAGCATTAGCTGTTGATTTCTTAGCTCCAGTTGATGCTGACGCAGATTTACCACTTGTCGCCCTAGCTTTAGCTCCAATTTTAGCAATTTCTAGAGAAATATTATTTTTAGCATCAATTTCTTCAATAGTAGTCTTATATAAGAATGTGTCTTTTTCATCGATTGATTTATCGTAATCTAGTTCAAGACGCGCTTCGCTTCTAGTAATAATATTATTCTGCCATTTTTGTATAATATTATTTTCTTTTTTGATTTGATTTTCGAGATCGATTTCAGGAAAGCTAAATATTAATTCGTCTTTTACTATATCAAAACCGCCATCTAATAACATTTCTCTAATGAGTTCCATCTCAAGTCCATGTTTAATTATTTGTTGGTATCTCTTAGTAATAGTTTGCATCGATAAATCTAGTACTTCTGCTGTATTCCTATTCGATGATTCGGCTTCACCCATAGCTATTGAAGATATTCCTAAACCCGAATATACTCGTTTTTTAAAATGATTGACAAAGCTAATTAGATCTACTGGAGTATTATTATTCGATGGAACTTCAATTGTATGGTGTCCTGGCACAACTAACATTCCATACGCTGGCATATTATTTACTGTAGATGTTACCTGCTCTATTTCGTTTGGTGCAGGTGGCTGGTCTTTTGTTCCGACTTTATAAAGATAAAGAGGAATAGAATATTGAAATCCTAAAATTTCAATCTCTTCTTCTAACTTTCTTAAAGCTCTGATATCGTCGAGAATAGGAATAATACTAGACATACCAGTAAGAGTTCCAGGAATTTTATTATATGTAAGATGTATTACATCTCTTTCATCCCAAAACGTTTCTTCTCCTCTTATAATTTGTTTATAATTGACTATTTGTCCACTTTTATTTAAACCAATTTCAATAGTAGTTGCATCAGCTACGAACAATCCAACTATGGGATCCATATTTTTACCATACAGTTTATACGATCTACCGTATTCGCATTTAGAAGCAGAGCGAACTTTTATTATATAACAATTTCCATATGTTACTAATTGTTTTGATATGTAATTCATTGTTTCATAGAAAGAAACACCAGTTAGATTTTGAATTTCTTTCATTCTACGATAGACGTGTTTTTGTAGTTTATCGTTTTTAGAAGTAAGTTCGTAACCATTCTTTAAAATTTGTTCAACAAATATATTTGTAGCACGTTGAAGTATTCCATCCATTTGGACAGCATTTGCTATTGTTGGTAAGTCGTATTCTGGCTTATAAAACTCTACATTTCTTCTTAGTCTTTCGCTTTTATAAAATGTGCTAGTATGATGAATACCAGAAAATTTTCCTGTAGGATCGTCGATATCTTTTTTATCAGATATTGATCCGTTGGCCAGTATCTCTTCGCTTTCTGGCTTTGCAGAAAAAGCTTTAATTGCTCTAATTCCTTTTTCTATAATATTCATTATAAATTCCTATTTTTTATTCTAAGAGCCCAGCGGACAATTTCTTGTGGCGTTGGAGCATTTAAACAATCAGCATTTAGAGTTGATAAGACGTTAGAGTTAATATCTGTTCCATTGATTGAATCAGCTGAACTAGACCCTGATAAAATATTGTCTACCAGAGCTAAAGGATATCCGTAGTATTTATTTAAAAAGGTTCTTATAGAGCTATTCGATATGACTGGTATATATGCTTTACTCATAGGAGAACCATCAGAATTATTAGTGTCTCTTAGTATAGTTCCGTCAGCTGCTACTTTAATACCTTGAACCTGATCAGGATTTGATCTTTTTTTTGTGTTATCAATTGGATCTAATATTGATCCGCTTCCTGACGGAGTTGGAACCTGATTTTCTACAGCGCCAGTGACTGATGCAGCGCCATAAAATACACATAAATCAAAATTAATTGCAGCTTGTTTTAATTTAACCAATAAATCTCTAAACCAATATAAAAATTCAAGATCATTTATATTCTTTGGAAAATCTAGTTCCTTCATATAGCCAAAGTCACCGACTCTACCAGCTATAAATCCTTTGATTTTTTCAAATAGTTCAGCAAATAGGCCGTAGTCTGTAATATATTTTTTTAATAGATCTAATAATTGAGCAAACGGAACACACTTAGCCCATATGTTTTCCATATCTAATGTTGCTGCCTCGGCTCTATTAATTTGATATAAAATTTCACCAATGGCGCTATCTCTGATAGCAAATAGAACTTCTTGAAGAATTAATAAAACTGCACCAACTACCCCATTAGCAATTTCTTTAATAACGTCAGGAATAATTATTGATATTTTTCTTATATCAGCACTAATAAATGTAATTATTAGATCAACAAAAGCAATCATAACATCTAACCATTTACCAAAATCAGTATCAGCTAACACCAAACCTTGGTTTAATTTAGCAATAATTGCGTTATTCGCTGTTGCTGCATACATTGCCCATATTCCTTGGATTAAGCAACATAATACTTCTGGGTCTTCAAACCACGTAGATACTACTGCTATCGTATCTTGCAATAATCCTTTTAATATTGGTTTATCAAGATTATTAATTAATTCTTCTATCATTATAACGTCACCGATATTTTGACCAAGTCTTCGTTCTAAAGTACTGACTCCTAGAACGTCTTTAACACTAAGTCTACTACCAGCACCAATAAACGCTCCCTCTACAGCAGATTCTACTGATTGGGAGAAATTATAAATGCCCTCGTTAGAGTTTGCACCATTAGGATTAATTGGCATTTTTCTTTCTTTCTTCTGCTGTTAATTGAATTGCGCCTTTGCCATTATATCTTAAAGCATATAATTGATCTTTTAATTCAGCTGTCTTTTTTTTAAATTCTTGTGTGATTTCATTATCTATCATCATTCTACATAAAAACTTTTCATACTCTATATGCTCTCGTACTTTTTTGACAAACGATGTCATTAATACTGCTCCAGAAACATATCCGTTTTTAGTTACATGCATAGTATTATCCTAACTGATTTGTTTGTAAATCTAAAATAGAACTAATGGATTGTGAACCTGATGCGCTTGCTTTAGTTGGATCATTAGGCGTCAAAGCATCATTAATAATAGCGTCCAATACTTGCCTTGCAGCATCAAGACAATTAGGATTCATGCCAAGTCCTTCTGGTTGTGTTGTATCAACATTATCAAGAAAGTCGTCAACATTAGCACAAGGGTCGTTCACATTTTCCATTAAATTTCCCATTTCATCGAAATCGCCGCTTTTATCGAAATTTGGGCCAGATGTATTTTCTGGCGGGCAATCGCTTATTGTTCCGCAATCACATGGAGTGAGTCGTCCATTTTCTAATACTTGAAATTCAGTTGGTTCCACCATTGGTTTATATCTTTTATATAATTTTGGTGGTATTTTACATAATAAAAAACAAGCTAGTTTGTTTAGTATCTTGTTTATTGGTCCATAATTTTTTAAACACTCTTTAGGTTTTATTTCAAATCTTCTTTTATTACATTGCGGCCTCATGTCTTTAAAAAATGTAATAAGCGAATCCATCGGATAAGCTATTACTATTCTTGTTGGATTAACTATAGACAACATTATAACAAATTTTGGCCACAACATGTTCCACCAAAGCATTAATAACATTTCTAATACTTGTTTAGCTTTATTTTCTTCAAAAGTCTTTGCTATATCATTAGCAGCATTTCTAAGTGGTGCTTCTGGAGATAAACTATCTGGATCAGCTTCATTAAAAACACTAGCTATTCCTCTAGTTATTTCATCACAATTAAAGAATGGGCCATCTAGTTTTCCGTTTCCAAGAATACTACCAATAGGATCATACCCCATTGCTACAAGTATAGGGGCATGGTCTATTATCGCTTGAGCTGTATCAAATAGGTCTTTATCAATAGATGATCCATCTCCACCCAGAGATTTAACTGCCGCTTTAAGTGGACCATTAGTTGGATCAACAGGAATATTCATATTTTTAGTAAGTTGATCTAACATGTCTTCAAGTTGTTCAGTAAGATCTTCCATATCTTTGACGTGATTAAGTATTCCATTTATCTTGGCTTCATTTGATATTTCGCTTGCCGACGGTTGATCTGCGGCAGAAGAAACAGCTGATACCGTTGTATTTTTTAACGGAAAGTTAATTCTACCAAGAACTTTAAGTTGTTCCGCTATTTCTGGAGGGATGGATTGTCCAGCGAGGGTTTCTATACTAAATAATTTATTTATATCCATTAAAAGCAACCCCTTGTTCTAAAGTTAATATTAGGTCTTGAAACAGGCATTTTAATCCTTGCTGGCATTCTTGGTTTTTGAATAATTTTCTCAGGATCATATGTATTTTTACTCACACTAGCTGAATGTATCGGTGTATTAGAAATATCTTGATCTCTCATAGGATAATCACTAAATCTTGGATCATTCATAAATATAATACGATAAGTTATTTTATTACTGAGAATCGAACCATATTCTTTTTGAAATCCATACACTGCTAGGTTAAATGCATCTAATATGTGATCTTCTCCCTCATAAGTATAGTCTCCTCTAGAAGTAACATTCTTAACTTGATAACTTCTCATTTGACCTACTAGTCTAGTTTGTTCATCTTCTTCTTTTGGAAGTACATACATTCCTTCTTCCAAATTCAATGCAGAAAAATTAACCATTAATGATTTATTTCTTTTCTTTACAATTTTACCAAGAACTGGATCATAATGTTCTATAGATGCTCCTGAGTCTACTACTTTAAGTTTGCTACTCATCATTAGTTCTGGATGATCTCGTCCATATAAAGTTAACTCTTCAATATTTGTATCTCCTGCGCCATAATCTACATATATATAATCTATTTTGTATAGTCTAAGAAGTCGTATTATTTCTTCTCTTGTATTTCGTTGAGTTGATTCTTTTGAAGTAATTCCTCTTCTATAAAATAATCTATATTTTCCAGTAAAATCAATAGTAACGTCTTGCCTAGCTTCATCATCATAAAATTGTTCTATTGTTGTTTCTCTACAAAATTCTAGTAATACTACTTGTCCGCCATTAATATAAGTATTCCAGTCAACACCAATAATATAAAGATTGCCATGTTTTTGTTTAAATCCAGGATTAAATATTTCAGGATTAGAGATATCTATGTTCCGCCCATATTTTGTAAGAGCATTCGTTAATAGGTGGCTCTTGTATACCCCTCCAAATTCTTCTCCGAATTCAGCACCATATTCTCTTTCAAAGTTTGAAGCAGATGTAATTGCTCTAACTTGATATTCTGTGCTTTCGGTAATAGGTATACCTTTGGCTTTAGCATCTTCAATAGATATCCACCTTTTATTATCTGGATGCCATGATGGAATATGACTATGAAGCCATCCGTTTTCTTCAGCATGTTGACACCATGTGTAAAATAAACTTCTTTCTCCACTCGGAGTAGAACAGATTCTTAATCTACACTGTGCGTGAGTAGTCCAAATAGGCATTATAACTTGTTCAATGATGTCTCTTGGTATAAAGTCCATTTCATCAAGAAATAACATATCGGCAGATAATGATCTTAATGACGTACCTCTATTTGAGGAAGAGATACCTATAGTGTATCCTTTGATAATGGAACCATTATCAAATTCTATAGTATGAACGTCTGACGTTCTAATTTTTACAATTTGTTCTCTTAATAAAGGAGAATCAGCAATTAAAGAACCATAAACCGTCCACAGCTCTTTAATTTGAGTTTCATAAGGAGTAGCTATTATAATTGTGAATGGTTGTTGTTTTTGTCTATTTTCTTCAATCATTCTTACGATTGGATATGCTGATGCCCACCAAAGTGTATCAGCACACATTAACACCGATTTACCTGCACGTCGACCAAATCTAAGAATTATATTTCTATAATTTCGACTCTGTCGTGCAATTTCGTACTGATAAGAAACAAATGAAAAAGGTTTTTCTTTATCATTAGGATCTCGCAAAAATGCTTCACACCATCTAACTGGTTCTGTAAATAAATCAAGAACATCATTTGACTGAATATTATCTAAAACCCCCACATGTACCCCTTACCAAAAATATTATGAATGAAGCAACTGTGCTTCTGTGCCAAGTGCTGATCGACCATTTATATATGACCGAGAAATTGCGTCTACTGCTCTTTGTCTTTCTGTTGCCGCTCCTGCACTAAGATAACCTAAAGCTAGGTTGCCTCCTGTTTCTGGATTGAATCTATTAACGTAGGCATCGCTAACTCTATTAATATTATCTACCACATATCTTCCGATAGGTTCTCCAACCATTTTAGTGATATCCCATAAAAGAAAAGCAGTATTAACACCAGCATATATTCTACCAAACTTTAAAGCGCCTCCTACTAACTTATCACCAAATACTTTCATTCTAGCTTTGCCTAGTGTATGCCCGAAGGGGGTCTTGCTTTGCGGTATAACTATTAATTGTTGTTCTGCTGCCGTAACTACGGGCTTTAACTTGTCTGCTGCAGCGAGGGCTTCCTTCATTTCCTTACGTTGTTTAATAAGAATTTTATATAATGATCTTTTATGCTTTTTTGCATACTCACTTGATGTCCATTTTACTCTATGATCTTTTCCTAATGGACCGAAATTCCAAACCTCTTTTGTCGTTTGTCCCATTCCAGACCAAAAATTTTTACCAAATGCCTCTTTAATTGATTTATATCCTGCCACAATATCGTCTTTTCCACCAAAAGGAGTCCATAGACCTTTTGTGGCACTATATACACTTGGATCATATTTATATCTTGAGGCAACAAATGTTACTGGATTTAATAAGCTGCCTACTATTGATTTTGGATTGTATTGTTCTTGTTCTTGTCCGTACGGATCGTAAGCCATGTTTTATTTTTCTTTCTTGATAAGATTAATAACGTGCACCGTGCCTAGTCTTTGATAATGCGTTACTAAGTCCAGCAGTA
>Ga0172362_10003579_pt1 | contig 13417 bp, 5 predicted proteins | sample LakKivs1_kivu2a2_FD_114534 | JGI IMG/M metagenome (GOLD analysis project Ga0172362, IMG submission 114534) | Sediment microbial communities from Lake Kivu, Rwanda - Sediment s1_kivu2a2 | ecosystem: Environmental > Aquatic > Freshwater > Lake > Sediment | place: Rwanda: Western Province, Lake...
ACCCCATCACCCCATCACCCCATCATTTCTTTTCCTTCCCCGTCTCCGTCTCCGCCAGTCCCTTGAAGTACACCTGAATCATCTTCTCGAATTCCTTGGGATATCCTTCGCCCATGGCCTGGAGGATCTGGTTCTTCACTTCGCCGGGGAGCTTGGCCCAGTCGTCGCCGAGGTCCATCACGGCTTCGGGCAGCTCGGCGTGTTCGGGCTGAACGCCGCTGCGGCTGCCGGTCCCGGAGCTCGCAGCCTGATTGCGCATCTCCGCCATTGCCGCCAGCATCGCCTGCGTGGCCTGGTTCAGCGATTCCTGGATTTGCTCCTGAACCGGCGCCACCTGCTGGGCGGGGGCGTTCTGCTGGATCATCTGCGACGCCTGCTGCATCTGCTTGGCCGCGTCCGCAAGGGCCTTCGCAATCTCCGCGTTCATCCCCTGCTGTTTGGCCTGCTCGGTCTGACCCTGCTGGCCTTCCTGCTGGCCTTGCTGCTGGGCTTGCTGCTGGGCTTGCTGCTGGGCTTGCTGGTTCTGCTGATTCTGCTCACCTTGCTGCTGACCCTGCTGGGCTTGCTGTTGACCCTGCTGCTGCCCCTGCTCCTGGCCCGGCTGAGGCTGTTCGTGTCCTTGCTGAGCTTCCTGTCCTTGCTCTGCTGCAGCCTGCTCGGCATTCTTGGCGAGTGCATCCTCGATGGCCTTGTTGGCCTGTTCCCCGGCCTGTGCGGCCTGCTGGAGGTTTTGGGCAGCCTGCTCCTGATGCGGGGCAGCCTCGTTCGCCTTCTGCTGGAGCGCTTCCGCCGCCTGCGCCATTTGTTGCGCGGCCTCATTCGCTTTCGGCTCCGCCACGGCCTTCAGCGGTTCCGCCGCCTGCGGCTCCACGCGCTCCAACGCTTCGCGCGCATCCTCAAACTGCTGTGCCAGGTCTTCCGCCTTGTTCTGGAGGTCGCGCTGCGCGTCCACCAGCGGCTGCGGGGCCGGCTGATTCTGCGGCGGCTGCTGACCCGCCTGCGGCGGCGCCGGCTGCTGATTCGCGTTCGGCTGCTCATTCTGATTCGGCTGGTTGTTCTTCGCAAGTTGCTTCTGCTGGTCGGCCATCTCCTTCGCCTGCTGCTGCAAGCCGGCCAGCGCCTGCTGAGCTTCCTCCAGCACGGCCTCCCGGCCCGCCTGCGTCTGCGCCAGCTCGTCCACCAATTCACCGGCCAGCTCGTCCTGTTTGTCCGCCAGCTCGCCGTCGCCTTCGGCCTGCTGATCGTTCTTGAGCGTCTCCTGTGCCACTTCCTCCTGACGCTCCGCGATCTCCTTCACGCGTTCGATGTTCTCGCGGAGGAAGTCTTCGGGCGTCTGCGGCTCGGGCTTGGGGGGCTGGATCGGCTCGATCCCCTTGGCGAGCTGGGCCGCCTGTTCCAGCTTCTGCTGCGCCTGCTCGAGGTTGTTGGCCGCCTGCTGCACGGGCGGACGCGCCTGCTGGAACTCGCCCTTCTCGAGCTTGTCGGCCGCCTGCTCCATCGCCTGCTGGGCGGGTCGAGCCATCTCGACCGCCTGCGCTGCGAGCTTGGCGGCTTCCGGCGCCTGCGGCTGCAGGGCATCGGCCAGCCGCTGAGCCTGGTCCGCCATTTCCTCGGCGCGTTCCGCGTTCTCGCGCTCCGCCTCCGCAAGCACGTCGCGGTTGCGCTCGTCGGCCGGATCGGCGTTCGCGGCGACCGGCGCCATCGCCTGCTGGTCCTGCTTCAGCTCCTCGGCCTGCTTCGCCGCGTGCGCGAGTTGCTCGGCCGGAGCGATCGGCATCTGCTCGTCGAATCTCCGGAGCTGGTCGAGCGCCTGCTCCTGGTGCTCGGCGGCGGCGGCCAGCGCCTGCTCGCGCTCATCGACGTTCTCGGCCGCCATCGCGTCGGCCATCTCGTTCTGAGCCTGCTCCATCGGCTGGTCGGCGGCCTTGTTGAGCATCGCCCGCGCCTGATCAAGCTGGCCCATCCGCTGGAGGTCCGGTTCCGGGCGTGCACCGATGGCGTTCGCCTCGCGTGCAAGCTGCTGGGCAAGCTCGCGAGCCGCCTGCTGGGCCTCCGCCTGCTGCTGCCGGGCCTGCTCAAGGCGGCGGGCGTCCTCGGCCGGGAGCGGAGCCTCCGCATTCTCGACTTCCGCCTTCGCAAGCGCCAGTTCGCGCTCCGCCTCCTTGTGCTGCTCGATCACGTCCTCCATTTGCTCGTGGAGGTCGGGCCTGGCCTCGGCAAGCTCCTCGCGCGGCTGCTCCACCTGCTTCTGCGCGAGCTGCTCCGCCTGATTCAGGTTCCGCTTCAGGTCGTCGAGCTGCTGCCCGATCTTGTGCTGGTTTTCGGCCGCCTGCTGGGGCGCCGCGGCGAGCATCGCCTGGGCCTGCTCCATTTGCGGCGGGATCGCCGCAACCTGCTGGTCGGCCTGCGCGAGCACGTTCTGCATCTGCTCGTCGGCCTTCCAATCCTCGCGTGCCTGCTTCACGTCGGCCGCCACCTCGCGCGCGTCGTTCTCCAGCGCCTGCTGGCGGTCGGCGAGATCGTCAACGGCCGCGCGGTCTTCCGGCTTCGTGCGAAGCGCATCGCGCGACAGCTTCTTCTGCTCGTCGGCGAGCCGGGCGGCATCGGCCGCGGCCTGATGAAGCTCGTGCTCGGCCTCCACCTGCTGAACGTTATCCGCGATCTCCTGCAGGTTCTTCGCGGCTTCCGCCTGCTTCTCCTGCGCCTGCTTGAGTGCTTCGGGATTCTGACGCCCCATCGCCTGCTCCGCCTCGGCCATCGGCTTCTCGGCAAACGCCTCGAGCGCCTTGGCGGCGTCGGCGTAATCCTGCGCGGCCCGGAAATCGCGGTTCGGCCCCTGCTCCGCCCGCTCCGCCATCACGTCGGCAAGCTCGGCGAGGGCCTTGGCTTCCTGCGCCAGGTCCTGCTGCTTCTCCCGTGCGCGTTCGACGCCCGCTTGGTCCGGATTCGGCCCCTGCATCGCCTGCTGGAGCTCCTGCGCCGCCTGCTGTTGCTGCTGGGCAAGCTCGCGAATCGCCTGCGGCAGATCGGGCTGGGCCGCGGCCACTTCCGGCTCCGCGGCCTGGCGCGCTTGGGCAACCTGCTCGTCCGCCTGGCGCAACGCCCGCCTCGCGTCGGCGATTCGCTGCCCGGCCTCATTCATCTCGGCCGCCGCTTGCGGGGGCTGGCCCGCCTCCGCCTGCGCGATGGCCTGCTGGGCCTCCTGCTGCGCCGCCGCGAGCTGCTGCTTTGCCTGCTCCAGCGCGCCCACCGCCTGCGGAATCAGCGGCTGCGCCTCCTGCTGCAGCGCCTGCACGTCCTGCCCGAGCTGCTTGAGGGCATCGGCGATCTGCCTCTCGTCCTGCGCGGCGTCCTTGATGTCGGCCGCCCGCTGGTCGGCCGGGGCGTCGGGCTTGATCGCCGCGGCACGCTGCTGCAACTCCTGCTGCGCGTGGGCAACGTCCGCCGCAGCCTGCTGAACGTCCTCCACCTTCTCCTCCACCGCTATCCGGTCGAGCTGGCGGGCGATCTTCTCCATCGCGTCAGCCGCTTTCTGCTGCTGCTCCTGCGCCTTCGCGATGTCGGCCGCCTTCTCGGCCCGCTGCTCCTCGGCCTGGGCCTGATCCAGCTTGCGCTCCGCCTGCCCGAGGTTGCGCTCGGCCACCGCCTCGATCGCCTTCTGCATCTCAGCCACCTGCTCGGCGAGCTGCTTGTCGGGGTGGCGAGCCATCGCGTCGTCGAGCTGCTTGATGATCCGCTGCGCTTCGCGCTGATTCTCCTCCACTTGCTTCTCGGCCTCGCGCAGCGCCTGCTCGTCCTCCTGTTTCCACGGAGCCTGCTGGTTCTGAGCCGCCTGCTTCAGCCGCTCCACCTTCTGCGCGTCCTGCTTGATCTGCTCCGCAAGCTTGTGAAGATCCTTTCGGGCGGCGTCAACCGCCTCCATCTGCTCCTTGCGAGCGAGCGTCTTCTCGCCAAGGCCGATGTGCACGATGAACTCGGACGAATCGCCGCGCCCGCCCTCGCCCCGCTCGTCGAACGCGCTGATCCGATAGACGACGTCGTCGCCCGCCTTCGCCCCGGTGGCCGCAATGTCCCACGCGTACGGCACCACCAGGCTCTTCGCCTTCGGCTCGGGCAGCTTGATGGCGATCGATTTCGGCTCGCCCTTGCCCACCGCGTAAACCAATCGCACGCTCGCGATCGCGAAGTCGTCGCGCACCGCCGTCACCGTATCAAGCACCGCCGGCTTGGACATCGTGAGGTTCTTGCCCGGCCGCTCGATCTTCACGATCGGCTTGCGGTCCGGCAGCGCCTCGATCGGATACTCCGGCACCGGCACGTTCTCGAAGCCATCGGCCGACACCAGCCGCACCATGTAGACGTCGTTCATCGCGATCGTGAAGCCGAACGCCGCCTCCGTCGCCGCAACGTCCATCGCGTGCGACTTGCTGTCGCTCTTGAACGTGACGTGCGCCTCCTTCAGCGGCTGCGTCGATTTCACCTTCAGCGTCACCTTCGTGCCCTCGAGCTCCGAGATGGCGCCGTCGGTCGTCGTCACCTGCCGAGGCTGCTGGCCGGTGTAGGCGGGATACTGATACGAGAAGCTCATCTCCTGAATGGCGGGCCGCGGCACCACCCGCACGCGATACACCCTGCTCTCGGCGTCGCCCCCCCTCACCGTGTAGCTGAAGCTCTGCCGCTGGTTGCCCATCGTGATCACGAAGGTGCCCTTCTCGTCGGCAAGCATCTCCAGCCGCTCGCGCGTGCCCTGGTCGGGGCGGTACGACAGATACGCATGCGGCGGAATCCTCCCGCTCGCCTTCGCATAGATGGTGATCGCCTCGCCTCCGAGCACCGACGCATCCCCCGGCTGCACCACGAGGCGCGTATCGCTGAGCCGCGGAACGTCCGCCAGCAGGAATCGCTGGAAGAGCTGCGAGAAATCCTGGAACTGCAGCCACGCATAGAGGCTGATCCCCAGCAGGATTACCGCCGCCACGGCCACCGCCCGTTGCGCCGCCTTGAACGGAATCGCCGTCCGGAAATCGATGTCCCGCGTCTTGTACAGCGTCCCCTTCACCAGCGCCCCGATCAGCTCGGGCGAGCCCTTGATGTCGTCGCTGTCGTTGCTCGCCAGGATTTCAACGGTGCTGGCCAGCCCCTCGCTCAACTCCGGGTGAACGGCCTCCACTGCGAACGCGAGCGAATCGGCTCCCGGCTTGCGCCGCAGGGGCGTCACAAGGAATATCCACGCCGCCGCCCCCGTTGCACACAGGGAGCCGGCCAGCAGCAGCGTGCGAGCCGCGTTTGGCAGCGCGATATGGCGGTCGAGCGCGAATGAACACACCATGCACAGGATGAACACGCTGAGGACGATCGCGATGCCCTTCGCGAGATGGACGGCAACCATTCGGCGCGCTTCGGCCGCAAGCTTGCCGCGCAGCTCCTCGGGCAACTGGGCGGAATACGATGCAGTAGCCATGGGGAGTCCTCCTTGGACGTGAATGCGGCGGCCTCCGGGCGGCCCGCCATGTGTGCGCTCTATTGTACGCGCCTAGGCCCGGCCAGTCAAACCGAAAGTGGCGAAATGGCAGGTGTTACAAGATTTTACGTAGAGCCGGGGACGGGAGGACGGGAGGACGGGAGGACGGGAGGACGGGAGGACGGGAGGACGGGAGGACGGGAGGACGGGAAGACTGCAGGATGAGGGCTTGCGGATCAGGTGATCGCATTCCATGCCGATAATCGGCCGCAGAAATGAATAACACCCGTGAGGAAACTCGCTGTCCACTGCGTCCACTTGGTCCGCTATGTCCACTCGTGGCGAGCTTGAATGAATCCAAGTGGACAAAGTGGACCCAGTGGACGACACGCTCAGCCGTGCACAAAACCTCCGTCCGCTGAACGTTGATCGTCGCCCGTTGAACGTCTTCTTTCTTGCGTTCGATGCTCGACGTTCAGTGTTCGGTGTTCTTCTTCTTTTCCTTCTTCCTTTCGCCTATCTCTTGTATGACCCCATCAGCTCACCTTCGGCCACAACGTGCCCTTGCATGGCTTCGAGCAGTTGGGCTTTCCTGGCGCCTTGCGGCACGTCGAGCATGGTGTCGAGTGCATACAGCCTGAAGAAGTAGCGATGGGCGGGGCCTTTGGGGGGCGATGGCCCGCGGTAGCCGACCTTGTCGAAGCTGTTGGTGCCCTGCCGCATTCCGCCCTGGAGCACTTCCGAGGCAGGCACGCCTTCCGGCAGGCCGCCGGCCTTCGGGTTGATGTTGAAAATGATCCAATGGACGAATATGCCGCGCGGGGCGTCGGGATCCTCGCAGATGATCGCGATGCTCTTCGCTTCTTCGGGCATGCCCTTCCACTGTAGCGCAGGCGAGATGTCCTTGCCGTCTCCCGTGTAGTCGATCGGAATCGGCTGGCCGTTGTCGAATACCGGGCTTGTCAGCTCGACCACGGCCACTTCCACGGCCGCCGACCCTTTCGTGTTCGTCATCTGTCCCTCCTGTTTCGATGAGCAGCCGGCCAGCATCCCTGCCGCAACGGCCGCGATAACGACGATACCGAGAGAATAGTCCGTTTTTCTCATGTCGTTCTCCTTGCGGGAAATCAAAAACAATTCAGAATTCAGTTTACGCGGACTTACACGTGCGACCTGCCTTTCACCCCATCACCCCACCACCCCGTCACCCCACCGCCCCGTCATCATTTCTGCAATGCCGGCTCGCGCCTTGGGAACGCGATGAGGCGGTTGCCGTGGCGTTCCACGTGCGTTCCGCGTTCGGCGCACAGTGCGGTCATGCGATCCAGGATTTCATCGCGATCTGTCCCGCGCGCCAGGTTCACCTGGAAATTGTCGATCAGCGTGGGATGCATGACGACGTTTGACACGCTGCCATCCGCTGCGACCGCAAGCTCGAACAGGAATCCCTGGTCGTTGCGGAGGAAGGGCTCGACGGCGTAGTCGTCGATGAAATCGCCCGTGTCGAACATTATAGCTTTCTTGCGGTAAATCTCAAGTGCCTGGAAGACGTGCGCGCTATGGCCGTGGATGACGTCGGCCCCGGCGTCGATCATCTTGCGTGCGAACTGCACGAAGTCGTCGGTGGGCCGCTGCCGCATATTCGGCCCCCAGTGGAGGCTGACGACGAGCAGGTCGGCCGCAGGGCGTGCGGCTCGAACGCTTTCAGCCAGTTGCGCGGCGCCGTCGGGCGAGATCTCCACGTAGTTCACCCCCGGCGTATCGGCGGTCGCCTGCCATTCGGGAGTGTTGTCGGTGGCGCCGATGACGGCGATGCGCATCCCGGCAACTTCGGCGACCGCGGGTGCCGCTGCTTCGACGATGCTCATGCCCGCCCCGCAGTAGGGAATCCCCGCGTTCTTCAGCGTCTGCAATGTTTCTTGCAGGCCCTCCACCTCGAAATCCAGCACGTGGTTGTTGGCCAGGTTCACCATGCCGATGCGGGCAGCTTTCAGCACGGCGATTGCCGGGGCGGGATCGGCACGGAAGTGGAATACCTTCGGCGTGCGCGTCCAGGGCGTCTCGGATCGCGTCAGCGCGCACTCGAGATTGATCAGCGAGAAGTCGGCCGACACGATCAGTGGAAGGGCGTCGCCCCAGAAGTAGTCGGGCGTGACCTGGCGCATGTAGTCGTTCACCAGCCTTCCCAGCATCACGTCGCCCGCGATGGCGATTTTCATGGGTTTCATCCCTCCCGCACGCGAAACAATGAACAATGAATGATGGTGTGATGGGATGGTGGGGCAAAAAAATCGCCGGACCCGCGGATGGCCGGGTGATGGGGGATTCTCACCCCACCACCCCACCACCCCATCACCCCACCCTCTTCACACCTGCGCCGGCGCGGGCATTCGCTCGCCGACCTTCAGTGCGAGGTCGCGCAGCCGGCAGCAATAGCCCCATTCGTTGTCGTACCATGCGGCCACGCGCACGAGATGGTCGCCGAGCACGGCAGTCGATGGCAAGTCGACCCGGGCCGAGGCGGAATCGCCGATGACGTCGGCCGAGACCAGTTCGTCGTCGGTGGTGGCGAGCAGGCCTTTCATGGCGTCGGAATCGCTGGCCTGCTGGAATGCCCTGTTCACGGTCTCGAGGCTCACGGGGCGTTCGGTCTGCGCGATGAAGTCGATGATCGATCCGCACACGACGGGCACGCGCAGCGCGCTGGCGTGGACGTGGCCTTTCAGTGCGGGCATGACCAATGCGAGCGCCTTGGCCGCGCCCGTCGACGATGGCACGACCGATTGCGCGGCCGCCCGCCCCCGCCGCCACTTCTTGTCCGGGCCGTCCACGATCTTCTGCGAGGCGGTGTACGCGTGGACCGTGCTCAGGAAGGCGTTCCGGATGCCGAAGGCGTCGTGCAGAACCTTCGCCACCACCGCCACGCAATTGGTGGTGCAGGAAGCGTTGCTGACGACGTGGTGCTTCTCGGGATCGTAGGCGTTCCAGTTGACGCCGAGCACGATGGTCACGTCGGCTCCGCCGTCTTTGGCGGGCGCGCTCAGCAGCACTTTCCTGGCCCCGGCCTTCAGATGCTTCGACGCCCCGTCGCGATCCAGGAATATTCCTGAACACTCCAGCACGATGTCGATGTCCATGTCCTTCCACGGCAACGATGCCGGGTCCTTCTCGTTGAACATCTTGATGGACCAATTGCCGGCGGTCAACCTGTCGCCCTGGATCGAGACGTCGTCCCACGTGCGGTAGACCGTGTCGTGCTTCAGCAGGTAGGCGAGGTTCTCGAACGGAGCGATGTCGTTTATGGCCACAATGTCGAGGTCGGCGTCCTTCGCGCAGCGCAGCAGCGTGCGTCCGATTCGTCCGAATCCGTTGATGGCTACTCTTGGCATGGAAGTTCTCCCCTCAATTGAATGGGTGCTCCTAGTATGTAACCCGGCGCGGCGGCGATTAGTTCATTATGGGTTCTTTTCGGGTGAGGATGTATCGCTCCCGGCCGAATCGAAGCTTCATCTGGTGTCAGTGCGCGAAACCATGTGGAGAAATTCCGAAAAACAATTTGGCATGGCTCGAATCATGGTGTATAATTCGTGTACGAGTCGTCTCAAGGGCAACACCGCCCATTCACACGCAAGCTTTGCTTTCATCTATGGACGCCGCGAAAGGAGTGCACCAAATGTTTCGCATCTGTGCTGTGGCAATATTCATCGTATGCATTGTGACGAGCCTCACATCTGCCGAGATTCCGCAATTGCTGAATTATCAGGGGCGGCTGGTGGACAAGTTCACCAAGCCGGTGAGCGGGGTGAAGACGATGCAGTTCGCCTTTTATGACGACCCCGCCGCGGGAAACCTGCTGGGCGGGTTCGATGAAACGCAGCAGGTGGCGGTCACCAATGGCGTGTTCAACGTCCTCATCGGCTCGGCGACGGTGGGCGGAGTGCCGGCGGACGTTTTCCAAGGTGTGGATGTTTTCCTCAGCGTGCGTGTGGCCGGCGAGGAGCAACTCCCGCGGCGGCGGCTCGTGAGCTCGGCGTTCGCGTTCAAGGCGATCCATGCCGATACCGCCCGCTACGCGCAGGAAGCAACGTCGGCCGGGACGGCGGCAATGGCCGCCTACGCCGACCAGGCGGAAGCCGCCAATTCCGCCGTTCATTCCAATGAAGCAGATCACGCGGCATCAGCCGATAACGCGGCAGAAGCAACTCATGCGGCGCTCGCGGCAGTGGCAGCCACTGCCGGCCATGCGAATGAAGCTGACCACGCGCTCGCCGCCGATAGCGCAACCGAAGCCGGCCACGCGGCGCTCGCAGCAGCCGCCCTCCTTGCCAATCGAGCACTTGAGGCGGATCACGCCGCTGCCGCCGACAACGCGACCGAGGCCGATAGCGCAACCGAAGCCGGCCACGCGGCGCTTGCAGCAACCTCCCTCCTTGCCAATCGAGCACTTGAGGCCGATCACGCCACAGCCGCCGATACCGCGCTGGCCGCCGATAGCGCAACCGAAGCCGGCCACGCGGCGCTCGCAGCAGCCGCCCTCCTTGCCAATCGAGCACTTGAGGCCGATCACGCCACGGCCGCTGATACCGCGCTCGCCGCCGATAGCGCAACCGAAGCCGGCCACGCGGCGCTCGCAGCAGCCGCCCTCTTTGCCAATCGAGCACTTGAGGCGGATCACGCCGCTGCCGCCGACAACGCGACCGAGGCCGGTCACGCAGCGCTGGCCGCCGCGGCGCTTCTGGCCAATCGCGCCCTCGAGGCCGATCACGCCGCTGCCGCCGACAACGCGACCGAGGCCGATCACGCAGCGCTGGCCGCCGCGGCGCTTCTTGCCTACCGCGCCCTCGAGGCCGATCATGCCGCTGATGCCGATTCCGCCACCTTCGCCACGGCCGCAGCCGCCGCTGTGAACGCGCAATCTGTCGGCGGCCAGAATCTCGACGACCTTGATGCCCGATACGTTGATGCGGCCGGGGACACGATGACGGGGCCTTTGACCGTGAATGCCATCGTGAAGGCGCCGGCGTTCTACGACAGCGATAGCATCGCCTTCTACCTGAACCCCGCCAGCCACTCACGGCTCTACAGCATCGACCTCGGCCCGGATGTCGCGACCGATGACGAGATCGGCCTGTTCTGGTACGGATCGTTCTCCTACGGCATCTATCGCGAAGCCGGCGCCTGGGCCGAGCCGTATCCCGACCTGCGAATCGCATATGACGCAGGCATCAAGATCGGCGCCGACACACGGTACGGCGGCATCCGGTTCTACAACGACACCGACATGACCTACTGGACCTTCTCCGTCGGCGACGGCGACAACAACACCCGCGTGAATTACGACCTCTACCTCGGCGGCAGGCTGCGCGACAGCGACAGCGCGGACTACTTCCTCGACCTCGACGGCTCCAGCAAGCTGGAGACCCTCGAAGTCACCGGCACCGCCACCATCGGCACCACGAGAAGCGGGCTGTCGTACGCCGAGGAATTCTATGACGCCAATAACAACAACTACTACCTGGACCCCAACGCTACGAGCAAGATCGGCAGTCTTGATGCGTCCAGCATCTCCGCCAGCATGATATCAGCCACCCAGATTTCAGGTACAACCGTGGAGGCACATTCGTTCCTCGACACCAACCCTGCGTATCACCTGGATCCGGACGGTTTCAGCACGCTGAAGTACCTCGATGTCGAGCAAACCTTGGATGCCGCCGCGGCGCACATTGGAATCCTGTACGACGCTGACAACAGCCTGTTCCGCGTTGACCCCAGTCTTGAGAGCACGCTGAACGAGCTCAGCGCTTCCTCGGTGAGCGCCCCGGAAATGCACGCGGGAATCATCTACGACGCCGATACCCCGCTTTACTACGTCAATCCCAACGGCGACAGCTCGATGGTCAACATCGCCGCCACAGTCGTCGACACCGGAATGCTCAATGCGTTTCAGGCCGTGGCGGATGTCTACTTTGACGATGACAATGCAGGCCGTTATCTGGATCCCGACGGCATATCCTTCCTGCAGGGGATCAACGTCTACGACAACGTCAGCGTGGCCGGAAATGCCACGGCCAACGTGATGGCTGCTCCAACCGTAGTCGGCGACAGGTTCGAGGACATGGCGGATCCCACGTACTACCTGGATCCGGATGGCACGTCGATACTGAAGACACTGACAGCCGGCGGTCGTGTCACCGCCGGCGAGTTCAGCGGCTATCAGCTCGTGAGCCTTCAAAATCCCACGTACCATATCACGCCGAATGGCAACAGCGTCCTGAACAACCTGGAGTTGAAGGGATCGCTCACCGTGCCGCCCGGCACGCGCGGCATCCCCATCGCCTACGCCTGCATTTCCCTTGTCGGCGACAAGGTCTGCGGAACCCCAAACGTGCACTCCACGTACAATGGCACGGCTGATCACTACGAGGTCACGATTGACAACGAGACCTACAACTATGAGGAGTATGTGACGGTAGCCACGGCATCTGATAGCGACGGCTTTCCGAGGTTTGCGGCGGTCAAGGCCAACAACGGCAAGCTGATCGTCACCATATACACGCTGGCGGGCGACCAGGTCCAGCAGAGGTTCTGGTTTGTGACGTACAAGAAGGGAACCTGAAGGACTGGCGTTCCTCGCGTGTTATCTGAGGACGGGCAGCCACGGCGTGATCTCGTTCCACCGTGCAAGGCGCGTATGCAGCGCATCGCGCTCGGCGGCATGCTCGGCGCTTGCGGCGAGGTCGGTCATCTGGTATGGATCGGTGCTGAGGTCGTAGAAGCCCCAGTCGTCGTCGATGGCGCGCCAATCGTCGGCCAGACGGGCGCCGTACAGGTGGTCGGGCGTGCGGATGCCGATGCACGGGCGCTTGAAGAAGAACTGGTCGGTCTCGATGAACGCGGCGCTGTCCGGCAGCTCCGTGCACTGCCGCTTCAGTACCGGCAGCAGGCTGCGGCCCTGCATGGAGGCCGGCGGCTCCAGGCCCAGCAGATCCAGCAGCGTGGGGGCAACGTCGATGATCTGCGCGATCTGCCGCTCGTTCGCCTGCGAACGGATCTCCGGCGGATACCACACGATCAGCGGGATGCGGATCGATTCCTCGAACAGGCAATCCTTGTTGAACAGCCCGTGGCTGCCAAGGTTGTCGCCGTGGTCCGACACGAACACGACGATGGTGTTGTCGAGCAGGCGGTTCTGCTCGAGGATCGCCATCATCCGCCCGACGTAATCGTCGGTGCACGTCACGGCGCCATAGTAGAGCGAGGTGAGATCGCGCAGGTCGAATCCGTCGGGCATGCGGTCGGTTTCATATTCGCGGAAATCCGTGGGATATCCCTCGCACGACCCCCAGCATCCGCCGGGGCACATCCGCCAGAAATAATCCCAGATCGTATAGACTCTGAACCAGTGCTCGCTGTGTACAAGCCGGCCGTCCTGCCATGCGTTCGGGCGGATCGGCACCTCCGTCTTGCCGTACATCGTGAGGTACCGCTCGGGCACGTCCGCGGGGCCGATCGGCTCGTGGGGCAGCGGGATGTTGCAGAACAGGAAGAACGGCTCGCCGCGGTTGGCGGCCACGTAGTCGGCCACCCTGCCAATCTCGTGCTCGAGCGCGAACTCGGGCACCGGGTCTCCGAGGTTGCCGCGATGCCAGTAGCGTTGCTGACGGTAGCGGTGGATGGCGAGCGGGTAGCAGGCTTCCTCGAAGCCCAGCGGCTCCGGCTGCGGATACAGATGCCACTTGCCGATGGCGGCGGTGCGGTAGCCGTTCGCACGGAGGACGTCGGCCAACGTCGGATCGAGCAGCTTCGTTCGCTCGGTGGCGGGCGGATCGTTGCCCACGTTGCCCACCTCGCCCGTGCACGTGCGGCTGTGTTGCCCGCTCAGCAGGCACGACCGAGCCGGCGTGCAGACCGGGTTGTTCGTCACCGCCGTCTCGAATCGCACGCCCTCGCGGGCCA
>Ga0172362_10003581_pt1 | contig 13411 bp, 17 predicted proteins | sample LakKivs1_kivu2a2_FD_114534 | JGI IMG/M metagenome (GOLD analysis project Ga0172362, IMG submission 114534) | Sediment microbial communities from Lake Kivu, Rwanda - Sediment s1_kivu2a2 | ecosystem: Environmental > Aquatic > Freshwater > Lake > Sediment | place: Rwanda: Western Province, Lake...
ATCTGGCGGTCGGCGGCGTTGGCGGCGGCCTCGCGATAGAACTTGGCCCCGTTGCGCTCGATCTCCTCCGCCATTTCAAAGACTTCGTCAGCGTTGAATGTTACACTCATGACTGTTCTCCTGCCCGTTTCGAGACGGCTCATTTCCGTTCCCCGAGCGCATGATCCAACATGAGCAGGGCGCCGGGCGCCTTTTCCGCCATCTTGAGCTTCTGGACGATGCCGTCCACCGAGGCCTCTTCCTCGACCTGCTCATTGACGAACCACTGCAGCATGGCGGCCGTGGCGTGATCCTTCAGCTCGAGGGCCAGGTTCGTCAGGTCGTTGATGCGCCCCGTGATGTGCTGCTCGTGCTTGAGGGACGCCGCGAAAGCCGCCAGAGGCGACTTCCACTCGCTCGTGGGCTCTTTGATCGCCTTGAGGGTGACCCGCCCGCGCCGCTCGTTGATGAACTTGAAGAGCTTCATGGCATGCCCGTTTTCCTCGCGGGCCTGGGTCTGCATCCAGGCGGCGCAGCCCGGCAGGTTCTCCGACTCGAACCAGGCCGCCATCGCCAGGTACAGATAGGAAGAATACAGTTCCTCGTTGATCTGTTCGTTCAGCGCCTTCTCCACCTTCTCGTTCAGCATGTTATTTGGCCTCCCACATTCCGTGTATGTTGCAGTGCTCTCGGGCCCGGACGTCTTCGGGCGCGAGAGGAAAGACGGCTTCCGGGGCCTGGCCCGGCTTCAAGAACTGACGGTACGCCTTGCCGTCGCTGAGGAGTTCGATCCACTCGATGTAATGCTTCTCCTCCATCGGATGAGGAATGCTTCCGATCTTGACCTTGATGCCGCCGTCGATCTTCTCGATGACGGGCAGGTGCTTCTCCCGGCCCTGGTCGGCGGTCTTGGCGGTCAGACTGTCCATCGGCTGGCCACAGCACACCAGATCGCCGTGGCCGCCGGTGAGGACCTCAACGAGGTTGCCGCACCGGGCACATTTGTAGACTTGGAGCCTCTCAACCATTGTTCTTTCCCCTTTCCTTTTCACACTGTTTGGACTTCGTTGGAACGGCGCTTCTGGAAAACGCGCGATCAGGCGATCCCGATCTCGCGATGCTTGGCGAGGATTTGATCGGCCAACATATCCAACGCGAGGTATTCTTCGTCCTTGGGCTGCCCCTTGGCGATCACCGGGGTCAACACCTCCACCTTCAGGTTCGTGAGCAGGCCCGAGAGCTGTTCGACCATCTTGCCGCCCCAGCCGAAGGAGCCGATGATCGAGGCGAACTTCGCCTTCGGCCGCAGGGCGTTGGCCACGAAGGCTGCATAGGCGACCTTGGGATGAGTGCCCGTCAGGACCGTGGGCGAGCCGAGCACAATCGTCGCCGCGTCGACCAGGGCCATCGCCAACCGGCCCAAATCCGTGGTCGCCAGGTTGAACTGGCGTACGACGATGTCGCGCCGGATCAAGGCCCCGGCCAGGTGCTCGACCATCTTCTTGGTGCTCTCGTGCATCGACACGTAGGCCAGCACCACCTCGTTCTTGACGTCGTCGCTGACCCAGTCCTGGTAGGCCTCCAGAAGGTACTTGGGTTTGTCGTGCACGGGCCCATGACTCGGCGCGAGCACCTCGACCTCGAGCTTGCCGAGCTTCTCGAGGTTCTTCCGGATGATGGCCCGGAAGGGCATCATGATCTCGGCGTAGTATCGTTTGGCCGACTCGAACGCCAACGGCTCGTCATCCACGTACAGGCTGCTCGTCGCCAGGTGTGAGCCGAAAAAGTCGCAGGAGAACAGGATCTTGTCTTCCTGGAGATAGCTGACCAGGGTCTCGGGCCAGTGGACCCAGGGCGTGTCGAAGAACTGGAGCGTCTTGCCGCCCAGCGGCAGCGTCTGGCCGTCCTGGATCGTCAGGAACCGTCCTTCGTCCAGGTGCAGCAGGTCGACGAGCATCGACTGGCATCGGGCGTTGGTGACGATCCGGGCGTCCGGGTATCGGGACAGAAGCGCCGGGATGGAGCCGGAATGGTCCTGCTCGGCGTGGTGCGAGACGATGTAGTCGATTTTGTCGATCCCCGATGCGATCAGACTGCCCAGGAGGACATCGGTCTTCGTGGGATCCACCGTATCGAGCAGGGCGGTCTTCTCGCGGCCTTCGACCAGGTAGGCGTTGTAGGTGGTCCCTTCCGGCAGGGGGATCAGCTCGTCAAACAGCCGTCGATCCCAGTCGATCGCTCGAATCAGGTAGACATCCGGCTTGAGTTCTTGCATGGTGTCCCAATCCTCTTTCGCCAGCCCGCACGGGCTCAGATCTTCCCCTCGGCGCGCCTACCGGAGCTTCCGGGCCGCACTCAAGGCGGCCTCGTAATTGGGCTCGCGCGCGACTTCCTGGACGAGTTCCACATGCCGGACCATCCCTTGCTTGTCCACCACAAACACGGCACGGGCCAACAGGCGGAGGTCCTTGATGAGAACGCCGTAGGTTTTGCCGAAGGAGGCCTCGCGATGGTCGGACAGCGTCTGGACGTTCTTCACGTCCGCGGCCCCGCACCAGCGCTTCTGGGCGAAGGGCAAATCCATGCTGATCGCCAGGATCACGACGTCGTCGCCCAGGTTGCCGGCTTCGACGTTGAATCGCCGGGTCTCCAGGTCGCAGACCGACGTGTCCAGCGACGGCACCGAGGTGAGAATGCAGACCCTGTCCTGGCACAGGGAAGACAACCTCACCGTCGAAAGATCGTTGGCGACGAGTTCTGCGTCGGGGGCCTTCTGGCCGACCTTCACCTCGTTGCCGATCAGCGTGATCGGATTACCTCTCATCGTTACCAGGCCCGTTCGTTCCGCCATCTCTCGCTCCTTTCTATCACTGGACTCCCTGCATCCGGCCGCGATCGCCAGGATCGCCAGCACCCGGAGGACCCGACCCGCCACATGAGTTCTGTAAAGGGGCTTCATCGACGCACCTGTACCGCGAATGCGTATCGTCTGCTGCCGCACAGTATGGCCGCGACCGGGCGAACCGCGTCTGACGGCCCGCCCGTGGCTGCTTCGTGTACGTGAGTTCAGGGTGATACAGTTCGGTGAAAATCGTGAATCGGGGCGGCCGTGACGGTGCCGACGCGGCGGACCCGACCATGCGCCGGTCAGTAGTTGGCGGCTTCCATCTCGAAGTAGGCACGGGATTTCTGGCACACGGGGCAGACCTTGGGCGCCTCGACGCCCTCGTGCACCATCCCGCAATTGCGGCACACCCAGCGGACGGGGGTCGAACGCTTGAAGACCAGACCGTCGGCGACGTTCTTCGCCAGGGCAACATACCGATCCTCGTGGCGCTTCTCGGCGACGCCGATCTTCTTGAACACGGCCGCGACTTCGGCAAATCCCTCTTTTTCGGCGATTTGCGCGAAATCCGGGTACATCGTCGTGTTCTCGTAGCGTTCGCCCGCGGCGGCGGCCAGCAGGTTGTCCAGCGTGCCGGTGATCACGCCCGCCGGGAACGCGGCCTGGATCTGGGTCTCCCCGCCCTGGAGGAACCGGAAGAGCCGTTTGGCATGTTCCTTCTCCTGGCCCGCGGTCTCCTCGAAGATCGCGCCGATCTGCTCGTAACCCTCTTCCCGGGCCCGTTCCGCGGCGTACGTATACCGATTCCTCGCCTGCGATTCGCCCGCGAAAGCGGTCAACAGATTGCGTTCCGTCTCGGTGCCCTTCAAGTTCATGGACGACCTCCATCTACAAAAGAACCTTGTCGTGCCCGTATCGAGTCCCACTCAACACTTGCAGCACTTGCGTTTGCACACGTCGCACAGACCTTCCAGGTATACGGTCGTCCTGAGTACGGAGAAGCGGGCGGCCAGGTTCTCCGGCGGCCTGATCCGGTCGAAGGGCTCGTAATGGAAGTCCATGATTCTGCGGCACTTGAGACATTTGAAATGCTGATGAGTTTTCAGATTGGCGTCGAAACGCTTGGCGTCCCCCGAGCCTTCGACCGCGAAAGCGACCCCCAGGTCGCTCAGGGTCAAGAGGGTCCGGTTGACGGTGTCGAGCGAAATACTGGGGAAGGTCCTGCGCACCGTACGAAACACGCCCTCGGCGGAGGGGTGCTCGGTTGACTCGATCAGGGCCTTGTATACCGCCATTCGTTGCGGCGTGACTTTCAGGCCGGCCCGGTGGCAGGTCGCCCCGAAAGCCTCCATCTTCTCCTCTGTCTCCCCTTTGCCGATGGGCTTGTTCTTCCCTCTCATGGCCGATCCCTCACAAAAAGTCGTTCCTTGTGCCCGCCGCAGCCTGCCTGGACGCTCAGGGAAGGTCAATCATGGTTGCCATTGCGGGGGATCACGTCCTCTTGCATGAGAGCGTCCGCATCAGGCGAGAGTACACTTCTCCTTGGCGCAAGTGGTGAGGGATTATAGCTTCACGGGACGATCCCCGCAAGCTTCCCGTACAGATTTGGAGAGAATTTGCTGGAAGCCGCTGCGTGTCGGCCAAGGGCCCTTGCAGAGGTCCGCTGAGGGCATGTCCTGCTGTGACAGGCCGACCGTAGACGGTTCGAAGATCGGCGTCTCACAGGAAGACTGGCTCGGGACGCGGCCGTGGCGCCGGCCGGCGTGGTGTGCTCGCCAGGGGGCATATGTGCCGCAGGTTCCGATAAGATCCGCGTGGCGATGGTTGGTTATGGGGACTGAGGGACGACGGACGCCCTGGGCGGTTTCCGGGCCGACTCCGGCCGGGGATCCGAGCTTCCGGATCGAAGAACCTGCCGGTCCGCCGGCCTGTCGCGTACCCCATTCCCTCGCCCCAGCCACGATGTTGCCTTATTCCGGCCATATCACGCCGGGCGCGAAATCCGCCCGCACGCTCGCGAAATTCATTGACGCAGACGGCCAGTTGTGCTAAGAAAAAGAGTTTTCACGAAATCGTAGCGGGTTGTTGGAGCCGTTCGATCGGGCCGGGGGCCGGTTGTCGGATCGCAGTATGTCGTTGAATGATCTGAGAAAACGTATAGACGAGATCGATGCTCAACTCGTCGAGCTGCTCAACGAGCGGGCGAGCGTCGTGGTGGAGATCGGCAAGCTCAAAGCCCAGGCCGACCGGCCGATCTATGCGCCGGACCGCGAAAAGCAGGTGCTGGACAAGGTGGTCAAGGCCAACAAGGGGCCCTTGCCGGACCGAACCCTGATCGCGGTCTGGCGGGAGATGATGAGCGGGTCGTTCGTGCTGGAGAAGCGGCCCCGGATCGCCTACCTGGGACCGGGGGGCAGCTTCAGCCATACCGCGGCGCTGCTGAAGTTCGGGCGGAGCGTCGAGTACGAGCCGCTGGCGGATATCCGCGGCATCTTCGACGAGATCAGCAAGAGCCATTGCGACCTGGGCATCGTGCCGGTGGAGAACTCCACCGGCGGGGGGGTGATCGAGACGCTCGACGCCTTGATCGATACGGACGTGAAGATCTGTGCCGAGGTGGTGATGACGATCCATCACAACCTACTGGCCAACTGCACGCTGGAGGAGGTCGAGAAGATCTACTCGAAGCCGGAGGTGTTCGCCCAGTGCCGCAACTGGCTGGCTTCGACGTTCAAGGACGCCAATACGATCGCGGTGGCCTCGTCGGCCAAGGCGGCCCAGATGGCGGCCGAAGAGTCTTACGCGGCGGCTATTGGCTCGAAAGTGGCGGCCGAGCTGTACGGCCTGAACGTTGTATGCGAGAACATCGAAGATATCGCAAACAACGTGACCCGGTTCCTCGTCGTCAGTCGCGAGGATGCCCGCCCGACGGGGGAGGACAAGACCTCCATCATGTTCAGCACCGCCCACAAGGCCGGCGCCCTGGCGGATGTGCTGGAGACGTTCAAGAAGTACAGTGTCAACCTGACCAACATCGAGTCCCGGCCGAGCAAGAAACGGGAATGGGAGTATTTCTTCCTCGTCGACTTCCTCGGACATCGGGCGGAAGAGCGGGTCCAGATCGCGCTGGAGGAAGCCCGCCAGCACTGCCTGCAGCTCTCGATCCTCGGCAGTTTCCCGCGTTCCAAGGAAGTGCTGTGACGGCGGCTTCGATAGGGGACCGGAGTTTTGCGGATATAGGAGAAAACGATGAGAAAACGGTTCGTAGCCGGCAACTGGAAGATGAACACAGACGGCCGCTCCAGCGTGGAATTGGCGCAAGGAGTGGCCCGGGGCGCTGCGGGCTTGGCCGGCGCGAAGGTCCACGTGGCGCTGATCCCGCCGTTCGTGTACTTGCAGTCGGTCGTGAAGGCAGTCAGCTCCAGTGGTATCGCGGTCGGCGCCCAGGATGTCTATATCGAGCCGAAGGGCACCTTTACCGGCGAGATCAGCCCGGCGATGCTCAAGGACGTCGGCTGCACGCATGTCTTATGCGGGCACTCCGAGCGGCGCCACGTGATCGGCGAAACGGACGATCTGGTCGGCAAGAAAGTGACGGCCGCCATCAGCGGCGGATTGCTGCCGATCCTCTGTGTGGGCGAGCTGCTCGAGGAGCGGGACGCCGGACAGACAGAGGCGGTGGTCGCCCGGCATCTCAAGACCGGGCTGGCCGGCCTCGGCGTTGACAAGATGTCCGCCGTGACGATCGCGTACGAGCCGGTCTGGGCCATTGGTACCGGGCGGACCGCCACGCCGCAGCAGGCGCAGGAAGTGCACGCGTTTATTCGCGGCCTGTTGGCCGATATGTTCGATAAGAAGCTCGCCCAGGAGATTCGCATTCTCTACGGCGGCTCCGCCAAGGCCGACAACGCCAAGGAGCTCATGGCGCAGAAGGACGTCGACGGCCTGCTGGTGGGCGGCGCCAGCCTCAAGGCCGACGAGTTCGTCCGGATCATCCAGGCGGCCGTTTGAGAATGAGCTCAACTCTGTAACGCGACCTGATCTGAGTTCGCGGGCAGGTATACGCATGGAAATCCGAAATTCGCATTCCGAAATCCGAAACAAGCACGAAGGACCGAAATCCGAAATTCAAAACGGGCCGTCTGCCCGGCGGCGGCGTTTCTGTCATTCGCATTGGGGGCCTTTGGGTTTGTTTCAAGTTTCGTGCTTCGGATTTGGAATTTGCCGGTAGGCTAAGTGGTTTGTTTTTGAGGCGTTTGTATGACTGTTCTACCCGTGTTGGCAGTGGGCATTCTCATGAAGTTCGTGGCCGTCCTGTTCGTGATGGTCTCGATCGTCCTGATCCTGGTGATCCTGATCCAGAAGGGGCGGGGCGGCGGTCTGAGCGGGGCCTTCGGCGGCGGCATGGCCAGCGGTCTGCTCGGCTCGAAGACCGGGGATTTCCTCACCTGGGTGACGATCGGCCTGGTCGCCGTGTTCCTGGGGCTGGCGGTCCTGATGGCCCGCTACTACCGGCCGAGTGTGCAATACGGCACAGAGGCCCCGGTGGCCCCGCCGAGCCGGTCGGCCCCGGCGACGACGCCACAGCAGCCGGTTCCTTCGCAACCGGCGCCCCCGGCCGCCGAGTCGTCGGCTCCGACCGGGCAGGTGCCCGCCACGCAGCCGGCGCCGACAGATCAGGCTCCTGCCGAACCGCCGGCCCAGCCGAATACTGCCCCGACGGGCGGTCAGTGAGCCGGGACGGTTGTATCTTGCCGCTGGTGGTGCCCGGGCAGACGCCGGACGGAACGTCTGGACTTGGGGCCGTGCCTCCTCTTTGAGAGTGAATGACGATGCTCAACAGCATGACCGGATACGGTGAAGCGGTCGGCGAGCTCGAAGGTGTCTCGTACGCCATCGAGATCAAGGCCGTCAACAACCGATACTTGAAAACCATCATCAAGCTGCCCGAGGGCGTCGCATTCCTGGAAGACGAGATCGACAAGGAGCTGCGCAAGCGGCTCTCCCGCGGGACGATCAACTGCGTGCTGCGGATCAAGGGGGCCTCCGCCACCGATCTGTTTGCGATCGACGAGGTCGCGCTGCGGTCGCTCATCGCCCGGCTCAATGCGATCAGTTCCTCCGTGGGAGTGACGGGGGCCATCGACCTGGCGGGCCTGCTCGAACTGCCCGGGATCGTGCAGCCGACGCAGCCGGACGAGGAGCAGAGCGTCCGGATCCGGCAGTTCGTGCTGAAGCTGACCGGCGCGGCCCTGGACAAGCTCCAGCGGATGCGCGAGGCGGAAGGCGGCTTCCTGGAAGCGGATCTCAAGAAGCACTGCGATGCCATGCTGACGGAGCTGGAGGTGATCCGCCAGCGCAGCGGATCGGTGGTCGGGGAATACGCCAAGCGGCTCCGTCGGCGCGTGGAAGAGCTGTTGGCCGAGGCGAAGCTCAAGCTCGACGAGCAGACCCTGGCGCGGGAGGTGGCGATCCTGGCCGACCGGTCGGACATCTCGGAGGAGATCGCCCGCCTGGACGCCCATCTGCAGCAGTTCCGCCAAATCTGCCAGACGGACGGCCAGGCCGGCCGGCGATTGGATTTCCTCAGCCAGGAGATGCTGCGGGAGGCCAATACGGTGGCCAGCAAGGCCGCCGACGCCAGCATCGCCCGGTCGGTCGTCGATATCAAGTGCCTGATCGAGCGGCTCAAGGAGCAAATTCAGAACATCGAGTAGGAGTCGAGCGGCACGGGAACCGGGCGTCGCCGAGGGCGTAGAATACCTGTTGGCGACGGGACCGACGGGGAACCTCTGACCCTTTTGGCTTGAGACAGGATGGCCCAGGCAGGCAACCAGAAGAAAACACGCGGCAAGTTGATTATCCTCAGCGGTCCCTCCGGGGTCGGCAAGAGCACGATCTGCAAGGAGGTCGTGGCCCGGCTGCCGGACACGCATCTGAGCGTTTCGGTCACGACCCGTCCGCCGGGGCCGGGGGAGCAGGACGGGCGGGAATACTGGTTCATCTCCCGGGAGGAGTTTCGCAGACGGATCGAGCAAGGCCAACTCCTGGAGTATGCCGAGGTCTTCGGCAACCTGTACGGCACGCCGCGGGACAAGACCGAAGAGGCCCTGAACGCCGGCAGAACCGTGATCCTGGAGATCGACATCCAGGGCGGCAAGCAGGTCAAGGCCGTCTATCCGCAGGCGGTGATGATCTTCATCCTGCCGCCGAGCACGAAGGTGCTGGCCGATCGGATCAGCGGCCGGGGACGTGAAAGCGGCGAGGTCGTCGCCCGCCGGCTGAGCGGCGCCGGCAGCGAGATCGCCGCCGGCTGGCAATACTACGACAATATGGTAATCAACGACGATCTGGAACAAGCGATAAAGGAGGTGATCCAGATCGTTCGGAATGCACCGCCGATTGAGAACGCGGATCGACGATAGTTGGAGAATGATATGCTGGAAGAACTCAAGAGTGACGAGATTGTCAAGAAGGTCGGCGGCCGGTTCAAGCTGGCCGCGCTGATCCAGAAGCGGATGCTCGAGCTGCTGCAGGGCTCTCGGCCTCTCATCGACAACACCGAGAACAGGACCATGATGGAGATCGTGGTCCAGGAGATCCTGCAGGACAAGATCACGGTCGACGAGACCCCCTACGAGCGCAAGCCCAAGCTGGAGGTGGAAAGCCGCAGCGACGAGCTGGATCGCCTCTTTGAGAAACGTCCTCTCTGAGTCGGTCTGTCGGGACACCGATGCTGAAGGACCTGCACATCCTGCTGGGGGTGACGGGTGGGATCGCCGCCTACAAGGCCGTGGACCTGGCCAGCAAGCTGACGGCCGCCGGGGCCCAGGTCCGGACGGTCATGACACAGAGCGCCTGCGAGTTGGTCATGCCCAAGAGCTTCGAGGCGGTCACTGCCGCGCCGGTGTATACCAGTCTTTGGAGCGATCCCCAGGGCCACAGCAGCGTCCATATTTCACTGGCTGACTGGGCCCGGATCGTGGTCGTCGCCCCCGCCAGCGCCGACATCGTCGGCAAGGCCGCCAACGGGATCTGCGACGACCTGCTCAGCACGACCCTGTGCGTCTGCTGGGCGACGCCCACGTTCTTGGCGCCCGCCATGAACACGCGGATGTGGGAGAACCCGGCGGTGCAGCGAAATGTGGAAACGCTCCGCGACAGGGGCGTCCGGCTGGTCGGCCCGGCGTCGGGGCGCTTAGCCTGCGGCACGGAGGGCCTCGGCCGCATGGCCGAGCCGCAGGAGATCTTCGCGGCCATCGAGGAACTGGCACGCAGCTTGTAGTGTGCCCGTAAGGGCATATCTTCCGAGAGTGCAAGGAGGCAAGATAACGCCTTACGGCGTCACTACGAACGAGAGGGGCGCCATGCGGATTCTGATCACGGCGGGGGGCACCCGCGAATACATCGACCCGGTACGATTCATCTCCAACGCCAGCAGCGGCCGGATGGGCTATGCCCTGGCGCGGGCGGCGCTGAAGGCCGGCCACAACGTGACGCTGATCACGGCCCCGACCGCGCTGAAACCGCCGGCCGGCGCCAAGATCGTCGCCGTTGAGAGTGCCGCCCAGATGTTTGAGGCAGTGAAGAAACACTTCCCCGCGTGCGACTGCCTGATTATGGCCGCTGCGGTTTCCGACTACACGCCTGCCCAGCCCTCGAAAACCAAGCTCAAGAAGCAAACCGCAAGGCTCACTCTCGAACTCAAGCCGACTCCCGACATCCTCAAGTGGGCCGGGAAGCACAATGCCGAGCCGCGGGCCACGAGTCACGGGCCACGAATCCTCGTCGGCTTCGCACTGGAAGACCGCGACCTGCGCGCCAACGCCGAGCGGAAGCTCTGCGAGAAGAACCTCGACATGATCGTCGCCAACGCCCCGGACTCCATCAGTGCGGAAAGGACAACTGTTCATATCATAAGGCGAGGTGCGGAGCGGGCTGAGGTTGTTGAGGCAACCAAGGCGACCATCGCAGCGAGGATCATCTCTCTATTGACGGAGAGGGGAGCAGAATGAGCGCCAGCGACGAGTCTTCGACTCAACAGGAGGCACCTGATCCTTCTCCGTTGAATGTGTTCTTCAAGTACTTCAGCGATGAAGAGCAGGTCATCAAGGCATATTTGAGGATCGCAAGATCAGGTTCACTCAACCATGGGCGCTGAATGATTGGGTGTAACCTTCGGCGCTTGTATGTCCGTCGAGAACAAAAGGCGGATCATCAGAGTCTGCGAGACCTCTGGGATTGAACTGGACTTTTGCAAAATGGCCATTGGGCCTACTTTAGGAAGGAAAAATCTTGTTCTTCGATTTTTCCTTCCTAAATCTTAACCACCGTCCCAATAACGAGTTATGTCGATTCTTCAAGGAAATCGAAGAATAAGATTTCCTTGAAGAATATAGGCCCAATGGCCATTTTGCAAAAGTCCAGATGGAATATAACCGAGCCTTGATCCTCCGCGACAAACACGAGGAGGATGCGCACCGAGGAAGGATAGGGAGAGTTGGATTGCCCCTCCCGGAGCATTCTTCAAAGCTCATAGACAGATGCCCGTGCATTGTGGACTCAGCCCATATCGAAGACCAGAAGAATAAACTGGAGATTGCCTCATTGTCGGAGCTTCCCTACTATGACGACGATCCGTCACGGGTGGAAGAGTGGTACGCCCATCTGGTGAAACGCCAGCATAGCAAGTCGTAGGCTACTGGAGATGCCCGCGTAGCCATAGACGTGGGCCTGTCTTGTTGATATGATATGGGCATGATGCCAACAGTTCGACACGATCGACAGCAAGAGACCATCGAGGCAAAAGTCCGCTGGTTCCGGTCCCTGTCCATGGTGGAACGAATGGAGGTCTTCAACAGCTTCGTGGATCTCGCCTTGGCCCATAACCCCCGCCTGAAGGATCGATCCCATGCTCAACCGGTTGCAGGACGTGTTCAGGTCCTTTCAGCGCCATGAGGTCAAGTACGTGGTGATTGGGGGCGTTGCCTCGGTTTTGTACGGCGTGCCTCGTGCCACCTTCGACTTGGACATCCTGATCGAGGCCACTCCCGAGAATGCCGAGCGACTTCTGGCGGCCTTGACGGACGCGGGCTTCGCAACGGCGACCATGACAAATGCCCAGGAGGTCGTGGATCATGAGATCACGGTCTTCAATGATCGTGTGAGAATTGACGTACAGACTCGCACGCCGGGCGTGTCTTTTGCGGACGTGTGGGGAAGACGCAACACGGTGACCTACCAGGGGCAAGCGTTCTTCATTCTGTCCAAGGACGACCTCATTGTCTCCAAACGTGCTTCCGGGCGCGATGTGGACCGGGAAGACGTTCGACTACTTGAGCTGCCCGACCGAGAAGAGCCGAGAGAGCCTGAATCCTGAGCATACGGCTGGCGTACGAAGAACGAAGATCGGAGGTGCAAACGTGAGATCGATGAATCATGCTATGGTCCTGTTGGCCCTGTTCCTGTCGATGCCGGTCGCCGGCGCCGAGCGGCCGGTCTGGCCGGTCAAGGTCAGCGACAATGGGAGGTACTTCGTGGACCAGAAGGGCGAGCCCGTCTTCTGGCTGGGCACGACGCAATGGCAGCTCTTCCGCGAGTACACGGCGGAGGACGCCCGGACGATTCTGGAAAGGACCGCGGACAAAGGCTTTGTCTTCGCACAGGTCATGCTCATGGGCGTGGGGGATGGCACGAAGGCGAACGTCTACGGACAGAAACCCTGGATTAACGACAACCCGCTGACGCCGAACGAGGCCTATTTCCGGAATGTGGACGCGGTAGTCGAGATCGCCCGCGCGAACAACGTGAACATCTCGATGACCCTGTACCATCAGCGTTACCGCAAGTTCATTACGGTCGACAACGCCCGGGCCTGGGCGAAATGGCTCGCGCAGCGGTACAAGGAGACGCCCAACATCGTCTGGTCGATGACGCCGGAGGCCAAGCCGGAGTTTGTTCCGGTCTTGCGGGAGCTGGCCGCCGGCCTGCACGAAGGCGACGGCGGCTACCACCTGATTACCTTCAAGCCGGACCCGGCGCCGTATTCTTCCAGCTTCATTCACGACGAGAAATGGCTCGACTTCGACTCGATGCAGACGTGGAAGAGCGTCGAGCTGATCTATCCGATGGTGACGCACGACTACCATCTCGAACCCGCGAAGCCGGTCCTGATGGCCGAAGGGGCCTATGAGCACGGCTCGGAATACGGATTCGATGTCACGCCGCTGTGGATTCGCCGGCAGGCCTATTACTCCTATCTGGCGGGGGCCCATCACACCTACGGCCACAACGATAGCTGGCGGGTCCTGCCCACGTGGAAGCAGGCTCTCGATGCGCCCGGCGCCGTGCAGATGGGAATCCTCAGGAAGGTCTTTCTGGGCCTGCCCGAGTGGTGGCATCTGGTGCCCGACCAGTCTATTCTCGCCGTCGGTGGGCGGGCCGAAGGCCAGATTCTCACTCTCGCCGCGCGACACAAGGACGGCAAGTGGGCCATCGTCTATCTCGCCGACCGGTTGCCTTTCTCCGTCGACCTGAACCGGATCGCCCCCAAGGGCAACATGACCGCCCGTTGGATCGATCCGCGGA
>Ga0172362_10003586_pt1 | contig 13408 bp, 6 predicted proteins | sample LakKivs1_kivu2a2_FD_114534 | JGI IMG/M metagenome (GOLD analysis project Ga0172362, IMG submission 114534) | Sediment microbial communities from Lake Kivu, Rwanda - Sediment s1_kivu2a2 | ecosystem: Environmental > Aquatic > Freshwater > Lake > Sediment | place: Rwanda: Western Province, Lake...
ATCAGATGTATTAAAAAAGGATTATCCGGAGATAAAAAATGTGATCGGATTAATGAGTAATACAAATGATCTGATTGTTGGTGCAGAGAGGTATGAAAATATCAGAGGAGCAGTCGTTGAGAAAGAATTTTTTCCTCTTTGTAATTTCTCTCTCATATCCGGAAATCAGGCCGATCTTTTTAAGGATCCTTATGAGGCTGTTATTACAAGGAGCCTTGCAGAAAAACTCTTCGGTACCATTGATGCCTTAGGGAAAACATTTGAATATGAAACATTTACTTTTAAAATTGCCGGGATAATAAATGACATCCCCTCAAATTCGATATTTAAATTTGAATACTTCCTTTCAGATAATTTCAGATATGTATATTTTCCGGATATACATGACCGCTGGTATCATTTCGGGCTTTACACTTTTATAACGTTTAATGGAAACAGGATCCCTGATGGATTTGAGGATAGACTGGCCAGTATAGAAGAAAAGTATTATCCTGATTTTATGAAAAACAGGCATAAGTATCTGGTGACTGAATTTAAGGGTAGTCACCTGAATTCTTCGCTCGAAAGCGATATTGTGCCCGGTGTTAATCCGGGTTACTTATGGATGCTTTCGGTGATTGCAACAGGAATACTGGTAATTGCATGCCTGAATTTCATGAATATATCAATTGCAAATAGTGAAAAAAGAGGAATCGAAACGGTTATTAAGAAGGTAAGCGGAGCTTCTGCATGGATCCTTGTTGGTGACTTTTTTGCTGAAATTACCTTTCTGGTTATTGTTAGCTTTTTAATATCATTCTTCGCAGTATATCTGATTTTTCCCTATTTCAATAATTTGATAGAAAAGAATATTGTAGTTGATATTTCAGATCCGGTATTATGGTGCGGAGCTGCCGTATTTGGTATTTTATCCATATTAATCTCCGGTCTTTACCCTTCTGTTGTTCTATCACGGCCGTCTCCTGTTAAGGTTCTGCTTCATAACAGTGAGGCTGATAAAAACAAAATGACTTTTCAGAAGAGTATTGTTATACTTCAATTTACCATAACAATAATATTGGTAATAGCACAGCTTTTTTTCTATAAGCAGATCAATTTCATGAGGAACCATGATACAGGATTTAATAAAGCAAACCTGATAACCATACCTGTCAGGTCGCTCGGGAATAGTGGAAATGAAAGGATGAAGAATACTATATTATTTACCGGTATGCTGGGGAAATATTCATCTCAGTATGGGTACAGTGACGCGGCGGTTACTGAATTTGTTCCGGGATTTGGGTTCCATAACTCTTTTAAAATTTATCCGGAAGGAAATGAATACCCGGATGGATTTGAGTTGCTCTCTTGTGATATTGATGAGAATTTTGTTGATGTTTATGGAATGAAAGTAATAAATGGAAGGTCTTTCTTAAAAGATTATTCAACCGATTATAATGCATTGATAATTAATGAGTCAGCCTGGGAAAAGCTTGGCTGGAAAGACCTGGATAAGAAGAAGGTTGGTTTAATTACAAGGGATAATGTCAGGGAAGTGGTAGGAGTAATCAATGATATTAATATTACATCGTTACAGTATCCTGTTCGACCGATGATATATCAGTTTGGCCGTCACCACAACTACCCGGGATATGTTACGATAAGAATTAATCCTGATAAAAGAAACGAAACAATTGAATTTCTCAGGAAAGAATGGAATAAAATGTTTCCCGGGATACCATTCGGATTTGAGAGTATTGACGAAAAATACAGGGATGCCTATGGTACTGAGGAAAAGCTGGCAAAAATAACCGGGATATTTGCCATTCTGGCCATATTTCTCTCTTTAATGGGGATATTTGCATTAAGCACTCTTGAATCTGAAAAAAGGAACAAAGAAATAGGTATAAGGAAGATTAATGGAGCAAAAGTTGCTGAGATCCTGTCAATGCTGAATAAGGATTTTGCAAAATGGGTGATTATTTCATTTATTATCGCCTGTCCCGGGGCCTGGCTATATATAAACAAGTGGATACAAGATTTCGCATATAAAACTGATATAAGCTGGTGGGTATTTGCTTTAGCAGGAATCCTGATACTTGGCCTTGCTTTAATGACAGTCAGCTGGCAGGCATGGAGGGTTGCATCAAGGAATCCGGTTGAAGCATTGAGGTATGAATGACCCCCCAAGCCCCCCTAAAGGGGGGGTTGAAACCCATTGCGCAAGGAAGTAGAATATTAATGATTATGTTATAAAAGAGATAGAGGATGATGATAGTAGCAGAATTAAAAGTCCCCCCTGGGCTTGTACCGAACGAAGCCTCGGTGGGATTCAGGGGTAGGAAGGATGAGAAAGGATTTTTAGTTCTTAACAAAATGATAATACTTTAAGAATGCTTAGATATTATCTCAAATCAGCTTACAGGAATCTGCTTGCAAATAAGCGGTTTACAGTAATAAACCTGGCCGGATTTTCATTTGCGATATCGATATGCATGGCTATCGGTCTTTTCCTGGCACACGAATATTCCTACGACCGCTACAATAGAAATGCAGACAGGATCGTCAGACTTATTGATACTCAAGATAATTCGAGTGTTATAGATTACAGGGTAAAAGATATTATTCTGAATAATTACCCGGAAATTGAAAATGGCTGCCTGATGCTGAGGAGCGGTCATCCGATTGAGGTAAGAACCTCAAATAAAGGATTTTATCTCGATGATATAATGTCAGTCGACAACCAGTTCTTCGAGATCTTCACAATAAGATTTTTATCCGGTCAGACTTCAAGGCCTTTTTCGGATATTAATTCTGCTGTTATCACTAAAAGTACCTCAGTAAAACTGTTTGGATCGGAAAATGGTATCGGCAGGGAATTGCTCGTGTGGGGCAATGTACCTGTAACAATAACTGGTGTGATTGAAGATTTCCCGGATAACTCGAGCATTACATCAGGTTTGCTCGTTAATGCAGAGAATGAACGATTCAAGCTTTATCAGTCAATAGGCAACTCAGATGATCTCAGCACCTACAGGTGGCTTTTCCAGATATATCTTTTACTTGGCCGCAACAGTGATCCCGTTAGGTTGCTCGACAATATAAATAAAGGGATTACTCTGGTGCATCCCTATACAGAGCAAGTCGGTTTTCTGGAGCTCAGGGATATCTATCTCCATGATAAAACATCTGGCAGCCAAACAAAACAGGGGAATGCAAACCTGTTAAAACTGCTGTCCGGAATTGCATTGATAATCCTGGTGCTTGCTATAATAAATTATGTTAACCTGACAGTTGCGCAACAGCATAAGAGAAATAAGGATACGGGCATCAGGAAAACCTTTGGCGCAAAACGGACGGATATTCTAATGTACTATCTGACTGAATCTCTTCTTGTATCTGTAATTGCCTTTATTATAGGGGTATATCTGGTGTGGATCATGATCCCGTTTTACAATTCGGTATTTGATACAACCCTGAGCATTTCGTACTTTTTAAAACTCCCGTATTCAATTCTTTTGGTTGCTTCAGTACTTTTTATCGGAGTCATAAGCGGAAGCGGTCCTGCTGTATTGTTATCAGGAATAACTCCGGTGAGGGTGCTGAGCGGTGCAATTATTAATCAAGGCAGGAAACAATATTTCCGCAACTTCCTTACGATCTTTCAGTTCGCGATATCTATCATACTGATTTTCTGTGTCATAATAGTTATGAGGCAGATCAGGTATGTAAAGCACATGAACCCGGGATTTAATGAAGAGATGCTTTTAAGAATCGATCTGCCCAATATTCAGAAACAGGATGAACAAAAGGCACTGACATTCCTTGCCGAGTGCAGGAAATCACCTTATATCAAAAGTGTCTCAACCTCTGGCGGTGTTCCCGGTCAGATTTACATGTATATGGGTACCAACATTCAAAATACTGCCAGGAATATGAGCATCCCATCCATTCTGGCAGACACTGCCTTTCTTGAAACATTTGGCTTAAAAGTTGTTAAAGGCAGGGATCTTGAACCAGGTGATTATGGTAATGTCTGCATGATGAATGAAGCTGCATATAAACATTTCGAATTTGAAAATCTGGATAACAAACGGTTTAACAATTGGAGGAAAGAAGGATTCGAAATAATAGGAATTGTGAATGACTTCCAGTACACTTCTCTTCACAAAACCATCGGTCCGGCGTGTATCCTTTTCACTCCCGGATTCCGGCCAACGGCAATGAGTATCAGATTTGCACGTAATGGAGCAGGTCCAGGGATGGAAGTTATAAGGGAAATATGGGATGAAATGTTACCTGTTTACCCGTTCAAGTATCAGTTCTATGATGAATGGTTCGACTCTCTGTATAAATCTGAAGAAAGATTTGCAATGACAATCAGTTTATTCGCAATTCTGGCTATAGTGATATCCTGTATCGGCATTCTGGGTCTGGCAATTTTTTCATCAGAACGCAGGACCAAGGAGATAGGTATCCGGAAGGCTAACGGAGCCGGTATTATGGAGGTAGTGCTTATGCTGAACAAGTCATTTGCGGTCTGGGTAACTATTGCATTCATTATCGGATTGCCGGTAATGTTCTTTTCAATGAAAAAATGGCTAAGCAGTTTTGCCTACCGGACGGCACTTGACTGGTGGATCTTCCTGCTTGCCGGACTTATTGCTTTTGTAATTGCTTTAGCAACCGTAAGCTGGCAGAGCTGGAGAGCGGCAACGAGGAATCCGGTGGAGGCATTGAGGTATGAATGATAACTTACCCTCCAATCCCCCCGAGGGGGGGCTTTACCCCAAACCCCCTAAGGGGGGCTTAGAAGTCAGAATGAAGAACAATTGAAGTATGAATTAAGAACTTCTGACTTCATACTTCGTTTGTTCAATTGTTCTTAATTCAGAATTAAAGTCCCCCCTGGGCTTGTACCGAGCGAAGCCTCGGTGGGATTTAGGGGTGGGTTTTAAGGTAGAAAACTCTATTAATTGATAGATATGAATGTTCTGAGAATGCTTAAAATAACCGTAAGGAACTTCAGGAATAATCTTACTTCAGTATTGATAAAAATCCTGGGACTGGCAGTAAGCATAGCAGCTGTTCTGGTTATCTGGTCTTATGTAATTCATGAAAACAAGTACGACAGCGGTATAAAAAACAGTAACAGGATCTACCGTCTCGACGCGCATTGGGCAAGCCTTCCCGCATTCATAGGTCATATCCTTAACCAGAACCTCGGGGACATGGTTGTTGCCACCAGAATCAATTTTCAGACTGATATCGGAATTCAGGTAAATAACGTTCCATTTAATCTTCCGGACCTTGCCTTTGCAGACAGCACTTTTTTCAGGGTTTTGCCGCTGGAACTTATATCCGGCAATCCTGATGAAGCTCTTTCTCTTCCATTTACGATGGTTATATCGGAGTCTGTTGCAAAGAAACTATTTGGCACAACAGATGTAATCGGGAAGATGATAAGATTCCAGGACGAGATTGATTTTACAATAACCGGCGTAATGAAGGATTATCCTTTCCTTCATCTTAAAATCGAGGTAATTGCATCAATGATAAGCCGGGAAAAGATTGCAGGACAGGGAACCCTGACGGCTTACGACGGCTGGAGCTATCCCACTTACCTGATGCTGCCTGACGGGGCAAATGTCACCAAAGCAGAATCTTCAATAATAGATCTGCTAAAGAAATTCAGGTACGACCAGAGCTTCCACCTGAAGCCTTTCAATAAGATTTATTATTCTGCTGAATATGAAAATGAAAGTAATACGAAACACGGCAATTTATTGTATAACAGGATATTGATTGCAGTCTCTATTTTCATACTCCTGCTGGCATCAATTAATTTTATTAATCTGACAATAGCTAATGCCCTTTCCAGATCAAAGGAGGTGAGCCTGAAAAAACTGCAGGGGGCGTCAAGGAGTAATCTGATATTCCAGTTTCTTTTTGAGACTGTGATTTTTATTCTGATATCCGTAGTTCTGGCCTTTATAATCCTCTGGTTTATGAGTCCGGTCCTGAGTTCATTAACAGGTTTTACTCCTGATTTCTCAGAATTATGGAGTAAAAACAATTTTCTTATTCTTTCAGGCGGGCTTGTATCTTTTATAATTATTTCAGGAATATACCCCAGCTTTTATATCAGTTCATACACGATCAATTCACTGAAATACCGGGAATTGCATTCATCAGGTCACCTTGGCATCAGGAACAGTCTGATTATTTTCCAGAACCTGGTCTCTATAACTCTTATATGCTGCACGCTCATCGCTGACAGCCAGTTCAGATACATGAACAGGACTGATCTGGGATTTAATAAGGAGAATGTTCTGATTCTGAAGTTAAATTCCCAGCTAAGGCAACACGTGGATCTTTTCAGGGAACGGCTCTTAACTCAACCGTTCATCTCAGGGGTTTCTTATTCCAGCCGGATACCAGGGACATATTGGGGTTCCTGGTGTTGCGTAAATATCGAAGGGCAGGAAAATAAGTACTTCAACAATTATGTTGATCCCTGGTATCTGGAAACTATGGGAATAAGGATAAAAGAGGGACGGAATTTCTCTGCAGAAAGTACGGCCGACATAAAAACCACTTATCTGATAAATGAAACTGCAATTGAAATGTACGGACTGAAGAATCCTGTCGGACAGGTTATTACTCCCGGTAATGGGGTTACAGGTCAGATTATCGGGGTATTCAGGGATTTTCATTACAGAGGTCTCAATTATGAGCTGACTCCCGTGCTCCTGTTCAATACCCGGGAATATAAAAATTACGTAAATATCAAACTCACAGAGGGCAACACGAAAGGGGCAATTGAATTTATAAAATCGGTCTGGGAGGAGGTTTGTCCGGCATTCTCATTCGAGTATAAGTTTCTTGATGTGACCTATGACCTTCAATACCAGTCAGAAAGAAGATTTGAGAATCTGATCTTTTCATTTGCCATGTTAGCCCTCTTTATTGCCTGTATCGGGCTTTTCGGACTTTCGGTTTTCAGCATTGAACGGCGTACAAAGGAGATAGGAATCAGGAAAGTAAATGGTGCAAATACAAACAGGATAGTTTTAATGCTTAACCGGGACATCATTATCTGGGTATTTATATCCTTTATTGCTGCCTGTCCAATAGCCTGGTACTATATGCATAAGTGGCTTCAGAATTTTGCATTCAGAACTGAAATAAGATGGTGGATGTTTATTCTGGCAGGTCTTATAGCACTTTTAATTGCCTTAGTCAGCGTGAGCTTACTTAGCTGGAGAGTTGCAACTAGGAATCCGGTCGAAGCACTCCGATATGAGTGATGAAACGGTGTCTTCAGCAATATTGTGATATTTAGAATGAATTTATGGCAGAACTTGCATAAATTTATAGTCAAACAAGAATTTATGTTTAGTAATTACCTGAAAGCAGCTTTAAGAAACCAGTCAAAGAACAAGCTTTTTTCTGCAATAAATATATCCGGACTTGCAATTGGTATGGCAGTGTCGGTAATGATCCTGAACTACGTCAGTTATGAATTCAGTTTCGACAGGATGCATTCAAAGCGCGACAGGATCTACCGTGTTGAAAGCCGGTTCTATGAGGGGAATGACCTTACAGACGATTGGGCCACCAGTTCATTCGGTTATGGCAGTGCAATAAGCCGCGAGATGACCGGGATCGAGGAATTTGTCCGGATCGGTATTCAGAATTCGGAACAGACTGTGTCTTACAAAGATGTGCGTTTCAGAGAAGCCGGGATAGCATATACCGGACCCTCATTCTTTACCGTCTTTGATTTCAGATTGAAAAAAGGAGCTGTCAATGACCAGCTCGTCAGGCCTCGCACGGTTGTAATCACGGAAAGCGCAGCCAGAAAGTTTTTCAGGGATGAAGACCCTCTCGGAAAAGTGATAACCTTTGCATCAGGCGCCGCTTTTACGGATTGCGAGGTTACCGGTATTATCGAAAATTTTCCCTGGAATTCACATATCCGCTTTAACTTCCTCATTTCCTATGAAACTCTGCCAAATTATATGAAGGAATTCTGGTACCTGCATGAAGCATATACTTACCTTCTTCTTATGCCCGGGACCAACCCAAAAGTAATAGAAGCAGGATTTCCGGCCATGGCAGAAAAATATAAAACACTGGATGCCCTGAGAAACAAGACATGGGCAATTTCACTGGTGCGCCTGGCCGATATCCACCTTAATCCGCAGAAACAATATGAAAAAGAGATCAAGGGAAATAAGGGTTCACTTCTCACCCTTATTGTAATTGCAGTTGTGATCCTTCTGACAGCATGGATTAATTATATTAACCTGACAACAGCCCGTTCCATGGAGCGCGTTAAAGATATCGGATTGAGGAAAGTTGCAGGGGCATCTCAAAAGGAGCTTGTTTTCCAGTTTATTACCGAATCGCTGCTGGTTAACATAATTTCTGCAATTCTGGCAATTGCATTTGTTATCCTTCTTATGCCTGTATTCAGCAGGATCATAAACGAGAATACAGGTCTTTTCATACTTAACCGGCCCGGATTCTGGTTATTTGCAACAGCATTTGTAATTGCAGGTATCATTTTATCAGGTTCTTATCCGGCGTTCATAATGTCACGTATAAAACCTGCTGAAATAATAAAAACCAATTATTTCAGCTCGGGTTCAGCGGGTACTATACGTCAGGTTCTTGTTGTTTTTCAGTTTGCCGCTGCAATAGTTCTAATCTGCGGGACCTTCATTGTTTATAAACAGATCAGGTATATGCAGAATCAGGATCTCGGAGTAAATATAACCCGGACAATTGTTCTGAAATATCCTGTCAGCAGAGAAGGGCTTGGTCAGAAGATAGCTCTTTTTGCAGAGAATCTCGAAACGGAACCATATGTAAAATCAGTTTCTCTGACCGGATCTGTTCCCGGAATGGAAATAGCCTATTTTGCATCAAACCGGCTTCAGGGTGAAGGAAGTGAACAACGCCGTCTTTATGAGATGCTTACAGTTGATGAAGACTTTATCGGAGCATTCGGTTTCAGGCTCCTTGCAGGACGTTCATTTCAGAAAGGTTTTGGTGATGAATCGGGAAGCTTGCTGATAAATGAATCAGCAATGCAGGATCTCAACATTAACAAACCAGAAGATGCCATTGGCAAAAAAGTTCTTCTTGAAGGAGAGTCAGTGCCGGTTACAGTAATTGGTGTGGTACAGAACTGGCACCAGAGAGGATTGGGAAACATGTATACACCTGTGATGATTATCAGGAACGGACGTCTGAGATGGGTGCCGCCGAAATTAATAGCGATTAAGACTACCGGGAATCAATACAATGAGATGATAAAACTGATTAAAGAGAAGTGGAATTCATATTTCCCTGAAGCCAGCTTTGACTATTTTTTACTGGACCAGTATTTTAATGACCAGTACAAAGCTGACAGGAGATTCGGGAAGATCGTGACAGTTTTTACTGTACTGGCGCTTTTTATATCCATTCTTGGATTGTGGGCCCTTACTGCCTTCAATGTATCGAAAAAAGTCAAGGATGTCGGGATAAGAAAAATTCATGGTGCACATTCATTGAATATAATATACCATTTTTCAAAAGAAATTATGATACTGATCCTGATTGCGTTCATAGTTGCTGTACCGGTTTCTGTGGTCATAATGAAAAACTGGCTGCTTAGCTATGCTTTCAGGACTGATATCGGATTATGGATTTATCTGGCAGCAGGAGTTATTACCCTGGCTATTGCTCTGATGACTGTCAGCTGGCAAAGCTGGCGTGCGGCAACAAGAAATCCGGTTGAGGCATTGAGATACGAATAATCTTCAATTGTTGTCACAAAAACTTCTTTTATTAGTCATATTTATTGAAAATCTTTTTCCCGGGTATTACACAATATAAGATTAATGGATGAATGAAAAATGATTCACTTTCGTTTTTTAGGCTGTCTTGTTTCTTAATGATTCTTTTTTTTGTTACATGTCTTTCATGCCACCGAAACAGACTGAGAACCAATGAAAAAGAACTTTCGGATCAGATCCTCTTGCAGGAGAAAAACATACTGGGGCAATCCTCACTTCAAAGGGAATTATCAGATTCTTTAAACACACTCCCGAAAGCTTTCCGGTACAGGGAAGACAGGTCGGAAGACCGGGGTAATCCTCCGGTAACAATTGATATTGCCGGTAACCTTAATAATGTAAGGGAAATAAAACTGTCAGATGTTGCAGGAACGATCAGTTATATAAGGATGGAACCGGTTCCGGATTCAACAATACCTCGTGATCTTAAATTCAGGTATTATCTCATGGATAATTATATCGTTGCCCTCAATCTTTTTGGCATTCATCTTTACTCAAAAGAAGGAAGGTTTCTTCGCACTATTGTAAAAAATGAATTAACAGGTGTCATGGCTGAACCGGACAGGCTGATTTTCCGGATGGATTATACTAAAAAAGGAGGAGGAAACTCTGTTCAGGCTTCCGGGAATAACCTTTTATATTATTACAGCAACAATATCACCGGTCAGAAATATATTATGAAATATGACTGTTCATCGAGGCAGCTGCAACCGGAATATAAATTTGATCCTGAAAATCCGGACCAGTTATCAGGACTGGGAGAAATTGCAATTGATCTGAATCATGGGAATACAGTGCCTCCGCCACCTCGTCCTTCTCAGGGAATGTTCAGCGGCGCACCTGAAGATTTTTTTTCAGCTTATGAAACTTACATTCATGATAACGGATCGTATTCGGTTCCTTTGTCACGTGGTGATAATATGATGGTGTTGCTTAATAATCAGGGAGATACGTTATCCGAGTTCTCCAGACTCGAAAAGCTTGTCAACTATACCAAATCATTGCAGCGGGGAACGGATGACGGTACAAAATATGAAAATAACGGATCACTGTATCTTCGTCCTGCATTCAATGATACAGTCTTCAGGATTATTCCCCCAAATCGGCTGTACCCTGTTTATACCCTGAACCTAGGATCATATAAAGTCACAAAACAGGAAGGTGTCGATCCTGACTTTAAGCTCACAGGTAAAATAATTCCTGAAGAATGGGCCGAGTCTGAGAATTATATCTTCCTGACATTTACAAAAGACGATTATGATTGTCCGAATACCAGGAAGAATAAAACCGTGAAGATCTTTCATGCTCTCTATTCAAAGCTTGCAAAAATCTTTACAGTTATAAAAGGAGATCCTCTCGATTACAGTCCGGAAATTCTTGAGAATGATATTGATGGGGGTGTTCCGGTCTGGCCGCTATCATATATGATCAGCAAAAAAGGGGAGTTGATGATTCCACTGAAAGGTTCAGAGCTGAAGTTCCGTGTAAAGTCGGCTGAATTCAGACAGTCCGGAGCTCCTGCAAATAAAAAGAAAGATCTGGAAACACTGGCGGATTCAGTATCGGATATGGATGATATACTTATGATAATCAATTAATAAGATAGTGGTTATGAACAGTCAGGTCAGGACAATCTTAAGGAACATTTTAAGAAAGCCTCTATATTCGACCATCACTTTTACCGGATTTTCCCTGGCCATTGCCTCAAGCCTCCTTATTTACCTCTGGATTTATAATGAATTGAATTACGACAAATTTCATCCTGATTACAGACGTATTTACAGGATTCTTACTCTTTCCAGGCAGGGCGACGAGATAATCAAAACTCCTTATTGCTATCGGCCTGTGCCTAAATCCATGAAAATGGATTATGAGCAGGTTGAGTCTGCGACATATTTAAGCTATAGTTCTGAAACTTCACCCTTGCAATATGGAGAGGAAGGGGAGAAAATCGAAGCAAGGATGTGTTGGACAAACGAGGACTTTTTTAAGGTTTTTGAAGGATTTGAATTTCTCGAAGGCTCACCCGAAACTGCCCTGCAGAAACCCAACGACATAGTACTGACAGATGAGACTGCGAGGAAGATCTTCGGGAACCAGCCTGCTCTTGGCAAATCAATTATTTCCGAAAAGTATTCAAAAGAAGTTTACACAGTAACAGGAGTTATACGTATACCGGACCAGAGTCACATCGATTTCGGATACATGCTGTCGGAAAAGAGTCGGCTTCTTGCCGGGTATTCGAACAGCTGGGGCGACAGGACCTTTGTAAGAGGATATATAAAACTGAAGAAAGACGCAGTAATCGATGACGAATTCATCGAAGCAATATCAAATCATATAGGACGTTATTCAAGGGTCACAGACAAACTGGTTTTTCAGCCTCTTGCCGATATACACCTTCATTCAGATTATAAGCCTGACTTTTTTGACAGGAATCCGGGCAATTTCAAATATGTAATCATTTTCTCCGGTCTTGCTCTCCTTATAGTCCTGATGGCTTCGCTGAATTTTTCAGTACTTTCTGTTGCCAGGGCTTCAGAACGGTCAACAGAAATAGGAATAAGGAAAGTCAACGGTTGTAACAGGATAAGGATTTTCGGACAGTTTCTGGCAGAATCGGAGGTCCAGACCATTGCAGCGACCATAACAGCATTGATCATTGTGTGGCTGACTCTTCCATGGTTTAATTCAATCGCATCAAGAGAGCTTACTTTCAGCTTTTCACCACGGTTTATTTTCAATCTGTTCCTGCTGACCTTCCTGGTCGGAGTAGCTGCCGGGATATATCCGGCATTTTACCTGTCTTCTTTTAATCCGACCGGGATTTTCAGAAGAGGGACAGTAACCGGATCACGGAGCAATTTCATAAGAGTGCTTGTGACAGTACAATTTGCAATAGCAATATTCTTTATTATTTCTGGCTCTCTTTTTGTTAAGCAGCTAAACTATATTCATAACAAGGATCTGGGAATTGAGGATGAAAATATCATATTGATCCCCACAGGTCTCTGGTATGATAACAGGCAATTCAAGGATGAACTTCTCAGAAATCCCAGGATCATAAGTGTGTCAGCGAGTACCTATGCACCGATAGATGTCGGTTTCAGGCAAGGTCTTCCTCTTAATCACCAGGGCAGGCTGGATACTCTCCAGGTGAATTATTATTTTGTGGATGAGGACTTTGCAAAAACCTTTAATCTTGAAATCGTAAAAGGACAATTCCTGCAACTGAGCTCGGCTGCCTACTGGGAAGAAACAGAAAAGTCAGTTAAAAATAAAAAAGAAGGGAAAGAATATGCAATCTCGATCCCGATAGTAATAAATGAGACCGCAGAAAAACTCCTCGGTTTTGACGATCCGGTAGGGCAGAGGATCGGGAATAATGTAATCGTGGGTGTTGTAAGGGATTTTCATTTCAGATCGTTTCATTACCCATAGAACCGTTGATTATGTCAAACAATCCAGAGGCAATAATGACTATGAATATCAGGATTGCTCCTGGAAATACAACTGAAACAATTAATTATATCCGTGACATCTATCAAAGAAACAGGGATGACAGGGAGTTTTCCTTC
>Ga0172362_10003588_pt1 | contig 13403 bp, 10 predicted proteins | sample LakKivs1_kivu2a2_FD_114534 | JGI IMG/M metagenome (GOLD analysis project Ga0172362, IMG submission 114534) | Sediment microbial communities from Lake Kivu, Rwanda - Sediment s1_kivu2a2 | ecosystem: Environmental > Aquatic > Freshwater > Lake > Sediment | place: Rwanda: Western Province, Lake...
CTTGACAACCGGTTCCTGAGCATACAGTAACGCACGGCCTCTTGGGGTCTCTTCTTGACAATATCTGTTTTCTGAGTTTCTCCAAATCTGACGCCGAGTTCAGCTTGCTCAACCCAATCACCTACGCATAGCTTGAAAGGATCTTCTCAACCTTTGACGACGACATCTTGCCATAATAGCTGCCATCGACAATCATAACGGGACCTAGGGCGCAGCACCCTAGACAATTGACTTGTTCAAGTGTGAACTTGAGATCATCCGAAGTCTCTCCAGATTTGATGCCAAGAACCCTTTCTGCATGATCTAAGATCCTTGGCCCGCCCCTGACATGACAAGCGGTCCCGAGGCAGACCGTGACGAGATGTTTTCCTCTCGGTCTCAAGTGGAAAGTCTTGTAGAAGGTTGCCAGGTGCAGGATTTGGGACATTGGTACGTTAAGCCTTTCTGAAACCCACATCAAGGCATGTCTAGGAAGCCAGTTATTCTCGGCTTGGATATCAAGAAGTATCTGGATCAGTGCGCTCCTGTCGAATTGATACCTATCAACAATTTCGTCGACATTACGCAACTCTTGAACCATTTCCCTTATCGCTTCTTCTCGTCTTCTGACCCTTTTGAGCTCTGCGGCATGGCAAAGGGCTTCATTCTCGAGGGCTAGCAACTCCCCACTTAGGGGCTGCTTGTCCAGTTGCAAGCTGTAGAACTCGTCTAGAAAATCTAACCCTTGGAGAAGGATCTCCGTTTTGCTCAGTTTAGAATCCTTCTGCAATCGAGACAGGACTGAAGCTTGTCGGTCGGTTATCCTGACGCCAACATACTTGGATTTGTTCTTGTCCATGATTGTCGCGCCCCTGTCGTTTTACAGTTTTACGGATATTCCATGCCACTATAACTATTTAGTGTTCCAACGAGTCGGATTAGGTGAGAGGGACAGTAGATCCCCACTTGGCGAGTAGGGGTTCTCGAACAAGGGATAGAAATCAGGACTCGGGAGAATAACGAAGAAGGGTCTGTGACTGAATCTTATGGTCTTGGAAGTGATTGAATTCTCTCCATCTTATAAATGAACCAGTAAGCAGTGGGGACAATCTCGTTTCTCTCGCTCCTGCTAGGACGCTCCTGGCGAGGAAGTCATTCATCATCACCTGTGATGCGCATCACGCTATCATTGTGAAAGTGAGCGCTATTCCTTCGCCCCTGTTCACATTCCGCGCCTAGAAGATAGAGTTCACGGAACTCGAATTGTAGTTGACCCGCCTCCAGAACGCTCGGCACAAACAGCCTTTCGCGGGGTTATGAATTCCTGTTCGTGGCATGGTCGAGAGACTAATGGGCGGACCCTAATCAACGCCCTCGAAAACTTCTCTGACACGCTCCATCGCCCAGTCCAACTCTTTCTTAGATATAACGAGAGGAGGCGCAAACCTGATGGTCCTATCGTGCGCGTCCTTCGAGAGCACCCCTCTCTCCATGAGCTTCTCGCAGATTGGCCTCACAGTTTCGTTGGGGCCGAGATGGAACTCCACACCAATGAGCAACCCCTTCTGTCTGATCTCCTTGATCTTCTTCGATTTGATTTCCCTGAGTCTAGCGACGAGATAAGCGCCCATTTCGCTGGCCCTGTCAGCTAGCTTCTCTTCTGCAAGCACGTTTAAGGATTCCTCGGCGATCGCTACGGCGAGCGGATTGCCCCCAAAAGTGCTTCCATGGCTCCCGGGATCAAGCACGCTCATTATCTTCCGGGTCGAAAGGCATGCGGAAACCGGGTAAAGCCCCCCGCCGAGAGACTTTCCCACAATAAGTACGTCTGGCTTGATGCCCTCATACTGGAAGCAAAACATCTTGCCCGTCCGACCGAAACCTGTCTGGATTTCGTCGAGCATGAGGAGGATCTCCTTCTCGGTGCAGACCTTCCGAAGTCCCTTCAGGTAGCCAGGTGACGGGATGTTCACCCCCGCCTCGCCCTGGATGGGCTCTGCCAGGATCCCGATAGTGTTGCTATTGATCGCCCTTTTGAAGGCACCGATGTCGTTGTACGGGATGATTGCGAACCCAGGCGTGAACGGTCCGAACCCTCTTTTCGAGTTCTCGTCGCTCGAGAAACTGTTGATTGTCGTTGTTCGACCGTGGAAATTGTGTTCGCAGACGATGATTTCCCCCTTGTCCTCGGCTATGTCCATCGTCTGGTGGGCGTACCTCCTGGCTAGCTTTACTGCGGTCTCGACGGCCTCCGCACCTGAATTCATGAGGAGAGCCATCTCCATGCCGGAGACCTCACATAACTTCTTGACGAACGATCCCATCCTGTCGTTATAGAACGCGTTCGAGGTCAGCGTCACTCGCTTCATTTGCTCTGTCGCCGCTCTGACAATCCTGCTGTTTAGGTGCCCCTGGTTAATTGCAGAAAATGAGCCGAGCATGTCGACATACTTCTTTCCCTCTACGTCCCAGACCCAGACCCCCTTGGCCTTCGATATCACTACTGGAAGTGGGTCGTAGTTATGCGCACCATAGGTCTGTTGGAGTCTTATGTAATCCTTCGTCCTCATGTGACATGCCTCTGGCCTTTAGTCATTGCCCGGAAGGCTCCGGGGGCCTTAAAGCCGTTGTTCAGAGCCAACGGGAATTTTGGTGTCCACTGTCTGGATTCAAATATCTGCAGAAGGCATGACATCGATGCGTGCAGGGAGTTACGCTCTGGTTCTGCTCGGGAAAGCCTCTATGTTGAAGTGTTTCTGCGTTAACCACAACGTCCAGAAAAAAGAAGAGGAGAGGAAATTGAAAATCTTCTCCAACTTCTGTAGATTTGAGAACGGTGAAGAAAGCCTGCGTCTCGCTCAGGTCTTCTTCATTATCTTCATGAACCCGCCGCTCTCGTGGACTTCCAGGCCCTTCTGGGCGACTATCTGCTCGAACTCGGGCCAGTCGATTATCTCGACCCTCTGGTTGCCGCTCTTTGTGAACTCCAGCTCCGAGGTTCCCTTCACCTTCGCAGGCTTCAGGCCCTTCTGAGCGGCGATCTCTTTCGCCCTATCGAGAGATATCGGCTTCATCGGCACGTGCATCCCTCCTTTGTGCTGTCGGTTCTACCCGACGGGGAGGTAGACTGCTCCCGAACACATAAAGCTTGGGTCTACGAAATCTGGCCTTGCGCTCTCAAGTGTTGTACGGGAGCCCGTTCTGAATGCGAGTTCGCCCTATTTGAACGACCTGTAGCACAACTGCGCTCGGCACAATATCCATAGGAAAGCCACGCGGGTGATTTTAAGGTACAAATAAAGCCCATAGTGTCAGCGACGATAACTACGACCCTGTTGCCACATACTGGGTTGTCCTTCAATACAAGCCGAAGGTCAACGGCTACGGAACGGCAACCACAGGCAGGTTCGCACTCAATCACACCCCTGCTGCTTGTGGATGTTGTCGGACCAGTTCGTTCCGCTGCCTACGCCTTCGCTCTCGTCAGAAATGATGAACAACAGAAAAGCGGGTACGCGAGTGAAGGAAAACCGCGTCACAGAGAGTCAGAAGGCTGAGAGTCTTTAGGGTCAAGAGAAAGTTCAAGAGACTTGCTTCTCCGATGAAATGGACCTCGGAGGAATATTTGAAATCGCAATGAAGCGGCGCTCGGAATGGGCATATTGCGCGTCGCTTCCACAATCTCGGCAATACATTCACAATAGGTAATGGTCAATTTGAGATTCCTGCGTTGACGAGCACCAAGCAGCTTCGCGAAGTCAGGGAGATCAATGTGCACGGAAGTGCGAACCATAGAGACAGAAGGATGCGAAGGCGCGTTGCATGTTTGATCCTTGTACTCCTCCCTCCAACTGATTGCTCTGCCTGTTTGATGGCTTGTCATATACCTGCTCGAGGAGTCGTCGGCATGAATGAGTTGGCCCAGACTTCATTTCACTCTGGAAGGTATCGTTGTCCGGACTTGTTGCAAACGAGCTGGCACTACGATGAGATGATTCATACGTTGCTCTGTATGCATGCCAAAAACAACCGTATTAGTAACTTTCCACATAGATTGATGGTAGAAGACATTGATGAGAATTCTTGCGCCAGAACAAGAATAGATTGACTTATACAAGTCCTATGACAGAATTCAAGTCAGTTCTTGGTCTGGTGGAGGAGGAAACGGATATGGAAACGGAGTTCAGCGTAAAGCTTCCGAACAGGCCCGGAGAATTAGCCCGGCTAACTGACGCCTTGCATAAGGACGGGATCAACATCCGGACTGTCTCAACGGAGCCGAAGGCGGAGGTAATACGACTGGTCACCGCTAACCCAGAGAAGAGCCGCGAGATTCTGAAGCGAGCGAACATGCAGTTCTCGGAAAGGAACCTGCTCGTTTTGAAGCTAGAAGACAAACCTGGTGAGCTTGCAAAGGTCTCGGGTGCGCTTGCCAAAGAGGGCATAAACATAGACGCGGCGTACATGCTGGATAAGCAAGACAGGCGCGTGCACGTTGCTCTTGCGGTCAGCGATGAACAGAAGGCAAAGAACATCCTGAAGTTGTGAGAGAAAACTACTTCGTCGTGATGAAACCCTTTACCTGCATTCTCTTTCTGCAATAAGCAACTGGATTTGCCCAGGAACCGGTTGAGCTCCTCGTCCAGATTCATCTATCACGCACGCCTGACAGAATTCCTTATGTACATCCAGTCCCACGTATAGCATGGTCTCTCGCCTCGTCGTTGTTACTCAATCACGACATTGGCGGGGGACCACTTCAGCATAACATCTATAGGGAAGGAAAAGGAAAGGTTTTGAGTCCGAATGCATTTGCCTGTTGATTGAACTCGAGCCCCAACTTGCTGGCTAGAGAGTGGTACGGTTCCCACCGGGCCCGCCTTCCTATGACCGTTCAATCATATGCCCCGATGTAGATAATCACGGAGGCAATGCGCTCGGTTCCATGAAGTAGATCGAGAATCTGCGGCTCTGCGCAATCTCCGCAGCCATCCTCTCAACCTGACCCCTGGAGATTCCAGAGGCTATGACATTTTGATCAACCACAGCAATCCATTGGCTGGGGAACTCATCACAGAGCCCGATGTAGTTGTCCCTCACCCAGAGATCGTTCCTTATGTCGGAATCATCCTCTAGGCGCTCACCCTCGTTCATCCGGACCTCGCCCCGCACTTGACGGTGGCTAATGAGATTACGAGGCGATAAACCTCTTCATTCTGGAGAGGTGCGGTTACCCTCTCGTCGTTTCCTAGTTGACAGCGGCGCTATCCGTCGACATTTCCGATCGCGGAGTCCGAGAGATTGCTCCGTTCGTTTGCCGGCGAAGAGAAGAAATCGCGTGAGAAAGGGTTTCTGAGACGTGCCGATCAGTGATGACACGAGTGCGGTCCGTGACCGTGCTGGTGCTGCTGGCAAACTGAACGGCCGTCGGCCGGCTTCAGCTCGCCGCGTCTGAACTGCTCGACTGCCGTCCTCACGGAACCGTTTGCACCCGCGAAGACCTCTATTCCCAAGGCTCTAAGCGAAGTCATCGCGTTCGCGCCTAGGCCCGAGCACACGACCACGGCAGAACCGCTGTTCTTGATCCGCTGCGTGGGTGCACATGTCCCTTCCTGGTGAACCCCGTTCTCTATGACCTGAGTCTGTCCAGTGTCAGTGTCCACAACTGTGAACGTCGGGGCATGGCCAAAGTGATGGCTGACCTGGTCGTCGATCCCGCCTGCGCCGCTCGTCGGCACACATACCTTCATTGCTTCACTTCCTTTGTTGTTCGCATCTTGGAACTGAAATGAATTATAATTCATAATCTACTTGAACGTTTCCTGGCTACTCTCCTCTCGCGGCCAAGACTCGGATGTTGCAGCAAGTCATTTTCATTATTGATAGGCGGTTTCTGCGTCTTTTCAGGAGAAAATACATTACGGGACGACGGAATCGGGGTTCGGGGGAGGAGCGATGAGGATTGGGGAGTCGGACCTTGAGAGGGCCCTGAGACATCGACGCCAAGTGCTTGCGGCGTTCCAGAAGCAGTCGGAGCGGGAGGAGCAGGAAGCGCTTTCCGCTCGATGGAATGAAGTTGTTAACACATACAGGATGAGATCAGGCAAAGCCCAAGGACTCCTGGAATACCCCCGCGGCGAGAGGCTGTTCGAGATCATCCGGAACGACGGGAGGGTGAGGCTCCTTCTGGATTACAATCTGGAGAACCCATCACCGAACCTAGCCAACCAGGGACAGCGCCGGCAGGTGGAATCCATACTCGGCTTCGAGCGGCCCTTGGAGCAGCTAATGCTCGAAGCAGGCGGTCGGTGGCAGGCGGGAGACTACGAAAGGGAGGCGGAGCTACTCGAGGAATTCGCTAAGTCGAATCCTCAGAGCGACTCGATACTGGACCTCGCGGCCGAGGCGAGACGAGATGCCATTTCGGGCGCATCGACCGCCAGGAAGCCGAAGAGGCGTGAACTCGCCTAGCGAAGTTGCAGAGTGCCCACGATTCTGAGCTTCCCGCCTTCGAGATGCGTCAGCACGGCCCTGGCGCCCCGCGGGTATGCCAGGCCTTTCTGAAGCGATAGTGCCAGCTCGGGTTCGCGCCATTCTCCCGCGACCGATTCGACCCTCGCGGGCTCGAACTGCATCCAGTGTCCCACATGTAGGACCATCCCCGCTTTCAGGGGGTTGAGACGGTACTTCACGAGACGGGCACGGGCCGAAAGGTCATTGCTCACGACAAGGCCAGGATCTGTAGACAGCACAGTGCCCCGGTCCAGCTGTTCGACAGAGATGCCTTTGAGGGCGAGCCCGACCCTGTCTCCTCGGACCGCGAAGTCGAAATCGTCATCATGTTTCTGGATGGACCTGACCTCAGCGTCAAGTCCCTGTGGCAGCACCTTGACTTCGTCGTGCTTTCGGATCACCCCATGGGCGACGCAGCCTAGGACCACGGTCCCAACGCCTCTCACGTCGAAGAAGTGGTCGACGGCAACGGATCCGGAATTCTCGGGCTGCTCCGCGTCGTGCCGGGTCTTGGCCGCCTCCGCAAGGAGCATCTCACGTATCTGTATCGGGTCGTCCTCGACGAACCGATAACTCTCGAGCACCGTGTCCTTGATAAAGGGCGCGAGTTGGTCTCTTGTCATGTAGCCCTTCGTGATGATGAAGCCCTTGCTGACCCCGAGGCAATCCATCATGATGACGCACTCCCCGAAGACAGGGCCTATCTCCTCGACGACCATGATGGCCATGTCGGCGAGCGAGGCCGAGAAGAACAACGACGCCAGCTTCTCGGGATACTTCGACGGTTCGACGAGGGAGAGGGTCACATCTCCCCGTTTGACGTCGTAGAAGGTGATGTCGGAGACAGTCGATTTCTTCCCGATGCCTTTGGCGTACTCGGGAGACCCGATGACCGCGACGTTCAAATTAGGCATGGCTGGCTCTCAAAGGATTGATGCTAATGTACTTTTCCACCCCGCCGAGGCGCTGCCGGGACTAATGGGCCTTCTCGAACGCCTTGATGAGCCCGTCTCCCTCTTTGACTGCGGCTCTGTCGATCGGGTCCACCTGGTGCTCCTTCAGGAGCTTCTTCGCGATTGCCTTCGCCTCAGGGACCATCTTCGATGACAGGGTCGCCTCCCAATCAAGCCTCTTCGGGTCCCAGAAGTGCAGCTCCTTCCTGAAGTTCTTCAGCGTGTGGGGATTCGTGAGGAACGAGTTGCCGTGGCCGACCGCCTTGACGACGTCCATCGCCGCGTGCGCCTCGTCGAAGATGTAGGTCCTCATGTACGCCCTGAGGTCGTCCCACAGGGAGGCGTCTATGACCATCTGCTCCAGGGCAGCGCCTTTGACCGCATCTAGCCCGCCCATGCCTCCGCAGATATCAGTGCCGCACATGGTGGTCATGACGACCCCGAAGACCTCCGTGAACGAATGCGGGATTCCCGGCTCCTCTTTGTCGTTGAGCCCCCAGTCCCCTACCTCGCACGGCAGCCTGTACCGAGCAGCCATCTGTCCGAACGAGGTGCTGATAACCGCAGGTTCCGAGGTCATGTAGTTGATGGAGCCGGTCCTCATGCTGATCGGCGCGGACGATGAGCAGTAGAGATGCGGCGCTCCTGGCGCGGTGAACTGAGTGATGCACAGGCTCGCGAGATTCTCCGCGTTCCCGTTGATGACCGTGCCGGCGATCGTGACGGGGGCCGACCCGCCTGAGAGGGACATCGTCATAGACGCCACGGGCACTCCCAGCCTCGCCAGCTCCGCCATCCCCTCGACGGGATGCTCGTCGAATGACAGCGGTGCAATAGAGCAGCAGATCGCCGAGAACAGAGGCCTCTTTCTCAACGCGTCCGGTCCCCCTGCCACGAGCGCCGCGAGCTCCGCCTGCTTCCTCGAGTCCTCAGCGCTGGAGACCTCGACGCTGTGCACGTGCTTGGTCGTGTTCTGCATGGCGGTCCACAGTTCGTGAAGCCCGTGGGCCTCCTGCTTGACCTCGGTGGCCGTCAGCGACGTCCAGCAATACTCGACAGGGTCAAGGGCGTCCGCGAGCCTGATGAAGTCCGCTATGTCCTTCCTTGTGGACGGGCGCTTCTCGCCGGTGTCGATGTCGCGCATGTAGATCCCCAGGCCGGTCGTTCCGACATGGGGGGACGATTCGACGGGAAGGCGAAGGTCGCGCTTCGGGTCGCGTCCGCAGAGTGTGACGCTTCTCGGAGCCTTGCGCAGAGCCTCGGTCACCATGCCCTCCGGGATCTTGGCGATGCCGGTCTTCATATCGACCTTGGCTCCCCCGGACTGCAAAGTCTTCAGGACCTTCGCGCTGCGCACGAGGACGCCAATCTCGTTCAGCCATCTCATGCTCTGATCGTGCACGAAGTCCTCTTCCGCCTTGTCCAGAAACTTCAGCCTAAGCGTTGCCATCCAACTTCACCTCCCAACCTGCCCGGACGGGGCCACCGCGATAGGGGGCAAGCGCCACTATTACTAGAACGTTTCCTCGCGGCGTCCCGAGAGACTGGATGACTTCCTCAAGGTCGTCATTCGGAGGGGCCTGGATTTGAAGGAGACGCAGAGCAGGATCACGCCTAGGACTGGTATGATTACGCTCTCGAACTCGGGGATCTTGTCGAACATCACATGGATCGAAGGGGTCGTGTTCTGGGTCCACTCCCAGCATATCCGGTTCGCGTTGGGAGCGGAATAGATCGACGTGAGGTACTGTTTCGGGTACGATGTGTCTCCACTGATTGTCAGATTGCTCCAAGTGCCAGTCACGCATTTCCTTCCCATCACCGTCTTCCCGACGAAGCTGGTGTCAGTTCTCAGCCAGAAAGCATAGAGCGAGTTGGTGGACGCGTCCAGCGATATCGTGGGGTAGATGTCCCCGACATCTGCCGGCAGATAGGTGTCAAGGGCCACTGCGGCCGTGAAGCTCATATCGCTGTTGTTGTGCGCGTATTCGATCGCAGGCACGTAGATAGAGCCCACCTTCCGCGAGTCCCCGTAGACGACATGCACCACCCCCAAGGTGTCCACCACTACTGATGGAGGGGCCAAGATCGTGGGGGTACCTCCGCCCAGGAAGATGTTCTTTGAAGCCTGCCAGCTGCCGTCGTATTTCCTGCTGATTACATTCCCTGAATAGCTGTAGATACTCCACATGACGCCGTTCGGGGCCGGGACTATTGACCCGCGAGTCTCCGGGTCCGACGGGGCATTTGCGAACATGTTGCCGGAGAATGACCAAGATGAGATGCTGTCGACTGCGGTGCTCTTGAACGCAGTGAGCTGATACTTGTTCGGGACTGAGTAGTTGCTCGAGAGTATCCAGATGTATCCACTGGAGTCCTTGGAGATGTAAGCGTTCTTTCCCCCTAGGCTGCTGGTCGAGACCGCCAATGTCGAGTCGCTCGCTGCCCATGTGATGAGATGGCTGGCGGGATTGACCGTTCCCCTCTGGACGTAGACGTTGGTCGATGCGCCGCCTCTGTCGCCAACAGCGTACACGATCTTGTTGGTGGAGTCGTACCAGATGGAGGTTTCGTTGATCCCGCTCGTCCTGAAAACAGCCCCTCTTCCAGGCCACGATACCCCGTCCGTGCTGTACTTGTGGGCCGTGTCGGTGCCACTGAAGTAGAAGCACCAGAAGTTGGTCCCATCCCAGAAGAGCTTCCTCTGATACGACATCGATGTCGCCCAGGGTGAGGAGCTGATGCCTCCTTGCCAGGCCTCCGTATGCGCTGTCCCCGACACACGAGCCACCAAGGTGCGGGGCTCCGTCGGATTGTAGGATGCCCTGTCGAACTCGTTCTTCCAGCATGACATCTCGACGATGAAGTCTGGATCGGCCACGCCGCCAACAAGACCGGCGTCGACCATGGTCTCGATCTGGAAATCGTCTTTCGCCGAGGAAACATTCGCCGACGACAATATCCAATGGCCGGCCGAGTAGTTCCAGAAGGAAGAGGAGACGATCCTGCCGTTGATCCCCGAGACCTCGATCATGTGGTCCGCGCCGACGGTCTTCGCGTCGTATGCGACAGAAAGGCCGGTGGAGGCCGACCTGTCGGCGTCGATGTAGACCCTGAGGAAGTCCTCTCCGGTCTTTCGGGCCGGAATCTGGCTGCCACCGCCCGTTCCTGAAGGCTTCTTGATCATCGCGGGAACGCAATCGCCCTTGAGCAGCTCGCCCTTCACGCTGACGTAGAAGTACGACGAGTCCGGGGTTGTGTAGTTCCCCGTGCTATCGATGTCAATGTCCAGGTTCTGTGCCGGCAGGACGTCCTCGTCCACCGTGGTGTGGCCAATCCAATCGCCGAACGCCCCGTCGATCAGGATGCTGCTCGGCGCCTCTCTGACATAGGCCCTCGCCTGAGCTCCTTGGACTTGAACGGCGGCGAAAGTGGAACCCACTCCGGAGGGAACGAGGTTCGCAGTCACCAGCTGTTCGGCGGCGGCGTTCGATGAGTCGACAGTGATCTCGACCGTGTGCTCCTCTCCAGGCGACAGCGAGAAACCCTCGACCTGGGCTGCCTGCGTGACCCCCGTCAGAGCGGGGGACACGGAGCTGACCGAACCGCCCTCGCCTTGGCACGTGAACCTCACGGTCATCAAACCGACCGATTGAGATGCCGGGATGGTTCCGTCGGTGATGTCCAACCCGGGCCCGATCTCCGCGATGAGCAGTCCTCCCGTGGTCGGCGCTGCATAGGTCTCCGAGCTCAGGCCTCCAGAGTCCTTCAGCAGCATGAGGAACCGAGCGGACGAAGAGGGCAACACAGGGAGAGTCGCTCGGACCTCGACGCCAGTGCCCTCCGCTCTCGCAGAGGCCGACCCGGATGCTCTCCACGAGTTCCAGTCGTACCCGTCTTCCGAGGTGCGCTCCTCGAGGCATGACGACTGCACGGATCCGTTCCATCCTTCGCAGCGGATCATGTAGTCCGCCCCGATCCCGCCGGCGAGGTACCCGGTGCTGGCCAACCCGTCGGCATCCATGAACAGGAAGAGACTCTCAGGCTGTTCTGATGCCATCGCCGGGCCCTCGGTCCTAACGTGGGCATAGATGTTGAATCCGCTGCGGACCGTCGCCCACTCGACGATGTTGATGCTCTCGGACCCGGCCTGGGTGCCCATGCCGAACATCGTGGCGTCTTCCCAATCGTCGAAGTTGCCGTCTATCGTGATGGGCTCCTTCGGGCCCGAATACGCGACGTATACCAGAGTCGGGATTGTGATGACCACCGCGACCAGAACGGCGATGAATTGCCATCTTACTGCGAGTCCGCGTCTGCTGCGCGAAGCGGGGACCTTCCCCTTCAGACCATTCGATATCCCCTTCCCGTTCACGAGCGACCTGCCGTTGACCGCGCCTGTTCCGTTCACCCTCCCGTTCACCTTGCCGTTCACGCGGCCGATCCCGTTCACCCGGCTACGGCCGTTGACCATGCCGGCCCCGTTTGTGTGGCCCAAGCCGTTCGACAGGCCCCTCCCGCCACCCTGGTGTGGAGGTGAGGTCGCGGTGACCTTTCCGGTCTTGAGCTTCCTTGTTCTGGGCGTCCCGATCTGCCGCTCGATCTCGCCGAGGGTCTGGAGCGCTTCGGATGCGTCCTTGTCCGCGGACGTGACCTCGGGCTGCAAGGCGGCGACGGCCGGAGTCGGAGCGGACGTGGTCGGGACGGCCGATTCAGGCTGCGGCGCCGTCCGCGTGCGCAGGATCGCCCCGCATTTGGGACACTCTGAGGCGTCCCTCGGCATCGGGGAGAGGCATATCGGGCAAGTGAGGTCCTCATCTTCCGACAGCAGCCGCCCGCACTTAGGACACTTGGACTCCGTTCCGTTCAGAAGCCATGAGCATGTGGGACAGCAGAAGCTCTTCTCCTCCTGCTTCATGAGGGTGGATTCCAGCTGGATGAGGTCCTCGAGGATGTCGTTCGTCTTCTTCTCGACGGACTCCTGGTCCTGACCGCCAAACCCGCGCAGATCGATCAGGCAGGTCGGGCATCTCTCGCTGCCCTTTGGTATGAGGCTCCCGCAGAAGGGGCATTCGAACTTGAAGTCCTCTTCGAACTTATGATGGCACCTAGGGCATTCGCTCTCCGTTCCTGTAATTCTCATGCCACAGGCAGGACAACCTAACACTCTCTGGGGGGACATGCTCTCTTGGGGGGTGACCATCGCTGAGGCTCGGGCCTGGTGACCGCTGCGGGTATCTATTGGCGGCCTTATGATTTGACCTTTCCTGAGGATTCAGGCGGCGATACGCGGAGTGGCCACATGCGCGGCTCGACCCGCTGGATGCCGCTTCCCGCCAACCTATCGCTTAACAAACATTCGCCAGCATCTATATGAAGCCGACAATCGTAGCCTTATAACGCCGTTAACAAACGGAGGCAAATACATGTCTTTCGAGGATGTAACGCGACAGAAACTCGTTGTGGAGGGCCGCACGGAGATGTCCTTCTGGAGGCTGACGAAGGAACAGTATGCATGGGTCGGGCTCAGGCTGGTGCTCGGGTGGACGCTCCTATTCGCTTTCTTGACCCAGATGTTCGGGCTCGGATTCGGGACTGAACCGGGCCAGGCGTGGATAAATGGCGTATCCCCCACCGAGGGCTTCTTGAAGTACGCTTCAGCCGGACCTCTGCATGACTTCTACAGTAGTATCGCGGGAAACGTGGCCGTGGATGTCCTGTGGATGCTCGCCCTTGTTGCAATCGGCGGGGCCCTCATGCTGGGGATAGGACAGAGGATATCCGGTTACGCGGGGGCGCTCCTGATGATCCTTCTGTGGTCCTCCAGGCTTCCGCCGTCGAACAACCCCCTTGTGGATGAGCACATCGTGTATCTCTTCGGGTTCCTGTTGATAGCGTTCGTCAGACCCGGCAAATGGATGGGGCTCGGGAAGTGGTGGTCAAACACATCGCTGGTGA
>Ga0172362_10003590_pt1 | contig 13400 bp, 12 predicted proteins | sample LakKivs1_kivu2a2_FD_114534 | JGI IMG/M metagenome (GOLD analysis project Ga0172362, IMG submission 114534) | Sediment microbial communities from Lake Kivu, Rwanda - Sediment s1_kivu2a2 | ecosystem: Environmental > Aquatic > Freshwater > Lake > Sediment | place: Rwanda: Western Province, Lake...
ATACATAAGAAGAAGAGGGATAACCTAATGATGCTGGCAACTAGTGGAATGATGGCAGTAGCAGTAAAAGCCATCCAAGAGTTGAGCGCCAAACTCGACGCAGCCAACGCGACAGTGCTGGCACTAGAAGCACGCCTTGCAGCTCTTGAGGTGAAATAGGAGGTATTCGTGATAGCGTCCCGTTTAATTCTTCTCCTACTGCTTACACTCTGTGTCAGCTGTGGGGGGAGAGACACACCTTCACATGCAAAGCCCGCTATTTCTTTAGCTGAAAAGTTAGTGGAAGTGCGGGAAAGCTTACCGATGTGTGGGGGGATTGTTGTATTTACAGATGCTTATGAGGGATGCCACCAACCTAATGGTGGTCTATACCATGGACTTCTCTGCTCGAGCGGCGAAGTCTGGGCTTGTGAACAAATGCCTCGATTCTTAGGTGAACACAGCCTTATAAAAGACCCACTACACCCTGACGCAGACCACGGTGGTTCTGGTAGTAGAGATGAGCTTGTAGGCCATTTATTCTACCTACTTGAGACAGCAGACAGACAGCACGCCAATGATTTGATTAGCATAATTAGACGAAATGGTAATAAACTATGCACTGACGCAACAGACAACCGTTGTGAAATAACCCCTGCTATGTGGGGGCTTATGCGAGTTGTATGGAATAAACTGGGCTGGGAACTTACCACCAATATGGTGGTCGGAAACATGGGAGACGATAGCGCCCTGGTAATGTCTGCTTATACTGCGCCCATAGGCTATCAAACGCATCTTATAGCACTTAGCCTACTCTTGAGGGCTAAAACAGACACCTGGAGCGCTCAGTGTCAAAAAGCTCTTGAAACCCTCTTAGATCGCCATCCTACTATTCTGGTAAAATGGCTTTCTGGTAAAGATGTGAGCGAGGAACTACTTAAAGCCCTGGAACAAAACGAGTATATCAAGAACAGAGGAGGTAAGGTGTCTAGTTGGCCTTGGGCTAATGATAAGGGGTTGCGCCCCAAATCAGATCATCCCGCCGCTCTCCTTTGGCTCGGAAATCTCATAGTACATAAATAATACCTACCCAAAAATTTACAGTACATAATCATCCCCCTTGCACGTTAAGGCAAGGTGTGCTATAATTGCAAAGCATAGGGGGGTCTATGGCTAAAATCTCGATGGACAAAAAAGAATTTGATAAAGAGCATAAAAGAATAGTCAAGGTCCTTGAAAAAGGTACACGAAAAGAGCAGAAAAAAGAAGCCGAAAAGCAGAGAAGAGAACAAAAACAACAGGGTAGGAAGAAATAATGTCCACGGTAGTCAACTCAGCATTAACCAATCCCCTATCAGGAAACCTGCTACCCAGCACAGACAACGTGTTCAATCTGGGGGCAGCCTCATTCCGCTACAAAAACGTCTATGCCACTAACGGCACAATCCAGACTTCGGACATCACCGCAAAAAAAGATATTAAAGACTCCGACCTTGGCCTGCAATTTGTGCTACAGCTCGAACCTAAATCTTTCTATTGGAATGATGGCGACCGTAAACACTATGGGTTTATTGCCCAAGATATCCAGAAGTTAACCAAAGGCGATTTCGGTGGGTGGGTTGACGGTAGTACACAGGGCCTACGCTACACTGAGTTTATCTCCCCGATTGTCCAGGCAATTAAGGAACTTAACGAGAAGGTTGAGAACATGGGTGTTGTAACTAAAGACGTTGAAATTATTATTGAAAAGCCTGTATACCGTGTAGTGGAAGTTGAGACAATCGTAGAAAAACCCGTGGTTACTGTGCATAACGTGCCGGAGTCTGTTGAGCGTCCTGTCTTTAACATACATGAATCTGTATCTGTAATCGAAAAACCTGTTATTTCTTATGAAGATATTGTAGTAGAAAAGCCTGTCTATAGGGTTGTGGAAGTAGAGTCAGAAGTCTCCAAATCAGTTAACAAACTACAAAGTAATTGGGTCCAATATGCCTTGTTGGCAGGACTCATCCTTGATATTATTGTTAGACTCGCGAGGTAATTATGGACACCAAAGTTATTGAAAAAGCTTTAGCTAATCTTATCACAGAAGCAGATGTCATTCACGGGCAGCTGATGGGCAAGAAACACGGCTTTCTGTCAGAAGCTGAAAAAGAGTTGGGTAAAGAAGGCGAAGAAGGCGAAGGCTCTGAAGAAATCGAAGAAGCTATGGAAGCTCAAGAACCTACTGAAACTCCTGAGCAAGAAGCCGCAGAAACTCCTGAAGAGCAGGCTATCGAGGAAGAAGCAGGCATAGAACAACACAGTTTCCGCAAACCGTCTTCCAAGTTGGCAGATATATTCAAAAAAGCAGCCGTCTAAGCGTTCGAGGTGACTTATGTCTGAGCCTGTTAAATGTTCAAGAGAACTTGATACCTACCTGCTTGTCACCAGCACACAGGAGATTAAAGAGGATATCCGAGAGATAAAACAGGACCTTAGCGTTCATATGGCAAGAACAGCCGCATCAGAAGCCAGGATTGAAATTATGGAACAAGAAGTTAAAGAATCAAAAAATCACAGGGATGCCGTGCTTCAAATCATTGTTAAGCAAGCTGAAAAAGCCCGCGCCGACCAGCTTAAAACAATCAAATTCACCCTTGGTATATTCGCGGCTGTCGCGACCCTTGTCACAGCCCTTGCAGCTTGGTTGAGGTAAACATGCCTTTTGCAGACCGCTCCGCAAAAACAGGACCACTGCTTACGCCCGTCTCAGGGCAAGTTACCGAGTCTGGGGCGGCTTTTCCTATTCTACAAAGCCAAACAGGCGTAGCTATCACAGACTTGAATTTTAACAGTTCTGATATCGGCTCATTCCACGCACAGATATTTGTGTACATTGATGCCATGACAACACTCGGCGAAAACTTTATGATTTCAGGTGTATGGGACGGGTCTGACTGGTGCATAACCACTACCAGTGTAACCTGCGCGGAAACCGGGGTTGTATTTGATATTACAAGTGGTGGCCAAATAACGTACACTTCAGGGACTTGGGCTGGATTCGTCTCAGGATACCTCCTTTTCAAAGTTGACTTTACGAGGATTGTGTAATGGCCGACTTAATGACAAACATTATCGCTAAAGTAATTAAACGGGCATCCATCCCTTCTAGCCAGCAAGGGTATCAGAACTCAGACCTTCTCAGTTTCGCTCAAGACGCTCTGGACGAAATAGTTTATCCTTTGCTTGTAGCTGAGTTGAATGAAGAATTCACACTTATAAATGATAAAGTTCCTTTCCGCAGCAGCACAAATACAGTTAATTTTCCCGACGGTATAATCCCTTGGCCTTCAAGAGCCTACGGACGTAACCTGCGAGAGATCAAATATATTGAAGACCTCTCGGATGGCAAAGAAAATGTTTACAATGTTCCTATGGTGCCGTTGGATGATGAAGATTTAATGGTACGTCCTCCAAGGAACGCAGGCAGGTTTGGTTTTTATATTATTTCTGATGGTATTAAGATCCTTGGTGATGCTAGCTCTTTAACAGGTAGTATTAGACTAACATATCCACTTAAACCCTCAAGACTCCTTTATTCTGATACGGCGACGGCTGGAATTGAAGCTATTAATTGGAACACGACTGACGGTGCCGTGTTTACTCTTGACACTGTGGGTATGACTGATTTTACAACAGCAATCCCTGACGCTACAACTGTTCTCGTAGATATCGTTAGAAAGTCTACGGGCGCTACTTTGTTTCTTAACGTGTCCGGCGTAAGAACAGGCACAACCTTTACCTCTCTTTATCTCACAGCGAATGACGTTACATCCCTCGCTGGCTTTCAAGAAGGGGGGTTTTTAGACTCAGGTAATGCTTTGACACCCGGATATTCAGCAGACTTAATGGTTATTCCTTCCAACACAACCCTTTATAGCCCAATTCCTCCTGAGCTTGAGCCCTACTTTGTTCTTGCTATTGTAGACAGGTATCTGGAAGCACAAGGGGACACAGAAGGCATCGCTGTCAACCAGCTTAAGATGAAACAAGCATATGATAAAGCGGTACATATCTTAGGACGTAGAATGACCGGTGAAGCCAAAACTATCGTAAACCGCCGTGGCCCTAGACGCTACATGAACGGGCAACGCGCCTATAGGTGGTAACGTGGTTAGAGTTCAAGAAAATTTGTATTACCAAGAACACGGCGTTATAAATTACTCTGTACCTTCGCTGTTTACTTCTGTAAATGATAGTTTGGGTGCGACTGTTATAGATTTTTCCTCGAAGATTGTAGACCCCCGGAATCTCGTAACCACTGGAGCAGCTTGGAAATTCACATCTCCAAGAGCGCGTGTGTTTAATATCAGAGCGTTAATGCAAGTGTCCGCCGTTCCTGCTTCGGGGTCAGGATTCAGCACGCTAACAGACGTAGCCGCTACCGCCACGGCGGGCAAAAAAGAAACTGGCACAGAAATAGTCCCGTCTTCAACAGGTGTGGATTACATAGTTTACTCCGACGTTACAGGATTCCCCCCTGCTACGTTTGGTGCAGACGCAGGCTATTACCACACACATAAATATATCAATCCCGGACTCTTTTCTACTTTTACAAGTCCAGGGCACGTACTTTCGATTAAGAAAAATGGGGTTGCTCTACCTGCGAGCGATGTGTTCACCCAACCTGCTTATGTTACGGCTGTGGTTAACCAAGACCTAACTGTAAATGCAGGTCCTATTACTGTGGGTTGGATTGAGACCACTATAGCATTAGATACTAATGACTCCATACAGGTAGAGCATAGCTACAATTATTCCCCCGTAACAATTAGTGGGTTAGAGTATCTAAAATATAACGCGTCAGGTAAAGCTTACATATTTATAACAGAAGTTTCTAAGAGGACGTAAAAATGGCGCTATCTGCTAATACATTTAGGAACGTGCTTGGGCTTGTCACTGAATACGATGTTATCGATCCTTCGCAGGTACCTCCTAATAGCTTTTTGGACGTAAAAAACCTTTCGTTGGAGCTAGATGGCTACGGCATAAGCCGTAAAGGGCATCCTGTTTGGCAAGAAGCGGGTTCGGCGTATAAAACGAGCCCCTTTCTCAGTTTAACAGTTCGCCCGCAACAATCTACTTACGTCAATGCTTATTACCCTACTGATTACTCAACAAGTCTCTGGCCTTGTCAGTTAGATAACACTGAAGACGATAAAACAGCGGTCAAGTCTTACATAGGAACACCTTCTTCTGGTATACGAGCAGCGGCCGTGCCTGCTTCTTCGGCGAGCCCTCAACTTTCCCCTACTTTTGCATGGGGGCCTAAATGGGTAAATGACTCGGGGCAATTGTATTTCAACACTTACGACGGTTTATATCGGTCTGTGCAAGACTCATCGTTTAAAACCTATACAAAAGTACGGCCTGCATACATTATTGCTGTTTCGGGCGTAACTGCCAGCACATTAACAGGAGCGGCTACAAGCCAAAACTGGTTATTGCCTGGGTATAAAACCACAATTTGTGCTATTGTTAAGGAATATTTAACGGAAACTCAGTTTATAGAAAGTCGCGTATCCTCTTTTATTGACTTAATAAATTTCGGGCCAAAAGCCACAATCAATATCGCGTCTTTAACCATCGACACAACCAATCTACGTGATTTAAGTAACTGTTATCTGGAAGTATATCGCACAATTCAATATAAGCCATTCAACAATCCTGCTGACGGTATGATCGCTCCTCCCACCGAACAGAGAAAATGTATTGAAATCCCGTTAACTAAAGGCTCTACAACAGGCACTAAGACCACTTTCAGTAATATTGTCCTAGATATGAATGACGATTTCATTCTTCAACAGCCTGTTTTGTACACAGACTCTACTGCTGAGACCACTATTAACGAGAATGCTATTCCTGTTACAGCAAGAGATATGACTCTTTTTAAAGGATACGCTTTTTACGGCGGTGTTATTACTCCGCCCCTTGCAAAACTCTCGTTGGTGTCCTTGCCGTCCTCGGCGGACCGTTTGTTTATCGGGTCTTCTGAATCGGACGTGCTGACTGTTTCTGTCACAGACCAAGCTAACGCTAGTTCTGCGCCCGCTACAACAGGGGCACTAAACTTTATAACCGCGTCTTTCAGAGGCACGTCTACAAGTAACGCTTTGGTTGTCCGCCCACAAGCAACAACGAGCGGGGTTTACGCGGTCAAAGAGTATTTTGTTACAACTAGCACCCAGTTCACGGTTGTGGGTGCTACTTCCGCACCAACTCGCACAGTAAGGATCACACCTGCTTCGGGGTTCGATGTAGACCCGTTCGAGACTCCGGGAGCTTTGGCAATAGTCGAATATGGCGCTACAGCCACAGCGGGTAAAGTTGTCGATATTATGTATTACCGTGACCTGGAAAACGTCCCTGGTAGCGGTTTTGTGGACTTCTTTGAATGCTCTACACTGAGTAACTTCACCTCGCCCCCGTTTGTAGCAAGTGGGGCTACGTACGCGCTGTTCTTTTTAGCGGGAGCGGTGGTCACAGGCGATAACGGTTTCGCGGCCAATTTCCCTGTGTATCCTATTGATAACCCATTAGTATTTCCCTCCCCTATAACTTCAGGTGCGGTGGGTTGGTCATTGCTACCCACTTATGTTACTTACCCTACGAGTATGTTTATCGATTTCCCTGTAGGCCGCACAACTACATTAGCTTACGCATCGAGCGCAGTGACGGCTACTATCGAGTGGTTCGGTATTGCTTGGAAATCCGCTGCTAAGCAGCTTGATGATTGCGCCCGTCAGCTTGTAATTGATATTAATACAGCTAAAGACACCAATAGAGCGGTGGGCACAGTGTTTGCAACAGTAGGCCCTGACCCTGCTCAAATCCTGCTCTACGGGGACAACACTATTGATGCTGCTGGGTTAAGTCCTGGTTTGTGGGTAAGAGGGGACAATGGGGCAAGCGGAGCCCCTACAGCCAAATATTCAGAAGACATCTCAACAACCAGGATTAATATAACCGAGCAAACAGATTACCCTAACAGCTTGGTTATCTCAAAATATCATAGACCACAAGCAATTCCTGCGCAATACCACTGGAATCCTATCAAGATTGGCGATGAGAACAGAAAAATCCTGCGTCTCGGAACCAACTCAGATCAGCTTTATGTATTTAAGGAAGAAGAAGGTATCTTCAGAGTTGAGATTATTGAAGGCGGTACGCTTCCACAAATCGCGTCTCTGTCGCAAGTAGATAGCACTATTTGGATTACGGCCCCTGAGTCCCTGCAAGCAATCCAAGGCATGTTAGTGTTTCTTGGCAATAAAGGCGTATTTTCTCTCATAAACAACCAATTAGACCTTATCTCTAAGCCTATTGCAAGCCAAATCAAGGATGAGTTCACAAAATGTGCTAGCGATACTAACCTAGGAAGTACAGTCACCGAGCGGGTTAATAAAATCACAAGCTTCGCTAACGAATCTCGCAGGCAATATGGTGTGTACTTCCCTACGTCTGAAAAAACATATGTTTACGACTTTGGTATGAATGCTTGGAGTATTTATTCTTACAGATTAGACGCTTCTGTGTGTAAATCTGATGGAAGGTTAATAACAGCTTCACATGACGGAGCTTATTACTTTAACCCTTCTGTGACTCCTGCTAACTTGGTTGCGGGGCAGTATTACACGATTCGCACAAGCACGGGAACAGACTGGACTCTGGTTGGTTCTGCTAGTAATACAGTAGGAACAATCTTCAAGGCAAGCAGTTCGGGTGCGGGGTCTGATTTTGCGTACTCGACAACTTGGTCACAACTTAGACAGGACTTGTTTACAGTTGGTTATAACGACACCGTAGACCAAGTAGATGATATTATACCATTAACAGGGGCAACCATTACAACCTCTGGCAACAATGTAACGGTTACACGGACAGGCGCAACCTCCGCTTTAGCCAACTTGGGTGTGATTGGTGCAAGGATTGGTGGGGACAAGCTCTACTATAAATCTGGATCTACTTACTATCCTCTCACAATCGTGTCTACTAATACGTTAACGGGGGCAGCAACCTTCTCATTTGACAGCACAAAGCCTACTGTATTCTCTGCCGATTCAGACTCCTTGGTTAAAGGTGTGAATACTTACGCTGTGTTCAATAGGTTCTATGCAGGCGGGCCTCATACGCTGAGTAGATTTGCTGAAGTACACCCCCAACTCCCCGGTATTCATAACAATATGCGATATGTCTTTGAGACCAATAACCCGGCACTTGCTTTTGCGGGGGCTGTGACTACAATCCCCCAAAGCACGGATGTAGCAAGAGTTCTGGTTACTTGTAATGAGCGCCGTGGTAGGTGGTTGGCTGTGAAAATGATTCATGATTATCCTGCTCAGTTCTGTAAGTGTGCTGGGTACAGTGTGGTCAGCAGGGATATGGACACGTTCCGCACTGTTTTTGGAAACTCTTAACCAGGGGTGCGGGTGATGTGATTCAACTCTCCCTGTACATGATATTACAGACCTTTTAGACACCTGTTTTATATACCACACCCAAGGAACAAGGAGTGTGTAAAGATGAAATAAGGGTTCCTATGGACAAGGTTCTATATGTGTGCTATAATTGGCGAGCGAGGTAGGTATGGCAAAGAGACCGAATTCATTTCAGACAATGTTTTCACAGATACAAGAAGGTAGGAAAGCAGATCCTACGTTGTCTACGTGGTCCACTGGCGTTAATAAGACCAAAACTGGAGCCACACAACAAGCTACAGGCCAAACTACAGAGAAAGCCAAGGAAGTAGAAACCAAAACCGGAGCAGAGACCGTAAAAACAGGTATGGCTGACCTAACTAAAGACGCCCCTACTACCCCCACAATCACAGCCTCTTGGGCTAACCCCTCAACAGCCCCATCTTACACAGGCACGGACATCAACCAATGGGCTAACGAATTCCAGGCAGCCAATACTATCGCCCCCGCAGTTCAAAAAGCAGCAGGGGAAGCTACAGCAGGAGTCGTTACCTCAGGCCAAGACCAAATTAAAGCAGCAGAAGCATCCCAAACAGCCCTAGAAAAAGCCCAAACAGATTACCTAAAGGGCCTTAAAGACTACCTCGGGACAGATGACCATAATCTAGGAATGACCACCAGAACCTCCGACTTAGAATCTCAAGCAGCAGGAATTCAAGATGTTCTCGCACATCCGTCGACTTCTAATATTGCAGCTCTTCAGTCTTTGCTTGGAGCTTCTTATGATCCGCGTCTTGCGGCCCTTGAATCTGGCATTTATGAAGGGGAAGTTGGAAAGCTTAGAGGCGAGGCGACTGCTGGTAAATCTGAATTGGCGTCGGCTGAACAAGCTAGAATGCGAACTCTCGAAGACTATCTCTCAGGAAAACAGAAAGCAGGACAGAGACTAACTGAAGCGGAACAAAAGATTGGCCTTAATGAAAAGGGCGAGAAATTCTCTGATTCTGTCATAGCCAGCATTAATCAACAAGTTAATGACGAAATAAAGAGAATCACGGAAGAGTCTGACAAGATTGCTGAAACATATCCTACGCTTGCAAAAGAGAACTTCAAGGCGGCTATGCCTGCAATGGAGAGGAATCTAATGCAGACCTATAGAGATGTGTTCGCAGGTAAGCGCCCGGTCGAAGAAATAGATGCCATGTTAGGTGCTTTCGAGAAGAATCTAGACCTGATAAAGACCCACGCCCCTGAGTTAGCAACACGCTGGGAAGGGTTAATAAAGACCTATAAGACCCAAGTCGATAATTACAAAAGAGTTAAATCCCAGAAAGCTAAATCCCAGAAATCCGAACCTGATCGGGATGATGCTAATGAATTGGAGTTTAGGACTCGTGGGAGATTAGAAGGGGACAAAACCAATCGAGATAGATCTCAATATAGGGGAGATATCTCAGAACAAGATAAAATGTACGCGGCAGACGGCAGATTTACATGGGCATGAAATTAGGAGTTTAATATGGTTTGGCCATTAGTTATTGCGGGGGCGGCTGCACTCGGTTCCGCTTATATGAATTGGAGAGCTTCCCAAGCCGGACAAGAAGCCGCACAAAACGCTTCTGAAGCTGAGCTAGCTGCCATTAAAAAAGTGATGGATAAAATTGAACGTGAATGGGATCTCCCTGAGTACGATCGTTCGCCCATTTCCTTAGAAGAGTATAAGCTGCTTGGCACATACGCCCCAGAAGTAGCTAAAAATATAGAAGAAACTGCCCCACAACTACTACAAGGTGCAGGCCAACAAGAAGGTTTATCTGCACAAAGAGAAGCATTACGCCGCTTTACTGATATAGCAGGTACGGGTGAGGACGTAGCGTCGAGAGCAGCACAAGAACAAGCTAACTTCAGAGCAGCACAACAAGCCCGCGCTAACAGACAGCAATTATTACAGCAATTAGCACAACAAGGCGTAGCGGGTACAGGCCAAGAAGTCATTGCCGCACAAGCAGGCGAGCAAGCTATCGCAGACCAAGCTAGGCAAGCAGCATTAGAAGCCCAACAACAAGCACAAGTCCGCCGTATGGCAGCTTTACAGCAAATGGCTGGTATCGGCCAAAATATGCAACAAGCAGGGGCTCGCCAAGAGGAAGCCAATGTAGCCGCTCTAAATGATTTTAATCAACGCGCTACAATGAGCAGACGCGCATGGGAGCAATACCGTACAGGAATTCTAAACGAAGCACAGAGAGCCAATTTACAAGCACTTCAAAATACAGCTAATCAGAACGTGGCTCTCCGCAATCAGGCGTATCTCGCTACACGCGACAGACAAGACATGATTGAGAGGTCGCTAACAGATGCACGGAACCGTAAACTGCAAACACAAGCCGACCTTATGAGTAGACAAGGAACAGCCCAGGCGCAAGGAATTAGTGAGGCAGGGGCTGCTGAAGCGAAGGGGTTGAGCGCGATTGCTAGCGGTATTGCTTCTATACCTAAAGTGTATGACACCGCATCTAAAGCCCTGACACCTACAGAGAAAAAGGAAGATTACACATACGACTCTCCAGGATCTACTACTTCTGCTCGTCGTACAAAGGATTATTAAAAATGGATAAGAAAACTATTGTATCTCTCGACCCTTTAACTGATAGAGATAATCCGTATGGTGTAGGGCTTCCAGGGGAATTTGAGCAAATGATGCCCCCTCCCGACACGCAAGCCGAGAATGATATTGCGGAAATGCAACGTCAAGCTGATGTTCTTCAACCTACAGAAGAAGAGGAGAAACAATCCCAGCTAGCAGACGTAGTTTCTACAATCGGTAAAATCGGATCTCAGGTTGCTGGTTCTTTTGGTGGCTTCACACCCCAAACAGCACCCTTAGAAGCTGCCGATCAGCTCGCCGCTACTGCTAAAAAAGACAGACAAACTCGAATTCAGTCTCTGCTGGAAAAAGCTAAGATGCGGAGAGAAGAATCTCAAAAAGTCAGGCAAGGGCAAATATCTGATATTATGACCCAAGCCAAGCTTCGCGGCGTAGACCAAGACCAACAAGACAGGGATTACCAAAGTCAACCCATCTCCCCCTCCGAGTTAGCCGCGTTTAATGCGATTGCTACACGCCGTGGTGTAGATAAGCCTCTGTTCTCGGAGACAATGACTAGAAAAGAAGCAGCTCAATTATCCGGAATACTGAAAGAATTACCCTCGGGTAGTTGGTCTGTGGATGAGGTCCCCCAATCAGACGGTATGGTAGAATCGTATCTTATTGATAAGACAACAGGTAAGAAAATACCATTAGGTAAAGGTAAGAAATCCAGTGGTTCCGGGCTTGACGCTCCTGCTCCTAACGAATCTGTGGATAATGCTAACAAGCTCCTAACATCCCGAGGACTTAAACCGCTGCCTTACGGGGCATCTCAAAGAGACGTGCAAGCTGCTCTCGAGCAAACAGGCGAAGTTAGACGCGCTACGGGTAATCTAGCGAATATACCAGAAAACCAACAAGACCCCCATTCTTGGCTTGCAAGACAATCCTCTGAAACCAAGAAAGCTGTTGCGCAAGTTCAAGGCACATTCAATAAAGACGCAAAAGACATCCAAGAAGCCCGCAAAGAGCTACAAACACTTCAGACACTGGCACAAGAGCTTAAAAACGGCAATCAATTTGCCGGCCAAGCCCTTAAAAATAGACTGCCCCGTGTTATTGGCGGGGAAAAAGGCGTGCTCACAGACCAGGACGTTAACCGTTTAGCTGGTTCCCAGACCTATATCGATAAAGTAAAACGCTGGTTTGATGAGAAGATTGCTTCCGGTGTGCCTATTACATCGCAAGACTTAGCTCAGATCGAAGAGACTATCGCCGCCGTTAAAGGCGCTGCTGATATCGGGCAAAAGAATTCCGAAAACAGAGCACTCACACAGCTTCAAACCTTCATTGGCCCTAACGCGGACACAAGACTTCTTTACTCAAAACAATCTGCGCCTACACAAACTACTACCCCTTCTCAGGATTCTAGTGTAAAATCTGTACAGGTGCTTATTGGTGGCAAGTGGGTGCAAAAGCAGCTTTCCCCCTCTAAGATTGAAGATTTAAAGAAGAAAAACCCATCGTGGATTAGGGAGTAGAAATGGAAGGCTTTACAGAGGAAGAAGTAGGCTTCTCTGAAGCAGATCTAGGTGAGGGATTCTCTGAAGAAGAAGTAGGCTTTTCTGAAGCCGACCTCGGGGAACCTTCCCAACTTGACATGCTAAAACAAGCTCAAGCATCCAAACCATTCTCACAGCAGCTTGCGGAGTATAGCCCAACCCCCGTTCCTGAGACAGCGGGCGAGCAATTGTTAAGAAGCACTAAAAATGTAGGGGTAGGCGCAAAGGGATTCGGTGCGGGTGTAGCACGTGGTGCCATTCTACCAGAAGCCCTTGGCGTGGCTGGAAACGTCATTTCAGAGGATATAAAGAGTCTGGCTATGACGGGCAAGCCTTTAACCGCCGCCCAGAGACAACAAGCAGGGGAATCTGTACCCGAGGCTATGACTTCAGCACAAGAAGCCGCTCCTATTGAGGGGGCTCTTGGCGAGATTGGTGGAAGCCTGCTACCTATCCCTGGGCCTGAAGGTATCGCATCGATAACGGGAATGGGAACCGCCTTGTTAGGTAAAGGGGCTAAGGCCGCAAGCCAAGCCGCCGAGACAGGGGCCGAGAGCGCAGCACTTAAACAGATACGACCTTCAGGGAAGCAATACGAGAAAATACGTAAGGTGCGACCCGACCTTGGGCGTAAGATGTTAGATGAGGGGATTATAGGGCCCGCTTCCTCTAAAGAGGGTATACGAGAGAGGGTTGTAGGCAAGATTAGTGAAATTGGTGATGAGCTTGATAAGGTGTACAAGCAAGCCGACGAAAAAACTGGCGGTAAAACCATAAACGTAGAAGATATAAAGGCAGATCTGGTTAAAA
>Ga0172362_10003591_pt1 | contig 13399 bp, 7 predicted proteins | sample LakKivs1_kivu2a2_FD_114534 | JGI IMG/M metagenome (GOLD analysis project Ga0172362, IMG submission 114534) | Sediment microbial communities from Lake Kivu, Rwanda - Sediment s1_kivu2a2 | ecosystem: Environmental > Aquatic > Freshwater > Lake > Sediment | place: Rwanda: Western Province, Lake...
GAGTTTCAGAAGCTCGAGTGCCTGGAGCTGTTGTTCGTGCGCGGCTGGGCGAATCGCGACGTGGCCACGCAGCTCTCGATGAGCGAGCAGCAGGTGGCGAACTTCAAGTTCGAATTCATCTCGCGAATGCGCACGCTGGTTCGCAAGCAGGGATTGTCGGAAGACGTGTTTCCCGAATTGACTGACCGCACTTAAGCACCATGGCACACAATTTCACACAAGCTGATTTGGAAGCCTACCTGGACGAAGCTCTGCCGATGGAGCTGATGGCCCAGGTCGAGGGTGCGCTGCGCGATGATCGGAAGCTCGCAGAGCAGTTGATGGCGATCAACGGCCGCCGCGACGCGGGGCTGCACTCGCTGGGCGAAATCTGGCGGCGTCATCGCTTGACGTGCCCCTCGCGTGAACAGCTTGGCAGCTTCCTGTTGGAAGTGCTCGAAAAAGACGAACTCGCGCACATCCGTTTTCACCTGGAAGTCTCCGGTTGCCGGACCTGCCAGGCGAACCTCGCCGATTTGAAGACCCGGCGCGTCGAGGATCGCACGATCGTGGACGGCCGGCGGAAGAAGTACTTCCAGTCGAGCGCCGGGCAGCTACGGCGCGGGTAGGGTCGGCTTTGCTGTGGCTTGTCCGGGTGCCACTGTCTGGCTTGTCCAGCAGTGATCTCTTCCTGATCTTGCCTTGCACCTGGAAGTCTCAGGATCGATGCTCGATCGAGGAGGATGCTGCAAGGCAAGAATTAAGAGGGCGGGCACTGCTGGACAAGCCAGACAGTGGCACCCAGAAGTGCAGTCCGATTTAAGGGTAAATTCGTTGGCGTCGTAAAGTGTGGTACCCACGCGCAAGTTGCTTGCTGCACGCTGCGCGGGAGGCGAGAATAAACGGGCTAAATTCCACCGGCCCCGAGATTGCCCCGCCATGTTGCTTCTGTGTCGTTCCGCTGTCTTGTTTATCGTCCTGGCGGCGCTTGCCTGTTTGAATTCTGCGAATGCTGTCGACCTGACCAGTGCGGTGGTGTCGGCTCCGAAGAATCTCTCGCCGCGCGAGCAGAAGGCGGTGACGATGCTGGTCGAGGAAGTGGAGAAGCGAACCGGCGTGCGCTGGGCTGTGGTGCCCGACAAACCGGCGAGCGAATCGTGGATCACGATCGTGCCGGCCAAGGCGGAAGGCTCGCGCAAGGCCGAGTCGTTCGAGCTGACGAGCTATCCCGACGGAGTGAGGATCTCGGGCGCCGACGAACGCGGTACGCTGTTCGGCATCGGCTACCTGCTGCGGCAACTGCGGATGACGCCGGGCAAGATCACGCTGACCGACGATCTAAACGTCGACACCGCGCCGGCCTACCCCATTCGCGGGCATCAGCTCGGCTATCGACCGAAGACCAACAGTTACGACGCCTGGGATCTTCCGCAGTGGGAGCAGTACTATCGCGACCTGGCGGTGTTCGGGTCGAACGCGGTGGAGTTGATTCCGCCGCGGAGCGACGACGCGGCCACGCGCCCGCACTTTCCGCGGCCGCCGCTGGAGATGATGACCGGCATGTCACGGCTGGCCGATGAGTATGGCCTGGACGTGTGGATCTGGTATCCGGCGATGGACAAGGACTATGGCGATCCGGCGACGGTCGAGTTCGCGCTCAAGGAGTGGGAAGAGGTTTACAAGGCGCTGCCGCGGATCGATGCGATCTTTGTGCCCGGCGGCGATCCGGGTCACACGCAGCCGAAGCATTTGTTCACACTGCTCGAGAAGCAGACGGCGCTACTGAAGAAGTATCATCCCCAGGCGCAGATGTGGATGTCTCCGCAGGGGTTCACGGCCGAGTGGATGGAGGAGTATTATGAGTTGATGAAGGCGGAGCCTGAGTGGCTGAGCGGCGTGGTGTTTGGCCCGCAGGTGCGGGTGAGCCTGCCGGAGCTGCGTGCGAACATTCCGGCGAAGTATCCGATTCGCCACTATCCGGACATTACCCATAGCAGGCAGTGCCAGTACCCGGTGCCGGACTGGGATCTGGCGCACGCGGTCACCTCGGCGCGCGAGCCAATCAACCCGCGGCCGACGGGACAGGCGACGATCTTTCGCTTGCTGCAGCCGCAAACCGTCGGGTTTCTCACCTACAGCGAGGGCTGCAACGACGACGTGAACAAGTTCGTGTGGAGCGGCCTGGGGTGGTCGCCGGACGCGAAGGTGAGCGACATCCTGCGCGAGTTCGGCCGGTACTTCATCGGCGAGGAAATGGGCGATGACTTCGCGCAGGGACTGCTCGGCCTGGAACGCAACTGGCAAGATCCGCTGCTGACGAACACGAATGTCGACGTGACGCTCGCGCAGTTTCAGGCCATGGAACGCCGGGCCACGCCAGAGCAGAAGAAGAACTGGCGCTTTCAGCAGGCGCTGTACCGCGCTTACTACGACGCTTATGTCCGGCAGCGGTTGATTCATGAAACGGACCTGGAAGCCCGGGCGCTGGACGCGCTGCGCACGGCGCGGGAGAGCGGTTCGCTGGCGGCGATCGACCGTGCGGCGAAGATTCTGGCCGAGGCCGATCAGCCTGTGGCGCCAGACTTGCGGAAGCGGGTGTTCGAACTGGCGGATGACTTGTTCGCCAGCATCCAGATGCAAACCAGCGTGGGCAAGTACCGGGCGATCTCGATCGATCGCGGAGCGACACTCGATACGGTCGACGTGCCGCTGAACAATCGGGAGTGGCTCGAGCAGCGGTTTGCGGTGCTGAAGGAACTGTCGGTCGACGACGAGCGGCTGGCCGGCATCGACGAGATCGTCAACTGGACGAATCCCGGGCCGGGTGGTTTTTACGACGACCTGGGGAAGGCGGCGAGCCAGACGCATTTGATTCGCGGGCCGGGCTTTGACGAGGACCCCGCGTTTCTGGTTTCAGCGAAGACGGGGTTTGCCGGCTTTGGGCCGATGCGCACGAGCTGGAAAGATCACGGCGAGGCGATGCTGGAGCGGCCGCTGCGGATGCGGTGGGAAGGGCTCGACGGGGCGGCGCGCTACAAGCTGCGCGTGACGTACGGCGGCGACGGGGCGGATAAGCCGGTGCGCTGCGAGGCAGTGCCCGGCATCGAGGTGCATCCGTATTTGGAGAAGCGGAAGCCGGTGGGGCCGGTGGAGTTCGATCTGCCGGCGGAAGCCACGCAGAGCGGCACGCTGGAGCTGGCCTGGCATGGGCCGAAGGGGCGCGGCGGCAACGGACGGAACACGCAAGTCTCTGAAGTGTGGATCATTAAGAAAGAAGGCAAACAGGTGAAGGATGAATAAGTCGCTGCTGCTGCAACTGGTGATTGGGTTAGTGCTTGTCTGTTCGTCCGGCGCATTTGCCGCAGGGCTGCGCGTGGGAGCCGCGGCGGTGAACATCGCGGCGGATGACAACATGGTCATCGGCGGCGGCATCGGGCCCGGCAAAGCCACGGGGCAGGAAGGCGAACTGCGAGCGGTGGCCACGGTTGTCTCGCAGGGCGAAGGCGCGACGGTGGCGATCGTGGCTTGCGATGTGCTGTTCGTCGAACGCGACTTTATCGATCGGGCACTCGCGCGCATCGAGAAACAGACCGGTATTCCGGCGGCCAGCGTGCTGGTGAACGCCACGCATACGCATCATGCTCCGACGACGTCGACCGTGCATGGTTACGAGCGCGAGGTGGAGTTCGTCCGCCGCTTGGAAGACGCAATCGTGCTCGCGGTCGAGACGGCCGCGGCCAACGCGCGCGATAGCGACAACGTGCGGATGCTTTACAAACTGGGCGAAGAGCGCACCGTGGGAGCGAACAGTCGGGTGCTGCTCTCGGACAATACGATTTTCTGGATCGGCGCGATGGACGACGCGGTGCGGCACACCGGGCCGTTCGATCCGCAGCTTCCGGTGCTGGCGTTCCGCAACGGAGCTGACGACAAGCTGCGATCGCTGTTGTTCAACCATTCGACGCATACGATTGGTACCCGGCAGCCGGGCGTGCGCTCACCCAGTTTTTATGGCCTGGCGGCGCAGGAACTGGAAAGCGAGCTGGGCTGCCCTGTCGAGTTCCTGGAAGGAGCGTCGGGTTCGACGCACAACATCCAGCCGGTGCCGGTGGACGAGGCGATCAAGCGGATGAAGGCGGCCGTGCTCCTGGCGCTGGCCGAGGCCGAGCCGCAGGAAGTGACGCGAGTGACGTCGCTCAAGAAGCCATTTGAGTTCAAGGTGCGCACCTTCGACGAGTCGATCGAGGACGAGAAGGTGTCCAGCTACTGTCGCAAGCGTGCGCCCGCGCATGCCGACCCGATTATCGAGGTGTTCCGCAACATGCGGCTGAAGCTGAAGCCCGAGCAGGGCAAGACGCGCGAGACGTTTTTGCAGACGATTGCGATTGGCGACGTGGCGATTGTGGGGGTGCCGGCCGAGTACTTCACGATTTTTGGCGTGGACATCAAGCGGCGTTCGCCTTTCAAGCACACGATCGTCGCCGAACTGGCGAACGACTGGATCGGATACCTGCCGAATCATGAGGCCCATCAGATGGGCGGCTATCAGACCTGGATGGGGCTGCACAGCTATGCCGAGGAAGGAACCGGGGAACGCGTCGCGGATGAAGTGGTGAAGATGCTCAATGAGCTTGCCGGAAAGTAATGCACTTATGCGGTTCGCGGTCGGCTATCTGTTGCTGTTTGTATGCATGGGCATTGCGATTGGCGAGGAGCCCGTCGAGCGAACGAGCCCGCTACCACCCGAGGACGAACTGGCGACGTTTGAGCTGGCCGACAAGCGGCTGACGGTCGACCTGGTGGCGGCGGAGCCGGAAGTCGACAGCCCCGTGGCGATCTGCTGGGATGCCTTGGGCCGGATGTACGTGGCCGAGATGATTGACTATCCGGCTGGTCCGGGCAGCGGGCGCATCCGCCGGCTGGAAGATCGCGACCACGACGGACGCTACGAACATGCGACAGTGTTTGCCGCGGGGCTTAAGTTTCCAAACGGGTTGATCGCCGCGAATGGTGGGCTGTTCGTCACGGCGGCGCCCGACCTGTTGTTTCTCAAGGACACCAATGACGACGGTGTGGCTGACGAGAAGACGGTTGTGTTTACGGGCTTCGGCGAAGGGAACCAGCAACTGCGAGCGAACGGTTTGACGTGGGGGCTCGACAACTGGATCTATGGCGCGAATGGTCGCAGCGACGGGGCGATTCGCCGGCCCGATCAGCCGGTGGAGCAGGCCGTGTCGATTCGCGGCTGCGATTTTCGCTTCACGCCGGATGGGAAACGGTTCAAAGCCACGAGCGGGCAGAGCCAGTTCGGCCAGTCGCACGACGACTGGGGAAACCGATTTCTCTCTTGGAATACGATTCCGGTGCGGCATGCGCTGTTGGATCGGGCTTTCATCGAGCGCAATCCGCGGCTGGCGATGTTCGCGGTGCGGGATATTGCCGATCCAACCGATCCGGGGCGGGTATTTCCATTGAGTCCGCGGCCCAAGACGTTCAATCGCGAGGCGGTGGATTTTTATAACGCACTGGCCGGGATGAGCGTGTATCGCGGCGACGCGCTGGGGAAGGACTACGAGGGGAGCGTGTTTGCGGGCGAATCGCTGACGAACCTGGTGCATCGCCGGGTGCTGACGCCGCAAGGGGCGACGTTTGTTTCGCGCCGGGGCGAACACGACCGCGAATTCCTGGCCGCGCGCGACGGCTGGTTTCATCCGGTGTTTACAACGACCGGGCCGGACGGCGCGCTATACATCGTCGACTTCTATCGCCGCTGGGTGGAGCATCCGGCATTTGTGGCCGAGGCGCTACGTGAGGGTGTTGATTGGCAGGAGGGGTCGGGACACGGGCGAATCTGGAAAGTGAGCCGGCGCGAGAACACCTGGCCGCCGAAGCCGCGAGTGGACCTGGCCGGGATGAAGTCGGTCGAGCTGGTGAAGCAACTGGAGTCGCCCAACGGTTGGCGGCGCGATTGCGCGCAGCGAGTGCTGGTCGAACGGCGAGATGAAACCGCGCTGCCAGCGGTGCGTGCGCTTCTGGCCAGCTCGCACATGCCGCAAGCGAAGCTGCATCTGCTGGGTGTGCTCGACGGAATGGGGCAGCTCGACGACGGGCAGCTCGTGCGGGCGATGGAAGATGGCGACGTGCGCGTGCGGCAGTTCGCGCTTCGCATGGCTACTCCGCGGCTGGCGACTTCCGATTCATTGAGGAAGGCGGCGCTGGCGATGACGGATTTTCCCTCGCCGGCTTTGCGGTTCGAGCTGGCAGCGGCGCTGGCCGGCATTGAAGGGCCAGACAAGATTGCGGCGCTGGTGCGACTGGCCGATTTGGAAACGCGCGACGAGACGATCGGGTTGGCAATTGTCGGCAGCCTGGGAAAATCGGCCGGGCCGTTCCTGCAGGAGCTCGTCGGCAAGCATTCTGAGTGGCGGAAGAAGCCGACCTTCGATCAGTTGCGACTGCTGCAAGAAGCGTCGGCCGCGGTGGCCGCTGCGCGCGACGATCGGCAGCTCGCCGCTTGCTTCGGGTTGATCGCACCGGAGAAGTCAGGCAACGTGCGACCCGGCGACCTGGCGATGCTGGCCGGCTTCGCACAAGGAATTGCCGATCGCGGTTACTCGCTCAAGGCGCTGCTCGCTGATCCGCCCGAGGGACTGAAGCCGCACGTGCCGGCAGTGAACCTGCTGCTCGAAGCGGCCCGCACGCTGGCCGCCGCGGAGGATCGCAAGCCGGAGTATCGGCTGACCGCGATCGACGTGCTGGGCACGATTGACGCGGCGAGCGGCCCGGTATTGGTCAAGCTGATTGGACCGGATCAGCCCGAGCCTTTGCAGACAGCGGCGGCGCGGGCGCTGGCCAATACGGATGCCGCGAGTGCGGAGCAGATGTTCGCTCGGTGGAACGAGCTGACGACGGGTACCCGGCGCGCGCTGGTTGCGGCCTCGTTGCGGTCGCCCCCGACGACCGCGGCGCTGGTGTCGGCGATCGAAGGAGAGCAGATTCTGGCCCGGGAGCTCGAGCCGGCGACGCGTGATGCCCTGCTTGCGGTTCGCGATCCGCAGCTTGAACCGCGAATCAAGAAGCTGCTCGAGTCGCAGGCGGCGGCGCAGAATCGCGACGAGATCGTGCAGAGGTACGCCGCGGCGCTGGAGAAGAATGGCGATCGTAGCCGGGGCGCCGCCCTGTTTGAGAAGCATTGCCTGGTCTGTCACATGGTGCAGACGCGCGGCAGCCGCGTGGGGCCGGACCTGTCGGGCGTGGGCGCGCGGCCGAAGGAGACGATCCTGGTCGATGTGTTCGACCCCAGCCGGCAGGTGACACCCGAGTTCGTGGCTTACACGCTCGTGACGCACGACGGGCAGGTGTTGAGCGGACTGGTGGTTTCCGAGACCGCGGATAGCCTGACGCTGCGGCGGGCCGAAGGAGCGCAGGATTTTGTGCGGCGGGCCGACATCGAGGTGCTGCGCTCGACGGGCAAGTCGCTGATGCCCGAGGGATTGGAAGAGAACCTGAACGAGCAGGACGTGGCGGATTTGCTATCGTTTCTTTCACAGCCGAACGCGGCATTGTTCTCAAAGCCGATGATGCCGGAAAGCGGGAAGCGGTAGGAGTGGCCGCGACCAGTTACTCGCGCTTCCGGGGCTAATATCTGGAGCGGTGTCAGGCCAGGTCCTCTTCGACGCCGACGATTTCGGCCATCGCGGCGCGCAGCTTTTGTGAGGCGCGTTCCAGCCGTTTGCGCACGGCCTCGGGCGTGATTTTGAGCCGCTGGGCGGCGTCGATCGAATTGAGGCCTTGCAATCGGCACAGCGAGAAGGTTTCCCATTCGCCTTCGCTGGCCTGGGCGCGGAACTGGTCGACGGCCGCCTGTAGAATCTCGACCTTCAACTGGCGATCGAGGTCGGCTGCCGGGTCGGCCGCATTGGGATCACGCAAGCCGGAATTGAAGAGACTGCCGGCATCGACCGGGCGATCGAGCCGCGCGCCGCGCCGCCGGGCGTAGTCGATCGCGCGGCGGCGAACGATGATGTACAGCCAGCGGCGAAAACCCCCGCGGGCCCGGTCGTATTCGAATCGTGGCAGTTGTCGAATGACTTCGAACCAGACGTCCTGCAGGAGATCTTCGATTTGATCGGCCTGAAAGCTCAGTTTGCGGGCGAAGCGGGTGAGGATTTCCTGGTAGCGCTGGTAGAAGCTGTCCCAGGTGAGCTTGTCGCCAACTTCGTCCACACCGCTTTTGGTCATCGAGCGGGCCAGGTGCCGGCGAACCGAGTCGAGCAGATTGGACGAGGTAGTGTCGCTCATCGCGCGACCTCGGTCGCTGAATCCTGGGCATCCACTTGCCTGGCTTGGAACTGCAGGATGGCGGAGTCTTCAAGTCCGGGTCCCGCGCCGGCGAGGAGCTGTCGGTCGTGCTCGGTAAAGACGAGCCCAGCAACCTGGCTGGCGGGGACTTCCAGCGAGATGGTTTCCTGCTGCGTGGCAATGTTCCACAGGCGAATCAGCGAGGAGCCGCCTTCGGTGCGGTCGCCGCAGGCGGCCGCGAGCGTGCGACCGTCGCGCGAGTAGGCGAGGCCGAAGATTTCGTGCGGCTGTCGGCAGAGCGTGACGAGCTCGGCGCCTTGGGCAAAGTCCCAGAGGCGAACCGTGCCGTCTGCCGATGAGGAAGCAAGCTGCTGGCCGTCGGGGCTGAATCGCACCGTGTGCACGATTCCCTGGTGGCCGCGGAGCACGTGCGTGAGCTTGCCTTGCTCGAGATCCCAAATGTGAATTGTCTTGTCCCAACCGGCCGAGGCAAGCCAGTGTCCGTCGGCCGAGAACTGCAAGTCGACGATGGGCATCTTCTCATGTCCGGAAAGCGTGACGAGCAATCGCCCATCGTGTTCGTTGTAGAACTCGATACGGCCGCCGGCATCGGCGATGGCCGAGGCCTCGAAGCGCGGGGCATGCGCGGCCGCGGTGCGAAACAACTTGCTGGCCGGCAGCGGCCCGATGACCTTGGCCGTTTCGACATTCCAGCGCAGGGCAGCACCGGACATATCGGTGGTGAGCAGCGAATCGTCGCGCGGCGAGAACTCGATTGCCGTGACTTGCTGGGCGAATCCCGTCAGACGACTGATGCGTTCGCCGCGAGCCAGGTCCCAGACCTCGACCAGCGGCTGGTGAAAGTAGCAGACGGCCAACCAAGTGCCCGCGCGATTAAGGGCCAGGCGAGCCGGCAGCAAACGATTGCCCGTCTCCAGCCGCGTGAACTCGTCGAGATCCGACGCCGTGAGCAACTCAAGCGTGGCGTCGCCCGCGGTGGAAGCGATGCGTGCGAGGTCGGGCGTGACGTCCGCCGCCTGCAATCGTGAAACTTCAGCGTGAATTGAATGCCGGCGGGTGCCGTCGGCGGCAAGCAAGGTGACCGTGCCATTCTTGCTTGCGGCCCACAGCCGTTCGCCGCCGGCGTGAAAGCCCAGGGCGACGATCTCGTCCGAGGCACGCCACTCGACTGGCAAACTGGCTGGCTCACTGAAGTTCCAGATGCGCAGCATTCGGTCGGTGCCGCCGGTGGCCAATCGTGTGCCGTCTGGTGAAAACGCCAGGGCATCGATGGGCCCGAGGTGTGGCTGCAAGCTGGCGACGAGCTGGCGAGTTGTGGCGTTCCAGACTTTGGCGGTCTGGTCTTTACCGCCGGTGGCCAGCAGTTTGCCGTCGGGCGAGTAGGCGAGACTGCGCAGTCCTCGATCGCGATGTGCCACGATGTGTCCCAGCGTGCGGCCGGTGCTCGGTTCCCAGAGATAAACCCAACCGCCGCTGTCGCCAACGGCGATCTGCGAACCATCGGGCGAGGCAGTTACGGCGACCAGCGGTCGCAGCAGCCACCAATGCTGACGAAGCTGCTCTTCTTTAGCGAGGTCCCACAGCCTGAGCATGCGATCCGCGCCGATGGTGAACAGCATCTCGCCCGAGGCGAGAAACCCGAGTCCGCGAATCTCGCTGCGATTTGCCGAGAGCGCGTGAAGCGTGCGTCCGGTCGCGGCATCCCAGATGCGAACTCCGCCCGCTGCATCTGCCGAGGCGACGCGCGAGGTGTCGGGCGAATAGCGGACGGCGGTGGCCGGGGCGGTGTGACCTGAGAGGATGAGCGGCCGACGATCGCAAAGCCCCTGGACGAATCGCCACTCGAAGGAGCGTAAGTCCGGTCGGTCGGCGGAGGGCTGGTAGCGGTCGAGCAAAGCCTGGGCTTTGTCGGACTGCCGGTTTTGCCAGAGCCGCAGGGCCTGTCCGACGTCGGCGGCGTACAGGTATCGGCGCGCGTCGTTTTCACGTTCGATGGCGCGCTGCTGCTCTCGCAAGGCGCGAACGGCGTTGGCTTCGGCGACGTTGCGCTGCTCACGAATTTTCACGAAGGCCACGGCCACGGTGGTGACGAGCAGCGCGGCGATCAGGCCGGCCAGGGCGATCCAGCGGCGGTTGCGGCGAGCAAACGCCGTGGCGACGTGCAGCGTACGCAGCGAGCGGACCGCGGAGACCGCGCGCGAGGCGAGATACGCGTGCAGATCGTCAGCCAGTTCGATGGCCGTGGGATAGCGCTCGGCGGCTTCGGCCGCCAGGCATTTGTCGATGATCGCACGCACGGCGCGCGGCAGGTCGCCGGCGAGTTGCAACTCGGGCTTTCGCGCGGAGCGCAGACGCCGGCTCCACTCAAGCGGCGTGCTGCCGCCCGCGAGCGGATCGTAGGGGAGACGGCCAGTCAAAAGCTCGTGCAGAATGACGCCGAGGGCGTAGACGTCGCTGCGGCTGTCGACGCGTTCGCCGGCCGCCTGCTCGGGGCTCATATAGGCCAGGGTGCCCTTGATCTTGCCGCTGGCGACGGTTTGGAAAGTGCCAGGCTCCTCATCGGCCAGCGGTTCGATTTCGTGTGCGGCGGCAAACTTCGCCAAACCGAAGTCGAGCACCATCGGCCGGCCGGATGCGCCCACCTTGATGTTCGACGGCTTAAGATCGCGATGCACCACTTTGAGCAAGTGCGCCACGCCAACCGCACGGGCGATCTCGGCGACCAGGCGCAGCTTCTCGGGAAGCGCGAGCGACGCACTGTGCGCGTAATTCCGGAGGTCGGCGCCTTCGATGAACTGCATCACGTAATAAGGCTGGCCGTCTGGTAGCTCGCCGCCGTCGAACACGCCGACGATACCCGGATGGTCGAGTGCGGCGAGGATCTTCCGTTCGCGGCGCATGAGGTCGGCGATGAGCGGTCCGCCGCGGGCGACGACCTTGATGGCCACGCGTCGCTGGAGCTGGGTATCGAAGGCGTCGAATACCTGTCCCATGCCACCGGCGCCGAGGAGTCCGCGGACTTCGTAGCGGGGCATGAGCACTTGCAGCGAATCGGCCGAGGGGATGGCATACTCGGTGCGCGCACGTTCGACGACCACGCCCTCATCGAGAAGCGCTTCGAGCTCGTGGATCAGGGGGTCGCCATCCGCCTGCGAAATGCTCATGGCGCGGTTGCTCGCGGAGCGAGAAAAGGGCCGAACGTTGCGGCGACGCGCAGGTAGAACGTTGATCCACCGGGCGCGCTCTTTCCGCAAGATTGCTCCAGCATAGCCCCGCGACGGCGGCGACTCCACCAGGGTAGCGACGGCGCGGGCCTTTCCCGCGAAAATGGGGTGATTGTGAAAGTGTAGTGATTTTGAGGTTTTTTCTGTCACGCCGGCCGGTTTGGCTCGAACAGTCTTGTGGCGGCTTTTGTCGCCCCGGCCGGGCCCTCCAAACTCCACAAAATCAAGCTTCCATCCCCGGAAAGGGACGCTAATGAGACGCTTCACATGTTTTGCCGCCACGCTGGTCGTGGCGACCCTGGCCGCAGGCAGTCCTGTCTGTCGCGCCGGTACAGTGGTCTTTAGTGGCACGCTTTCGCCTACTAGCGCCACGACGATCCTGGAGGGGCAGTCGGTCTCGGCCGCCGTTGCTTATCGCCTCACGCACTCGGGCACCTCGAGCGGCAACACGGGGCACTTCTACTACAACTTCGTCAAATTCAACTCGGGCGACGGCCAACAAGTGCGCGACTGGGCCAATGGCCGCGACTACTCGGGCCAGCAGACGTGGAGCGGACTGCCGACGGCCTTCATCGGCTCGGAACCGCAGAATCTCGAAGCGCAGCCCGCCGGCTGGCCGGGCAACACAAACACTTCGCCAGGCAAGCGGCAAGATTTCAGCACTTCGTTCACGTATCTCGACGATGGGCTCTTTACTCTCAATGCCCACGGCGACACGACCACGGGTACCGTGTTTGGGATGAACCCGCAGGCGGCGCTGTGGTTCTCCACTGGCGGCACGCCGGCCAGCGGCCTGCAGGGTCCCGTGTTCAATCAGGGCTTTAACGTCACGGTGCTGAACGTCGCGCCGACGATTACGCTCGCGCCGGCCGACAGCCTGCAAACGATTGGCGTGCCGTTCAATCTTTCGGCCGCCGCAACGGATCCGGGAGTGCTCGACACGCTCACCTTCAGTTGGGATCTCAACGGTGACGGACAGTTCGACGACCTGGTGCAAAGTCCTGGAGCTGGCGGAGCGCAGTCGGCGGCCACCAGCGCCGTGCTCAACGCGGTGGGTCTCTATACCTTGGGCGTTCGTGTCACGGACGGCGACGGCGGCGAGGATGTGCGAACATTCGCCGTTGAGATCGTGCCCGAGCCTTCGAGCCTGATACTGGCTTTGATGGCCGGAGTGTTCGTACTGCATCGCGTGCGCCGGCGTCGCGGTTAGTTATTCTCGACCGCCGCGGCGAGCAGGGCGGCTCCTTGCTCACCGCGGCGGTGATTTGGTTTCCTCACACGATTCGGCCCGCCGGGCAGATGCTTCTTCGGAGATTGCTTCTTATGGCTCGCTTCATGACACATTTGTTTCGCCTGTGGCTGGTATTGGCACTGCTGGCCACTTTCACCGCGACCGTGATCGCAGCGCCGGTCAAGGTCGGCGCGATGGGCGACAGCTTCTCGGATGAGTACAGCGTGCTCGGCGGCGGGTTGACCAACTGGGTCGATCTGTTGGTAATCAGCGGCCGGGCCGACTTCGGCGCATTCGCCAATTTTCCCAGCGGCGACCCGCGGAATACCGGTGGCGCTGGCAGCTATACGTACAACTACGCCAAGGGAGGCGCGACGACGACGAGTGCCCTGGGGAGCACGACGTTCCTACCCACGGTGAACAACAATCGCTCGCAGCCGGGAAGCCCCAACCGGCCGGACCTCTGGCCAGGCATTCGCGGAGCCGGCACGAGCGGCGCGATCGAATATGCCAGCCAGGGACTCGGCGGCAACGACATGCTCGATCTGATCGTGAACCAACAGAAGCTCTTGCTGGGGCTCGACACCGGCAGCATGAACCCGATTCTCTCGCGGGCGCAGCAGATCGCCAACATCGCGACGGC
>Ga0172362_10003594_pt1 | contig 13398 bp, 13 predicted proteins | sample LakKivs1_kivu2a2_FD_114534 | JGI IMG/M metagenome (GOLD analysis project Ga0172362, IMG submission 114534) | Sediment microbial communities from Lake Kivu, Rwanda - Sediment s1_kivu2a2 | ecosystem: Environmental > Aquatic > Freshwater > Lake > Sediment | place: Rwanda: Western Province, Lake...
CACGACATCGGCAAGATCAACAAGCCCAAGTATTTCACCGAGAACGAGATGGGCTCCGCCAGCAAGCACAAGGAGCTTTCCCCGGCGATGAGCCAGTTGATCATCGTCGGGCACGTCAAGGACGGCGTGGAGATGGCCAAGGAGTTCGGTCTGCCGAACGTCCTGCGGCAGTTCATCGAGTCCCACCACGGCACGACCCTGGTCGAGCCGTTCTATCATGAGGCGAAGAAGAAGTACGAGGACCAGGGGGCGGACGAGCTGGGGCGCAAGCCGATTGAGAACCCGCCGAGCGAGAGCGAGTTCCGGTACGCCGGCCCGAAACCCAAGACCAAGGAAGCCGCCATCATCATGCTCGCCGACGCGGTGGAGGGGGCCGTGCGGTCGCTGCCCGAGGTGACGCTCGCCAAGGTGGAGGCCGTCGTGCACAATATCGCCATGAGACGGCTGCAGGACGGCCAGTTCGACGAGTGCGATCTGACCCTGCGGGAGCTCAGCCAGATCGAAGCGAGCCTGTCGAAGTCTCTGGCCGCCCACTACCACGGTCGGATCGCCTATCCCACGGCCCCGGATGCCCCCTTGAAGCCCGAGCGGTCCTCGAAGCCGGGCGTGCCCAAGATGGTCGAGACGTGATTACCGTTCGGATCAGAAGGCAGTTCCGCGGCGTGTCCGCCGACACGGCGAAGCTGAAGAAGCTGGTGCGGACGGTCTGCCGACGGTTTGGAGTCCAGACGGTTACGGTCAGCATAGGCATCGTCGCCGATGCCGAGATCTCCGAGCTCAACCAGAGGTTCCTGGACCACGAGGGGACCACCGATTGTCTGAGTTTCGATCTGTCCGATCAGGAAACCCCCCAGGAGCCCCAGGTTTTCGACCTGATCGTCAATGGCGCATTGGCCCTGCGTGAAGCCGCCCGGCGGGGACATTCGGCCGAGGCGGAGCTGGCCTTGTACGTGACGCACGGACTGCTCCATCACCTCGGATTCGACGACGCCACCGCCCGGAAGGCCCGCCGGATGCACCGGACGGAGGACGAGATTCTCCAACATTTGGGCTATGGATTCGTGTATAATAGCCAGGCGCGGACGCCGTAGACGTGCGGCGCCCGGTATCCAAAGGTTTTGGAAAGGACGATTGCCGGTGGGCTTCATCGGTTGGGCAGTGCTGCTGATATGCCTTTTCGTTGGAGCGACCTGCTTCTTTTCTGTGAACGCCAATGCGTTGCGGGTCTTCTCCCGTCTGCGACTCCAGGAGGCGTTCCGGACAGCCAACGGAGAGGAACGGCCCGAGCTGGTCGAGAAGGTCGTGGAGAGTGCCGACAGGCTGATCCTGGCGTGCGCCTTCTATCGGCTGGTCTTCAACATCAGCGCCTTGTTCCTGATGGTGGCGCTGATGGAGGCGCTGCACACGGACCTGACCCCGGCGGCTTATGCGATTGCGTTCGTGGTCTCCCTGGCGATCTTCTCTGTCTTCAGCCTGGCGATCCCCTACGCCTGGGCCAAGTACGCCGGCGAGAAGCTGCTCAGCCACACGTACTGGGTCCTCGTGGCGTCCGCCGCGCTGGCATCGCCCATCCTGCACGTCCTGCAGCTTTATGACGGTTTCGTGCGTCGCTTGGCCGGGGTGCCGCCCGCGACGCCCGAAGAAGAGCAGGAGGAAAGGCAGGAGGAATTCCTCGAAGATCTCGAACAACGACGGATGGAAGGGGCCGTGGACGAGGAAGAGCAGGAGATGATCGAGAACGTCCTGGAGCTCAGCGAGAGGACGGCGGCGGAGATCATGACCCCGCGGACCGACCTCGTGGCCGTCGATGTCCGTGCGGATCTGCCGACCGTGCTGGAGGCGATCCACAAGGCCGGGCACTCGCGCATCCCGGTCTACGAGGAGACGATCGACAACATCGTCGGGCTGATCTACGCCAAGGACCTGCTGGACGAGATCGGAAAGGAGCCCGGACAATTCAGCCTTCGCGCGCGGATCCGGGGGGCCTATTTCGTCCCGGAGACCAAGCCCCTGCGGGCCCTGCTGCACGAGTTCCAGAACCAGAAGCTGCACATCGCCGTGGTCCTGGACGAGTACGGCGGCACCGCGGGGATCGTCACCCTCGAAGACATCATCGAGGAGCTGGTGGGCGACATCGCCGACGAGTACGAGGAGACCCCCCAGGCGTCGGTCAGGAAGATTGACGACACGACCATCGAGGTGGACGCGCGGACCTACGTGGAAGACCTCAACGACGAGTACGAACTGAATCTGCCCGAGGACGAGGATTACGATACCGTGGGCGGCTTCGTCTTTTCCCGGCTCGGATACGTCCCGAAAGCGGGTGAGGATTTCGATTACGAAAACCTCAAGTTCACCATCGCCTCCGCCGAGCCGCGACGCGTCAAGCGGGTCCGGATTCAGAAGATCGTCCAACAGCAGGGGCGCGAGCACCCATGAAGAACACGGGCAGAACGCCCGTGCGGCGGGAGCGTTAGTCATGTCAGCCAAGGATCGCGCGGTTTGCCTTCGCGCCATCGATTATTCCGAGACCTCCCAGATCGTCACCCTGTTCGGGCGGGCGTCGGGGAAAATCCGAGCCATTGCCAAGGGCTCCAAACGGGCGAAATCCACCTTCGACGGCCCGATCGAGGCCCTGTCCTTCGGCGACATCGTCTTCGCGGGCGTCCACAAGGAAGGCTTGGTCACCCTGACGGAGTTCCAGCAACAGCCGGTGTCCGGCGTGCTGCGCCGGCACCTGTTCGCTCTGAACAGCGCCTTGCTGGCGGCGGAACTGCTGGACCGGCTCACCGATGAGTACGATCCGCATCCCGATCTTTTCGACCACCTGATCCAGTTCCTGGAGGACATTGAGGCCGGGAGGCTGGAGCCGGGCCGCCGGGATATCCTGATGCGGTTGATTCTCTTCCAGTTGGCCCTGCTGCATGAGGTGGGTCTGAGGCCGGTCCTGGGCGTCTGTGCGAACTGCAGGAAGCCCCTGGCCGCGGAGGGAGGCGAGAGCTACTTCAGCCATGCGGCCAAAGGACTGATCTGCCGGGACTGCGAGATGAGCTTCCCGGATCGGCTCCTTCTGAGCCCACGCGCCGCAAAATACTTGACCGACGTGAAGCAAATTGGTACTGCTGATGAAAAGACACTCGACGAGATCGAGCGGGTCCTGGTCCATCACTTCACAGGAATCCTGGGGTATCGGCCGAGAATGGCGCAGTATGTGCAAAAGGGGCAACCATGACGATGGCGGCAGGTAGATCATCCTCGGGGTCCCCAACGTATTCTCTCGCGTTGGGAAGCCCTGCGATTCCGGTCCGGAGGCCGCGACTGAGATCGATGGGAGAAGTGGTCTCTCGGGCCGGTGTCCGGCGCCCTGCGGTGCGGGATCGTGTTCGCGATGCACTGCTGAATTGGATCGACGAAGTCCTCGCCTGCAAACGTCTGATCGCGGTGTCTCTGGCGTTCACCGTCGCAGCGCTCTACGCCGACTACTACTGCGGTGCCTACGTCACCGCCACGAAGGGCGTGAAGGCGTCGGACCTCATCCTGGACCAGTTCCGGGCCATCGACATGAGCTTTCTCTTCGTCTACGGCTACGTGGCCCTGATCGTCACCATGTTTCTGCAGCCGATCCTCTTCCGCGTACGAACCTTCCACGTGGTGGCCATCCAGTTCAGCCTGCTCCTGCTGCTGCGGTCCGTTTTCATGCTCTTTACCCACCTGGAGACGCCGGCCGGCTCTGCCACCGTGAGTTTCCCCTGGTTCTTCAACAATCTCTACTTCGAGAACGACATGTTCTTCTCGGGCCACACGGCGATGCCGTTCCTGGGCTTCTACCTGTTCCGGCACAGTCCGCTGCGGTACGTGTTTCTCGTCGGCGCGGTCGTGATGGGCATCGTGGTCCTGGCGATGCACCTGCATTACAGCATCGACGTCTTCGCCGCGTTCTTCATGACGTACTGTTCGTACAGGATGGGTAATCGCCTCCTCCGACGGATCGACCGGGTCTTTCGGGGATAGATACGTCGGTGCCCTCCTCCAAGACATCGATGTACCGCACGTATTTGTACACACGGTTTCGCCGGGAGCGTGTGACCTCCTCCACCATCCCGATCCTCTCCAGATGATGAATTGCGGTCGTCGCGGAAGTCGGCCACAAGCCCGTCCGCTCACAGGTCTTGGGGATGGAGATGATAGGGCGATGCAGCAACGCCTGATGGACTCGCAGAGCCGATCCCGCCGCTTTGCCTATGGTCTGTATCCTCTTCCTGTCCTCTTCCGCGAGGCTAACCAGTCGCACGGCGGTCCGAGCAGCCTTGTCCGCCGTATCACGGACGGCCATCAAGAAGAATTCGATCCAACTCTCCCAGTCCCCCTGGGTCCTGACCCGTTGGAGCAAATCGTAGTATCTCTCGCGATGAGTTCTGAAGTACAGGCTTACATAGAGCAAGGGCTCACTCAAGATGTTCTCCGCGCAAAGCAGAATCGTAACGAGCAGTCTGCCCACCCGTCCATTCCCATCCAGGAAAGGATGAATTGTCTCGAATTGAACGTGTGCCAGGGCGGCCTTGAGTAGAGCCGGATACTTCCGGGGGATGTTGTTCAGGAACATCTCCAACTCGCTCATGCAGCCCGGTAGCCGTTCCGGGGGGGAGGAACATACACCGCGTCCCCCGGCCTGGTTCCGCCGATCCAGTTCTGGGTCCTTCTGAATTCGCCGGGCATTCTGTCGCTGCCCCCCATGGTCCCATCTCTGCGATCAGTCAACGTCAAACAGGTCAGGCTGATCGTCTTGGCTTTCGCGCGGTCTGTGCAATCTCAAGCCCAGGTGCTCGCAGGCTTTGGGGGTGATTTCGCGGCCTCGTTTGGTTCGGCGGAGGAAGCCGATCTGCAGCAGGTAAGGTTCGACGACGTCCTCCAGGGTGTCGCGCTCTTCGCCCAAGGTGGCGGCGATGGCCTCGATGCCGGCCGGACCGCCGTCGTAGACGGTGGCCAGGGCGCGCAGGACCGAGCGGTCGAGCTCGTCCAGGCCCAGTGGGTCGATTTGCTCCATCTTCAGAGCGTTGTCGACGATCTTGGTGCTCAGGACGCCGGAACCCTTTACCTGGGCGTAGTCGCGGACGCGTTTGAGCAGCCGGTTGGCGATCCGCGGCGTGCCCCGGGACCGGGCCGCGATCAGCTCCAGTGTGCCTTCCTCGCAGATCAGCTTGAGCACATGCGCCGAGCGGCTGAGAATCTCCGTCAGCTCGTCGGTGGTGTAGAAGTCGAGGTGATAGAGCATCCCGAACCGGCTGCGCAACGGGGCGCTGAGCAAGCCCGCGCGGGTGGTGGCGCCGATCAGGGTGAAATGTTTGAGCGGGAAGTTGATCGTCTTGGCATGGAGCCCGCTGTCGACCGTGTAATCGACGCGGAAGTCCTCCATCGCGGGATAGATGAACTCCTCGACCGGCGTGCTGAGCCGGTGGATCTCGTCGATGAACAGCACGTCGCCCGTATTGATGTTGCTGAGCAGGCCCATGACGTCGCCGGCCTTGACCAGGGCCGGGCCGGAACTGCACCGGATCCGGGCGCCCATCTCGTTGGCGACGACGTTGGCCAGCGTGGTCTTGCCCAGGCCGGGAGGGCCATAGAACAACATGTGCTCCAGGGGCTCGCCCCGTTTCTTCGCGGCCGCGATCGCGATCGCGAGCTTCTCCCGCACATTCTGCTGCCCGATGCACTCGCTCAGAGACTTCGGACGCAGCGAGACGTTGAAGACCTCCTCGGCCTCGCTCAATGATTGTCCGCTGATGATTCTGCCTATTGCCATGTCATCAGCTTACCCGTTTTCCGGAAAACTGCAAGGCCGGGACGGGAGCGATGGCTGATTGTCGATGGGGATTTCTGATTTCAGAAGGCGAGTCTATCCTGCTCTTCCAATCACAAATCAACCATCAACAATCAAACTTCGAATCACTGATTTGCGATGTACCGCTCGTACTCCGCGCGGGTGTCGATCAGCTCCATGTCTCGTCCGGTCCAGGGATTCTGGCCGGTGAAGTTGGTCGTGTTGTAGGCCGGGCTGTCGATCCGTCCTTCAGGACCTTCGATGCCCCAGGAGTCCGTGTGGTAGACCTTGGCCCCTTCGTTCTCGGCCACCCAGGAGCCCTGGCCGAGCGTGGTCTGGCTCCACATGTGACTGATGTAATCCCGGCTCCGACTGCCGTCCCGGACCGACTCCATGTAGCTGTCGAAGGCCTGGTTCGACTCGGCGATCGACTTCTGGAGATTATTGAAGAGCCGCTGCTGGGCGGCTGCCTGGTTGCGGAGCTCGCCCTGGAGCCACTGCTGATTGATCTGGACCGTCTTGCTGATCCGCAAGAAAGTCGGGAGCCATTCGTCGAACTCGCTGTCGGGGGCCCAGCAGCCGTTCACCGAGAGCTGCCAGACGGGGGTGTACGAGCCGTGGTTGCACTGGACGACGAAGAGCGCCCGGGTCATCCCCCCGGTCAGCACGTTCGTGAACCGCACGTGCATGAGGCGGGAATCGACCTGTTGGCCCTGGTTTCGCAGATACTGGATGGATTCGGCCAACTCGGGCACCACCGTCTCGGTCGGCGCCTCGCCCAGCACCTGCACGTCTCTGCCGAGCTTGCCGAACTGCAGGGCCGTCTCGAGCGCCTGCGCCGGCGGCTGATACCGCACGTTGAGCACCCCCTGGACCGGGAAGTCCACGGGCATGATCGTGTGATAGACCGAGCACAGGCCGTGAGACGATGTCTGCTCGCTGCTGGTGGCGGCGAATTGGATCCGCTGGCCCTTGAGGACCCAGCCCTGGGGAATCTGGATCGACATGGACTGATCCGGCAACGTCGCGGACTGCAAGGCCACCTGCTTTCCAGGCTGCTGGGCGGCCCACTGGAGCATCGCCGCCGGCGCGGCCGGGGCCCCACCCGCCGCGGCGGGGGCTTGCTCGGCCAGCTTCTGGCCCTCTTTCACCACTGTTGTGACTCCCTGCGGGGCGTACGCCAAGTTGGCCGCGATCGTCGTCAGCATGGGGCGGAACTCGTCCCACTTATCGGCCCGCGCGAGCAGGAAATAGACGGTTCCGACGTTCTGCGAATGGAAGAAATAGCTGTGGCCGGTTCCCTTCTCGCCCTCGGCGGTCAGGGCCAGCTCGGCAATCGTGCGTTGGCGGTCCGGCGTGGAATTCATGTTCGCCAGCTTCAGGTCCGGGAATTGCTGCCGGAGTGCCTGTGTGCACTTGGCGGCCAAGACGACGGAATCCTTGACCGTCGCATCGACGGGGAACGTCAGAAACAGAACCGTCGCGTCCTCCTGGGGTTCCATCACCGAGACGGCGTAGATCCCCGGCCCGAACATCTCGCCCTCGGTCACCGTCCAATTCGCGGGCCTATAGACCAGGACCTTCCCGTCGCCCGACTGGTACTTCTCGAGTGCCGGCTGGTTGGGGGCAGGCGCCGCTGTAGTCGCAGGCGGCGGCTGCTCTGCCTGAGGTGCGGCGGCAGGGGCCTCGATCTTCTCTCCGCATGCGGGACAGAACTTGGCCCCGACCGGCAGCTTGGCATTGCACTTGGGACAGGTTGTCGGCGCCGCTGGGACGACAGGCGGCGTCAGCTTGGCGCCACAGCTCGCACAGAACTTCGTGCCGGCCTCCGCCAGGGCGCCGCACTTCGGACAGCGGATTTTCGCGGGCGCCTGCGATGTTGGCGCCGCGGTGGTCGTCTGCGCCGGCTTGACGTTGGTCGAAGCCAGGGACGCCGTGATCTCCTGCCCGGCCATCTGCATGACCTGATGCACCGGGCCCACGCCGTCGGCATAGTAGATGACCGAGATCATCGGCTGCTGACCCGGCAGGTTCACGGACGAGCGGACCTTGATCGCGTCGAACGCGCCGGCCGGCGTCTGAACGTGCTCGCGACCCATAGTCTGGAAGCTCGTCGTGAGGGTCATGCCGAGCTGGTTGACCGTTCCCTGCCAGGTATCGCCCTCCTGGTAAGGCAGCTTGATCCGCAGCACCGGCGGGTCATAGCGGAACTGCTGCCCCTGCGCCTCGGTCATGTAGGCCTTCAGTCCCTCGGCATCGGCGGCCAAGTACTCCCGGCTCGTCTGCCATCCCACGGTGGTCTCCGCAATCGCGCAGCGGACCCCCGCGACATCGGTGAAGCCGACGATCTTCGTCGTCGTCTGCATCCCGTTGGACATCGTGTAGGTCCATTGATTACCTTCCTTGAGCGGAAAGTAGTCCGCCGCAGAGGCCGGCACGGCGACGAGGAGAGACAGGATTATTATCGTTCGTATCGAGAACATCATGACCTCCTGTATGATCCCAAGAAACCATTTACGCATGGCATAGTCTGCTATTACCATGATAGGCAAGCGTCTCGATACCGGTCAAGGGCAAAGCCGTGTGGGCATTCTGCTGGATGCCCGGCAAAGAAGTGGTGTGGACAACCGGAGGGATGTCATTGCGAGGAGCACCGCGACGAAGCAACCTGGGCTCCCAAACGCGGTATCTGAACAGTCCGGGCGACCGATTCTCGAGAAATGAGGACATTTGTGCCAGAGAAGATGAACCGATGACCCGCATCGAACGCCTGAATATGTGATGATAGACAGAATCACAACGCTCCAGAACCAGCTTCTGGTCATGGACGCCCAAGAAGGCAGCCGTGCGGCTCTGGAAGAACTCGTGCGGCGCTGGTATGGCAAGCTCTGGCAACACGCCCGGCGGCTTACCTCGGATCCCCAGGCGGCCTGGGATGTCACGCAGAAGAGCTGGTACGACATCATCAAGGGGTTGCGCCGACTCGAGGACCCGGCCTGCTTTCCGGCCTGGGCCTACAATATCACCACGCATCGGGCCATGGACTGGCTGCGAACCCGGCACCGTCGGCCCTGCCGCCCCCTTTCCTCGGTCGAGCCGCCCTGTGACTCAGACGACGACAGCGCGGAGGTGCGGGACGCCTTGCTGCAACTGAAAGAGGGCAGTCGGCTCGTGCTGATCCTTTATTACTGGGAGCATTTGAGTATTGCCGAAATCAGCATCGTTCTGGAGATACCGGCCGGTACCGTCAAATCCCGTTTGCACACAGCGCGACAAGAACTCAAGGCCCTGTGGGGCCATCCGTCGTAACTGGAAAGGTCGAACCATGAATGAGAACCAGGTAAACCAATTCCTCAACCAGCCCCTCGATGCCGAGCACATCCGGGAAGGCACCTATGTCTCACTGATCACCGACTTCTACACCCGCAACAACGGGGCTATGATTTGGTGGGTGTGGGGCAATGCTCTCGTCTTCTTCATTCTGATGGTTGCCAGTGCCATCCTCTTCTTTCTGACCAGCAACACCCAATTCCACATTCTGTTCGCGACTCTTTTTCTCGCGAGTGTACAAGTGATCGTCCTCACGAAGATCGTGTACTTCCTGGCCGTGCTGCGCAATCGTACCCTGCGCGACCTCAAACGACTGGAACTCAGCATGGCGGAGACGAATGAAAGGCGAAACGCACAGCAGCGGTGAATTCTGGCAGAGGGGGCAACGGTACGTGTTCCCTCCCTCCGTCGTGAAGGACGACGGGAGTGCAGACGTGATTCTTGGCGGGCGGCCGCCGCAAGTCCGCAGGACTTGGAGATGGAGGATGAGATTGCCTATACTTCGGCACCCTGCTTGAGGCGGTAGATGATGGGCACCAACTCCTCGGCGGTGTCGATCTCGGGGTGCCTCTGGGCCGCCTGCTCGATCAGCTCGGTGACCTCGCTGCGCTTCTCGCCCCAGGCGACGAGGACCTCGAGCGCCTCGATCTGGAAGGGTTTGAGCTTGGCCTGGGCGCGGGCGGGCGCGGCGCCGAAGGCGAATCCCTGGAGCTTGCCCTTGAGCTCGCCCACAATCTGCTGGGCCATTTTGCGTCCGACGGCGGGCAACGTCATGAGCATCTTCTCGTCGCCCGCCTCGACCGCGGCGGCGATGTCCGCGATGGGCATGTTCAGCGCCCGCAGACCCTTGCGGATCCCGAACCCTTTGACGCTGGTGAACAGGGAGAAGAACTCCCGCTCGAGCGGGCTGAGGAACCCGACCAGACGCGGAATGAGATTCCCGCCGCCCAGACTGCCCTCGTAGTACTCCATTGTGCACAGGGAAATGTCGGTGCCGATCTGGCCGGAGAGCGCACTGACGCAGTAGCCGGGCAGCATGACTTCATAAGTGATGGCCCCGACCTGCACCAGGGCGGTTTCCGTGCCGAGCTGAACGAGTTTTCCTTCGATTCCCGCAATCATGTGGCTGCCAACTGATAGGAGAACTCCGTCACGTTCATTTGCTGCCTGGCCTGTTCGATCGTCATGCTCACCAAGCGCCCCTCCTCATCCATCTTGATCAGGATGTCCTCCGTCAGATCGCGTGTCTCTGCGAGCTTCCTATCGCTGAAGTTCACCAGGAGCATATCCGTGTCCGGGAAATACCTAACGTTCATCATTCACTCCCTTCTCACGAAGTGGCCACGCGGCTTATGGCGTTCGCACAGCACAACGCCGCGGCCATGGCGTCGGCCACGTCGGGCGGCGACGGTAGTTCGGACAGGCCCAGAACCGTCTGGATCGTCCTTTGCATCTGTTCCTTCGAGGCCCGGCCGTTGCCCGTGATCGACTTCTTGATCCGCGTGGCGGCGAAACTCCTGACCTCGATGCGCGCCCGGGCGCAGGTCTGCAATATAACGCCGCGGGCGTGGCCCATCAAGATCGCGGTGCGCGGGTGGGCGTAGTGCGAGTAGATCTCCTCGACCGCCACCATCGCCGGCGTGAGCCGGGTGAGCAGCGCTTCCATATCCTGGGCGATCTCGTCGAGACGCAGCTCGATCGGCAGGCCGTGAGTGGTCTTGAGAACGCCCGCCTCGACGACGGTCTCCCGCTCGCCGTCGGTCTCCACACAGGCATAGCCGCAAACCTGCAATCCCGGGTCGATGCCCAGAATCCGCATGCGATCTACTATTGAGTCGGGCATGGATCACTCAGCCTTCCGAATGGGGGGCTACTGAATGACAGATGACGCCTCGGAAAACCCCGTTCCCGCCTCCTCCCTGGGCTCTCTGCCCCCAGACCCCCGACATTTTCCGCTTTAGGCCAATAGCAGGAAGAATAGAGATACCATAGGGTGGCCTCTTGCCGTCTCCAGGAGTCACAGGTAGTCTGGAGTCGCTGTTGCGGAGGATAGGGCTCTGCTGGCAAGCGTCCTGAGCACCGCGGCAGTCCAGTGGCAGGGGCGATGCCGTCATCGAGGAGACATCGCCTTGCTCTTCTCTATCATGCTGCTGGCCCAAAGCGAAAAATGCCAGGGGTCGGGGGACAGCGTCCCCGGTGGCTGCATACGTTTGCCCCGGATGGGATACGAGAGCGCAATGAAGTCCCAGAGCGCTGTTCATTTCCACCGCCATTTCGTGCCCTCGGGCGTGTCTTCGACCACGATCTCGGTGCTCATCGCGGTTCGAATCGCATCCGCGGCCGCGAAGTTCTTCTCTTTGCGTGCCTTCTGTCGTTCCTCAATCAAACTCTCGATTACTTTGGAGATGCGTTGATACTCAGCGGCCGTAATCTGCGTGCTGGCATAAGTCTCTTTGACAATCCCAAGGACATCGCCTCCCAACGTTCTGAACAAGGTATCGATTTTGTCGAGTGTCTCTTTGGTCACGTCGCGTCTTTCCAGTAGTCCATTGGATAGACGCACACCCTCGAAAAGAACCGAGAGGGCGACCGCTGTGTTCAGATCGTCATTCATGGCCTCCTCGAACTTCTGCTTCAGCCGCTCAAGTTCGGCCGTGATGACGGGGTCAGCCGCCCCCGCAGGAGCCGAATTCCATTTCCTCCTCACCTCGATGACTGCACCCACAATTCTGTCATAGCCGCTCTGTGCTGCCGATAGAGCAGCGTCTGAGAAGTCTATGGGACTCCTGTAGTGGCTGTTGAGAACGAGCTGGCGGATGGCGAGCGGCTCGTAGGCCCGGCTGAGCTTCTCGTGCTCGCCCGCGAAGGCCTGCTTGAGCGTGATGAAGTTGCCTAAGCTCTTGCCCATCTTCTGGCCGTCCACCGTGACCATGTTGTTATGCACCCAGTAGCGGACGAACGGCACGCCGTTGGCGGCCTCCGACTGGGCGATCTCGCACTCGTGATGCGGGAACTGGTTTTCCAGCCCGCCGCCGTGGATGTCGATCGTGGCGCCCAGGTACTTCATGGACATGGCGGAGCACTCGAGGTGCCAGCCGGGATAGCCCATGCCCCAGGGGCTGGGCCACTGCATGATGTGGTTGGGCTCCGCCTTCTTCCACAGGGCGAAGTCCGCAGGGTTTCGCTTCTCGGCCGAGACCTCGATGCGCGCCCCGGCCATCATCTCCTCGGGATCGCGTCCCGACAGCTTGCCGTAGTCCCGGAACTTCGTGATGTCGAAGTACACCGAGCCGCCCGCCTCGTAGGCGAACCCTTTGTCGAGCAGAGTCTTGACCAGTTCGATCTGCTCGATGATATGGCCGCTGGCCCGCGGGCTGATGTCCGGTCGGACGCAGTTGAGACGGTCCATGTCCTCGAAGAAGCTGCGTGTATAGTATTCGGCCAGCGCCATCGGGTGCTTGTGCTCCTTGCGGGCGGCCTTGGCGATCTTGTCCTCGCCCGCGTCGGCGTCGTCGGTCAGGTGCCCCACGTCGGTGATATTCTGCACGTACGTGACGGCGTAACCCAGATACCGTAGGTACCGCACCAGCACATCGAAGCTGACATAACTCTTGGCGTGTCCGAGGTGGGCATGCCCATAGACGGTCGGCCCGCAGACATAAATCCCCACCCGCCCCTCCTCGAGAGGCTTGAACTCCTCCGTCCGTCGCGTCAGGCTATTGTAAAGCTGTAGAGCCATGGGGTCCCTTCAGGTCAAATCCGAATATCGAAACTCGAAACCCGAAACCCGAAACAAATTCCAAACTCTAAGTCCTAAATGATCGAAACGGCTGTCGCCAGCCCGGGTACGGCTGCATTCTACCGGCGAGACTCCCGTCGGTCAACGCCCGTACCGATGGCGGGAAGCGGGCCCGTCCGCCGTAGTCGCTGTCCGTCGTTCCGGCTTCGGCGGGTTCCGTTCGGTCGGCAGCGATTCCGCAAAGGAGGATAAGATGGTGTGGGTAACTTCTGGTGGGTCCAGGGGTTGAGGTTATTTCCTACCCGAGGAGCAGATTCGCATTCATTTTCTTGTTGACACCGGGCGGGTATCTGGTACTATGAATATATGACCAGACACGAGCCGATTGTTTTTCGGGGCCAGATGTCTGCCGCCGAGCGGCAACTGCGGTCGGCGCTCAATCGCCTGCTCAGTCAGCACGGCGTCGTTCATGGGACCCTGCTGACGCGACAACGGGTCTGCGGCAAGAAGA